>ERZ827528.242-NODE-242-length-71520-cov-9.336850_pt1 | contig 71520 bp, 53 predicted proteins | sample MGYA00519768_ERZ827528 | MGnify/ENA primary metagenome ERZ827528 (study PRJEB31778, sample SAMEA3449343) | human gut metagenome | biome: human gut; feature: human-associated habitat; material: faeces | place: United Kingdom | collected 2010/2012 ...
AAAGAACCCTAATTATATAGAGTTCTTAAGGGCGGAATTTATTCCGCTTTTTTATATAAAGTATTTTATGATTATTTTTTTAAATAATTATTTAATTTATTTTAATGCCCAAAAAATAAATTAATAAAAAATTGTAAAATACTATTTTCATTATATAATTTAATTAAATAATTTTTTGTAAATGGAATATGCCATAAAATAAAGAAAATAAAAATAATAATTAAAATAGTAATAAAAAAAGCAAATAAATCTTTAAGTTTGTTTTTAATATTTACAAAAAAATTAGAAAAATAATTTGTGTAATTAATATCATTATAATTAATATTATTATTTTCAGAATAATTTTCATTATTTTTAGAATCAGAATTATTAAAATTTTCTGTATAATAATTATCAGAATATTTTTGATTAATATTATTTTTTGTATAACTATTTTTATTATTTTCTAAGTTATTATAATTTAAATTATTTTTTTCATAATTATTTTGAATATTATTTAAATAATTTAATTTTTCTTTTAATATATTTAAATTATTTTTTAAATTAATATTTTCTTGATATAATGAATTATAATCATTAATTGAAATTTCCGTATTCTTTAAATTTAAATCATATTTTTTTCTTTTTTCTGAATCCGATAAAATATCATAGGCTTCATTTATTTTTTTTATTTTTTCTTCATATTTATTTTTATTTTCATCTTGTTGCAAATCTGGATGATATTTTTTAACTAATGTTTTATATGCTTTTTCAATTATTTCTGGTGAAGCATTCTTATTTACTTCCAATATTTCATAATAATTTTGTTCCAATTAAATCAATCCCTTCTTTATTAATATAACATAAAAATAAAAAAATAAAAATAATTATTGCAAATTTATTTTTATTTCATAAAATAATATAAGGTGATAATTATGAATTTAGGATTAGCTTTATCTGGAGGTGGAGCAAAAGGTGCTGCACATATTGGCGTATTAAAAGCATTTGAAGAAGAAAAAATAAAAATAAATTATATAGGTGGAACATCATCGGGAAGTATAGTAGCAACTTTATATGCGGCTGGATATAAAGCGGATGATATTTATTATATTTTTAAAAAATATTGCAAAAAAATAAAATATGTAGAATTAAAAAATATATTTAAATTATTTTTTGGAATTACTTTAACAGGAACGATAATAATTGATGGTTTAAATTCTGGAAAATCAATAAAAAAATTAATTAATAAAATATGTGGTGAAAAAAATATTAATAATATTTCTGATATTAAAATGCCACTTGCAATTCCAAGTGTTGATATGAATACAGGTGATGTAATTTGTTTTACATCTTCTAAAATAAGAGCTTTTTCTGATAATACAATTTTTGTAAATGATGCAAATATTGGAAATTGTGTTCAGGCTAGTTGCAGTTTTCCATCTGTTTTCTCTCCATGTAATTTTAATAATAGAAAATTAGTTGATGGTGGAATTAGGGAAAATGTGCCTTGGAGAGAACTTAGATTTTTGGGGGCTGATAAGGTTATAAGCGTTGTTTTTGAAAATGAAGTTGATGATAGTTGTTGTAAAAACTTAGTTGATGTTGCTGTTCGTTCTTTTGCATTAATGGGTAAGGAACTTTCAAAACATGAACTTAGTGGGGCGGATTATCTAATTAAAATAAAAAGTAAAAAGATTTCTCTTTTGGATATGAGTAAAATGGATTATTTTTATAAGTTGGGGTATAGTGAAGCAAAAAAATTTATTTCAAAAAATTTAAAAAAATATTGTAATAAGTAAATATTTATTATATAATTACTTTGCCTTCAAAAAGGAGGTGAAGTGAATGAAGGAACTGAAAAACATATTGAAAATCATTTTAATATTAAAACTTTTAGAGTTTTTAGAAAATGATTGAAAATTTAAAGAACAGGACTGGCATCCTGTTCTTTTTAAGTTCATGAAAGAACTGAAAAACATTTTTGTTATTTGCTTTAGCTACTTGTAGTATACTACATATTTTATTATATGTCAATATTTACGAAAAAATTCATATTAACTATAAATATATTTTATATTAGAAATTTAATTATAAAATAAAATTTAGTACAATTTTAAACTTTTTCAGTAGTTTCAATATTTTTTTCTACATCTTTATTTTCAATCTCCAAAGCCTTTTTCTCATTTTCCTGACGTTGCAAATTATCCTTAGCAACAGTCATCAATAATTTAATTCTATTCGCCTGGTTAGTCTCACTAGCACCTGGGTCATAATCAACAGGAGAAATATTAGCCTCCGGATATTTTTCCCTAATAGTCTTAATAACACCTTTACCAACAACATGGTTAGGCAAACAAGCAAAAGGCTGAACACAAATAATATTAGGAATATCATGTTCCATATATTCAATCATTTCTGCAGTTAAGAACCAACCTTCACCAGTTTGATTTCCGATAGATAAAACGTCTTTTACTTTATCTTCTAAGTGCCAAATATCACAAGGTTGTAAATAACCTTTTTTAGAGTTTGCCAATGCAATTTTTTCATCTTTTTCTAATATATCAATTAATTTAATTGCAATTTTACTTATTTTTGCAGATGTTTTATTTATATTTAATAAACTATTAAACGTAATTTTATGTGTTGCCATAAATTTAACAAATCCCATAAAGTCAGGTAAAATAACTTCTGCGCCTTCCTTTTCAAGCATTTCCGCAGCGTAGTTATTACCAAATGGATGATATTTAATTAATACCTCTCCAACAATTCCTACTTTAGGCTTTTTAACGGATGTATCTAATTCAATTTTCTCAAAATCATTTACAATATCATAAATACTTTGCTTAAATTGTTTATTTGTTGATTTTTTAACCATTTGTTTACATTTAGCCATCCACTCATCATAAAGTTTTTGAGTTTCACCTTTGTTTACTTCATATGCTCTGTTTTTTGTAAGCATTTTTTGTAATAAATCACCATAAACAACAGATTTTATTAATCCTTCAATTAATTTTGGTGTTATTTTAAATCCTGGCATTTTTTCCATACCAACAACATTGAATGATATTACTGGTACATTGCTAAATCCTGCGTCTTTAAGCGCTTTTCTAATAAAACCTATATAGTTTGTTGCCCTACATCCACCACCTGTTTGAGACATGATTAATGCAGTTTTATCTAAATCATATTTTCCAGATTCAAGAGCTTCAATCATTTGTCCTGTTACTAAAATTGAAGGATAACAAGCATCATTATTTACATATTTTAATCCTGTTTCAACTGTATGTTGAGTACATTCTCTTAGTAATACTGCATTATAACCTGCGGCTTGTACGGCAGACTCCAATAAATCAAAATGTACTGGTGCCATTTGAGGGATTAAAATTGTGTAATCTTTTTTCATTTCTTTCGTAAAGATTTTTTTCTTTAATCCGTAGTCACCATCGGCTTTTTCTTCTTGTTTTTTTGCAATACGTTTATTCATACTTGCTAGAAGTGAACGAATACGAATTCTTACTGCCCCTAGGTTATTAACTTCATCTATTTTGATTAATGTGTACATTTTATCATAACTTGACAAAATTTCTTCAACTTGGTCTGTTGTTACTGCATCAACACCACATCCAAATGAATTTAATTGTACTAATTCTAGGTTATCGTGTTTACCAACAAAGTCTGCTGCTGCGTAAAGTCTTGCGTGGAATACCCATTGGTCTACAACCCTTATTGGACGTTTTGCTTCTGTTTTATCAGACACACTGTCTTCTGTTAGAACACATAGTCCTAAAGATGTAATTAAAGTATCTATACCATGGTTTATTTCGGGGTCGATATGATAAGGTCTTCCTGCTAAAACAATTCCTCTTAGGTTGTTTTCTTCAATATATCTTACGGTTTCAGATCCTTTGTCACGTATATCCTTTTTACATTTTTGATATTCTGCTTCTGCCTTTTCTGCGGCTTCTAGTAATTCTTTTTTAGTAAAGTTATATTCTTTGAATTCATCTAATTCCATTATTTTTTTAACTAGATTTTTAGTTTCAAATGGTAAGAATGGATTCATGAATTTTATATTATGTGTTTTTAAATCTTCAACATTATTTTTTAGTACTTCTGAATATGAAATTACTATTGGACAATTGTAGTGGTTGTCTGCTTTTTCATATTCTTTTCTTGAATAAGGCATACAAGGGTAGAAAATAGTTTTTATTCCTTTTTCAATTAAATTTTCAATATGTCCATGAGAGATTTTTGCTGGATAACATACTGATTCAGAAGGCATAGATTCCATACCTTTTTCATATGTTTTTCTTGTACTTTTATCTGATATAATTACCCTAAAGCCTAGGCTTGTAAGGAATGTAAACCAGAATGGATAATCTTCATACATATTTAAAACTCTTGGAATTCCTATAGTTCCTCTAGTTGCGTATTGTTCTTCAAGTGGTTTATAATCAAATATTCTTTGATATTTGTATTGTACTAAGTTTGGTAAATTCTTTTTATTTGTTGTAATACCTGCACCTTTTTCACAACGGTTACCAGATACATGTATTGAACCATTGCTAAATTTATTTATTGTTAATTTACAATGATTTTCACAATTGTTGCATCTTGCATGAGTTACTTTAATTTCTAATTTATCTAATTCATCTGCTTTTAAAATAGTTGATGTGTATTCCATATCTAGGTTTGATTCATATTGTTCTTTAGAAAGTAAAGCCATACCATATGCACCCATTAAACCTGCAATGTCTGGTCTTACAACATCTTTTCCAACTATTTTTTCAAATGCTCTTAAAACTGCATCATTGTAGAATGTTCCACCTTGAACTACAATGTGGTCTCCCAAAGTGGCCGTATCCCTAACTTTCATAACTTTTTGAATAGCATTTTTGATAACTGAATATGAAAGTCCGCTTGAAATATCTCCTACTGTATAGCCTTCTTTTTGAGCTTGTTTTATTTTAGAGTTCATAAATACTGTACATCTTGAACCCAAATCAACAGGTCTTTTTGCTTCAATTGCCTCTTTAACAAATTGTGAAATTTCTAAGTTTAGGCTTTTTGCAAATGTTTCTATAAATGAACCACATCCAGATGAACATGCTTCATTTAGCATAATATTGTCTATTGCACCATTTTTCATTTTGATGTATTTCATATCTTGTCCACCAATATCGATTATTGCAGTTACATCAGGTTCAAATTGTTTTGCAGCAGTGTAATGTGCAATTGTTTCTATTTCATTTAAATCAACATTTAGAGCTGTTTGAATTAATTTTTCACCATATCCTGTAACGCCACTATACCTAAGGATTGCTTTCTCTGGTAGGACTTCATATAAATTTTTAAGCATATTCATAACACTTTTTAGAGGGTTACCCTCATTGCTACCATATAATGAATATAGCAAGTTTTCATCTTTATCAATTAATACCAATTTTGTAGTTGTTGAACCTGCGTCAATTCCAATGTAACAGTCGCCTTCATATGTAGAAAGTTCAGTTCTTGCAACTTTTGCTTTGTCATGTCTATCTTTGAATTTTTTGTAATCTTCTTTATTTTTGAATAAAGGTTCAATTGGATGTGTTGTATTATCTTGGGAATTTCTTAAATTTTCTATTTTTTTCTTCAATTCTTCAACAGTTATTGGTTTTGTATTTAGGGAATCAAGGGCTGCCCCTTTAGCTACTAATAAATGGGCTTCTTCAGGCACAATTACTTCTTCAGGTGTTAAATTAAGTGTTTCTATAAATCTTTTTCTTAATTCTGGTAAGTAACTTAATGGACCACCTAAAAATGCTACGTTTCCTCTAATTGGCCTTCCACAAGCAAGTCCACTAATTGTTTGATTAACAACTGCTTGGAAAATTGAAGCAGCAATATCTTCTTTTGCTGCACCTTCATTTATTAAAGGTTGTATATCTGTTTTAGCAAAAACACCGCATCTTGATGCAATTGGGTATATCGTTTTGTAATCCTTTGCCAATTCATTTAGACCTGCGGTATCTGTGTGTAAAAGTGATGCCATTTGGTCTAGGAATGCACCAGTTCCGCCGGCACAAGTTCCGTTCATTCTTTGTTCAATTGATTTTCCAAAATATATAATTTTTGCATCTTCTCCACCAAGTTCGATTACTACATCAGTTTGTGGAATATATTTTTCAACAGACCTTTTGCATGATACAACTTCTTGTATGAATTCTACACCTAAGAACTTGCTTGCAGACATTGCTCCAGAACCTGTTAGTGCTATTGTAAATGTGTTTTCTGGATACATTTTTGCTAAGTTTTCTAGTACGTTGCATACTGTGTTTTTTGTGTCTGAAAAGTGTCTTTGATAGTCTTTATATATTGTGTTTTGAATTTCATCCATTACTATTATTTTTACGGTTGTTGAGCCTACGTCTAATCCCACATGTAAAACTTTTTTCATAATTAATTTCTCCTCTCGCTCGTTTAAACATCCATGTATAAATTACTGTTTTTTTGTTAGGGCTATGAGGTTTTTTAAATAATTTATACACCCTAATTTTATACGGAAAATAGCCATTTGTCAAATGTTAAAAAATGGAAATTACTACTAAATTTTTGCATATTTTGGACAAACAAATAATACTATTGAATATAAAAATAAGTGAAATGGGGAGGAGAATATGAAAAATAAAAAAATTTTAATTTTATTTATAATTTCAGTAATTTTAATTGTAGTTATAGGATATTTTGCAATTAAATTTGTCAAACAAAAGAAGAGTAATGAAATTCAAAACGAATATGTTCCACAAGAGGAAATATCGGATGAGCAGTCAAGAGAAACAATTGTAAGTTTATATTTTGCAGATAAAGAAACAGGTCTTTTAAAGCCAGAGGCAAGACTTGTAAATGTAAAAGATTTAATAAAATCACCTTATAATACTTTGGTTGAACTTTTAATTTCTGGTCCCAAAAATGATAAATTGAAAGTTGTTATTCCTGAAAATACTAAACTTTTAAATGCTTCATTAGATAAAGAATGTTTAACTTTGGATTTTTCTTCTGAGATTTTGAATTATAATAAAGATGATAGTATGCTTAAAAATAATTTGATTTATTCAATTGTTAATACTGTTACTGAGTTAAATGAGGTTAATAAGGTCAAATTCTTGGTTAATGGTCAGGCATCAAGTGATTTTGAGGAGTTCTATGTGAGAAAATAGTTTGAAAAATTTGACATATGGTAAAGTCTGTGTTAATATATATTTAGCAATTGCAAAACAAGTTTTTCAAAAAGAAATAAACAAAAAAGGACTGGGAATGTCTCTCAAAACATTTTTCCCAGTCTTTCTTTTTGCTATTTGCTTAGATATTTTATTATGTAATAAATTAGTATAAGCTTTAGCAAATCTAACAAGTCTTTCATTTAAGAAATAAACCTCCTTCCTGCCACTAAGCAAGTCGGCGATTTAATATTAATATAAAATCTGTTTATTGTCAATAGTAAATTAATATATACTTATTTGTAAATATCTTAATGATTCTTTCTATTAAAAATATTTGAAACATTTTTATATAATTTAACATAATCCCAAAAACCTTGAAAATCATTTAAAAAATGTTCAACTTCATTTAAAGAATTAATTGTATTTTTTTTACAAGTTTTAAAATTAAGCTTTTTCTTTTTAGGAGGAGAAGGCTTTTTTGATGGTGGCTTTGGTTTTGGAAGAGGTGATGGCGGTGGTGCCAAATTTTTAGGTGGTGGAGGAGGCGGAGGGGATTTGCAATTATTTTTACTTTTTTCACATCTATATAAAGTTGGCATAGAAACACTTCTTTCTTTTATTAAAATATTTATACTATATTATTAAATAAATGGAAAAATGGTGAATATGTAGTTGGATGAATAAGTTGAAAAATTTGACATATAATAATATGTATTTAGCAATTTTATGAATGGTTTCAAAAGGTAACCTCCTTCCTGCCACTAAGCAAGTCGGCGATTTAATATTAACATAAAATTTAATTATTGTTAATATTAAATAAATATATACTAATTTGTAAAAATAAAATTATAATAAATACTTGTTTTTTATCCAAAATTGTTGTAACATTTTAATATAAAATAAAAAAGAAAGAGAAAAACATGGAAATAGAATTAAAAGAAAATGAAAGAATAGACGACTTAGAATTCAAAAACCTAAAAATAATCCAAAACACAAAAGGGTTCTGTTTTGGAATTGATGCAGTATTATTATCAGACTTTGCAAAAAATATAAAGAAAAATGCAAAAGTATTAGATTTAGGAACAGGTACAGGAATAATATCAATTTTATTATGTGGAAAAACAAATTTAGAAAAAATAGTAGGTGTAGAAGTTCAAAAAGAAGTTGCAAATATGGCAAAAAGAAGTTCAAAATTAAATAATCTAGAAAATAAATTTGAAATAATAAATGAAAATATAATAAATTTGGACAATATATATGAAAGAAATTCTTTTGATGTTATAGTTACAAATCCACCATATAAAAAAGAAAATACAGGAATAGTAAACGAAGAAGAAAAGAAGTTAATTTCAAGACATGAGGTATTAGCAAAGTTAGAAGATTATATAAAAATATCTAATAAATTGTTAAAAGATAAAGGTGAATTTTATATGGTTCACAGGCCAGAAAGACTAGTTGATATCATTGCATATATGAGACAATATAAAATTGAGCCAAAAGAAATAAGATTTGTATGTTCACATGAAAAAGAGCCACCAAAATTAGTATTAATTAAAGGAGTAAAAAATGCAAAACCATTTTTGAAATTTAAAGAAGATTTGTACATATATAATGATGATGGAAGTTATACAGATGAAATTTATGAGATATATAACAAAAGAAAAAATGTTGAAAATTAATAAAATAGTGCTAAAAAAATGTAATTATTAAAAATAAAATTTTGAATTTTTTAGCAAACTTTGCATGAGGAAGGAAAGAAAAAATAATGAAAAAAGGAATTTTATATATAGTAGCAACACCAATAGGAAATTTAGATGATATAACATTAAGAGCAATAAAAACTTTACAAGAAGCAGATTTGATAGCAGCAGAGGACACAAGACATACACTAAAATTACTAAACCATTTAGAAATATCTAAACCAATGATAAGTTACCACAGACACAACGAAGAAACAAAATCAAATGTATTAATTGAAAAATTGCAAGAAGGTCAAAACATTGCACTAGTATCAGACGCTGGAACACCAGGAATTTGTGACCCTGGAGAAGAAGTTATAAAAAAATGTATAGAATTGGGAATAAATATTGTTCCAATTCCAGGAGCATGTGCAATGATAAATTCTTTGATTTGTTCAGGAATAGACACAAAAGAATTCACATTTTTAGGATTTTTACCATTAAATAAAAAATTAAGAAAAAAGAAATTAGAAGAAATAGAAAAAGCAAATAAAACAATAATAATTTATGAAGCACCACATAAATTAGAAACAACTTTAAAAGACCTTCAAAAAGTATTGACGCAAGATAGAAAAGTCACTTTGGCTAGGGAAATAACAAAAATACATGAAGAATTTATTAGGGGAAATATAGATGAAATAATGCAAAAGGCAGAAAATTTAAAAGGTGAAATTGTGTTAATTATAGAGGGGAATAAAGAAGTTGAAGAAGAAAATTCTTTAAATAACCTTACTATAGAAGAACATTATAAATTTTATGAAGAGCAGGGATTATCAAAAAAAGATATTATAAAGAAAGTTGCAAAAGATAGAAATATGAATAAAAATGATGTATATCAACAATTTATATAAAAATAGATATATAGGGAGTCTTCCTATATATCTATTTTTTTTGTAATATATTTAATTCATCAGAGCAATTTTTGCATACAAGTTTCCCTTTGTATTCAATTAAATCCTCTGTATTTCCACAAAAAATACAATCTGGTTCATATTTTTTTAATATGATAGAAGAATCATCAACGTATATTTCAATAGGGTCTTTTTCAATTATATTAAATTGATTTCTAATTTCTATTGGTATAACTACTCTTCCAAGTTCGTCAACTCTTCTTATAATTCCTGTAGCTTTCATGTTTTTCCTCCTCAATGATACTTTTTAATAAATCCATTATTGATTTCATATTAACTATAGCACAAATATTTCGATTGGTCAATTAAAAAATGACAAAAAATGTCAAAAATGACATAAAAGTGTTACAATTCACAGTTAGTAAAATTATTGCTTGTGTGTTTCCCGTCCCCCTTGGACATATATGTATATGATTTGAAACGTTTTCTCGGCTCAATACGCAACATAAGAATTTCTAAAATAAATTTATGGCACCCTTCCGCTTAGTCCTCACTGCGTTCGACGCGAACTCTTTCCATAAATTTATTTAAGAATTTCTAATATTGCTCCAATCACATTCGAAAAGTTTAAAATCATATACATATATGTCCAAGGGGGACGGGAAACACACAAACGATAATTTTATGGAATATGTGTAGTAACAATAAATGTGAAATCGAACTTCAACTAATAAGTAATAAACAGAAAAAAAACTAATAAAATTATATAGGTGATTTGAATGTTAAATATATTATGGCCATCATTTTTAATAATATCAATAATATATGCAATTTTATCAGGAAATTTAAAAAATATAAATAATTCAATATTTGAAAGTGCAAATTCAGCGGTGAATTTATGTATTACTTTACTTGGAACAATGTGTCTATGGAACGGAATAATGCAGATAGCCAGTAAAACAACAGCAATGAAAAAAATCACAAAGTTTCTAAAACCAATAATAAAAATCTTATTTCCCAAAATAGAAAAAAATACTGACACATACGAAAAAATATCTATGAATATGGTAGCAAACATATTAGGATTAGGAAATGCTGCAACACCACTAGGCATTAAGGCAATGCAAACAATGCAAGAAAAAAATAACAATAAAAAAGTATTAACAAATGATATGGCAATGTTTATTGTATTAAATACGGCTTCGATTCAACTTATACCAACCACAGTAATAGCCATACGAAACTCACTAGGGTCAAATAATCCAACAGCAATTATTGTTCCGGTGTGGATTGCAACAATATGTGCAGCAATTGCGGGAATTACTGCTACAAAAATTTTTATAAAATTAGGTAAATAAAATTTTTGAGCAAAATATAAAATCAAAATTATATAATATATTTTTTGCAAAAAAGAGGTGATTTCACATTGAAATTTATAGAATATTTTTCTAATTTAGCAATGCCATTAATGATAATAATTATAATATTATATGGAATATTAGAAAGAAAAAAAGTATTTGATATTTTTTTGGAAGGAGCAAAAGATGGAATAAAAATTATTTACAACATTTTTCCCACATTAGTTGGATTATTTGTAGCAATTGGAGCAATAAGAAGTTCAGGGATAATTGATGTTGTTGTGAAATTTTTAAATCCACTTTTAAACATTGTTAATTTTCCTACAGAAATTTTGCCACTTGCATTGATAAGACCAATTTCGGGTAGTGCTTCTGTTGCTGTAGCAACTGATATAATGAAAAGTTTTGGTGTTGATTCAAATATTGGATTAATCGCATCTGTAATAATGGGTTCAACAGAAACCACTGTTTATACGATTGCTGTTTATACAAGTAGTGTAGGAATAAAAAAGACGAGATTTGTTTTATGGGCTGCTTTGATAGCAGATTTTGTTGGTATTGTAACAAGTATTATTGTATGCAAAATACTATTTTAATAACAATAATTTTATGAGCCATAAGTTGTAATCTTTTTTATGTCGATTTTTGTCGAAATCTTTTTGTTGACTTTTTATGAAAACTGATATATAATATGTCCATAAAAAGTTTAAAATAAAAATCTTAAAGGCTAATAAAATTTAAAGAAATAAAGAAACAAACATACAGGAGGTCTTATGATTTTTAAAATCATATTATTTATAATCAATTTTTTAATAATCAAAAAAATGATCACTAAAATACTAGCAATCATAATCTTAAAAAAAATCAATAAAAAAATTTAATAATGTTTTTAATTTTGTAGGGAAGATAGGTCTATCATAATATCCCCCAATATTTTGATATTTTATTTTTAATTATTTTTGTGTCCCACTTTTTACACAATCAATAAAAGTTATTTTCCCTACAATTATATAAATTATCTATGGTAAGTCTCACCATTAGAAATTTTAAAAGCTCTGAAAATTTGCTCTAGTAAAAAAACACGAATTAATTGATGTGGAAAAGTCATTTTCGAAAAGCATATTTTTTGGTTAGATAAACCTAAAAGTTTTTCAGTAAGGCCCAAAGAACCACCAATTATAAAAGTGATTTGACTAGACTGCATAGATATATTTTCAATGTTTTTAGAGAACTCTTCAGAAGAAAGTTCCTTGCCTTTTAAATCCAAACAAACAACATAAGAATCTTTTTTTATATGATTAATGATATTATTGCATTCTTTTGTTTTAATTTCATTTTCAATATTTAAATTAGTCTTGTCTGGAATTTTTTCATCTGGAAGTTCTAAAATATTTAATTTGCAATATTTTGAAAGTCTTTTTGAATATTCATCAATTGCATCTCTAAAAAATTTTTCTTTTACTTTTCCAATACATATTACATTTATAGTTAGCATTTTTAATCCTCAAATTAAATATTTAGGTTTTTAAATGGAATACCTATAACCAAATATCACTTTTGGAACTGATGATCACAAAAGAACATTAAAAAGAAAAACGTGTCCCAGGAACATCGCGGCTTGCAACATTTAATTTTAATGAATTTTCATTATAATTGCTATTAGAAATAATCTCATCAATAACTGTTTTATATGCCAATTCCGGAAAATTACTTTCTTTACTTAAATGTCCAAGAGTTGCTTGTTTAAGACCAGATTGTAATAAATGTGCAATTGTTTTTCCCGCTGTTTCGTTAGGTAAATGACCATTTGGACCTGCAATTCGTGATTTTAATATGTAAGGATATCTAGAAAATTTAAGTACTTCAGGATCATAATTTGATTCTAATAAAACAAAAATACTATCTTCCAAATTTTTTAAAATACCATTTGTCATATGGCCAATATCTGTCGCTATACTTATTTTTTGGTCTCCCTTAAAGATATTAAAACCGCAGGGATTTGCTGCATCATGCGGAATTGCAAAAGGCTTTATTTGTAAATCACCAATTTCGAATTTTTCTTCTATTTTAATATTATTTATATTTTCTTCTTTTATCTTATCTCTCTGTTTAGGCATTGCATCTAAAGTTTTTTGATTTACATATATAGGTAAATTAAATTTCTTCGCAAATGTTCCTAAACCTTGAACATGGTCTGAATGTTCATGTGTTACTAATATACCATTTATAGAAGCAGGGTCAACATCAAGGTTAGTTAATGCTAATTCAATCTTTTTACTACTAACTCCTGCATCTATTAATAGTCTGGTATTTTCTGTTTCAACATATAAACTGTTTCCACTGCTTCCACTATATAAACTACAAAAATTAAACATAATGTGTACTTCTTTCTATTTCTTTTGCTTTTTTTTGCTACAGTTAGAAATAAAATGGACACTATAAAATTATATATCCACTTTATTTTATATTAGGAAAGTTATGCAACTTTCCTAATATAGAAAATTACATTCAAAAATTATTCATTTACTCTTTTTATATTTGCTCCAATTTTTCTAAATTTTTCTTCAATGTTTTCATAACCTCTATCTATGTGACCAAGGTTGTAAACTTCTGTTACACCATTTGCAGATACTCCTGCAACAATTAAAGCAGCGCCTGCACGTAGATCTGTAGAATAAACTGGTGCTCCAAATAATTCGTCTACACCTTCAAATATGGCAGTTTTTCCTTGTGCTGTAATATTTGCACCCATCTTATTTAATTCGGCAGTATATTGGAATCTTGATTCCCAAATACTTTCGTTTATGATGCTTGTACCATTTGCAGTTGCCAAAACAACACCCATTTGAGGTTGCAAATCTGTTGGAAAACCTGGATAAGGTAATGTTTTAATATTTGCTTTATTAGGACGTTTGCTATACCAAACTCTAATACTATCACCATTATCTTCAACATTTCCACCAATTTCTACAATTTTTGCAGTTAAAGGTTCCAAATGTTTTGTTATACAATTTTTTATAAGTAAATCACCTTTAGATGCAATGGCAGCAAGCATAAATGTACCTGCTTCTATTTGATCTGGAACAACAGAATATGTAGCATTTCCATGTAATTTTTCAACACCATTTATTTTTATAACATCTGTTCCAGCACCTCTAATATCTGCACCCATTGTATTTAAAAAGTTAGCAACATCAACAATATGAGGCTCTTTAGCTGCATTATCAATTGTAGTTGTACCTTTTGCCAAAACACTAGCAAGTATAATGTTTATTGTTGCCCCAACTGAAACAACATCCATATATATGTGTGCACCTTTTAGGCAAGACGCTTTCGCACTAATTGTCCCTTTGCCAACTTTAACATTTGCTCCCAATAATTCAAAACCTTTAATATGTTGATCAATTGGTCTTGCACCTAAGTTACATCCTCCTGGCATACCAACTTCAATTTCTCCAGTTCTACCAAGCATCGCTCCAATAAGATAGTAAGAAGCTCTAAATTTACTTGTTAAATCAAGAGGTGCCTGTGTTGTAGTTATATTTGTTGTATCAATTTTTAATTCATTTTTTCTAGTCCAATCAATTTTTGCACCCATTTCTCCTAAAATTTTGCATAAAATTTGGACATCACTTATATTTGGCACATTTGTTATTGTGCAAACACCATCTATTAATAATGTGGCTGGTAATAGTGCTACTGCCGCATTTTTTGCTCCGCTTATTTCTACTTCACCTTTTAAAGGTGTTGGTCCTGTTATTACTAATTTTTCCAAAATGATTCCCCCTGAATAGAATATAATTTCATATGCATAAAATATACCATAAAGAGTGACGTATTGCAAGTATAATTAGAAATTTTTAGCAGTAAGGAGGCCATTATTTGCAAACAATTCTAGTAATTTAAATTTAAACTTTATACTAGAATTTGAACTGTCAGAAATTAATGAATATTCCTCATCAGATAAAACTTTTTGTAACTCCTCTTTTGATTCTTCTGGAACAAAGCCTGACGAAACATCAATAAAACATAAAGAAGGGAACATCACACACCACCAATTACGACCTTTCGCTTCACCAATTTCAACTCTTAGAGCATCATAATAACCTGCAGGGAGCGAAATATCACCATATTGTTTTGTTGGAAATTCAAAATTTCCAATGTTTATTTTTACATCATATGAATATCCTTCGTTGTAAATAGTATCTAAAGCAACTTGTTTAAATTCATCTTGATGCTCTGTTACAATTTTTATTGCTTCATCTTTAGAAGTACAATTTGAGCAAAGACCATTCATATATTTAAGTAAATTATCTCTTACTTTGTATTTTAAGGCTTGATCCGCATCACTGTTGCTATTTGCCAAAACGTGCAATCTAAAAACACTGTTACTTATATCTGTTGATATTGCCTGTACATAAGAAAAAGCACAGATTATTGTATATATAATTAATAATAAAATTAAAGTTAGGATAATTCCTAATTTGGAATTTTTTTTGTTGTTTAATAATTTTTTCATATGTTACCTCCAATAAACTTTTTTTCTAAAAAATTCTTTAATTTAATTATTTACATTTTAGATAAAATTATACAAATAAAAAAAACAAAGGTAATTTTTAATTATAGGGCAATTTTTGAAATATAATTGAAATATTTCTGAAATAAATTTGAAATATTTTCCAATTTTTTCTTGACACACAAAAAAATAAATGGTAAAATTTACCAGTAATCAAAAATAAGGTTACACTAAAGAAAAAAACTTTGTAAAGTGAAAGGGTTGATATTCTTATGATGAAAAAAAACAAAAGAAAAGAAAAAGTATGCTTGTTTTTTGCAAGTGATTATCATTTTGAAATGATAAGTTTACCTTATATTAATGAAAATTTAAAAAAGAATAAAAATGTAATAATAATGACAGAAAATAATTTAGATAATACAGTAAATAAAGTTTTAGAAAATGTAAATTTGGCAAAAGAAGACAAAGAAAGAATAACAAAAATAAACTGGAAAAATAATGATTTGGATAAATTTAAAGAAGTAAAAAATGCCAATAAAGAAGGAAAAGAAACATTAATCTTTATAAAAGGAAAAGAAAATTATATAGAAAATATGAATAGAAATATAGAAAATTGGATAAACAATAGTGATGTAAAAGTTGTAGATTGTTATGATATAAACGAAATCAAAGAAGATGCAAGCAATATAGAAAAAAATTATACCAAAATTTTATCAACATCAGGTGTGGTTACAGTTCACAGCCTACATAATTACCCAATGGTAGGAAGGAAAACACGCAAACAATAATTTTACGGACTGTGAATTGTAACCAGGTGTATAAAAAATATTATAAAATTTTGAAAAATACTTGATAAATTTCAATAAATAGTATAAAGTATAAAGTACATAAAAAAATGAAGCAGTCAAAGTGCAAACGAAAGGAAGAATAAATATGGACAATACATTAGAAGAAGCAAAAGTAATATTAAAAAAATACAACCAAGAACACTTATTAAATGGTTATGAAAATTTAGATGAAAAAAAGCAAAAGCAATTATTAGACCAAATAATGAACATAGACTTCGAATTAATAAAAAGCCTTTATGCCAATACAACAAAAGAAGAATCAGAAAACGAAGATGTAATTGAACCAATGGAATATCTAGACAAAAACAAATTATATGATAATTATAAATACTATGAAAATATAGGAAAACATGCTATACAAGAAGGAAAACTTGCAGCAGTTACAATGGCAGGAGGACAAGGAACAAGACTTGGACATAGTGGACCAAAAGGAACCTATGATATAGGCTTAGACTCACACAAATCATTATTTGAATTATTAAGTGATGGGTTAAAAGAAGCAGGAAAAAAATATGATGTTACTATACCATGGTTTATAATGACAAGTAGAGAAAACAATGAAGAAACAGTAAACTTCTTTGAAAAAAATAGATACTTTGGATATCAAAAAGACAAAAACATCTTCTTCTTTATCCAAGGTGAATTACCAATGGTAGACACAGAAGGAAAAATATTAATAGGTGAAGATGGTTTAATAAAACAAGCCGCTGATGGACATGGAGGAATTTATGAATCATTAGTAAAAAGTGGTATGACTGAAAAAATGAGACAACTTGGAGTAGAATGGGTATTTATAGGTGGAGTTGACAACTGCCTTGTAAAAATGGTAGACCCAGTACTTATGGGAGTGGCAATAGATAAAGGTGTCACAGTTGCATGTAAATCAATTGTAAAAGCAAATCCACACGAAAAAGTAGGGGTTTTCTGTAAAAGAAATGGAAAACCAGGTGTTATAGAATACTCAGAAATTACTGATGAAATGGCAGAGGCAACAGATGAAAATGGTGAACTTTTATATGGTGAATCACATATACTTTGCAATTTGTTTAGCATTGATGCAGTTGAAAGAATGGGTCAAACACCATTACCATACCATAGTGCTTTTAAAAAAGCTAAATATATTGATAAAGATGGAAACTTAGTAGTTCCAGATTCTCCAAATGCATATAAATTTGAGGCTTTCTTGTTTGATGCTTTTGGTGAGGTTGATGATATGGCAATTCTTAGAGTTAAGAGAGAAGAAGAATTTGCACCTGTTAAGAATGCTGATAGTGCTGGAGTTGATTGTCCAAGTACTGCTAGAAAATTATATGAGGATTTCCATCATTTAAAATAAAATAAAAGAGTAGGTTAGTAAAATGTCCTGCTCTATTTTTTGCATAAAAAAGTATGTGCATTCACAGGTACACATACGATTAATTTTGAACAACAGAGACCTCACTGTTCATTTATTTTATATTTAAATAATAATACAATATTTCAAATTTGTCAATGTTTTGTAAATATTAATTAAAAAGTTTTAGATTTTGCTTGATTTTATTGTTGAAATATTATAGAATACTATCAACCTGACGCTAAGAAAGGTGAGTCTTTTCTAAAAGGCGGAAAGGGGGTTATGGTTTTGAATACTAGCGATTTAATTATGCATTTTGTAGATAAGTACATAGAGGAAAAAGAGAAAAACATTATGTTAAATCAACAATTAGAACAATTACAAATGCAAGAAAACAACAAAGTTAAGACTAATTAGCAGTATTTAGTTGTAGGGTGGATTCGTGGTCTGCCCTATTTGTATTATATTAAAATTTATTATAGATTATAATATAAAAAAGTATGTGCATTCGTGGTACACATACTGTTATGATTATTGAATACTAACTCAAAGTTTTAATTCTGTATCTAAATAATATCACAATATCTCAAACTTGTCAAATAATTTTCCAAAAACTCTTTATTTATTTTTCAAATAATGATATTATAATCATATCAAAAATTATTGTCAAAAACGCTAGTCTAATGACATAATAAAAATTGTCAAAAAAGAGTGTACCTAATGACAGAAAAGAAAGGATTGATAAAATGAAAAATTATTTAGAAGAATACAAAAAATGGTGTGAAAGTCCAGACTTTGACGAAGAAACAAAAAAAGAATTGTCAGAAATAAAAGACAATGAAAAAGAAATAGAAGATAGATTTTACAAAGAACTAGAATTTGGAACAGCCGGATTAAGAGGAGTAATAGGGGCCGGAACAAACAGAATGAACAAATATACAGTAGGAAAAGCAACACAAGGGTTAGCAAATTACATAAAAGAACAAGGAACACAAGATAAAGGTGTAGCAATAAGTTATGACTCAAGAAGAATGTCAAAAGAATTCAGTTTACAAACTGCTTTAATATTAAATGCAAATGGAATAAAAACATACTTATTCGAAAACTTAAGACCAGTACCAGAACTATCATTTGCAGTTAGAGAATTAAAATGCACAGCAGGTGTTATGATTACAGCAAGTCATAATCCACCAAAATACAATGGATACAAAGTTTACTGGGACGACGGAGCACAAATAGTAGCGCCAAGAGACAAAGACATAATAGCAAAAGTAAGAGCAGTTGCAGAATATAGTGAAATTAAAGAAATCTCAAAAGAAGAAGCAATTGAAAAAGGATTATTTAATATTGTTGGAACAGAAATGGATGACAAATATATAAATACTTTAAAATCTTTAATATTAAATCCTGAAATTGTAAAAGAACAAGGAAAAAACTTAAAAGTTGTTTATACACCATTACATGGAACAGGAAACACAGTTGCAGAAAGACTTTTAAAAGAAATAGGAATCCAAAATTTATATGTTGTTCCAGAACAAAAAGAACCAGATGGAAACTTCCCAACAGTTGATTACCCAAACCCAGAAGATAAAAAAGCATTCAAATTAGCACTTGAATTGGCTAAAAAAGTAGATGCAGACGTAGTTTTAGCAACAGACCCTGATGCAGATAGACTAGGAATTTATGCCAAAGATACAAAAACAGGGGAATACATGACATATACAGGAAATATGTCTGCATTATTAATTGCCGAATATAGAATCTCTCAAATGAAAGAAAAAGGAATTTTACCTGAAAAAGGAATGTTTATTACAACAATAGTTTCTTCAGACTTAGCAAAAGCGATTGCTTCAAACTACGGATTAGAATGTTTTGAAGTTTTAACAGGATTTAAAAATATTGGAGCTATCATGAAAAGAGAAGAAGAAAAAACAGATGGAGATAAATACGTATTTGGATTCGAAGAAAGTTATGGATGCTTAATAGGGGACTATGCAAGAGACAAAGACGGTATTGCTGCAGTAATGGCTCTATGTGAAGCCGCATGTTACTACAGAGCAAACAACGAAACATTATGGGATCAAATGAACAACATTTATAAAAAATACGGCTTCTACAAAGAAGATCAAATTTCAATTGTTTTAGAAGGTGCTGAAGGTGCTGAAAAAATAAAAAAAATGATGACAGAAATGAGAAATAAAGATGTTGAAAATATCGGGAACTACAAAGTTTTAACATTTAAGGATGTTGACAATGATTATGTTAAAGATATGACTACAGGTGCAGAAAGTAAAACTGGATTACCAAAATCAAATGTTTTGTATTATCAATTAGAAAATAATGCATGGTGTTGTGTTCGTCCATCTGGAACAGAACCAAAAATTAAATTGTATTTTGGTGTAAAAGGAAAAGACGAAGAAGATGCAACAAATAGTTTGGAAACATTAAAAGATGCAATGGTAAAATTAGTTAGAGGAAATTAAAAAGTAAAGAGATAAAAAATCGGGATTTAGTGGCACCCACAAAAAATCCCGATTTTAAAAATGTACATTTTTAGGAGGAAAATAATGCAAAGAATATTAAGCCATATGAGAAAAGCAATAGAAGACTACAAAATGATAGAAGAAAACGACAAAATAGCAATATGCTTATCAGGAGGGAAAGACTCAATAACCATGTTACACGCCTTCAAGGCATTACAAAGATTTTATCCAAAAAAATTTGACATAATAGCAATAAGTATAAATCCAGGATTTGAACACTTCGACACAAACTTATTACAAAAAATGTGTGACAAATTAGAAATACCATTATTTATAGAAAACAGTCACGCACAAGAAATAGTATTTGACATCAGAAAAGAAAAAAATCCATGCTCATTATGTGCAAATTTACGCAGAGGAGTAATAAATTCAATAGCGGTACGTGAAGGATGCAATAAGATTGCATTAGGGCATAACGAAGATGATGTATTAGAAACATTTTTACTAAATTTATTTTACACAGGAAGTATAGGAACGTTTTCACCAGTTAGTTATATGGATAGAACAGGAATAACTTTAATAAGGCCATTAATATATACGCCAGAAAAAGAAACAAAAAGATTTGTGAAAAAGAACAATTTGAATGTTATGTCTAAAGTATGTCCAATGGATGGAACTTCTAAAAGAGAGGATATGAAACAAATGATTTTTTCTCTTCAAAAAGATATTTCTATGATAAGAGCAAATTTATTTGGAGCAATAAGGAGAAATTTACCAGATTGGAAATAATTTCTTTTTGATAAAAAATGTCGAATTTTGTACAATGTACTGTACAAAATTAATAAAAATAACTTATGTAACAAAAATGTAATATAAATTTAAAAAAACTAAATAAAAAAATTAAAAATGTGCTTCCCTAGTAAGGTAGAAGCACATTTTTGTAATATAAATCTATTCCAAAAAAACACCTATTGAATAACCAAAAAAAATTATTTACAATTATAATAAGGTAAAATGTCGAAAAACTAAAAAAGCCTTAGGAGGGGAATGAGATTTATGAAAAATCAAGTAACAAATCTAATTACAAAAATAATTTCAATTCTGGTCATAATGCTAATGATAGTAAACAGTTCACTAATGCTAGTAATATCAGTAGCAGCAGACGCAGTACAAAAAATAATAGACGAAACAAAAACGAATGCAATTTATGAACTAAATATAGAAAAATACGTAAATTACAAGACAGGGGACAAGCAAGGAACCCTTGTGCAAACTAACCTAAAAACAGGAATTGAATATCAAGAAGGGCAAGAATATGCCCCAATACAAGAAACAAATGTAATTATAAACACTCCTAAGATAAACGATAAATATCCAGAAAACGTAGAAATTATTACAAAATCTACAAAAGCAACAAACGGTGATGAAAACGGAAAAGATGTTAATTATACTTACAACAAAGAAAATGGCCAGTTACAAATAATCACAGAAAACAAGGCAGATGACAAAGGAAACATCTATACCGAAAATGTTGCTGGTGCAAGAGACGAATATCAAATAGATTTTTATTATGATGCAGATTGCTATAATGGTGAAAATCAAAAAAGAATACTAAGTTTTACAGGAAAAGAAAATTTAAAAGTTAAAAACAATGAAAATGAGGCACAAATAAGCAAAGATATTAAATCAGACTTTGAAGTAGCAGAAAATATATCTGGATTAATTTCAACAAATGTTACAACAAGTGACATTTATAATGGATTTATCAATGCAAATGTAAAAAATAGAACTGCAAATGATACTGAATACACAGAATACATGAATATTCAAGTAGGATACAAAGAAATAGCAAACGAAATGCATGTTGCTTTAACAAATACATTGAAAAATAAAAATGACAAAGAAACAGAAACTACAGATGTGGTTTATAAAGGCTTAAAATTAAATAAACAAAATATTTTAGACATTTTAGGTGAAGACGGAAATATACAAGTATTTGACATTAAAGGAAACAAATTAGCAGAAGTAAATAAAGATACAAATGCAAATGATAATGGAACAATTGAAATAAACTATGAAAATGAGCAAAATTCAATAATAGTAAAAACAACAAAACCTGTAAAAATTGGAGATTTAAAAATTGAAAACAAAAAATCTTTAAAGGCTTCAATGACAGATTTAAATAACAATAAAATAATTTCAAAAAGTACAGTAAAATGTATAAATAAAATTGAAACAAAAGACGAACAAACACAAGAAACAAAAGAAATTGCAAAAGAACAATATGTATATGAAAATACAAATGAAGAACTAATAAAAGATGCTAAAACAAGAGTAGATGTTAATTTTAATAAAACAGAATGGACAAATAGTGTGCAAAATGACACAACAATAACTGCAACACTTGTAACAAATAGTCCAGAATATAACTTATTTAAAAATCCGGTAATTGAAATTCAATTACCACAAGAAGTAGAAAAAGTAGTATTAGGTGAAACACAATTATTATATAATGACAATTTAAGTATTAAAAAAGCAGAGGTAATAGATAGAAATAACCAAAAGGTTATAAGAATAGAATTAAACGGAACTCAAAATGCATATACAACAAATTCAATTGTAAATGGTGTAAATGTTGTTATACCAGCAACAATAATTGTAAAAAAAGACATTGAATCTACTCAAACAAATGCTTATTATGCATATTTAAACGAAACTGCAACAGGAATTGATTATGAGCAAGAAGGTAAAAACTGCAAAAATATTGGTGTTAATATAACAGTACCACAACAAGAAGAAAATAATGAACCACAAGAGACACAACAAGAAGAGCAAGAAGTTGTTTCTGCAAATTTAGATGCAGAAATAACAGCAAAGGTTGGAAATGATGTTATAGAAGATAAAGGAATGGTTCACCAAGGTGAAGTTATAACTTATACTTACAAAATAACAAACAATACAGGAAAAACTGTAAATGGAATAAAAGCAGTAGCAACAGTTCCAGATAATACAGTATATGTAACAAAAGATGGATCATACATAATAAAAGAAGGAGACAACGAATCAGGAGGAAGAAATCCACTATTTGTTGAAAATCAAGATATAAAAAATCTTACAAAAGATATAGGGAAATTAGAAAATGGTAAAACTCAAGAATTTTCTTTCCAAGTAAGAGTTAAAAATGAAGGAACATTTTCAACACAATTAACAATATCAAGTGAAAACAAAGAAAATATTGTGTTGAACAAAACTGCAACTGCAAAAAGCGCACCAATATCTGTTGAAGTTTTCTCTGCAGAAGATGTAATATCATCAGATACAAATAATAAAGTTGCTTTTTGTGTAAGCGTTGTAAATAATTCTGCAACAGAAACAATTTCTAATGCAAAAGTTAAAATTCAATTAGCAGACGAATGGGTATTTTATGATATAAAAGAAATGCCACCATATACATATGACGAAAAAACAAAAACTATTGAATTTGACACAGGAGAAATTGTACCAAAACAAGACCAAGGTGAAACAAAGCAAACAGGAGAACAATCATATTATATAGAAGTTGCAGCAGATAATATAAAAGAAGGAGTATATGAAAAAGATATACCATTTACTGCAACTGCGAAAATTGAAAACAGTGATGAAGAATATAGAGGAAATGTAGAACAATATAAAGCCCAATATGCAAATATTACAGTAAATCAATCAAGTAAAACAGAAGGAGAAGATTTACAAAATGACCAAGAAATAGAATATAATATCGAGGTTAAAAATACAGGAAAAAAAGAAGCGTTAATAAATATTATTGATAATTTACCAGAAGAACTAATACCAGAAGAAGTAACATATGAATCATATGTTTTAAATGATGAAACAGACCAATATGAAAAAATACAAAAAACATACAATATGGAACAAAAAATGGGTGATTATAATTTTTATGTTCAAACATATATATATCCAGATGATACATTAAAAGCAACAATAAAAGCAAAGGTTGTCCGTACAGATAAATTTAAAAACATTGAAAACATAGTAACTGTAACAGGTCAATATATGCAAAGCAAAATATCAAATGGAATAAAAAATAGAATTGTTCCATATGGATATGTAAAACCAGATCCAGAAAAACCAGATCCAGAAAAACCAGATCCAGACAATCCAAATCCGGATAAACCAGATCCAGAAAAACCGGATCCAGATAATCCAACACCAGACAATCCAAGTGATAATAAAAGCACATATTCTATAAAAGGTGTTGCATGGATTGATTCAGATAAGAACGGTCAAAGAGATGATGGTGAAACATTATTAGAAGGAATTACAGTAAAATTATTTAATGCAGAAACAAACTCAATAGTAACAGATTCAAATAATAATACATTTAAAACAACAACAAATAATAATGGAGAATATACATTTAGCAATGTAGCAAATGGAAAATATTTAGTATTATTTGAATATGATACAGACAAATATGAATTAACATCATATCAAAAAGACGGAATTAGCAACAACTTAAATTCAGATGCTATATTAAAAGAAGTTAATATAGATGGACAAGTTAAAAACGTTGGTGTAACAGATATTGTAGAAATAAACAATGCAAATATTTCTAATATAGATATAGGATTATTAGAAAAAGGAAACTTTGACCTAAGTGTTGAAAAATATATAACAAAAGTAACAGTAGAAACAAATGGAGGCACAAAAGAATATAATTATAATAATTCTAAATTGGCAAAAGTTGAAATTGCATCTAAAAAAATGTCAACATCAAACATAAAAGTTGAATATAAAATTATTGTAAAAAATAATGGAAATGTTGAAGCATATGGAACAGAGATTGCAGATACAATGCCACAAGGTTTTGAATTTGACGGAAATGCAAATGATAATTGGACATTGGAAAGTAAAAAAGCAGTTAACAAAAGTTTAGCATCAATAAAATTAAAACCAGGTGAAAGCAAAGAACTTACAATTGTATTAACCAAAGATTTAAGTGATGGCTCAATAGGAACTGAAACAAATATTGCACAAGTTTCAAAAACATATAATACTGCAAATGAAAAAGATAGCAACACAGACAATGACAGTTCACAGGCACAATTAATTATTTCTGTAAAAACAGGTTTAGCAATTAAAATAGGAATTGTTTTAGGAATAATTTTAATTTTAGTTGCAGTTGCAATGTTAATTAAAAATAAAAAAATTAGCAAAAATGATTTAATGATGTTATGTACTATAATGATATTATGCGGAATGATATTAAGTAATACGAATTCAATTGCAGATGAACTTGAATATAAGAATCTTGGAGGACATAAAGACGCATCTTCAGGGGTCTGGAGTGTAGTCAACTCTGGTGAACCATTTTGGTGTATAACACCAGGAGGACATTTAGGAAGTCATGTTACTGGAGAATGGAAACCAGAAGGGATGACAGTACATGGTCAATGTAGTGTTAGACATACATATACAAAAACAAAAACTGTAGGGACATATACTACATTTGATTCATTTATAAGTTATCTTAAAAGTACTGCAGCACAAGCAAAAGTATTTAAAAATTGGTTTGGGTCAACTGGCCCTGCAAGTGCATCTGGAAGTAAGGCAGCAAGCCCTACAAACAATAATTATGAAATAAAAGATGGTCAATTATTAGTAGGACCATTTAGATATACACATTCATTAACTAATGCTGAAGTAACAGGAAAATCAATGAGTGTAAAAGATGGTGGGACAGATATATCATATACAATATATAATTCAAGCAAAGATGGTGTAATTAATTTAAATAATATAACATCAGGAACAACATTCTATTTGCTTGTATCAACAGATGTGTCAGATTTAAGTGTAAAAATAACTGAAAATATTAAGAAAACTGAAGTTTATAAAAGTGTTACTGTAGAAGAATATAAATTAACAGGGCTTAGTGGAGATGGAATTTGTAAAAATACAAAAGGAGAAGTAATTGGTCATAAATATGGTGGAAGTATATCTTTACCAAAAAATGCTCAAAATTTAATAAAGCTTACAAAAAATAAAAAAACATCTACAAAAAATGATAGTTTAACATACAGTTGGAACTGGAAAGTTGACAAAGGTAAAGTAACAGTTAGCAAAAAAGATGCTGACTCTGGAGCAGGACTAACAGGAGCAACAATGCAACTAACAGGAGGACCAGCAAACTACTACAATCAATCAGTAACAATGACATCATCATCATACACATTTGAAAACTTATTGCCAGGAAATTACACATTAACAGAAACAGGAGCGCCAAGTGGATACAAATTAGACTTACAAACAGACAAAACAAAAAACATAACGGTAACAGCAAACAATACTACTTCAACATCTGTATCTAATAGACAATATGGAAACTTAAAAGTACAAAAAACAGACCAAGATACAGGCAAACCACTAAAAGCAGCGGGATTTAAATTTAAAATATATACATCAAAAGGATATATAACAAAATATGTAAAGGGAAGTCCATCAACAGTGCAATTTGGTGCAGAAAATAATGCACAAATATTTACCACAGATGGAAACGGACAATTTGAATTAGACAATATACCAATAAATCCAAATACATATTATGTAAAAGAAATAGAAGTAGCAGATAGCATGAAAAACTATTACAAAGTAAAATCAACAGTTGATGCATATGTAGTAAATAACAATGCAACATCTGGAACAACATCAAAAGACTTGTCTAATAAACAAATCTGGGTAGATGTGCAAGGATATGTATGGGAAGACATTGCAAACTCAAACAAACAAACAAAACGAAATGATGTATTTGACAAAGATAATGACAAATTAGCAGATGGAGTAATAGTAAGATTAAAAAACAAAGACGGAAAAGTAATAGATACAAAAGTAACAGGAAAAGATGGAGCATATAAATTTATAAGAGTAGAAATTGTTCAACTTGGAAATTATTATATTGAATTTGAATACAATGGTTTAAAATATCAATGTGTAACTAAAAACTTGAACTTAGCAAATGGTTCAAAGGCAATAGAAAAAGAAGCAGATAGAACAAACTTTAACAATTCATATTCAAGTATAACAGGTGGAAATGCAAAAGGAAGTTCAACAACAGGATATTCAAAATCTGAAAATGGAACAACAACAAATAACCTAACATATAAAAATGGAACATATAGTTCATCACTTGTTGACAATACTACATATGCAACATCAAGTGCAAATGGATATGTAAAATCACAAAATGGTTCAACAGGAGTTGTTATAAAAGCTGATACAAATACTGCAGGATATACATTAAAATGGTCACCAGGTGTATATACAATTTCAAATGTAAATTTAGGAATGTATTTAAGAGAACAACCAGATATGGCAATAGCAACAGACTTAAATAATATTGAACTAGATTTAAATGGATATACTCATTCATATAAATATAACAAAAGAATAGCAGCAACAGGAATTGATATATTCTCTGAGATGCAAAAATGGAAAGAAAATGCAGATACAGAAAATTATCCTAGAACATATACAAGAAGTATTTATAACAACTATGCATATGCTTCAGGAGTAAAAGGAAATGGAGAACTTGAAGAAAATAATAAATTACAAGTATATTTAATTTATAAAATTGTAATAAAAAATGAATCAAGTTCAGTATATATGGCACCAAATGAAATAGCAAATTATTATGATTCAACATTAAACTATGTTTCATCATATTATACAGATGGAAATAACAACAAAGTTAATGTTCAGTGGGATACAAAAGAAGATAAAGACGGATATAAACAAATAAGAACTACAGGATTAAAAAACTTAAGAATTAACCCAGGACAAAGTGTAACAGTTTATGTAAGAATGAAAAAAAATACTACAGCAGATTGGGCATTTAAAGATACAATAGAAGAATATGCAAAATCAGTTTCTGAAATAACATCATATTCTTCATATACAAAGAGTGGAAATAACTATGCACATTATGCAGGTATAGATAAAGACTCTGCACCAGATAATATTAAACTTGGTGATATAAATACATACGAGGATGACACAGATTCGGCTCCAATAATAAAATTTGTATTTGATCAGCCAAGAACAATAACTGGAAATGTTTTTGAAGATTATACAGAACAAAAAACAAATGCAAATGCAGAAAGAAAAGGAACAGGAAGATATGATCCAAGCAGAGACGGAACTGTTGAAAATGTTAAAGTAAAGTTGATTAATATGAGTACAAATAGTACAGCATATATTTATCCAAATGCAGTAAAGGAGGATAATTTGAATGCTAAAGAAGCAGAAATGATAACAGGTAAAGATGGTAAATATCAATTTGTTGGAATTATACCAGGAAAATATTATATTAAATATACATATGGAGATGGAAGCGTAATTTATAGACCTGCAGTAGATGGTGAATATGCAAAAGTAACAACACAAGATTATAAGTCAACAATTGTTACAAATAATATTATTAAAGGTGCATTCGGAAATAATCAATTTATTACAGATGGAAACACAGTATGGTATCAACAAGAAAAAGTAAAAGAATGTTCATCTGCAGTTGATGATTACACAACAAGAAATGACATAAATAAAAAATTATCAACAATAACATATTCAGTAAAAAATGGATATGAAACAAAAACTGGAGTATATGCTTCACTACAAACAATGACTGCAAGAACTCCAGATATGGATATAGCAATTGAAAATACTAATAATGAAGAAACAAAATTAGACGAAAACAGGAAAAGACTATATGATAATATTGATTTTGGTATAGTAGAAAGACCAAGAAAGAACATAGAACTTACAAAAGAAATAAAATATGTAAGACTAAAACTTGCAAACGGTCAAACTTTAATTGAAGGTGACCCACGAAATAATAATGAAATTAGATATTTAACATATCCAGAAGGTGGATTGCTAAAAATCGAATTAGACTCTGAAATGATTGAGGGTGCTACAATAGAAATTCAATATGCAATTAAATTATTAAATAACTCTGAATTAGATTATGATACACAAGCATATTACAAATATGGTGATAAAACTAAAGCAACTCCGGTAAAAATCAAGATTAATCAAGTTGTAGATTATTTGGATGAAAACTTGAGATATGTTGAAACTGATGCAAAAACTGGTGAGGAAGGCGAGCATTGGGAACAAGTTGAAGCAAAAGAATTATCTAATCAAGGTATGCTTTCAAGTGATGCATATAATAATGGTATAAAATCATTGAAAAATATATTTGTAAGAACTTGCGATATTGAACTTGACCCAACAAATGGTCATAATACTGCAGAGATTACAATGAATGCAAGCAAATTGCTTTCAGGTTCTAAAGATATGACTTATCAAAACTATGCAGAGGTTCTAAAGGTTTCTAATAGTGTTGGTAGATTCTATGGACAAATTGATATAGATAATAAGACACAATGGAAGAATATTACACCAGGTAACTTTAATCCTAAAAATCCAGAAGGTACTACAGAGACTGATGATAACCAAGGACATAATCCTAGAAGAGCAGAGGTTGTTCTTACACCGCCTACTGGTGAAAATAAAAACGAGATTGTAGTTTATATTATTACTGGTATTGGTTGCTTGGTAGTATTGGCAGCGGGTGTGTTTCTTATTAAAAAGAAGGTTTTAGATAAATAAAATTAAAAAAAAGAAAGGTTTTAATAACCTTTCTTTTTTTGTCAAAGAAAGTTTAGGTGGGGTGGTACTCCCACATCTCCTACATCTTTTGATGGGCTACGGCTACCAGTTCCGTCCTCAGAAACTTTCTTTATTATTATATGCTAAATTTATTTTAACATACATTTTTTTTTTTTTCAAGTTAAAATAAATAAATGTGTGTTAATATAGATAAAAATATTTATGCTTGAAATATTTTTCTACTTTTTCATCAGCCATTACATACATTGTTCTTGCAAAATGAACATTTTTACTACTTACTCTTACTGCAACTAATACATATTCATTATTTATTTTGTATTTCTTTATAAATTCTATTGATTTTTTCTTTTCATTTCTTGCTAAGTATGTTGGGTTACTTATTATATTTTCTATATCTTTACCATATTTTTCGAAGTCTAATGGGTGTTCTTCTTTCATGTGTTTTATATTTGCATCTCCAATAAAAATAGGTTCTTCTTTTGCATAGTCTAATCCTAATAATTTAATAATTTTTTTATTTACTAGTCCTATCTGTTTATTCATTTTTCTTCCTTTCTTTGACAAAAAATATTGTAACATCTTTTATATTAAAAAGCAACTGGTTTTTAGTAAAATTTAATAAAAAAGTATAAAAATGGTTACAATTCACAACCAATAATTTTATAGGCTGTGAATTGTAACTAAAAATGCTCATGATAAAACTTTTTTAATCATATATATATGTACATTTTTTTGCGAACGTGCTTTTATTTTAAGATAGATTTTTTGGAAGCAATGTAACAAAAATGTAATATAAACTTAAAATAAGAAAACGAAAACCTTGAAAATAACCTTCCCTAGTAAGGAAGAAGCACTTTTTTGTAATATAAAATTATTTCAAAAAAACACCTATTGAATAAGCAAAAAAAATTATTTACAATTATAATAAGGCAAAATGTCGAAAAACTAAAAAACCTTAGGAGGGAATGAGATTTATGAAAAATCAAATAACAAATCTAATTACAAAAATAATTTCAATTCTAGTCATAATGTTAATGATGGTAAACAGTTCACTAATGCTAGTAATATCAGTAGCAGTAGACGCAGTACAAAAAATAATAGACGAAACAAAAATAAATGCGGTATACGAATTGAGTATAGAAAAGTATGTAAATTATAAAACGGGAGACAAGCAAGGAACCCTTGTACAAACATACTTAAAAACAGGAATTGAATATCAAGAAGGGCAAGAATATGTGCCTATAGACACATCAAATGTAATTATAAACACTCCTAAAATAAATGACAAATATCCAGAAAGTGTAGAAGTTGTGACAAAATCAACAAAAGCAACAAATGGAGACGGAAGTGGAAAAGATGTAAATTATGCTTATAACAAAGAAAATGGGCAGTTACAAATAAACACAGAAAACAAAGCAGATGACAAAGGAAACATCTATACCGAAAATGTTGCTGGTGCAAGAGACGAATATCAATTAGACTTTTACTATGACGCAAATTGCTACAATGACAAAAACGAAAAAAGGTCATTAGAGTTTAAAGGAAATGTTGAATTAAAACTAAAAGATGACAGAGACATTAGAAAAAATCAAGAAATTTCACAAAACTTCGAAGTAGCAGAAAATGTATCTGGTTTAGTTTCTGCAGACGTAACAACAAGTGACATTTACAATGGGTATATTAATGCAAATATTCAAAATAATTCTACATATAGAACAGAATATAGAGAAAATGTAAAAATTCAAACAAGTTATAAAGAAATTGCAGATGAAATTACAGTAAATTCAAAAAATTTACTTGTAAATAACAAAGATAAAGAAAATGAAACACAAGAGATAATTTATAAAAACACAAAAGTAAATAAAAACGAAATACTTGATAAATTAGGACAAGATGGATATTTCCAAATTATAGATAAAGATGGAAATGTTTTAGCAACAATCAACAAAGATACAGAAGCAGATGAAAATGGAAACGTTCAAATTGGATATGATGGAGAAAAAACAGAACTTAATTATAAGTTTAGCAAAACTATAAAATTATGTGATATTAATATTCAAAATACTAAAGAAATTAAAGATACAATGAAAGATGCAAATGTTACAAAAGTTGAAACAAGAAATACGGTTTCTTGTGTTAATAATGTAACAGAAAAAACAAAAGTTATTGATGAGGAAACTAAGGAAGAAAAAGAAGTTGAGAATACAAAACAAGTAGAAATTTATAATTATGTTGGTACAAGTGTAGCAGAAATAAAGGAAGCAAAGACTGATGTTAAAGTTACTGCAAATAATACAAATTGGACTAATAATGTTCAAAATGATGTTACTTTTACCGCAACTTTGGTAACTAGCGGTCCTGAATATAATTTGTTTAAAAATCCGGTTATAGATATTAAATTGCCAAATGAAGTTGAGAAGGTTGTACTAGGAGAATCATCTATCTTGTATGACAGCGGATTACAACTAGGCAGTGTGCAAGTTGTAGATGATAATGGTTCTAAAGTTATTAGAGTTAAAGTTAATGGAACTCAAACTTCATATGTTCAAAATGAAGTTGTAAATGGAGCAAATATTGTGATTCCAGCAAGTATTATTTTGAAAAAGGATATTGTTTCATCTCAGGAAAATATTGCTGTTTCTTTTGCAAATTATAGAAATGCTAAAATTTCTGAAACAGGAAATGGAAATATTCAGGTTAATGTAGAGTCTATTGTTAATAATGATGTAACAAATGATCAAAATTCTGCAGTTGCTAATGGTGATACTAATAGTACAAATTCTAATGGTGGTTCTACTGGTAACCAAAGTGCTCAGAATACTGCAACTCCTGCTGTAGAGGCTAAACCTATTGATTTGGATAAGATTTCTGTTGAGTATAAGGCTTATCTTGGTGATAATGAACTTGCTGACGGAGATTCTGTTCATGAGGGCGAGTATATTAAGTATGTTGCTACTGTTACAAATAATACTGGTGATGATGTTAAAAATTTGAATGTTGTTGCTAGTGTGCCAGAGGGGACTACTTATGTTACAGTGGAAACAAAAGATTTGACAGAGGAAGATAGAAATTCTCAGCAATTTGACGAATGTAAAATAACTCAGTTTGCAGATAAAAAGGAAGCATCTTTAAGTGTTAATATAAAAAATAATGAACAAAAAAATGTGTATTTTTATGTTAAAGTTAACAAATTTACAAATAATGAAACAACTAAAAATATTTCTTCTAAGGTAAAAGTACAATCTGGTAATAATGAAAAAGATTTTGTTACATTAAATAATGTTGTAAATAAAGCAGCAATAACTGTAAAACTAAGTGCATGGGAAACAATGCGTAATGTTAATATTTGGAGATTTGCTATTGTAGTTACTAATAATGGTACTGAAACAATAAATGATGTAGATATTAATTTATATAAAAATAGTAAATTTGATTTTTCTGAAGAAGAAACAGAGGATAAAGTTACTGATGAAGGAAATTATTGGAAGTTAAATATTAGTAGTATAGAACCCGGAGAAGAAAAAGAAAGAGATATATTCTTAAAGGCTAAAACATCTGCTGAAGAAAATGACCAAGTTGACATGCTTGCAAGTGCAAGTGTAAATGGAGAAAAATATTATTCAAATCCAAGTATACAATTTATAAAAAATCCTAATTTTAAAATAATTCAAACATCTGATAAAGAGGGAGAAAAAATAAAATATGGAGAAAAAGTTGAATATGTATATACAATAGAAAATAAAACATTTTTACCATTTTCTTGTCCATTAACTTTTAGAGAATATTTAGACAGTAATATGGAAGCACTTTCTGCTGAATACGAAACATTTGTACAAAATCAAGGTGTAGATACAAAAGAAAAATGTACTGCAGATTTACATATTCAATATGAAGGTGAAGACACAGACGTAAGAGCAAAATTAGAATTATATATTCCTGCTGGTGAAAGTGTACAAATAAAAATAATTGCAACACCTAGAATTGTTTTTGAAGAAGAGGAAACAGAAAGTTATGGTGTATTAAGTTACGAATATAATGATACAAAATTGTCTAAAAAGACAAATACAATAAAAAATATTATATTACCATATAACTATGTTGAACCAGATCCAGATAATCCGAATCCAGATAAACCAGATCCAGATAATCCAGATCCGGACAATCCAGATCCAGATAATCCAAATCCGGATAATCCAGATCCAGATAATCCTAACAATCCAAGTTCAGGAAAATATAGCATATCTGGACTTGTATGGAAAGATGAAAATAAAAATGGAATTAGAGAAGATTCTGAAATGTTATTATCAGGTGTAACAGTAAAATTATTTAATATAGATACAAATGAAATTGTTGTTATAGATGATAATAAACAAATTGCAACAACAAACCAAAGTGGGGAATATACATTCTCAGGAATTAGTAAAGGTAATTATATTGTATTATTTGAATATGATACAAGTAAATACAAATTAACAACTTATAAGAGCGGTACAGCATCAGAAAGTACAAATTCAGATGTTATAAATAAAAGTGTAAGCATTGACGGAAATGAAAAAGAAGTTGGAGTAACAGATACAATAAATGTATTAACTCAAAATTATACTCATATTGACATGGGACTTGTGGAAAACGGAACATATGATTTAAGTTTAAATAAATATATTACTAATGTAGAATTAACTTATGGTGCACAAAACCAAACATATTCTTATGATAATTCAAAATTGGCTAAAGTTGAGGTACCAGCAAAAAAAGTTGATAATGCAAAAGTAACTATTGAATATAAAATAGAAGTTAAAAACGAAGGAAATGTAGATGGCATAGTTGAATCAATTGTAGACTATAAACCAGAAGGCTTAGATTTTGATAAGACTTTAAACGAAAATTGGAACCTTGACAAAGATAATAATTTGATAAATGTAACATTATTAGGAAGTAAATTAAAACCAGGAGAAACAAAGAGTGTTACTTTGTACTTAACAAAAACTCTTTCAAAAAACTCTATGGGTACATTTACTAACTCTGCAGAAATATTAAAAAGTTCAAATTTATTAAATTTGAAAGACGTTGATTCTATAGAGGGAAATAAGGAAAAATCAGAAGATGATTACTCAGAAGCACAAATTATTTTATCTGTAAAAACAGGTGCTGTTTTATATATATTTATTACTTTAGGTGTAATGTTACTATTAGTTGGTATAATTATTTTAATAAAGAATAAAAAAATGAAAATAAATAAGCTTAAAGGAATTACATTTAGTTTTGTATTTATTTTTATTACAACAGTAGTTTTATCTGGTAATGAAGTATTTGCACAACAATGTTGGTTTAAGAAACATAAAGAAGGTGATTCTGGCTATTGGTCAAGCTTTACAAGTAGTGAAGTTACTTTTGATACATATAATTATTACCATCATGATAATGCTTCAAATTCTACATTGAAAGGACAAATTAAATTATATTGTTCTGAAGGTGGAAAGATGGGAAGAAGTGATACCTATAAATATTGTAAAGTTTATAATGAAAAAGGAGAAGAGGTTGATTGTACTACAAAACATGATTCTTGGAATTATGAAAAAGATGTAAATGGAGATGTATATGATCCTCGTGTGGCAGATGGTGCTGCTAGTGTTACAGGAAGTGAGGCAAGTTGTACAGTAACAAATCCTGGAAATACAAAAGTAATATTAGGAAGTGATTATGTACTTGTAGGACCATTTAAGGTTTCATATGTTGGAAACCTTATAGCATATGATGCAAATACTAAAAATGGATGTGCTGTATGGGGAGATACTACTTCTGGAACAAACACAAGAATAACAACAGCAACATTTGCAAATGACAAAGGTACAAACATAACACCATCTAGTGGTTCTAGTTTTTATGTTAAAATTCCAAATAGTGAAAATATAAAGAAACTTACAGTGGTACAATTGGGAACTTCTTCCTCAGTAACAACATCTCAAAAATATACGGTAATAAAACATGAAAAATGGGTAAATACTGAAAAGCATGTTGGTGCACAGGTATTAAAAAATAATATTGAATATCATTATGGAGATGCTGGAGCACCTAGTAGTTGTTTTTCTTCTTCTACAGCATATTATAATCAAAATGATTATATAACACCTAATATTAGCATAAGAGGAAGCATTACAATTACAAAAAATGATACAGATACAGGAGATAAACTTAATGGAGCACAATTCAAAATAACTGGACCAAATAGTTATGACCAAACATTTACAATAAAAGATGGTGGTACTATTACTATAAAGGATTTGTTTTTAGGAAGTTATACTGTAACAGAAGTTGGTACACCAACAGATTACAAATTAAATTTACAAGATAATAAATCACAAACAGTAAGCGTAACAGGTGGAGGAAATGCAATAGCAGCATTTAAAAATAAACAATATGGAGACCTAACGGTAACAAAAAAAGACAAAGATACAGAAAATACATCAATAGGAGGAGAAAAATTAAAAGGCATCAAATTTAAATTGTTTGTAAATAAAAATGGCAAAAAATATTATTTAAAAGATACTTCACCAACGAAATATAGTTATAGTGACTTCAGTGTTGAAGAGAGTGGAATATCAAATGCAAAAACATTTACAACAGATGACAATGCACAATTTTCAATTAGTAATTTGCCAGTTTACGAGGGACAAAGTGAAATAATATACAATGTAGAAGAATATGAATTACCAGATAATCTAAAAGAATATTATGAATTAAAACCAAGTGCAGATATTGTAGAAAAACTTCAAAATGGAAAAAATGTATATTTGGATGTATATAACAAACAAAAATATATTCAGATATCAGGTTATGTTTGGGAAGATAAACCATCAACAGAAGGTAAAGAAGATTCGAGAAATGATTTATATGATAATGGTGAACCATTAATACCAGGAATTACAGTAAGGTTAAAGAGTACAATAAGAGAGATGGTTCATCCTAATGGAAAAGGTGACATAAACAATGATGGAAAAGTTGATTCTACAGATTTAATGCAATTATTATATTATGTTTCAGGAAGAGACGAAACATTAAGTGTAGATGCAATTAATAGAGGAGACATAAATAATGATGGAAGAGCCAATATACAAGATTTAATTTTATTGCTAAGAATATTGGAAGACGGAGACGTTATATCATTAGGATATGGAAAAGGTGATTTGAATTCTGATGGAGTAGTTGATTTGAGTGATATAAATATAGAATTAAATCATGTCTCAGGAAGTCAAATAATAACTGGAGAAAATGTTAAACATGCTGCAGATATAAATGGTGATGGAGTAGTAGATACAAGAGATTTAATGTTATTGGTAAAAGGTGTTGCACCTGGTGTTATAACGGTACAAGAAGAGGGAACACTTCAAACTACAAAAACTGGTAATGATGGAAAATACGAATTTAAAAAAGTAAAAATTGACCAATTATCAGGTTACTACATCGAATTCGAATACAACGGACTAAAATATCAAAGTGTGGCATATCATAACCAAGACAATGGATCAAAAGCAATAGAAGGAGACACAACAAGAGACAACTTCAACAACCAATATGCAAGCATAACAGGAGGAAACGCAAAAGAAACAACAACAACAGGATACTCAAGAAATGCAACAGGAACAGTAATGAATAACCTAACATACACAAATGGAACATACGCATCAGAATTAGTAGGCAACACAGGATACACAGTAGAAAGTGCAGCAAACTCAGTAAAAGCACAAAACGGCTCAACAGGAGCATCAATAAAAGCAACAACAAGTGCAGCAAATCACTCATTAGCAACATGGTCTGCAGGAGTTGTAAAATTAGAAAATATCAATTTAGGTATTTACAAAAGACAACAATCTGACATGAAAATTGCAACAGACTTAAAAGATATTGGTCTAACATTTAATGGATATAATCACACATATACATACAACAAGAGAACAGCAAAGCAAGGAATAGACATATTCTCAGAATTACAAAAATGGAATAAAACTGACGTACAAAATGACCAATATCCAAGAAACTACGAAACAAGTATTTACAAAAACTATGCATATGCATCAGCATCAGAAGGTGACAAAGATGGAAATGGAAAAATTGATGATAAATATAAATTAAAAATGTATTTAAATTATAAAATAGAAATTAAAAACAGTTCATCTGTATATATGTCAGCAAATGAGATTGCACGTTATTATAATAATACATTAACATATAGTTCATCATATTACATTGACAAAAATGGAAATAAACATGATATTACATGGAATGAAAAAGCCGATGCAAATGGATACAAACAAATTAGAACAACAGGATTAAGTAATGTTAAAATAGAACCAGGAAGCTCATTAACAGTATACTTAACACTACAAATTAAAGATGATATTATCAAAGAATTTGGACTTGGTTCAAGAATCGAAGCGATAGGTCAAGGTGTAACAGAAATAACATCATACTCAAATTACACAAGTGATGGCAAATATTATGCTGCAATTGACAAAAACTCTGCACCAGACAATATTAAACTTGGAGATATTAATACATATGAGGACGATACAGACTCTGCACCAGAATTAAAAATCACATTAAAAGAACCAAAAACAATTACAGGTTATGTATTTGAGGACAAAACATCAGATGGTTTATTGACAAATCAAGAAAGAAAAGGTAACGGAAAATTTGATAATGGTGAAAATACTGTTGAAAATGTTAAAGTTGAATTAATAAAACAAACAAAGGGAGAAGGGGCATATATTTATCCAAAAGCAGTTTCAGAATTGAACTTTAATGCTGTACCTGCAACATATACAACAAAGGCTAATGGATATTACGAATTTGTAGGTGTTGTACCAGGCGAGTATTATATTAAATATACATACTCAAATGGAAGTGTAGTTTATAAAGGAACTAATAAAGTGGCAAATGTTTCAACACAAGATTATAAATCAACAATTATAAGTCCTAAAGCACTTAGAGATGCATATGGGGATACAGAAGCGGACGATTTAAGCAGTGTAAATAATAATGATAGATGGTATCAAGACACTAATATTGAAACATATTCAACAGCAGTAGATGATTATGCAACGAGAAAGAACATCAATAATACATATTCAACAATAATAGCAAGTAATAAAGTTGATTATGATAATGGTGTAGGACAACAAGAAATGACTGCAAGAACATTAAATATGAATATGGCAATAGAGAACTATAATAATGAAGTTACAAATATGAATGAAAATCGAACATCATTATACAAAAACTTAGATTTTGGTATTGCAATAAGACCAAGACAAAGTTTGAAATTAGACAAAAAAGTAACATATGTTAAACTAACATTATCTGGAGGAGATACAGTTGCAGAAGGTAACCCATCAAATGAGAACGAGTTAAAAACAATGAACTATGTAACATATCCAAAAGGTGGAAAGTTAAAGATAGAGGCAGACGATGAGATTATTCAAGGTGCAACTTTGGAAATAAAATATACTATTTATGTAACAAATAACTCTGAAAAAGACTACAACAATGTTGCATACTATAGATATGGAACTAAAAAAGACAATCCGGTTAAATTATCAATTAATACAATAGTTGATTATATAGACCAAAAAGTTCCAACAACATATACAAATGTTGCAAAATCAAGTGGTGGTTGGTATGTATCAACAGACCAACAAATCAAGGATTTAACAACAAAAAAGGCTTATAATGATGTTAAATCTAGAAAAAATATTCTATTAAGTGATTGCAACAAGACAATTTCTATAGGAGAAACAATGGCAACAGAACCAGTTGAGGCTAGCAAGGTTATGGCATCATCAGAAGATGTAGACATTAAAAACTATGCAGAGGTTGTTAAAGTATCAAATTCAGTTGGTAGATTCTATGGTGGAATTGTAAACAGTAAATGGGTTAATATGACACCAGGTAATTTACAAGTTTCAAGTGATACTGTAATTAAAAATTCTCATGAGTTAGATGATGATGGTGTAAATGTTGTAGTTGTACCTTCAACAGGTGATAATACTATAATTTATTATATTTTAGGAATTACATGTTTAGGAATAATTGTATGTGGAATAGTTTTAATAAAAAAATTAGTTCTATAATAAAATAAAAATCGGGATTTCGGGGACAGGACTCTGAATCCCGATTTTCTATTTATGTTCACTTGATATTTTTTAAAAAATCTGTTATAGTATATATGGTTTTATAAACGTGCTTATAGCTCAGCAGGATAGAGCAGTCGCCTCCTAAGCGACCGATGGGGGTTCGAGTCCCTCTAGGCACACCACTTTTTATTAAAAAAAGAACGATATCTAGACAATGGTTAGATGAAAATGTTTAAATGTTTTTACGAATTTTAGGAGGAAATTTTGAAAGAAAAAATAAAACAAATAACAAACACAAAACAATTCCATATAAGTATGGTAGCACTAATAGTAGTAGCAATAATATTTGTAGCAGGTGTAACAGCCCTAAAATACAATGTAGAAGGAGAAAGCAAACCACCATTCAACATATCAAAAATGTCAGTAATAAGTAATGTAGACGGAACAGACGTAGAAGACACAGAAAACAAATGGAATTTAAAAGTAAATCAAAACAATGATATATACGTATACATCAAGAAAAACGAAGAATATAAATACACAGAAACAATCTCAAGTGTAATATTAAATAATTTTAATATTACACAATCACCAAAAGTAGGAAAATTAAAATTACTAAAACCGGATTCAAATTTAGATACTGTAATATTTAAAAATAGTGCAGAAAATGAAGTAGAAAGCATAGAATATAAAGGCGATATGGACTCAAGTATAAAAGATATGAAAATTGCAAACCAAGGAGGACTTGTGGTTTTTAGATATGTAATCGAGGATTTGGGCAATTATACTTCAAATGAAGATGGAGAGATAAATCATAATGAATTGCTTAAAAAATTGGCTATTAATAATGATGATTTGAAGTTTAATGTTTCATTTGATATTAATATTAATTTGGATTCTAATAAGAGCTATAAAGCAAATGTTAATTTGGAATTACCAATTGGTAATGTTGTTGATGATGGTATTCAAAGTAAAGAAAATACTGATTCTGAAAATATTGTTTTTAAAAGAATGTAAATAAGTTTTTAATAAATTTTTGTTATTCATTGTTTATAAGTTATTTAATATGAAATTAATGATTTATTTATTTTTTTGTTGCCCCATTCAAAAAAATTCTAACAAAAGTTTAACAACTTTTGAGAATTTTTGAACGGTCCCTCTGAATCACTTTAAAATAAATAAATGATTAATTTCATATATATAAATTTATAAATTGCAAATAGCAAAAATTTATTAAAAAAACTATTTAAAAAGTACTTGATATTTTTTGTAACTCATTATATAATACGTTAGGTAGAAAATTTAATCTCTGTATAGAGAGCAATCCAATAGAGACCTACGAATCTTGTCAGGTCCGGAAGGAAGCAGCAATAAGTAGCAAATCTTTATGTGGAGTGTTCTCTATAGAGGGATTAAATTTTTACATTATAAGAGGTACAAAAACCTCTCATAAAAATACTTTGTATATTATAAAGGATGTGAGAATATGGGGTACACAGCTCTTTATAGAAAATTTAGACCAATAACATTTTCAGAACTCGTAGGGCAAGAACACATTACAAAAACACTAAGAAACCAAATCATGGCAGACAGAGTGGGACACGCATACCTATTTAATGGAGGAAGAGGAACAGGAAAAACATCATCTGCAAAAATTTTAGCAAGAGCAATAAACTGTTTAAACCCAAAAGACGGTGAACCATGTAACGAATGCGAAATCTGTAAAGGAGCATTAAACGGTTCACTTACAGACATAGTAGAAATGGATGCTGCATCAAACAATAGTGTAGAAGACATCAGAAGCATACGAGAAGAGGTCAATTTTTTACCTACAAAAGCAAAATATAGAGTATATATAATAGATGAGGTTCATATGCTTTCACCAGGGGCATTTAATGCACTGTTAAAAACATTAGAAGAACCACCTGAACATGTAAAATTTATTTTAGCAACAACAGAACCTCAAAAATTGCCAGCAACAATACTTTCAAGATGTCAAAGGTTTGATTTTAAAAGAATTTCAAATGAAGATATTATAAAAAGGCTAGAAATTGTTTGCAAGGAAAGCAATATAGAAATTTCTGAAGGAGCACTAAAAATAATTGCAGTTCTTGCAGAAGGCGCAATGAGAGATGCTTTATCAATTTTAGAAAGATGTGTGCAAGACGGAGAAAACAAAATTGACGAAGACAAAATAAAAGATTTAGTTGGAATTCCTAAAATAACATATGTTCATAGCATAGTTGAAGCTATTGCCGAATATGATATTGATAAGGCTTTATCAAGTATGGACGAAATACTAAATCAAGGCAAAGATTTAAATAATTTTTTATGGGAAATTATTAAATATGTAAAAGATGTTTTAATATACAAATCTTCTGGAAAAGCCGATTTATATAATGAAGAAGAAATTTCTAACATCAAAACTTTAGCAGATAAAGTCACAAAAGAAAAATTAGTAAATTTGATTTATGAATTGTCAAATTTAGAAAATGATATGAAATGGTCAACACAAAAAACAATAGTATTCCAAGCAGGTATCATAAAATTATGTAGTAAAGAAATTGGTACTGGTGGAGATGTTGAAGAAAGACTTGAAAAAATAGAAAATTACTTAAAATCAGGAAAAATGAATGTTACACAAAATAACAATATCAATTATAATGTTGGACCAGCAAACTATAATGGTTCTAACATTGGTACTAATGCAGTTGTTAATAATGGAGTTGGTCCTAAAATGAGTATGGGCGCAAATGCTAGAATGAACACAAGTACAATGCCAAACAATATTGGTAATAGTAAGTCTACAACCGTTAGAGCAAGTACAACAACAAAAAAATATTCAAATGATTTAAGTAAAAGTTGGCCTAAAATTGTAAATGATTTAAAACAAAATGGAAAAATCGTTTTATATACAAATTTGATGAACACAAGTGCAGAGCAGTTAAATGATACAACTGTTGCTATAAATTTTTCAAAAGGAATGACTGCTTTTGGAAAAACTGTTTTGAACAAACAGGAAAATATTGGAGAATTGTCTAGTTTGATTTCTATGGCTTGTGGTAAGGATATGCAAATTAAGTATGTAGAAAATATGCAAAATCAGGTTCAAGAATATAGGCCTGAGGATGATATTCAAAAATTAGCAAATGAGTCTAATATTCCATTTAATATTATGTAGAAAGAGGAGGAATTTATAATGTCAAAAAGAGGAGGATTCCCAGGAGGTATGGGAGGATTTGGCGGAATGAATATGAATAATTTAATGAAACAAGCCAAAAAAATGCAAGAAGAAATGCAAAAATCACAAGAGGAATTATCAAGCAAAGAATTTGATAGCACAGCAGGTGGTGGAGCAATAAGTGTAAAAGTTACAGGTGAAAAAGTTATAAAAGAAATAAAAATTAAACCTGATGTTGTTGACCCAGATGATGTTGAGATGTTAGAGGATTTAATTTTAACATGTGTAAACGAAGCATTAAGAAAAGTTGATAGTGCTCAAAGTCAAGAGTTTGGAAAATTTAATATTCCAGGATTAATGTAAAAATGATGAGATTATAAAATTATAAAAATTGTAAGAATTGAGCATGTTTTGCATAAAAAATCATGCTCTTTTTGTAATAAAAAAGGAGAATTAAGGATGTCACTATATTCACCATCAATAGAAAAATTAATAGAGAGCTTTGAAAAGTTACCTAGCATAGGACATAAAACTGCGGCTAGGCTTGCTTTTTATATATTAAACTGTTCTGAAGAGGAAGCAAATGAATTTATAAAATCGATACAAGATGCAAAACATAATTTAAAATATTGTAGTAAGTGTTTTAATATTTCGGATACGGACCCATGCCCAATATGTGCAAGTCCAAAAAGAGACCAGTCATCTATATGTGTTGTAGAAGATGTTAGGGACATTATTGCTATGGAAAAAACACATGAATTTAAAGGTGTATATCATGTTTTACATGGTTCTATTTCACCAATGAATGGAGTTGGACCTGATGATATTAAAATTAAAGAATTGCTTGCTAGACTTATGGATGGAAGTGTTAAAGAAGTTATACTTGCTACAAATCCTAGGGTTGAAGGAGAAGCAACTGCTATGTATTTGTCTAAACTTATTAAGCCTTTAGGTGTTAAAGTTACTAGAATTGCTCATGGTATTCCTGTTGGTGGAGACTTAGAGTATACTGATGAAATTACTTTGACTAAAGCGTTAGAGGGTAGAAGAGAAATTTAACATATAAAAATAAAGCACATATAATATTTTAGAGGTGTATTTTATGTGCTTTTCTGATTTTTCTAGTTGTAATTTAATTGGTTTGGCAAGTTCGCTTGCAATTAGTGTTGGAGAAAATTTAAGTGCAGATGAATTAGCCGTACTTGCGGCGTTTTTTACTGCATTTGCCGATAACCTTGCAATAATTGCAACTAAAAAGTCTATGGAAGAAAAATAAGAATAGGTAGAAAAATTATTATTTAAAAGAAAAAAAGAGGGCTTTGTTGAGTTTGATTAAAATGTATTCTCAACATTGTTCCTCTTTTTAGTTTTTTAAAAGAATTTTGCAAATATTTTCAGTAGAATGTTTCTTTGCCAAAATTTCAGTATTTTTTTTCATTGTACTTAATTTTTCAGGATTATCAATAACACTCTTTAAAACCTCACGAGAAGAATCATCTTTTCTAAGCCAAATGCCAGTACCCTTACTTTCCAAAAATTCCGCATTTTCTTCTTCTTGCCCAGGAATAGGATTAATAATTATCATAGGCAAATTTGAAGCCAAACTTTCCGAAGTAGTTAATCCGCCAGGTTTTGAAATTACCAAATCAGAAATGGACATTAATTCAGGAACTTTGTTTGTGAAGGCTAAAACTCTTACACAATCTTGTTTATTGTTTTCCTCAACAATTTTTTCAAATTCAGATTTCATTTTTTCATTTTTCCCGGCAATAGCAATAACTTGAATATCATTAAAATTCTTAACCAAATTATTAAAAATTTCAACTGTCCTCGCTTTTCCAAGACCAAATTCTCCACCACCAAAAAATAAAATATTTTTTGTGTTATCTTTTAAATCAAACTCTTTTAAAATTTCCTCTCTATTATATGTTCGTAAAAATCTAGAAGAAATTGGGATACCAGTTACAAAAACTTTGCTATCAGGAATGTTTTTTGAAACAAGATAATCTTTCATTTTATCATTTGCAACAAAGAAGAAATCTGTTGTCTCATTTCCAACAAGCCATTGGTCATGTGGCGAAAAGTCTGTCATTATTGTTGCAATTTGTGCAGTTATTTTACCTTTCCTTTTTAGGTATGCACACATTTGACTTCCAAATGGATGTGTTGAAATTATTAAATCTGGTTGTCTTTCTCGTAACAACTTTAACAATTTAATTGCCAATAATTGATTTGACTTTGACGAAATGTGTGCTAATGGACCTTTTTGTGAATCTGCATAAATTTTACCCCATGCCCATGGCATTTTTTTTGCCATTTCTCTATATGCGGCTGTAGTAACTATTTCAATTGGTTTATTTACATATTTCATACAGTCTATTAGTTCTGTTTCACAGTTTTTATAATTGTTATCAAAGTATTCTTTTATTGATTTTGCGGCATTTAGGTGTCCGCCTCCATATGATGCATAGAATATTAATATCTTTTTCATAGTTTACTCCTTTATTTTGATATATTAATTTTAGCATATGTGTTGCTTAAATAGCAATGTTTTTTAAAAATTTGTATAAATAAAAAAAAATGGTAAAAAATAAAAATAAAAATAAAAAGAAAAAATTAAACAAAAGGGTGATAATGTGAAAAAATATTTAAAGTTCATAATAGCAACAATTTTAATAATGTTATCCACAATTTGTATGTTTATTGTGGATAAAAGTTCAACAAATAATGTATCAAAAGCAAAGTCAACAAGCACATCAGACATACAACTAATGGCAAGAGCCATAAATGGAGAAGCAAGAGGAGAACCATACGAGGGACAAGTCGCAGTTGGAGCAGTCATTTTGAATAGAGTAAAGGACTCAAGATTTCCAAATAGTATATCAGGGGTAATATATCAACCAGGAGCATTTACCGCTGTATCAGACGGGCAGATCAATGCTGCCATAAGTGAAGGCTCAACAGTATATAAAGCAGCACAAGATGCAATTAATGGATGGGATCCAACAAGTGGATGTGTGTATTATTTTAATCCTAATACTGCAACTAACAAATGGATTTGGTCAAGACCGTTGGTAAAAACAATCGGAAAACACAGATTTTGCAAATAAAAAATCGGGATTGGGGGACGGGTCTTCAAATCCCTAAAAATAAATAAAAAATCGGGATTAGGGGACGGGGCTTCAAATCCCTAAAAAATAAATAAAAAAATTAGGGATTCGAAGACCCGTCCCCCAATCCCTAAAACTTATAATATGAAAGGAAGATATTTTTATGAAAAAAGAAAAAAGGATAAATGGTAGTAAAGTATATAGCGTTCTTGCAACAACAGTATTTGTAGCAATAATTGCAGTTCTTGGGTATATGCTTGTAAAAAACAATAAAGAAACAAAAACTGCATCAGAAAACACCTATAATATGGCATTTTACGAAGTTGTAGACTATGTCCAAAATGTAGAAACATATTTAGCAAAATCATTAATATCAAGTACACCAGAACATGGAGCAGAAACATTAACAAATGTATGGAGAGAAGCAAATTTAGCACAAGCATATTTGTCTCAATTGCCAATTGAAAGCCAAGAATTAGAAAATACAGAGAAATTTTTAAATCAGGTTAGTGACTACAGTTATTCATTATCAAGAAAAAATATTTATAATGAAAGTTTAACAGATGAAGATTTAAAAAATTTAAAAGATTTACATTCATATAGTTTAGAATTAGAAAACACTTTGAATCAACTTTCTGAAGATATAAATTCAGGAAGAATAAAATGGGGGGAACTTTCAAAAAAAGGAGCAAATGCATTTGCCCAACAAGTTAGCACAAGTTCAATGGATGGATTTAACAATATGGAAGAAAATTTTCATCAATATTCAGGCTTAATTTATGACGGAGCATTTTCAGAGCACGTTACAAATGGTGAAAAAAGAGGACTTACAGGTGATGATATAGATGAAGAAACAGCAAAACAAAAAGCAATTGAATTTATAGGAAAAGATAATGTTAAAAGTGTAGAAAACTTAGGATTTTCGGAAAATGCAACAATTCCAGAATATAACTTTTCAATAAAAACAAACTCAGAAGATAGTATAAACATTTCAATTTCAAAAAAAGGTGGACACATTGTTTATATGAATTCAAACCGAACAGTTAATACAGAGATAATATCTCAAGAAGAGGCAAATGCTAAAGGTAAGGAGTTTTTGGATTCACGTGGTGTATCTAATATGAAAGCAACTTATTATTTAAAACAGGATGGAATTGTAACTATAAATTATGCTTATGTTCAAAATGATGTTGTGGTATACTCAGATTTAATTAAAGTAAAGGTAGCGTTAGATAATGGAGAAATTCTAGGTATTGAAACGTCCGGATATTTGAATAATCATACTCAAAGGGATACATCAAAGATTAAAATTAGTAAGAAAGAGGCTAAGAAAACTTTGAATAAAAATTTGCAAATTTCTTCGGAAGGGCTTGCTATAATACCAACTGAGTTTAAAACTGAAATTTTGTGTTATGAGTTTAAGGGAAATGTGGATGGAAAGGATTTTCTTGTTTATATTAATGCAGAAAATGGAAGAGAGGAAGATATTTTAATTATTACAAATACTCCTAATGGAACTTTAACTATGTAGAAAAAATCGGGATTGGGGGACGGGTCTCCAAATCCCTAAAAATAAATAAAAAAAACGGGATTTGAAGACCCGTCCCCCAATCCCTAAAAATAAATAAAAAAACGGGATTTAGAGACCCGTCCCCTAATCCCTAAAAATAAATAAAAAAACGGGATTTGAAGACCCGTCCCTCAATCCCGATTTTTTTAATGTCTTTTATAAGTATCTTTTGAAAGTAATGTAGTGCTCACAACATTACCATTTTTCTTTAAGATTTTATATGCTTCTGAGTATATTGCAGTTGAAGTTTTACCAGTAGTTCTAGAAGATATTTGAACCTCATAATCATTGTCAGATTTTAAACCCCAAATTTTGAAATTGGCAATACCTCCAGAAACCGAACAAGCAATTTTTATAGGGTAATCCCTATTATTTTTAAACTTAAAATCAATTGCACCATAAACAACTGTTGCGTCACGGCTAGGTCCTGCATAAGAAGGAACAAATTGATGATTACTTCTTTCCACAATATCTAAATTTGCATAAACAACTGCATTATATAAAGTTGTTGTAATTTGACAAATTCCACCGCCGATGCCATCTTCTACTCTACCTGAAACATATATTGGAGCCTCTTTATAGCCAGCCTGAATTGTTCTTGCACCAACTACTTTATTGTAAGAGAAAGTTTCACCAGGCATTAAAACAGTTCCATTTATTTTTTTTGCTGCAAGTATTAAATTAGTTGTACGATTTTTGTTACTTGCGGCATATTTTGTTGAAAATTCGGATAATAAATCCGGAAAAGCCTCTGTACCAATCATGTTTGTTGTAACACTTGGATACAATACTTTTAAAGGAACTACATATTCGTCTTTTTCTTCTTTTAACATATTTTTTGCTTCATCAAGTGTAATACTAAAATCCATACCATTTTCACTTGGATGCACTACATATGGATTTTGTGAATAGTAGGCATTTACTGGTTCTTTATGTATTTCATTGTAAACGGCATCTAAATCAATTTCCTTTGGAGTGCTATCTTCAGTTAGTAATTCTAAGGAATTGTTTTCGATTTTTAAATCATTTATTGCTTGTTTAATATATTTTGCAGAATCGTCAACTTTTACTGTTTTGCCTACTTTCCCCTTTGTTATAATTAATTTATTGCCATCAATATAGCAACTGCTTTCTATTATTTTGTCAGGCAATTTAGAAGAAATATCCTCCAAATCTTTTTTCAACTGATCCATGTCAATTGAAAATCCTGGGTCGATTGTTGTTTTTGAAAGTCTAGTTTGTAATATTGTTAAATTCTTTTGAAAAATGTTTCCCGTTTTTCCAATATTGTAAGCCATATCAACTGCTTCATCTGTATTAAAGTATATTGAAAGTTGTGATGTTGAAAGAGATGTTTCAAAGCCATTATGTGTTAATTTTATTTCTTCTGGTATAACTGAACTTATGTAGTTGTTTATTTTTTCTTTTGCTTGTTCTCTTGTTAATCCGGAAACGTCAATGTTTTTGATGTATACTCCTTTTGCTATTGTTGTGCTTTTTTCTGTCATTATTGAGAATGTTCCATAGACTACAGTTACTAATAGTATTACAATTGCTAATAATATTCCAAAAATTACTAATACATCTGATTTGTTTGTTTTTGCTTCTTCTGTGTTTTCTATTGGTTTAAATTCTGTTGTATTTTCTTTTTCTATTTTTTCTTGCTCTTTTTTGGCATCTTTTTTTAGTTCTTTCTGTTTTTTTTCTGTTTCGACATTTTTTTCAGGATCTTTCTGTTTTTTTTCTATTTTAGCATCTTTTTTAATTTCTTTTTGTTTTGTTTCTGTTTCGACATCTTTTTCAAGTCCTTTTTGCTTTTTTTCTATTTTGACATCTTTTTTTATTTCTTCTTTAGACTCCGCCAAATTATCAGTGTTTTCATGCTTTGTTTTGACAATTTTATTTTGAGTCTCAACTTTTTTTATGTTTTTTTCTTCATCTTTTACTTTCATAAATTTCTCCTTTAAATGGTCTATTATAGTATATCATGAGTTTAAAAAATTTACTACAAAAAACAAAAAAATAATTTAAAATATTTTATAAAAAGTAAAAACCGTTTATAATCAATACTTCTAACAATTTAACCTATATGTTGTTTTATTGTTTCATAAAAAAGTAGATTTGTATTTACAAATTCTAAAATTGTGAACATAATTGCAACAAATTCACAAATTAAGAATTAAATTAAAGGCTTTCTTAAGTACATAGTTTTATTTTGAAACAACATCAAATATATATAATTACCCACTGGTGGGAAGGGAAACACACAAACAATAAATGTATGTACTGTGAATTGGAACTTTTAATTGTAAACAATATGTTAAATTATACTAAAATGTATTGCTAAAGTAAAAATAATTTAGTATAATTAGGAAAGGAAGAAATAAATGGCACAAAAAACAACAAATTAGAAACTGCAAAACAAATGTTAAAGAAAAAATTACCAATTGATTTATATGTGAAATTACCAAATTAACAAAAGAAGAAGTAGAAAAAATAAAATAAAACCAAATCAAAATTGTGCAGATATAACCTGCATAATTTTTTGAAAATTTAACAATATTATTTAATTTTATTGACTAACGCACTGAAAAAGTGATATAATTTCAGTGTGAGGGTAAAAATATGAAAAGTTATGAAAAAATAGTAAATTTTGTAAATAAAAAAAATAATGTAATAACAACTAAAGAATTTAAAGATGCTAAAATAGGATTTTATTACATAAATAAGTTAATTGAAGATAATTATATATCTAGAATAGGAAATGGGCTTTATGGAAAAACTGACAGTTTTGAAGATGAATATTTTATAATTCAAAACAGATATAAGAATGCAATATTTTCTTATAATACTGCGCTTTTCTTTTTAAACAAGACAGAAGTAACACCAAATATTATAGATATAACAATACCAAATGATTATAATGTTAGTTCAATAAAAACCAAACAAATAAGAGTTCATTATGCAAGTAGAGAAAATATAAAACTTGGTGTGATAAAACTAAAATCTCCATTTGGTAATACTATAAAATCCTATAATCTTGAAAGAACAATTTGTGATATTGTAAAAAATGAAAATAAATGTGGACTAGATATAGAGCAAAGAAACAAAGTCATAAGAAAAGCATTTTCAGATAATGAAATTGATGGAGCAATGACGATACAATATGCAAAAAAACTAAAATGTGAGAAAAAAATAAAAGCAATAATGGAGGTAATGATATGATAAAAAATATCCAATCTTTAATGGATAAATCTAAAAATTTTGCAAAAGACAACGGATTATCTGTTCAGGAAGTATTACAGAACTATATGTTTGAAAGATTTTTAGAAAGATTATCAAAATCAGAATATAATGAAAAATTTATAATAAAAGGTCGGATTTTTATTATCTTCTATAATGGGAATTAACATGAGAACAACAATGGATATAGATGTGAATATTACGGGAATGAACTTTGAAAAAAGTGCAATAGAAGAAATGATAAATAAAATTATTTTTATTGATATAGATGACAATGTAACTTTTGAAATAGATAAAAACAAGCCGATAAAAGAAGATAATGAATATGGTGGTTATAGATTTAAAGTAATTGCAAAATTAAGCAATTTAAGAATCCCTTTTTCAATAGATATTTCAACTGGAGATTTAATTACACCAAGAGCAATAGAATACAATTATAAAACAATATTAGAAGATGAGAATATTAGTTTATATACATATAATTATGAAACAATAGTTGCTGAAAAATTAGAAACTGTTTTAAAAAGAAATACTGCTAATAGCAGAATGAAAGATTATTATGATTTATATTATTTTGCAACATATAGGTGGAATGATATAGATATCGGTACATTAAAAAATGCTATAGCTATAACCTTCAAAAACAGAAATTCACAGGAATGCTTAGAAAAGTTTAAAACTATAATATCAAATATTTTAGAAGATGAAAGTTTAATTGCAAGATGGGACAAGTATAGAAAAGAACACGAATATGCAAAAGACATTAAATTTGAAGATACAATTAGTGCACTAGAGAAAATATATAATACATTATAATAAATTACATTGCACAGAAAGTTTATTTTATAAATTTTTGTGTGCGAACAAATTTACTGAAAATTTTAATTTTTGGGGGATGATAAAAAATAGAGTTTAGACTGAAAATAGAAAAATTTCAGTCTATTTTTCATAATAAAAATTATCTCAAAAACAATTGCAAAAAAAGCAAAAAAAGCATATAATCTATCAAGAAAAATAAAAGATTTTAAAAATTTAATTCTTTTCTAACTAAAGTTGCAAAAGGAAAGGAAGAGGAAAAATGAAAATAAAAGAAATAATACAAGCAACAAAAGGAAAACTAATACAAGGAGACGAAGAAAAAGAAATACAAGAATTCTGCAAAGACACAAGAACAATAAAAAAAGGAGACACATACATAGGAATAAAAGGAGAAAACTTTGACGGAAACACACTATGGAAAAAAGCATTTGAATCAGGAGCAGAAGCAGTAATAATACAAGGAATAGACTTTTCAAAAGAAAACCTAAACAAAAATCAAAACATAATAGAAGTAAAAGACACAATACAAGCACTTGCAGACATAGCAACATACAAAAGAATATCAATGGGAAAAAACTTCAAAATGGTTGGAGTAACTGGAAGCGTAGGAAAAACAAGTACCAAAGACATTGTAGCAAATGTAATATCACAAAAATACAAAACTTTAAAAACACAAGGAAATAACAACAATGAAATAGGACTACCATTTACAATGTTTAAATTAAAAGACCAAGAAGCAGCAGTTATAGAAATGGGAATGAATCATTTTGGAGAAATAAGTAAACTAACAAAAATCGCAAAGCCTACAATAGCTGTAATTACAAACATAGGAACATCACATATTGGAAATCTAGGTTCAAGAGAAAATATTTTAAAAGCAAAACTTGAAATTTTAGAAGGAATGAACAAAAAAGTTTTGGTTATAAATAATGACAATGACTTATTACATAAATATTATATGGAAAATAAAGATGTAGAAATGCATACATATGGAATTGAAAATGATTCAGAAGTAAAAGCAGAAGACATTGTTTTAAACGAAAATGACAGTGAATTTGTATGCAATATAAAAGGTGAAAAATTTAAAGTAAAAGTTCCCGTTGGAGGAATTCACTTTGTATATAATGCAATATGTGCAGCAACTGTTGGGATGTTAATGGGATTAAGCAAAGAACAAATAAAAAATGGAATTGAAACATTTGAATTAACTAAAAAAAGAATGGATATAACAGAACTTAAAAATGGTGTAACTATTATAAATGACAGTTATAATGCAAGTTTTGAATCAATGCAAGCATCATTAAAATATTTGCAAGGTTTAAATTCAAAAAGAAAAATAGCAGTTTTAGGTGATATGTTTGAACTTGGAGAATATTCAAAAAAATTGCACGAAAAGGTTGGAACAGAAGTTGCTAAAAATAAAATTGATATTCTTGTTTGCTGTGGTGAAAATGCTAAATATATAGTTGAAAGTGCAAAAAAAGAAGGCATGAAAAACGAGAATGTTCACTATTTTGAAAATAGAGAACAAGTTGAAAAATTTGTAATAGATAATTGGCAAAGTGGGGATAGTATTTTATTTAAAGCATCAAATGGAATGAAATTCTTTAATATTGTAGAAAACTTATTAAAATAATTTAATGACAATCGAACATAGAATAAGTTGTTACGGTTCACTATCCATAAAATAATTGTTTATGAATTGTAATAATAATTTAATAAAAGAAGGTAATAGTATGAAAAAATTAGGTGTAATTTTTGGAGGAATGTCTACTGAAAACAAAGTATCTTGTGTATCAGGAGCATCAGTGATAAAAAATTTAAACAAAGAAAAATATGAAATTTATCCAATATTTATAGATGAAAATGGAAAATGGTTTAAAATTCAAATGACAAAAGAAGGTCAAATAAAAATTGAAGAAAAGGCAGTAATAGAAAATGTATTTGAATATTTAAAACAAATGGACGTCTTTTTCCCAGTTTTACATGGCTTATATGGTGAAGATGGAACAATACAAGGATTATTTGAACTATTAAAAATCCCATATGTTGGATGTGGGGTATTGGCTTCAAGTGTTGGAATGGATAAAGTATATACAAAAATTATTTTTGACAAAGCAGGAATAAATCAAGCAAAATATGTGTATATAAGAAAATACAATGATAAATTTATATATGTAAAAGAAAATTTTGATGAACAGGTAATTGATATAAAAAAAGTTGTAAAATTAACAATAAAAAACTTGAAATTTCCAATGTTTGTTAAGCCATCAAATTCCGGTTCAAGTGTAGGAATTAGTAAGGTAAACAATGAAAAAGAGTTAGAGCAAGCAATATTGGAGGCTGCAAAATATGATAAAAAAATATTAATTGAAGAAGGTATTGATGGTAGAGAGGTTGAGTGTGCAGTTCTTGGAAATGAAGATGTCCAATGTTCATGTGTTGGTGAAATTAAGGCTGCAGACGTGTTTTATAGTTATGATGCTAAATATAAAAATCAAGAGTCTAAAACTTTGATACCTGCAGATATATCAACTGAAAAATCTGATGAAATTAGAAAATTGGCTGTAAAGGCTTTTAAAGCAATTGATGGTAAAGGGTTGTCAAGGGTTGATTTCTTTATTGAGAATGGAACTGATAAAATTTTTATAAATGAGATTAATACTTTGCCTGGTTTTACAAGTATTAGTATGTATCCAAAACTTTTTGAACAAGTTGGAATCGGGTACTCAGATTTATTAGATAAAGTTATAGAATTAGCATTTGAAAAATAATAAAATCAGTGTTATAGTTTATAGACTGTGAATTGTAACAGGTCCATAAAAAATAATAAAAAAAGTCCATAAAATCTATGGATTTTTTTTCAAATTGTGGTATAATAAACCTACCTAATCTCGGGGGAGGATGTTAAATGAAATACAAAGATTATTATAAAATACTTGGACTAGAAACAAGCCGAGTTTCAATAGAAGAAATAAAAGCAGCATATAGAGCAGCAGTAAAAAGAAATCATCCAGATGTAAATGTAGGGGACAGTTTAGCAGAAGAAAAAATAAAAGACATAAACGAAGCATACAGAACACTTTCAGCACCAGCATCAAAAAGAAAATACGATAGAATATGGAATTCAAGAACAAATGCAAAAAACTATCAAAAATTCAAAGGAAAAAATATATTTAGCATGTTTTTGGGTGATATAGACAAAGAAGAAATAGTAAATAAAAAAGAACCAATAAAAGGCGAAAACATAGATACAGAAATTCAGGTAAGTCTAGAAGACGCATTTTATGGTTTGGAAAAAAAGATTTCATTAAGAACAATAGAAGGAAAAATGAAAACATTTGAAGTCAAAATACCAGAAGGAATAAGAAATGGTGAAAAAATCAGATTGATTGGTCAAGGTAAAAAAGGCATAAACGGCGGTAAAAATGGAGATTTACTTATAAAAATCAACATCGAAGATAATAATGTTTTTAAATTATATGGAAGTGATTTATGTACAGATTTAAAATTATCACCATGGGAGGCAGCGTTAGGGACTAGAGTAAATGTAAGAACAATTGATGGAGAAACAAAAGTATATATACCACAGGGAATACAAAGTGGGGAAAAAATTAGAATACCAAGTAAAGGCTACAAAAATGGAAAAGGTGGTAGAGGAGATTTAGTTGCAGAAGTAAAAATAATGGTTCCTAAAAAATTGGAACTAGATGAACAAGAGATGTTCGAAAAACTAAAAGATATGTCAACATTTGATCCAAGAAAAGAATAAAAAATATAAAAAAATGTATTAAATATGTAAAACATAGTTGAAAACTTTACATAATCAAGCAAAACTATTGACAAAAGCCGTGAAATTGGCTATAATTGTAGATAGTGGTTCAACAAAAGATAAACTATGGATTGTACATAGAAACGAGGTGTAAATTATATGGAAACATGGCAAGGAAAACATTTTAGTATAACTGATCCAGAAGGAGTAAATACTGTTATATATCAAATAAATAAAACTCCAAAGGACTTAACAAAAGAATATCCAAAATATACGGTGGATAGATTAGATTATACTGAAGAACTAAGAGGTAACATGAAAAGAAAAACTTTTTATGTAGATTTTCCAACATATGAAGATGAATTATTGATTTTATCTTTTGCAAAAGATAAAGTTGTTGTTAATACTGCAATAATGGCAGACGATAAAATTTCAATAAGTAAAAAGCCAATGCCACTAAAATGTGATAGTATATATTCAGAAGAAGAAAAAGAAGTTAAAGATTTTAAATATACACCAAATTTAAAAAGGCCTATTTGTATTATAGACCCTGAGACTACAGAAGAAGTAAAACCTACGCTTTATTTTGATGAAAAAACAAATGAAGTTAAAGGTAAATGCAAATTAAAACCATATAAATCTTATTTTGCCTTTGAAATCAGGGACAAAAAAGAAAATTAAGGGAGGAAGTTAAATGAACGTAAGTCCAGAAAAAAATATAGAGGGAGCGAATACTGAGATTGCAGTAATGGCGATTGCACCAATTACAAATAAATTAGACAAGAATCAAAAAAATGGTGATGCAACAAAAATTAAAGCAAGTGGAGAACTTGAAATTGTTAGAGCAGATGTACCAGTAATCGATTCTAAAACTGAAAATCATATAGTTAATTCAGATGGAAAAAGACAATTACCAACTGGAGAAATTATGAAAATTAGTGCAAATAAAGATCGTAGAAAATTACATAAATCTATATTAGCAGAACAAGCACAACAAAGAGGATTAGAACAAAGCGAAAGATAGAAATACCAAAGAATTGTAGGTGATTTTAATGAATTACAAAATAGAGGGAGCAATAAGAAAAAATAAAAAAAGTTTTATAATATGTGTAATACTATGGCTCGTATTAGTCATAGTATTTGTTGCGCCATTTTCATATACAACATTCCAGGCAACAACAGATGCAGGCAAAATATCAATGTCAACATTTATAGATAGATTGCCAATAAATATAACTAATCCATTTGCAACCATATCAGGAATATTTGCAGAAGGTGCAGGACATAATTTTGTATCAACATTGCTTGGATTTTCATTAATATATGTAGTAATTTATTTTATAGGATTTGCAAAATCTGCTCCTAAAAATAGATACACAGATATTGAACATGGTTCAAGTGATTGGAGTCAAAGAGGAGAACAATATCAAATATTAAGTAGAAATCATGGAATAATACTTGCAGAAAATAATTATTTACCACTTGATAAACGTGGAAATGTAAATGTCCTTGTAGTTGGACGGATCAGGATCTGGTAAATCTGCATCATACTCAATACCAAATGCACATCAATGCTTAGGGTCATATGTATTTACAGACCCGAAAGGTGAACTATATGATACAACTGCAGGATATTTAAAAGAGCAGGGGTATGATATCAAAGTATTAAACTTGGTAAGACCTCAATATAGTGATGGTTATAATCCATTAATGCATATTGCTTCAGAACTTGATGTTGATGTTATTGCAAATACAATAGTAAAAGGACAAAAAACAGATAGTGGTTCAGACCCATACTGGGACGATATGGCAGAAATGTTGTTAAAAGCATTAATATATTATTTAATAGCAACAAGACCAGAAGAAGAGCAAAACTTAGCAAGTTGTGCGGAATTAGTAAGGGCTGCAAATAAAAATGGTGGAAGTAACTTACTTTCAGATTTAATGAGCCAATTACCATATGACCATCCTGCAAGAATGTATTACAAATCTATAGAAATAGCGCCAGAAAAAACATATGGCTCTATTCTAAGTTCTTTGCAATCAAAATTAGGTAAATTTGACTCAAAAGAAATAGCAGAATTGACATCAACAGATACAATAAATTTTGAAGAAATAGGAAGCAAAAAAACAGCGGTATATGTAATATCATCAGATACACATACTGCATATGACTTCTTGCTTACAATATTCTTTTCACAAATGATACAACAATTATATGATTATGCAGACCAAAATGGTGGAAGGTTAAAAGAAAGAACATACTTTATACTTGACGAGTTTGCAAATATAGGAAAAATACCAGACTTTGACAAAAAAATATCAACATCAAGAAGTAGAGGAATATCATTTAGTGTTATTTTACAGAATATTGACCAATTAGAAGCAGTATATGAAAAATCATACGAAACAATCATGGGTAACTGTGATACACATGTATTTTTAGGAAGTAACTCATTTAAAACAGTTGAATATTTCTCAAAACAATTGGGAGAAAAAACAATAGATAGGGACAATATTTCAATAAATAAAGATAAACAAAACCACAGAACTGGAAAAAGTTTATCAGACCAAATTATGGCTAGAGCACTTATGACACCAGATGAATTAAGAAGATTAGACAACAATTTATGTATAATTTTTGAAAAAGGATTGAAACCGGTAAAAGCAAAAAAATTCTACTATTTCAAACATCCTATGGATAAAGAAATGCAAAGGTATGCAATTAGCCATAATGATATAGGCGAAATCGACAGAGGAACATGGAGAAAGTATAATCCATATAATCCTTATGTAGAAGAAGACGAAGAAGAGAAAATCGAAAATCTGAATATCGAATCTTTGGATGATTTATTTGAAGATGAAGATAAAAAAGAATCTGTTCCAGAGGTAAAAAATGATACAAGTGTGAACAAAGAAGATACTGAAACTTTAGATAGTTTATTAAATCCAAATGTAGATGCAGATGCACCACTTCTTCCACAAGATGAAGACGAAGATACATATGATTTGCAAAAAGAATTAGAGGCAAAGTTTGATGAATTATTTGGACCTTTAGATGATGATGAATAAAAATTATATAATAAGGCTACTTTAAGTGAGTGGCTTTATTTTTTTCTTTTTTTTAAAGAAATATTGCTTTTTGGGAGTAAGATATGGGACTGCAAATAAAGAACAAAAGTTTCTATAAAAAATTAAAGTGTTCGCTTGTTTTTTAACAACAAATGGTATATATTAGATATTATAGGAAATGAGATAAGCAAGTGTGCTGCCACTTTACTACATAGTTTCTAACTATGAGAAAGTGAGGTGGTGTTTATGGAATTTATATTATTTTTAATATATATATTGGGAATTTCCCTTACTATAAACGTAGCCTTATTAACAATTATATACATAATTTGGACAAATAAGGAATAAATAAAACAGCACATCTTTGCTTGACCGGCAGATGTGCTGTTACATTCATATGTGGCAACCACAATTTGTGGTTTTCATTTCCTATATACATTATAACATATTATATTTAAATGTCAATTAGCAAAAATAAAAATACTGATATTAATAAGGAGAAATAAAAATGAAATTTATACACATAGCAGATATGCACTTTGACAGTCCATTTGTAAACCTTTCAGACAAAGATGGACTAGGAGACTTAAGAAGACTAGAACAAAGAAAAGTATTCAAAAAAGTAACAGAATATATAAAAGAAAATAATATAAAATACTTATTTATTTCAGGGGATTTATATGAACAAAAATATATAAAAAAATCAACAATAGAATATATAAATAATTTATTTAAGGAAATTCCAGAAACACGAATATTTATAGCACCGGGAAATCATGACCCATATACAAAAAATTCATATTATAATAAGTTTTATTGGAATGAAAATGTAAAAATATTCACATCAAAAATAGAAAAAATTGAATGTGAAGATGCAAATATTTATGGGTATGGATTTGATGATTTTTATTGTAAAAACTGCGGAATAGAAAAGGTTGAATTAGAAGATAAAAATAAATTAAATATATTAGTAATTCATGGAACACTAGATGGTGGTGCAATAGAAAATAGTGAATATAATCCTTTATCTTCAAAGATGTTAAAAGAAAAAGGATTTGACTATGTTGCTTTAGGACATATTCATAAATTAGATTATAATCAAGAAGAAAATCAAAATATTGTATATCCTGGGTCAACAGCTTCATTGGGATTTGATGAACTTGGTAAACATGGAATGATAGTTGGAGAATTGGAAAAAGAAAAAATAAATTTAGAATTTGTTCCATTAGATGAAACTGAATTTAAATTATTTGATTTGGATGTTACAGAGATAATTTCAAAAGAAGAATTAATTGAAAAAATAAATGAAATAAATTTTGAAGAAAATAATTTAATTGAAATTATTTTAACAGGAAAAAGAAATTTTGAAATTGACAGATACGAATTATATAAATTAATTTCAAATGATAAAGTGATTAAAATAAAAGATAAAACAAAAATCAATTATGATTTAGAAAAATTATCAAATGATACTACTTTAAAAGGTTTATTTGCTAAAGAAATGCTGGCAAAATTAAATGAAGAAAATATTCCTGAAGAGCAAAAAGAGATAATAGAAAAAGCAGTTGAAATTGGAATGGAGGCAATAGATTGAAAATAAATAAAATAAAAATAAATTCTTATGGAAAATTAAAAGAAAAAGAAATAAATTTTAAAGACGGAATAAATTTAATATATGGACAAAACGAAGCAGGAAAATCTACATTAATTAAATTTATTACTAATTCTTTATATGGAATTTCAAAAAATAAAAAAGGAAAAGAAGTTTCAGATTTTGATAAATATAAACCTTGGTCTGGAGAAGAATTTTCTGGAAAATTGGAATATGAATTAGATAATAAAGAAAAATATGAAATATATAGAGATTTTAGTAAAAAAAATCCAAAAATATTTAATGAAAATATGGAAGATATTTCTAAAGAATTTAATATTGATAAAAATAAAGGAAATGAATTCTTTTATGAACAAACAAAAATAGATGAAGATTTATTTTTGTCAACACTTGCAATTAATCAAAGTGAAGTTAAATTAGAAAATCAGGCTCAAAATTTTTTAATTCAAAAAATTGCTAATTTGGCACAGACTGGTGATGATAGTATATCTTTTAAAAGGGTAATGGACAGAATAAATAGAAGACAATTAGATGAGGTAGGAACTGAAAGGTCTAGGGAAAAGCCAATTAACATAGTTGCAAGAAAATTACAAGAATTAAATGCAGAAAAGGAAAATCTAGAAAAATTTAAAAATTTTAAATATGAATATGAAGAACAAGAAAATGATTTAAATGACGAAATTTTAAATTTAGAAAATGAAAATAATTTTCTAAAAGAAATTAAGTTGCAAAAAGAAAATGAAAAAATTGAAAATGAAAAAATAAAAATAAAAAAAAATATTGAAAATGAAAATTTAGAAAAAATAAATTCTGTAAATAAAAAAATAAATGAATTAAAAATAAATAATAAAAATATTTTAGAAAAATATTTAAATAATAATTTGGAAAATAATTTAAAAAATAAAAATAAAAAAATAAATAAAAATAAAATAAAAAATAATAAAAATAAATTAATTAAAAAATTAAATATTATTTTTATTTTAATAATTTTAATTAATATTTTACAATTTATTTTTATTAAAAATAATATTTTTAAATATATTTTTCTTCTTACAGTACCAACGTTTTTAATTTTTTACATATTTTTAATAAATAAAGAAAAAAATAAAATAAAAAATAATGAAAAAATAGAAAAAAATAAATTTAATGAAATTAATTTACAATTAATTAATTTAGAAAATGAAAAAAAATTAATAGAAAATAATCAAAAAAATAATAGTGAAGAATTAAATAAAATAAAAAATAATTTAAATTTAAAAAATAATTTAGAAAAAGAAAAAATAAAAAATAAATATTTAAATAAAATAGAAAAAAATAAAATAAATAATTTTTTGGATTTAAATAATTTAGAAAAAATAAATTTTGAAATTGAAAAAATTCAAAATGAAATAAATAATAAAAAATTAAAATTGCATACTTTAAATTTAGACAAAAAAAATATAGAACCACAGTTAGATAATTTGTCAAAAATTGAAGAAGAATTAGTTAACAATAATGAGAAAATGTTAACCTTACAAAAATTAAATATGAGTATGAATTTAGCAAAAAACATTTTAAGCAATTCATATGAAAAAATGAAAAATTCAGTAACCCCTAAGTTTACAGAGAATTTATCTCATAATATCTCTAGCATAACAGATGGTAAATATAACAAAGTAATGTTTAATGAAGAAGAAGGTTTAATTGTTGAATTACAAAATGGAGATTATATTCCGGTAAATAGATTTAGCATTGGAACTATTGACCAATTATATTTATCATTAAGACTTTCTATGATTAATGAACTTTCTGATGAGACTGTTCCAATTTTCTTGGATGAAGCTTTCGCATTTTATGATGATGAAAGATTAAAAAATATTTTAGATTATTTAAACTCTAAATTTAGTAATAGACAAATTATTATTTTTACATGTACAAATCGAGAAAAAAGTATTTTTGAAAATAAAAATATTGATTATAACTACATAGAGTTGTAAAATTCCTAAATTTGTAGTATAATACCAAAAGGGTATAAAACTTGAAAAAATTTTATATGGAGATGCACAGAAAAGCCAAAGATTTGTCTGATAAAATTTTGGATAGTGATTCACGGAAAAATCCAAGATTTGTCTGTCGACGAACAGAGCAAAACACATTGAAGGGAGAATATTTATGTTTGAAAAATTAGAAGCAGTAGAAAAAAGATATGAAGAATTAACAAAAATGATTAGTGACCCAGAAGTAATATCAAACCAATCAGAATGGCAAAAATTAATGAAAGAACATGCAAGTATAGAAGATATAGTTTTAAAATTTAGAGAATACAAAAAAGCAAAACAAGCAATGGACGAAGCAAAAGAAATGATGGAAGACAAAGAATTAAAAGAATTAGCAGAAATGGAATATTATGATAATAAAGAAAAATTACCAAAATTAGAAGAAGAATTAAAATTCTTATTAATTCCAAAAGACCCAGACGATGATAAAAACATCATTTGTGAAATAAGAGCAGGAGCAGGTGGAGAAGAAGCCGCATTATTTGCTGGAACATTATTTAGAATGTACACAATGTATGCAGAAAGAAAACACTGGAAAATGGAAGTTTTAAACGAAAACGAAACAGGACTTGGTGGTTATAAAGAAATAACATTTATGGTTACTGGAAAAGGTGTTTATAGTAGACTTAAATTTGAAAGTGGAGTTCACAGAGTACAAAGAGTTCCAGATACAGAAAGCAGTGGTAGAATTCATACATCAACTGCAACTGTTGCCGTGCTTCCAGTTGTTGAAGATGTAGAAATTGAAATAAATCCAGCAGACATTAAAATGGAGGTTTTCCGTTCTTCAGGTGCTGGTGGACAACATATAAACAAAACATCATCTGCAGTAAGACTTATACATGAACCAACAGGTATCGTTGTTGAGTGTCAAACTGAAAGGTCTCAATTCCAAAATAGAGATAATGCTATGAGAATGCTTAGAACTAAATTATATGAGATGGAAAAACAAAAACAAGATAATGAAATTTCTAGTGCTAGAAAATCTCAAGTTGGTTCTGGTGATAGAAGTGAGAAAATTAGAACTTATAATTATCCTCAAGGTAGAATTACAGACCATAGAATTGGTATGAGTATTTATCAAATGGAAAATTTCTTGAATGGTGATATTGATGAAATGGTTGATAATCTAATTGCTGCAGATAGAGCAGAAAGATTAAAAGGTGAAGATGAATAATAGAAAATAAAAAGTCAATAAATATTGTGTATAAACAGTATTTATTGGCTTTTTTGGTTGAATTGTAATTTTTAAAAATGAAAAATGTGAACAATAAAATATAAAAAACGTGAAATTTTTCATAGAACTATCTATAAAAAACGTGAAATTTTTCAAAAAACATCTATGAAAAACGTGAAAAAAATGTTGACAAACAAATCAATACCATTGTATGCTACTTTTTGTATAAAAAATTAAAATTGTTTAATCAATAAAATTGTTTAAATTTCAGAGTTTGAAAAAAACCTTGAAATTTATTTTTAACTATTGACAAAAACAAATGTTTTGCGTAAAATTATGATAGATATTTAAATGGTAATCAGATAGAAAATAAACTTTGAAGGGAGTTTTACTTAATGAATAATGAATTAGATGAACGAAATAAATTTATAATGTATACAACAGACGATGGACAAGTTGATATTGAAGTAAGATTAGAAGATGAAAATGTATGGCTTACTCAAAACTCAATGGCTGGGTTATTTGATACTACGAAACAAAATATAAGTTTACATATAAAGAATATATTTGAAGAAAAAGAACTAGAAGAAAATTCAGTTGTCAAGGAATGCTTGACAACTGCTAAAGATGGAAAAAATTATAAAACAAAATTTTATAATTTGGATTTAATTATATCAGTTGGATATAGAGTACGATCAGTTCGAGGTACGCAATTTAGAATATGGGCAAATAAATTGATAAAAGAATATCTAATAAAAGGATATAACATTAATGTTAAAAGATTCAAAAATAATGGTGGAGGAACATATTTTGAAGAAGTATTAGAAAAAATTAGAGATATCCGTTCATCTGAAAAAGTATTTTGGAGAAAAATACTAGATATTTATGCAACCAGTGTAGACTATGATGCCAAAAGTGAACAAACAAGAGAATTTTTTAAAACGGTTCAAAACAAAATGCATTATGCTGTTCATGGCAATACAGCAGCAGAAGTAATATTTAATAGAGTAGATAGTGAAAAGGAAAATATTGGATTAACAAATTTTAAGGGAAATATGCCTACTAGAGCAGAGACAGAAATTGCTAAAAATTATTTAAGTGAAAAAGAATTAGATTTATTAAATAGAATGGTGTCCGCATATTTAGATGTTGCAGAGATTAATGCTTTAAATATGCATGCAATGACGATGAAAGAATGGGTAAAAGAACTAGATGGATTTTTAACTATGACCCATAAAGATATATTAGAAGGAGCAGGAACAATATCTCATGAAAAAGCATTAGAAAAAGCTCATAAAGAATATGATAAATATATGAAAAGTCATTTAACACAGGCAGAAAAAGATTATTTAGAAATAATGGGCGAAGACATTAAAAAATTGAAATAGTACAGTAGTTAACTATCGTTTTAAATATAAAAAGTGAAAGATAACTAGTAATTTGTATGGAGGAAAATAAAATGAATATTAGAAATGCACAAATAGATGATGTAAATAGGGTTAGTGAATTAATGTTACAAGTTGCTAAAATTCATAGTAGTGCTAGAAGAGATATTTTTAAAGAAAAAAATATTGAAGAAATAAAGAATGAAGTTAATAATAGAATGAACAATAAAGAAAATATATTAATTGCAGAAGAAAATAATAGTATATTTGGGGTTATTATTTATAAAATTAAAGAAGTAAGAGAACACAAAAATCTTAAAGATAGGACAGTATTGTGGATAGATGAATTAGTAGTAGATGAAAATATAAGAGGAAAAGGAATAGGAAAAAGTTTATTTTTAGAAGTAAATAAAATCGCAAAAGAAAGTAATTGTAATGCTGTTGAATTGAATTGTTGGAATTTTAATAGACAAGCAATTAAATTTTATGAAAAATGTGGTATGAATACGCAAAGATTAATAATGGAAGTAAAAATAAACTAGCGACAAATTACAATTTTAAAAAATAAATCATAAAACAACAAGTAAAACATATAAATCTAGTAATATTGTAAAAAAGGGGAAATTGCTGTGAACGAAATCTTAAAAACAACATTACTAGGTTTATTTTTTGGCACATTTGGAACAACAATAGGAGGAATACTAGGAATAGTAATCAAAAAAAATTCAAACAAATTTCTAAGTTTTATACTATCATTTGCATCAGGACTAATGATGTCAGTAATATGCTTTGACTTAATACCAGAAGCCTTAGGGATTAGTAATATATACGGAGTAGTATTTGGGGTATTAATAGGAATAATATCAATGATATTTTGTGATGTAATAGTTCAAAAAAAGTTCAATAAAAAGCAACAAAAATATGTTGAAAGTAATGATTTATTAAAAACAGGAATTATAGTATCAATAGGGTTAGCAATACACAATTTTCCAGAAGGTTTAGCAATTGGTTCAGGATTTGAAGCCTCAATGCGTTTGGGACTTGGATTGGCAATTGCAATATGTTTACATGATATACCAGAAGGGATATTCCAAAGTAGACACCAAGTCAAATTTGCTTGAAAAACGATTTGAATTCAAATTCATTGTAAAAAAATGTAAGCTTTTCAGTAGCAAAAAGTATGGCACTTTATAGTTTTTCCGTTCGAACGAAATGCCATAGGTTGAGAAATTACAAAACGTTGATATTTAAGCACTTACAAAGATTTGCTTCCCTATTTTCGCGTGTCGAGGTAGGGAGACACTATCGATAGATAGGGCATTCCTGCCGTAAATGGACAGTTTAGGATAAATTTATTGAGAGATTTACGAGGAAAGCAACGATACAAAGGAGAATTCAAGATTAAAACAATAAAATATTTAATACAAGAAAAGTTGGTGAAGAATTATCAAAATCTACAAATACTATTTCACAATTAGAAACTGCTAAAGATGGAACTAGCAAGAAAACTGATATAGACTTAATGAATTTTTTAGGTATTACTCCTAATATTTTATATAAAGACTTTATTACAAATCCAGAATTAAAACAGAAAATAGAAATTTCTGAAAAGATAGATGCATTACCTAATGATAAAATACAGGCATTATATAAAATAATAGATGTTTTAAAAGACCTATAGAAATAAATTTATTGAAATAATCATCACTTTTAAATAATAAAGTGATATTTTTAGAAGATGGTGTGGAAGAAATATCTCCCACACCATAAAACATAAAATCACTTAACAGTATAAGATTTACAAATTACTTAAAACTCTTTGCAAAGAACTTCAGCAAAGACATAATAGAAATCTTCGGAAACTGTTCAGTTATTGTCGGATAGTTGTTACTAATCCAGGTTTTGAAAGCATCTTTCAAAGCTTGTTTAATCTCATCTTCTTTTTGATCAAGATTCTGCCCTCTAAGCTCGATGAGGACACTTTCATATTTAACCTTTTTTACTTCGCATGCAGCAACAAAAGCCTGCTTAATCAGGACTTCATTTGACATTCTGATTGTCGTTAAGAAATCATCCAGCTGCGGTTCCAAATCAGAATTTTTGTCTAATGCCTGGATGCTCTCGCCAATTAATTCTGCTAGGGCATCTTCAACATTTTCAAATTTGGAGAAATCTTTTGCAGTGGTATCAGATACCGGTTCTGCTTCGCCATTTTCCGTAATTGTTTCACTTTCGGATACATTTTTCACATCTCCACTGATAGAATCTACTTCAGTTTCGTTGTCGACTACTGTATCCTCAAGTTCAAAATCTTCAACACTCTCTTCATCATAAGATGTGTCAGTAGAAGTTAAACTTTCAAAGCAATATGCTTCAGGCAAAACCTCTATAATTTCATCAAAAAATTCAGGGAGTGCTTTACCAATTACCTCATGCAAGCGCTCAACACCTACATAGCTACCTCTATCTAACAGTAATGTTCCTTCATTATACCTGTTAGGTTCAGTATAAACAACATCTTTTTCAGCACTGAAAGGCAAATAGAACTGCCCCTCAATAATCTGTTTTGTAATAGGAATTACAAAAACAGTGTTATTTACAATATTGCATACTAAAGCATGGACATGACCACCAGAAATTTCACTATCCAGGTGTGTTCCGTACTGGCAATCAACAATGTCGCCAACATTTACACTTATAGAAGGCTTAGGATTGAATCTCATTGCAATTTCTGTTCCAGTTGTAAGTAAATGTTTTACAATCTCATCTGCAGAAACATTTTCCTTATACATCATCCAATAGATGATTGCAATATTCTCAAAAATTTACATAAAAAGTCTTGCAATTATCGTAAATTTGTGATAAAATAGTCGCAAAGGCTATAGCCTTATATTATTTTACGAGGAAGTATTTTAATTTTTTATTATTGTTTTTAACCAATATCAGTACAGAAAGGAGTTGCTCTATGAGTATGAAGCTCAGTAGTGAGAAAGAACATCTTGTCTTAGACAATCAGAGATTAGTTCATTATCTAGTAAAGAAATTGGGGGTAACTCCAAATTCTTCAGAGTACGAAGATATTGTTTCTATAGGTACAATTGGATTGGTAAAAGCTGCTATTACTTTTGATTCATCAAAAAAGATTACTTTTGCAACATATGCTTCAAGATGTATAAATAATGAAATTTTTATGCATTATCGGAAAGCTAACAAATATGCAAATGATATTTCTATTGATGAGCCTATCGGAAACGATGGGGAAGGTAAAGAGCTTACCTTAGGAGACACAATTGAACATTCTGAGTCTGACTTTGTTAAAAAAATAGTAAACAAAGAAGCTTTTATTCAGTTAGTGAGTATTATTCTTAACTATCTGGAAGAAAAAACGAGACTTGTAATTCTTTATCGAATGGGAGAGGTATCACAGGCAGATATTGCTGAAAAACTGAATATTTCTAGAAGTTATGTATCAAGAATTGTAACAAAAGCTACCAACAAAATTCGAGAGGTTGCTAATCATCAAGTACATTATAAGGAGGTATTTTCTATGGCTATAATAGGAGATGAATACAGAATCTCTTTTTCATCCAAAGACATTAGCAAGTTTAACAAGATTTTTGCAGCTCTTTTGCAAAATCTAACATCTACTGAAAAGTTGCCTGATTTCAGGGTTAACTGCAACAAAGAGCGGATTGTAGTTCAAATACCTGCACATCCGGAGTCATTTTCTTTCATTGCTCAGATCATTCAGGAAATTGATGATTTTAGCATGGCTTTTGTTTCTGATAAAAGTACATTACCTACAGGCAATACTGTTATGCAGAAAGTGGAGACAGATGAGGCAGATGAAAGAGATGATACTGTTGAAGGAAGTGAATTCAGCGCAATAGTACAAAATTCTGATGTGATTTCGGATGTTGTAAATGAAACTGAAGCAGTTGAAACTGCAGAAGAAACAGAAACAATTGAGGTCATAGAGGAAGATGCGACAAGCATTATGGAACAGGAAACTCAAGATTCGGATACTGTTGATACGGCTGAAGAAACATTGGTTGAAGAACCGATTGTGGAAGATACTGCATCTACTTCAGAAGAATTAGATACAGTTGCTAAAACAGATGCTGAATCTACAGTTGAAAGAGGCAGCCAGGTTAAACAAGTAAGAGATTATATGTTAAGTATAAGTTCTTTTACTGTTAAGGATTTGAAACATCACTTCCCTAATCTGACTACTGGAACCATCAATAACGCTGTGTATCTTGCCAAGAGCAAGGGCCTTATAACTGCTACAGGTAGAGGTGAATATAGCGTAAAAGCTGTAGAACCTCATGTCGTTGAAAAAAGCAGCACAAGCACAGAGATGACACAGATTGACAAAGACAACACAACGGAAAGCAATATTGGTAAGACAAAAAGACATACAAGTCAGAGTAAGAAAGTAAGGGAATTCATCCTCACGCTTGACAGATTTAGTGTTAAGCAAGTAATATCTAATTTCCCTGATGTTCCTGCTGCAATAGTTAATAATGTTATTAGACTCGTTAAAACAAAAGGTTTGATAACATGCGTAGCTAGAGGCGAATATGTCGTTAATAAGACTTAAAATGCCACAGATAAAGGCATTGCTATTAGATTTAATAGAAATGTCTTTATTTTTAAAATAAAAAACAGATACATTTGAAGTACCTGTTTTAACTTAGTAAACAAAAATATAAAATATATGAATTCATTTATATTTAGCATATTTATAACATTAAAACAGTATAAAATCAAGATTTTTTTCGATTTATTACTTTTAATTCTGGATAAACGCAATAAGCAAAAGGTGTGTTACATTCTAAAGTATCAAAACATGAATCGTCCTGAAACAACAAAATAAATTTATCTGCTTCAGGAATAATTGGTGAATTTACTTTTAATAATTTCAATACACCTTGTTCACTGCTTTTGTCAGTTACAATAACATTATATAAAATATTATCTTTTGTAAGAAAAGTAATATAAACTGGATCATATCCTTTATGAAATTGTTTAAATCTGCCTTTATATCTGCATAGTACATTTAAAGCATTTATTGTTTTCATATTTAACTCTGCGTTATTATGTATAAAAATATCACCCTTTTTGCTTACAAAATCACCTGTTAATATATCTTTAAAATTGTCATTTGGCTTGTTATATAATACTTGTAATTGTTTTAGTGTAGCACATCCAAAATCTTGTAAAAAATTGATTACTTTTATTCTTTCATCTTCTAACATATAGAAACCTCCTTAAAATAAAAAATAAAGCCTAAATATTGACTTTTTCAAAAAAATGCATATAATAATAGTAAACTTGCTCTAAATAACATGTTATTTTCGAAATTTATTTGACAAATACAAAATAATATGTTATTATTTAATTACAAAATAAATGAGCTTTGAATATCACTGTTATTCAAGACATAGTCGTATGTGTACCTGCGAATGCACATACTTTTTTTATGCCTAAAAAAATAGAGCAGGCTGCGAACCCCACTCTATCGACTATGTATTGCTACTCATTAGTCTTAGCTTTGATGTCATTTTGCATTTGTTGTTGCTGTTGTGCCTGTTGTAAGATGAAATTCTTTTCTTTTTCAGCTACTAACTGCTCAACTAAACGCAAAATTAATTCACTGTTATTCAAAACAATAGCCTCCTTTCCGCCCTTCAGAAAGGGCTGGCCTTTCTTCTGCGTAAGGTTGCATATATATTACTATATTTTGACAATAAAATCAAGCGAATTCCATAAATAAAGCAAAAAAATGTTCTCTTAAATTATTCTCATTAGATCCCCATAAATAAGATAAAAAATATCCTAAAATTTTCAAAAATATGTAAGTAAGAACTGTCTAAATTTTAAGTTTAAAAAAACTAAAATTTAGACAGTTTTAATATCTAGTAAAAGCTTGTAGTTTCAATAAATAGAAGAAATCAAGAAGACATTTTAAACTTAATAGGGTAGGTGTGTGATAGCGAAAGCTATCGCATAGCTACCCAAGAACCATTATGTGAAAAGTTATGTGATTAATGGCATATTTTTTTGTGTTTAGTTAGTAATTTTATGTGATAAAAATATAAAAAATAAAATTTTTTCATATTTACGGTAGAATTTTGCTGAGAAAAGTAATGTATATATAATAGGGACCATTTTTAGAATTTACGGTTACAAATTTATGAAAGGGGAAATCATTATGCTTTAAATTTAAAATGAAAATATAGTGTTTATCCTTCAAAATACATCCCTTCACCTCAACAATTTATATGTGAATAATAAAATTTTTTAAACATATAAATTGAATAAACAAATTAAAATGAGCAGGAGGAAACTATGTGCGAATCATTTAAAATTAATGTGTATTTTGATGAAAAGGGTGAAGAATTAGAAAGC
>ERZ827528.256-NODE-256-length-70008-cov-10.072878_pt1 | contig 70008 bp, 69 predicted proteins | sample MGYA00519768_ERZ827528 | MGnify/ENA primary metagenome ERZ827528 (study PRJEB31778, sample SAMEA3449343) | human gut metagenome | biome: human gut; feature: human-associated habitat; material: faeces | place: United Kingdom | collected 2010/2012 ...
CTTAGCTAAAGGATTAGAAACTCTGGCTTAATAATAAACAGGTATGGAACGTACCATGGTAAAATAGCGGTGACCTCTACCTACTTAGTGAAGAACTAGACTGGCAAGTTTGCCGTGTTCCCAGAATTCCCAACTTCAAACCGTTAAAAAACGAAGTTTTAGGTTAAGTTGGGGTAGTTCAAGTGCGCTTTCAGCGGGTACGACAACGGACAAGATTTTTTCAATGATTGCAAAAATCCGGCAAAAGACCCAGATTCCGCTGATTTTGATGACTTATGCAAATGTTGTCTATTTCTATGATACGGAACTTTTTTTGAAAAAGGCTGCAAGCGTCGGAGTTGACGGATTAATCCTGGCAGACGTTCCTTATGAAGAAAAAGAAGAGTTTTCCGATGTGTGTGACGAATACGGACTATGTTTGATTTCAATGGTTGCACCGACTTCAAAAGAACGAATCAAGATGATTGCAAAGGATGCCAAAGGTTTTGTTTATTGCGTTTCATCGCTTGGCGTCACCGGAACCAGAAAAGAGATCAAAACTGATGTTTCAAGCATGGTCAAACTTGTCAAGGAAGCAAATGATATTCCGTGTGCCATCGGTTTTGGAATCAGCATGCCTGAAACTGCCCACGAAATGGCTTTGTAAAGCGATGGCACGATTGTTGGCTCGGCAATCGTTAAAATTTGTGAAAAGTATGGTGCTGAGTCAGTTCCGTATGTTGCAGAATATGTTAAGCAAATGAAAGAGGCCGTTTCAAAGTTGTAAGAATACGGTACAAAAAGGGTCCGTGCCACATGGCACGGACCCTTTGTCGTATGTTTTCAAATTAACGGAAGCTTAGTCAAGACAGGAAATTTATCTGCCAATGCATAGCAAATTTCTGCAAGCATGACACCCGAAAAGACGTCAATCAGAATATGCTGTTTGGTTGTCAAAGTTGAGACGCAGATGGCAATTGCAATGGCAAATGACGCTTCTTTCCACCAAGAAGGGACTTTTGGCGAATTTCTTACACCGATAAAGCACATCCAACTGACGAAACAGTGAATTGAAGGCAACAAATTGTCTGCCGCATCGGTCCCGTACAACCAATTCATCATTTGGGAAAAGACGTCATTACCGACAATTTCAGGTCTGACGTTCGTAGTCGGCAAGAAGACGTAAAATAGAAGACAGACCGTTTTGCCAATTACATCAGCGCTTGTGAAGCGCAGGGCCTTCTCCCTATTGTCTCGACAGCTTAAGATGTAGTTGATGATCCAAAAAAGGTAACAACCTAAGTAAATCACGATGGTCCATGGAATTAAAGGAATTTTTTCATCTAATGACGTCGTAAAATCATAGTGATAAAGATTTGATGAAAAGATGCGGTTTCCAAAGTAAACACACATATTCCATGAAACGACAATCAAGAGCGGAAGGGCAGCATATCTAGGAATGATGCCTAAAATGGTTGCCTTTTCTTTTTCATTGGTTGATTGCACTAGCGATCCACTCTCCTTGACGAACTTTAATTTCATGTTTAAAAGCAGCTTCCAGATTATCGATCAGTTCGATTCTGTTTTTTTCGATCAAAAGCGTGATTGTTGATCCATGAAGCTCAAATCGTCCCATTTCTTCACCTTTGATAAAATGGCCGTTTGGATGATTGTTAGAGAAACCTCCGACTAAAAGGGCACCGATTTCAGTTTGGACGATCGGTCCGAAATTCTTTGTTTCAAGCAAGTTCCAAAGGCGCCTGTTTAAGGCAAATACCGGATAGTTTTCCAAGGCAATCGGCTGAACGCTGTGAAGTTCTCCTTCAATATAATGGCTGTCATGCTGGTAGCAATCATCAATATAGCAATAGCGATGATAATCACGGGCCTCAAGCCTGAAAACAAGACAAATTCCGTTCTTGAAACGTTTAGCCAGTTCGGAATCGTTTAACAGATCAGATACGCGGTAACGAGACCCTTTGATTGCAAATGAAGAATCGTCAGATAAGCGATACGCTGATAAAAAACCATCGCACGGCGAGATAAGATGCTTGTCTGAAAAATCGGTTTTAGAGTATTTCTTCAGTTTTTGACGGCTGAAAAATTCAGCATATGAATGATATGAATAATTTCCGTACTCGGTCATGTCGATTTTGTTCTTAGAAATAAACCAGGGAATAAGGGGTTTGGACGATTCTGATTTGGCATATTTTTCAGCTGCCTTCAAAACGCCGGACTTCATGATTCCCTTGAGAATCATGCGTCCGGCAGCGGTCTGATATAAAAAAGTGATGAAAGAATTATTGGGATTATTATTCACTATGATCTTCCTGTTCGTTATTTTTTTGATGACCGATTGAAAAATTCAGTTTGGGAACCTTGATTGGTGCTATAAAAGCAAACGCGAGCACCAACAACGTAATCGTGCCGGGAATCAGCATGGAGTTTCCGCTGATGTTGGCCAACGCCAAAACAATCGGCAAAATAAATGCCGAAACCGTTACGGGCATGCCCGTATAGAATTCGCGACATTTGCTGGCAGAATCCTGCCGTTTTTCCTCGTCAACATTGAACCATGCCAAGCGGATGATTGCAGCTAAGACGTAAAAGCCTGCAACCGTCAACGTAACGTGATTTCTGAAACCACCGATATGATACATGATTGTTGCAGGCAAAACGCCGAAACATACCGTATCAGCCAAAGAATCAAGCTGAATGCCAAAACGCTTTTCATGTTGAGTACGTTCCTTAGTTTGAGCAATCTTGCCGTCAAAAGTGTCACAAATCCCTGAAAGCAGCAAGCACACGCAAGCAGCGACGATTTTATTGTCAATTACGTAAGAAATCCCCCCGAATGAAATCAACATGCTGATATAGGTCAAAATCACGGCATAATTATAATATCCTATCATAGGTATTCAAAACGGCATGTAAAAATACATGCCCCCCTTTCTACAACACTTGATAAGCGAATTTAAATTCATTAAAACAAATAAGTTCCGCTTAATACAAAACACCATATTATCATTGTACACCATTGAATGCCCTTTTTCAGCCTGCTTTTCATAAGAAATTATAAAGAATGTTCAAAAATCTTAAAAGCCATTAAGATTTGAAAAGATTTTCAATTGAGCAATTGAGCATTTTTTGAAAAAAAGCAGGATTAGAGTTAAAATGTTAAATGTGTACAATGCTAAGCTAGGGGTTGATTACTTGGGAGTAAAGCTTGAAGAGCTGATGAAGCTTCCGTCTTTGCAAGGTGCAACTGTTGTTGCCGGAAAAAGGGCGCTTGAAAAAGAAATAATGTCGTTGTCATTTTTAGAAGCATGCGATATGAGTCAATTGAGAAGGAACGTTTTGAAGCCGGATGAGTATTTTTTGGGCGAGTTGGACATCACTTCGTTGTATACCATAAAAGACGATCCGGAAAAGCAGTGCGAATTAATCAAGGGAATGCATGATTTGGGCGTTGTCGGCATCATTGTTTATTACGTGGGCGTTTTCGTTCCTCGTTTAGATGATTCTTTTCTCCAAACGGCAAACGAGATCAATTTTGCAATTATTCAAATGCCTGTGAATGATACGAATATTCGTTTCAATGAAGCCGTTACCGAAATATCTCAAATGCTTTTTGAATACCGAAACTCTGAATTTGAGCCGCTTATCATGCGGAAACTTTCAGAAGTTCCGAAATGGTCGCAAACGATTGAAACGGCACTTAAAATGTTGGCTGATGCCTTAAATTCAAACGTTGTCATCACGAACGGGAGAAACGAAATAGAGTATAGCGCAAGGTGGCCAAGAAATTCTGAATTGAATCTGGCTGAATCAATCAACGGAACTGAAAAAATATGTGAAGGATCAATTTTTTCAGTTGAACTCGGAGAAAAAAATAACAACGAATGGGCTGAAGATCGATATGATTTGTGGCTTGTAAAGGAACGTGGACAGTTGACCGACAAGCAACTGCAGCAGGCAAAGGACATCGTGGAAAACGTGCTTGATATTTGGGGAACAAGCAGTCTGCACGTTACATATTATTCAAATGAGTCGGATCGTTCGCGAAGAGTTGCGAGCAAATTTGGAATTGACATTAAAAAAATTAACGTGATGTGGATCGTTTCGATTAATTCCATCGGTGATTTCAAGGAAGTCATCGACAATCTTGACGAATACTTAAAAGAATGTTACGAAGAAGTTGTCATTGATCACATTGACGATCATATCGTGGTCATGTGTGGAGGATATAAGCGAGACAACGCTGAAAACAATGTCTGCAACGAATGGTTGGATGGTGATTTTGCCAAGAAGCAAATCGAGACGGTCGTTTATTGTCCGAAGATGAATGAGTTGGCTGATTTTGGACGGTCGTATCGGTTAGTAATAATGCATCGGTTGGCGTTGAGAAAAGTTTTTCCTAATTTGCGTTTCTTTTCGCTTGTCAAGTGTGAATATGTTGTTAAAATCGCAAGAGGTTTAGAGGATGATTCCAATACGTCTTCAAATCTGCTTGGATTTTTGAAGCCGGTCAAGAAAAATGAAGAATTGATGCACACGCTTTGCACCTATTTGTTGGATGCTCAGCGAGATTTGCAAAAGACAAGCGAATTGTTATTCGTTCATCGAAATACGGTAAAGTATCGCTTAAAACGGATCAGTGAAATTTTAGGATGCGATCTTTCGATTTATGATGAGTGTTTTGCTTACTATTTAGCATGTATTGCATATCGTTTGATAAATTGATGAAAAGGCAAGCTTTCCCGCTTGCTTTTTTTAGTTTGCAAATTTCATATATTTTTCTATTCTATGTATACAAAAAAAGCCTATTTTTATTTTAAACTTAAATGAAATAATATATTACGATTAGAAGGAAACGGGTGAATCAGCATGTTGGACCTTGAATATAAACAATCACTTCAAATAATTTCTATGCTGACGGAGGCCGGACGAGATAAGGAAGCATTAAAAATGGCACGGGAAACGTTCGGAAAGTTTAAAGTGATTGACAGCGAGTTGATTTTTTTGTTGTACAAATTGAATCTGAGGCAAGGCGATACAAGAGAAGCAAGCGTTCATTTGATGTATTTGGCATTTTCCGTCAGCGAAGAGTGCCAAGAAGAATTTAATCGAAAACAAAACAAGATCTTGAAACAATTGGAAGATTTTTTGGCCTCATTGGGATATTTGGTGATGTTGGATGACATCAACCATGATTCATCGGCTAAGTTGTATATGACCAGCGAAACGAAGGCTGATTTTGATTTGTTTGTTAAAAGCCAATTTGACAAGGATTTGGGAAAAAAAATATGTGCAGTCAGTCTGGCGCGTTTTCGGAGCGAAGATTTTCGTGCCGAAGCGATAAGTCTTGGAGCAAGACGAGTCTATGACTTGTTGGCAATGATAAATGACGGGTATGAAAATCAGATGAAGCTGAGATTTATGCGCGAAATTTTCAGTAAAATGCCTTTAGAAGAATTTCATCGTAAAATCAATGCGTTGAATAAAATCGGAGAGTGTTACGATTTATATGCGACTGAGACGGGAATCAAGCAAAAGGCAGCGTTTTTTGTCGAAAATTCCGAAAGAAGTTTAATGGATGAACCAACAGCCGAAGAATATGCATTGCTTAAAAAGGTTGAAAACGAATTTAATGCGATTGCCTATTCTCGTTATGATGATGCCATAAAATATGCAACTCGATTGCTGAAAAAACATGCTTTTATTGGGGCATACCGATTGCGTGCTCAAGCATATGAAGCCAGAGACGAATTTAAACTTGCATTTGACGATTATTGTGTCGAAATGCTGCTTAGAGCATTTAGATATCAAAAATTAAGAACCGGGGACGATGTCAAGCTTTTGGATTTTTGTCAAAAAGTTGCAACCAATGTCGCTCTTGAGTACATTATCGCTTACAATCATTACGCATGGACGGTCAACATGAGCAAAGCATTTGCGTATGCGGTCAAAGTGTCAAAGGCCAGCGTTTCCGGAAAAGCTCTTTTGATGCGCGAATACCCGAATGAAGCTTCTTCAGATGAGTTGGAAGAATGCGAAAAAATGCTTAAGGACAAGGAATTCATGGGGAATATTCAGCAGTTGGGAATTGATTTGATTGAAAGATACTTAATACCGCGTTTTTCAAGGTCAAATTACGGAAAGCTCCCGGATAATTTTAAAGATGAACTGGCAATGACGATCAGCGACGTTGAATATTGGGAAGCATTTCAAGCATTGGAAAAGATTCCGGGGATTCTTGGACAAAACAATTAATACTTTTGCCGCTCGGCTGTTTGTTAAAATAGCCGGGCTTTTTTGTGGTAGAATGAACTTTAATGAATGTTGGGGTGGTTTTTTGAAAAAAGTCAGATTAACGTCTTTTCAGATAATTATTCTTGGTTTTTTATGCCTGATACTTTTAGGTACGCTACTGCTGATGCTGCCGATTTCACAGGCAAACGGAAACGCGACGTCTTTTAAAGATGCCTTGTTTACGTCAACGTCGGCAACATGCGTTACGGGTCTGGTCGTTAAGAATACGGCAACATACTGGAGCTTATTTGGAAAGTGCGTTATTTTATGTTTGATACAAATCGGAGGACTTGGCATCGTGACCGTCGCAATGGCATTTTCGCTGTTGGGTCGAAAAAAAATTGGTTTGATGCAACGAACGGTGATGCAAGAGTCGATTTCTGCTTTTTATGTCGGCGGAATCGTCAAGTTTACCTCTTTTATCATTAGAACGGTCGTTTGTTGTGAGCTTTTAGGGGCTTTGCTGATGCTGCCGGTATTTTGGCATCAGTTTGGCGGGATTCACGGTATTTTTTATGCGGTTTTTCATTCGATCTCTGCATTTTGCAATGCCGGTTTTGATCTTTTGGGACGACCGCATCCTTATGCGTCATTGACGGGATACGTCGATAATTTGCCAATCAACATTGTAATTATGAGTTTGATTTTGATTGGCGGACTAGGTTTTCGCACGTGGGAAGACGTTCGACAGAACAAGCATCATTTTTCGCGCTACTGTTTGCAATCAAAGCTTGTTTTGGCCGCGACAGCTGTTTTGATCATTATTCCGTTTTTATATTTCTTTTTTGCCGAATTCGGCCACTATCCGTTAAAGGAACGAATTTTGGCAGCCCTTTTTACGACCGTCAGTCCGAGAACTGCGGGCTTTAATACGGTCGACTTGAACAGATTGAGTGATGATGGAATCGTGATGAACATTATGCTGATGCTGATCGGAGGAGCCACGGGATCCACTGCGGGCGGGATGAAACTGACGACAGTGGCTGTTTTGGCAATTTCTGCACATTCGGTTTTGCATCGTAAAAAAGACGCCACTGCATTTGGCAGAAGGATCGGAACCGGCGTAATTTTTGATGCGGCAGCAATTTTCAGTTTATATTTTGGAACGTGCGTCATCAGCGCAATGGCAATCAGTGCGATTGAAGGACTTCCTTTTTTGAAATGCATGTTTGAGACCGCCTCTGCAGTGGCTACCGTTGGATTGACGCTTGGAATCACGCCGCATTTAAGCACGCTTTCGCAGTTGATTTTGATTGTTTTGATGTTCATGGGGAGAGTCGGCGGAATGACGCTCGTTTTTGCGACGATTGCAAGAAGGCACGTCGTAGATCCGCTTAAACCGGAAGAAAAAGTTCAAGTCGGATAAAGACAGGAGGAAGATTTTTTGAAATCAGTTTTAATCGTTGGAGCAGGTCGTTTTGGAAGACATATGGCGCAAAAACTGAATCAGCTCGGTCATCAGGTAATGATCGTTGACGGTGACGAAGAAAGGGTCAGAGTGGCACTTCCTTACGCTACGCGGGGGTTGATTGGAGATACGACAAGCCCGGAATTTATGAAAACGCTTGGCGTAAATGATTATGATCTGTGCGTTGTCGCAATCGGTGATGATTTTCAAAGTTCGCTTGAAACGACGCTGTTATTAAAGGAATTAGGCGCAAAAAAGGTTGTGTCAAGAGCCGCACGCGGGATTCATGCCAAATTTTTGCTGCGAAACGGTGCGGATGAAGTCGTTTATCCCGAAAAAGAACTTGCCGAATGGTCCGCAATCAGGTATATTTCTGATCATATTTTTGATTACATCAAACTTGATGACGAGAATTCAATTTTTGAGATTGACGTTCCTAAAGCTTGGCTGTACAAAACGCTGTCCGATTTGAACATCAGGAGGAAGTACAAAATGAACGTTGTTGGCTATCGCAAAAATGGGCAACTTTCGATGGATGTTGATCCGTATATAACGTTGGAAGAAGATGTCAGATTGTTTGTGACGGGAACGCCAAAAACAATCCAAAAATTGTTTAAAGATTGAAATTTATTTTTAATTAGAGTATTATGGTGCTTATGGAGAAGGGGGATTTAAATGAAAACCAGAAGCGAATTGAAAATCGAATCAAAAGAACTTCTCAAGGGTCACTGGGGAAAAGCAATCTTGCTCAATATCATTCCTATTGTCGGATCAATCATCAGCATGTCGCTGATCGGATTATGCGTCTTTTTGATCGCATCGTTTGTTGATTCGGATTCTGCAAGGCATGTTGCTGAAGCAATCAATTCAACAAACGGCAACGTGTCTTCAGGAGGTTCCGGAGCGAACGTCGGAAGCTCCGTTACTTCGATTATCGGAACGTTGCTGACGGTTGGCGTAATGTTTACGACGATTGATTGGCTGAGGACCAAGAAAGCCGATTTCAATACCGCCAGCGGAATTTTTGCCGTTTTTTGCAAAAAGTATTTTGTCGGTACGATTATTTTGGTCATTTTGACGACGATCTTCAAAGTACTATGGACCCTGTGCTTTGTTGTTCCTGGAATCATCAAATCTTATTCATATTCGCAGACCTGCTATATCTATAAGGATATAACGGACAGCGGTCAAGATGAGAATTTGAATTTTCTTGACTATATTACCCTTAGTCGTTCTCTGATGAAGGGACATAAGCTCGACTATTTCGTGCTTCAGCTAAGTTTTGCCGGTTGGTTCATTTTAGCCTGCATAATTCCATTTGGAATCGGGTTCATTTGGTATTGGCCGTATTATACGACAACGAAAGCCGCATTTTATAAGGACCTTTCGCAAGACATGTTTTTGGGAGAGAAAAACGGCTACAGGCAGCTGTTAGGAAAATAATTTTAATTATGTCTAGCCGGATGAGGCTGGAAAAAAACTCTGTCTCAAATCGAGAAACCGGATGATTTGCAATTAATTGCAAATCTTATCCGGTTTTTTTCGTGTGCATGACGCCTGATATAATGGAAATAACCCAAAATATTTTGGCGGTAAATTGAGAGTTTGGCGCGCTGATTTATCAGGCGCTGCATTTGGTAAAATCACTGCCGTTTACGGACACATCGATGAAAATGGAGCCTTTGTCCGTAAATGGCTATGGCTAAATTTACAGACAAATCACTGGGAAATGCCGGTTTGTCCGTAGATTTGAATGAAATTTGGGCTGAATTGGTTGAGCAGCACTGTATTTAAAAATGCCGGACAAAATCAGTCGCAATCGACCGCTTTCGTTCGGCTTTTCGTTTAACTCAAGAGAGAAAAGAGAAATTTTCCCCAGCCCTGGACAGGCCCTATCAGGCTCTGTAAGGAACTTTTTCATCTCATTGTATTTTTGATCGTTATATATTTCTCGACTGTTTCTTTACTTACCTGACGTGCTCATGTAGCAGCCAGGCGACCATAAATGACCGCTCCAGGATTGGGACCGCCGAATTTACGGGTGTCGATGCAAGAAATTGAAGGCGATTCTGCCTTTGAGCGCTTTGATGGCGTTCCTTTCTCGGCATATTGACTTATAAAGCAGATCCGTATGGTCATCAATTCATCAAAATCAGCCCAAGAAATACTACTCAAACATGTCACGACTGTGGCTTTGTGATGGGACTAATGATGCTAAAAAACTAACCTTGGCTAGTCAGGCAAGGTGTTTGTATCCATGTAAATTGTGGTCTGAAATTCGTTAGGATTCATAGCTCACAAGCTGCTGATTTTTAGTCGGTGGTGGCTGACAAGGGGTGGATTGCATAAGAATGTTGCGATTCAACCTTTTTAGCTTGATTCGGAATTAAATACTGCTTAAGTATATGCAAGATTGAGACAAATCATGGTGTTTTCTCCTTGTTTTTTATCAGATGATGAATAATTAAGCCAAACGTCAAAATAAGATTCAAAATGGTGATGATGACGTTGATGCGATTCATTGTTTGACTGGCATTATAGTTTTGCGTGCTGACGTGCAGATATTTTTTTGATCCCTTAAGTTTGAGAAACAACTCATATGTGTGACCATTGATGAATTTCAGACGTTTGGCTCGTTGAAGTTCGTCAAGTTGGTCTGAGGTCAATTTCAACTCATTTTTGGACGACAATTCCCAATTGATGCTGCGCCCTTGTTGTGATATGCCGCCGGATGCCGCATGGTCTTTGTCGTGTTTGCAATGCATTTTTATGTTTTCTGCATTGCGTTCCAAGACGGCCCATTCCGAATTTCTGGAAGCGGTAATGGAAAAGAGCGCGAAGACAAATTCGGTTACAAACAGAATCACAATCAATATAATAAACGATTTATGAATATTTAAGAATTTTTTTACGTCCAAAGCATAACCTCGTAATTAGTTATAGTAAAATCTAATATATGATATCGGATATTTTACTCAAAAATAAAGTGAAAATATCATACATTAAAGAAATTAAGCAAATCAACCTTGACGGAATTTAAAGCGTAGAATATTTTTTGATGCGTTGAATTTTTGTTACGTCAGATTAAGACCATTCCTTGTTTGGAAAAGCTAATAATTAAATAATCAACCTAAACGTTTCTGACGGAGCGTTTCATATTCGTTGCAATCAATGTTCCCAAGATCAACCAGTTTCATTTCAATCATGTCTAAAATATGGTTTCGATCATCGATGTTTTCAACAAAATTGAATTTATCGCCGTCAATGACAAGCATTTCGGATTGATTGTAGTTTTCTTCAAATTCTTCATAATATTTAAGCAAACGACCGTAATAGTCGATTAGCGAAGGATCGTTTTCGATTTGTTCATATTCGCGACCGCGTTTTTTGATTCTTGAAACCATCGTATCATATGAAACCTTGATCAAGATCATCAGATTATAATCGTTTGAAGGAACGACATGGTTCAATTCTTCCAAAATATTTGTCAAAAGTTCTTGATAGATGGAATATTCAACTTGGGTAGCATTTCCCATTTCGGTATTCATTCGCATAAACATCGCATCTTCATAAATTGAGCGATCCAAAATATTGTTTCTTGATTGCAGAGCTTTTTTCATCATCATGAAACGCCTGTTTAAAAAGAAAGTCTGAAGCAGATAGGCGTAAGGATTAGTTGCATCTTTTTCGCCTGCTTGTCGTTTTTTAGCAGCGAGTTCGTTTCCCTTGTAAAACAGCGGAAGAACGGGATTGTCTTCGACCGGTTCATAAAAAGGAATGCTGCCCAACTCGCGCGAAAGAATTTCGGTCAGGCTTGATTTTCCTGAACCGATGATGCCGGCTAACGTAATCATTTCAATCGACTCCTTTGTTTTGAGTATCAACTAATGTTACAGCGTTTGCGCACAATGCGCAAGCTGTTTTGAGAAAGGATGAATATCCGTTAAATTACGTGATTAACGTTTTTTTTTTAATTGATAGCAAGTCTATCGCGCTAAAACACGAACATTATGCTGCTTTTTAGGTTAGAATTTGCTAAAATAGTTCGATTTTACTTTGACATGACCGTTCCTTTTTGTTATGCTTAAATCAATTGGGAGGTATCGCAACATGAGTAACGAAATCAGTCTTGTAATGGGCAGTTCCTCTGATTGGAGCACGATGAAAGAAGCTGCCAATATTTTGGATGAATTCGGCGTTAAATATGATAAAGCAGTAATTTCAGCGCACAGAATGCCGCAGGAAATGTTTGAATTTGCACAGGGTGCGGTTTCTGCAGGCGTAAAAGTCATTATTGCCGGAGCTGGCGGTGCGGCTCACTTGCCTGGAATGATTGCTGCCAATACCGTTTTGCCGGTTATTGGCGTGCCGGTGCAGTCACATGCTTTAAGTGGGATGGATTCATTATTGTCGATCGTGCAAATGCCGGCCGGCGTACCTGTTGCTACGACGGCAATCGGTGTTTCAGGCGCCAAGAACGCTGCTTTGTTGGCTTTGGAAATTCTCGGAACCACAAATCCGAGAATTCAGCTTAAAATGACCGAGTATCGTAAACAAATGCACGACAAGGCTGCAGAAAGCGGTGATCAGCTTGTCTGAACTCATTGAGCAAGGTAAGACGATTGGAATCATCGGGGGAGGACAGCTCGGACAAATGTTGACGTTTGCTGCCAAGCAAGCGGGAATGAGAGTGGTTATTTTAGATCCTAATCCTGATTGCTCGGCTGCGCAGGCGGCTGATTCAAGCATTGTGGCTGAATATTCCGATAAAAAGGCAATCGAAGAATTGGCAAGACGCAGCGATGTCTTGACTTATGAATTTGAAAACGTTGATTTGGAAGCTTTGGAAGATGTTTCCGACAAAGTTTTGATTCCTCAAGGGACGGAGCTTTTAAGAATTACCAAAGATCGACTTCGCGAGAAAACTTTTCTTAAAGAGCATGGACTGCAAGTCGCTCCGTTTGCTGCTGTTAGCTGCAAAGAAGATCTTGTTTCAGCCATTGAAGAAATCGGTTATCCGAGCGTTTTAAAAACTTGTGAAGGCGGATATGACGGAAAGTCTCAATTGGTTCTTCACACTAGAGAAGATTTAAAAAATGCTGATGAATTGCTTGAACAAGGAAGATGCATTCTTGAAGGATGGGTCGAATTCTCAATGGAATGCTCAGTGATGGTTGCACGTAACATGGACGGAGCGATTTCTGTATTTCCGGTGAGCGAAAATATTCATCGCAATCAGATTTTGCATGAAAGCATCGTACCTGCCAGAATGAGCGGGGAATTGCAGTCGAATGCAAAGAAAATGGCCGAAAAAATTGCAGATTCATTGAATCTTTGCGGAATTTTAGGCGTTGAGATGTTTGTTGGGACTGACGGTCGCTTATATGTCAATGAACTTGCGCCGCGGCCGCATAATTCCGGACACTATTCAATCGAAGCATGCAATTTCTCTCAATTTGCGGTTCATAATCGTGCTATTTGCAACTGGCCGATGCCAAAAATTGATTTGCTCAGTCCGGTCGTGATGGTCAATATTTTGGGGCAGCACGTTGACGGATGCAGAAAACTTGTTTTAAAGAAGCCGCAATGGCATTTCCATGATTACGGCAAGGGCGAAATTCGCATTGACCGCAAGATGGGACATGTTACAATTTTAACTGATGATATTGAAAAAACACTTGCTGAAGTAGAAGATACTTCAGTTTGGGATTAATCAAAGGAGCAAAAAAGAATGATTTCACGATATACGCGTCCAGAAATGGCCGAAATTTGGACAGATGACAAAAAATATGATTGTTGGCTTGCGGTTGAACTTGCTGCAGATGAAGCTTGGTCCAAACTTGGTCATATTCCGGCAGAAGACGTTGAAAAACTTAAAAAGAATGCTAAATTTAACGTTGAACGCATTCAGGAAATCGAAGCCGTTACTCACCATGACGTGATTGCCTTCACGCGTTGCGTATCTGAATCTTTGGGCGATGAGAAAAAGTGGGTTCACTATGGCTTGACGAGTACTGATGTCGTTGATACGGCATATGGCTATCAGCTTAAGCAGGCAAACGATATCTTGCGTCAAGATTTAAAAGATTTTACGCAAATCGTAGCTGATCAAGCCAAAAAGTATAAACACACTGTCATGATGGGTCGTACCCATGGCGTTCATGCCGAACCGACAACGTTTGGGTTGAAGCTTGCCCGTTGGTATTCTGAAATGAAACGCAACATGGAACGTTTTGAACATGCTGCAAAGGGTGTTGAAGCTGGTAAAATTAGCGGTGCCGTAGGAACGTTTGCAAACATTGATCCATTCGTTGAAAAATATGTTTGCGAAAAGCTGGGCATTCGCGCACAGGAAATTTCCAGTCAGGTTCTTCCGCGTGATTTGCATGCTGAATATTTGGCTTGTCTCGCTCTTATTGCGACAAGTCTTGAAGAATTTGCAACGGAAGTTCGCGGTTTGCAAAAATCAGAATGTCGTGAAGTTGAAGAACACTTTGCAAAGGGGCAAAAAGGTTCTTCGGCTATGCCGCATAAGCGTAATCCAATTGGTTCTGAAAACATTTGCGGGTTGGCACGCGTTTGTCGCGGACATATGCTGACTGCATATGAAGACGTTGCTTTGTGGCATGAACGCGATATTTCTCATTCAGGTGCAGAACGCGTCATTTTGCCCGATACAACGATTTTAATTGATTATATGCTGCATCGTTTCGGAAATATTTTGAAGAACCTGACAGTTTTCCCTGAAAACATGAAACGCAACATGAACCGGACGTTTGGTTTGATTTACAGTGGTCGAGTTTTGTTGAAGCTGATTGACACAGGAATGAGCCGCGAAGATGCTTACGATTTGATTCAGCCGTATACGGCAAAATCATGGGATGAGCAGGTTCCGTTCCGTCCATTGCTTGAAGCTGATCCAACGATTTCAGCTCGACTTACAAAAGAAGAGCTTGATGATGCGTTTGATTATCATTGGCATTTGCGTCATGTTGATGACATTTTTGAACGTGTCGGGTTATCAGATTAAAAAATGAAGATTTAGAAGCCGAAATTAATATTTCGGCTTTTTTTGTGAATAATTATTGGATTTTTAATCAAACCAGGAATAGAAATGATGTTTTGTTATATAATTGTTTGTGATTAAAATGGAATGAGGTGTGAAAAATGGCAGTCTTATGCGTTGACATTGGCGGTACGTTTATCAAATATGGACTGTTGAGTGAAAGCGGCAAGCTTCTTTCAATGAACACGGTCGAAACGCCAAAAAACTTGAATGATTTTAAATTGTTGCTTCGGTCTTTTGTTGACGGCTATCGTCAAAGGATTGACGGCATTGCGCTCTGCGCACCCGCAATGGTCATTTATGATGAAAAAGCCTTTTATAATTGCGAGGGTCTGCCGTTTATCAACGGAATTTCAATGAAAGAAATTTTCGGACCTGCAAACAAGGATTTGCCCATTACGGTTGAAAATGAAGGAATGGCCGCAACAACCGCAGAACTTTGGAATGGTTCGTTGAATGGGATTGACAGCGGAATTGTGCTGACGCTTGGCAGCGGCGTAACCGGTGGCTTCGTCGTTAACGGAGAATTGGTTCGCGGTGCTCATCATCAGGCAGGTTTGTTTTCGTTGATTCGGGATGAATTAAACGTTCGCGGAACTCAGGGGTTAGTTCGATCGAATTGTTCTGCTATCAATATGATCAGGGCGATTAATCGCGTTGCAGGAAACGAAAATGAATTGGATGGCATTGCCGCATTTGAAAAAATCAAATCGGGAGATAAAAATGCCCGCGATATTTTTGCTCAGTTTTGCAAAAATATCGCGCAGCTTCTTTTTAATATGCAATTGACGATGGATGTTCAGCGTTTTGTTATTGGCGGTGGCATCAGTAACGAGGAAATCGTGCTTAAGACGATCAAGCAAAAATATACTGAAATTGTCTCTGAATTCCCACAAGCACAGCAAGTATTGATTTATCCTGAATTGGTTAAATCAGAATATAGCAACGGAATCGGTCTTTATGGCGCTTTTTACAGCTACATGCAGCAGATGAACGGAGAAATCAAGCAGGAAACCAAAAAAGAACCGGAATAAGTTTTTAGAGGCTGGGAAAAAACTATGCTTAAAATTGAAAAACCGGATTAATTGCAAATTAATTCGGTTTTTTTGCATATGCATGAAAATCGCTTGCTATGATTAAGAAAAAAGAGTCCGTTGGTAAACTCTTGGAGCACGGGCACTGCATCTGGCAAAGCAATTGGGATGAGATCTTGGCTGGTTTTTACGGACATATTTCAAAAATCGCCGTTTTGACCGTAATCGATGGCTTGGCATACTGATTGAGCATGAGATGTTCAGCACTGTATTTGACGGAAAAGTTTGTTTTGGTATCGGTAAACAAAGATACCCTTCAAACACAGGAACAATTTCTTGTTCATCCCATGCTCAAAGGGTATTCGTTATAGTTGTTTATTCGAGTCAAAATCGTTTTTTAAACGATGGTATTAGGAAATTCTTTGGTTTTTCTGAACTTGACGACCGTCAAAAAGACGATGAGCCAAATCAATGCTCCGACTGCAGGGATGACGTTTTCCTTATTGAAGAACATGGTGATAAAGACAAACGAGAAAAAGGCAATCGTCAACGGGTTCAAAATTTTATATGCCGGCATCCTGAATCCGTCTTCCATAAAGTCGCTCGATTGACGGTAGCGATAATGAGCAATCATCGTCAGAATGCAAACAAGAATATAGATGTCGCCGCAAATTGAAGCAACGAGCGAAAAGGCTGCTGACAAAGCTTTGAAAGCACTAAGCACTGGTCCGAACAGCATCAGGCAGGCTGAGAACAAAACGGCATATGATGGGATGCCTGATTTCGAAACGTGGCGTAATTTTGAAAGAAATTTAGAATCGGATTCCACGGCAAGCTGGTACAAATGTCTCCCGGATGAAAAAATTGCTGAATTTAGGGCGGAGGTCGCAGCAACGATTACCACAAAATTGATTATCTGCGATGCGGCCGGCATTCCTGCAATTTGGAAAACCTGAACAAACGGGCTGCTTGACTGTGAAATTTGCTGCCAAGGGGTAATAGCCATGATTACGAACAGGGCACCGATATAAAAAATCAAAATTCTGAAAACAACTTGTTTAACGGCAAGCGGAAGAACCTGACGCGGATTTTTCGTTTCGGCAGTCGTGATACCGATAAATTCCATTCCTTCAAATGAGAAGAAAACCATCGGAAAGGCATTGAGAAATTCACGGAATCCATGCGGAAATGCTGTATAGTCTTTTGTGACATTCCCGAGACCGGCAGAAGTTCCGACGGGATTTTTATGATGAACGGCAATCATCCAAATGCCAACAAGTATTAAAGCAATGATTGCGATGATTTTAATGATTGAAAGCATGCTTTCGGTTTTTCCAAAAAAACGAACAATGCTTAAGTTGATAATCGACAAGGTTCCAAGAATCAAAATTTCGATCAGCCATGCGGAAACGTTCGGAAGCCATAAGCGAATATATGTAGCAATCGCAATTAATTCGGCCATGCCTGCGAGAATCAAAGTCATCCAATAGCTCCATTCTGCAAATTTGCCAAAATCAGCTCCCAAATATTGATGAATGAACGCGACAAAAGTATGCTGGCTCGGGTCTTTATACATCATTTCGCCAATGGCCCGCATCATTACTGAAAAGAACAGGCCGACAACAAGATAAACCAAAAGGATTGACGGACCTGTTCGGTGAATCGTCTGCCCGGCACCAAGGAATAAGCCGGTTCCGATTGCGCCGCCAAGCGCAATCATTTGGACGTTTAAATTGGTCAGTTCGCGTCTGGTACCATCTTTATTAATTTGTTCCATAAGAATACCTCCAAATATTAATGACTTTTGAGATAACGCCTGCGATACAAATTAAAATTATGCTGCATTGTTCACATTCCTTAGTAGATTCATGGAAGATTTTATAACGCATAAATAAGGCTAATAACCGATAATTGTGTTAAATTCTTCGTTTTTTAATGGATTGACTGTATTTTAAAGCTCAAAAAGATAATTGCCAAATTGTTTTGTAAGAAAAAACTAATTTGATGTTAATGAATGTGACGTGAACGGAGGGCTGAAGTCATCTTTGCAAAAATGATAATTGCTTTTTAGCGTTAAAGTTCGCTTTTCTAATGTTTTAGAAGTTATCTTTAATGGAGCATGAGACATATTTCGTAATTTACTGATAAAAATCGATAATATAGATTGATAGTTCGTGAAAAACCCTTGACGAAAGCCTGGATTATTGTTAATCTTAAAACGTAAATTAACGAATGTTTCTCGGTTGTGTTCGTTGGTAAATTCGTTTTTTAAAGGAGACCTTATGTTATCATGGCAAAATTGATTTATGAAGGCAAGGCCAAGCAAATGTGGAGTACGGATGATTCAGAAGTTTTACGCGTGGTTTACATGGATCAGGCAACAGCGTTGAACGGAAAGAAAAAGGATCAGATCAATGGTAAAGGAATCGTCAATAATGAAATTTCATCGCTTATTTTCCAGTATTTGATGAAAAAAGGCATCGAAACTCATTTCATTAAGAAACTTTCTGAAACTGAAGAGTTGGTTAAAAAAGTTGAGATCGTTCCGCTCGAAATGGTTACGCGAAACGTGTCTGCGGGTCATTTTGCTACACGCTTCGGTGTTGAGGAAGGCATCTGCTTCGAAACGCCTGTTGAAGAGACATATTACAAGAGCGACGAATTGGATGATCCTTTTATCAATGAATCACAGTCTTTGGCATTGAAAATCGTTAAAAAAGAAGAACTTGACGCAATGTGGGATATTTCTCGGCGAGTGAACGAAATTTTGACTGCCTTATTTGACCGGATGGGACTTATTCTGGTTGATTTCAAACTTGAATTCGGGCGCTTGTCAAACGGAAGCATCGTTTTGGCTGATGAATTTTCGCCTGATAATTGTCGTTTGTGGGACAAACAGACGCGTGCCCACATGGACAAGGACGTTTATCGACGCGATCTCGGCGATCTCACATCAGTATATGAAGAAGTTCTTCGTCGCTTAAAGAATGAATTATCCAAGGAGGAAGCATAAAAATGGTCAACGTACGCATCTATGTCACATATAAGGAATCTGTTTTCGATCCTCAGGGGGATACGATCAAGAATGCGATTCATGCTCTTGGACATGATGAAGTAGAAAACGTTAAAGTCGGAAAATTCTTTGACGTTGTAATCAATCCTGAAAAAAAGGACGTTGAAACGTCGGTTAAGGAAATTTCTGAAGAACTGCTTGTAAACTTTAATCTTGAAACGTATCGTTATGAAGTTTTGGGAGGTCTTGATTAATGAAAATTGCAGTCGTAGTCTTCCCAGGATCAAACTGTGACATTGACATCTACGAAGCATTGCATACGGTTTGCGGTGCAGATGTTGAATACGTGTCGCATAAACGCGACAATTTGGACGGATTCGATGCAGTCATGCTTCCTGGAGGATTTTCCTATGGTGATTACCTGCGCTGCGGTGCGATTGCTCGGTTTGCAAACATCATGCCTGCAATCGTCAAAATGGCTGATGAAGGCAAGCCTGTATTTGGCACGTGCAACGGTTTTCAAATTCTTACCGAAGCCGGTTTGCTTCCGGGTGCGCTTAAGCAAAATGACAGTTTGAAGTTTGTTTGCAAGACGGTTGAACTTCAAGTTGAAAACAACAAAACTCCGTTTACGACAAAATATGGAGAAAAAGAGCATGTCAGACTTCCGATTGCGCACGCTGACGGAAGCTACTATGCGGATGACGAGACGCTTCAGAAATTGGAAGAAAACAATCAGGTCGTTTTCCGCTATGCGAATGAAAATCCGAATGGCTCGTTGCATGACATCGCCGGGGTGTGCAACGAACGTGGCAATGTTTTAGGCATGATGCCGCACCCGGAACGTGCCGTTGAGGCATTGCTCGGAAATACTGACGGATTGAGACTGTTTCAATCCTTGCTTGAAAACGGAACGGTAAAAACGGAGGTTGCAAACTAATGGCTGAAATGACCCCAGAAGAAATCAAAGAAAAAAAACCATATCTTGATTGGAGTTTGACGGAGCGCGAATATGATTTTATTTGCGAAAAGCTGCTGCACCGCTTGCCCAACTATACTGAAACGGGTTTGTTTTCGGTTATGTGGAGCGAGCATTGCTCATATAAGAAGTCAAAACCGGTACTGCGCCTGTTTCCTAACAAGAACGAAAGAGTCTTGCAAGGACCGGGTGAAGGTGCGGGTATTATTGATATTGGCGACAATCAGGCAGTTGTTTTTAAAGCTGAAAGTCATAATCACCCTTCAGCCGTTGAACCATATGAAGGCGCTGCAACAGGCGTAGGCGGAATCTTGCGCGACATTTTCAGCATGGGCGCTCGTCCGATTGCATCGCTTGATTCTTTACACTTCGGCGAAATCGATCGTCCAAGAACTAAGTACCTGATCAATGAAGTCGTTGCCGGCATCGGCGGGTACGGCAATTGTATGGGGATTCCGACGATTGCCGGTGAAATGACGTTTGATGAATGTTATACGGGCAATTGCCTTGTCAATGCGATGAGCGTTGGCTTGATGGATCAGGCAGATATGCAAAAGGGTCGAGCTTCCGGGATCGGAAATGCAGTCATTTACGTTGGTGCAAAAACCGGACGTGACGGCATCCATGGTGCAACGTTTGCTTCTGCTGATTTTGACGATGAAAAAGAAACTCAGCGTTCAGCAGTTCAGGTCGGCAATCCGTTTATGGAAAAGCTTTTGATGGAAGCTTGTCTCGAATTGACTCATGATCATGCGGATTGGCTTGTCGGAATTCAAGACATGGGTGCCGCAGGCATCGTTTCTTCATCTTGTGAAATGGCTTCAAAAGCTGATTCCGGCATGGAACTTGATTTGGATTTTGTTCCTCAGCGCGAAACTAACATGTCCGCATATGAAATCATGCTTTCCGAATCTCAGGAACGCATGCTGCTTTGCGTTCGCAAGGGACATGAAGAGGACGTCATCAAACTTTTTAAAGAATATGATCTTGAAGCAGTTGTGATTGGTCGCGTTACGGAAGGGCATCAATACGTATTGCGTCATCATGGCAAGGTTGTTACCGATATTCCGGTCTCCAGTTTGACGGAAGACGTTTTGGAAGAGCCAAGCGAAGAACGCGTTCCCCAACGCATTCTTGACGCAAAAAAGGCACCTGAATACGTTCCTGAAGTTGAAGATGCAAATGAGATGCTCAAAAAAGTCTTGGCCCAACCAACGATTGCTTCTAAAGAAATGTTTACTCAAACATATGATTCGCAAGTCAGAACTTCAACTGTTGTCGGACCTGGTTCTGATTCCGGCGTATTACGCGTGCGCGGAACAAAGAAAGGACTTTCAATGACGACTGACGGAAACGGTCGTTTTGTCTATCTTGATCCTAAGATCGGCGGCAAGCGTGCCGTTGCTGAAGCATGCGCAAACATTGTTTCATCTGGTGCTCTTCCGCTTGGAATGACTGATTGCTTGAATTACGGCGATCCTAACGTTCCGGAAATTTATTGGGAACTTCATCAGTCGGTCGAAGGAATGGCAGAAGCATGCAAAGTATTTGATACACCGGTTATTTCAGGCAACGTCAGCCTTTATAATGAAAATAACGGTGAAGCCATTTACGGAACGCCGATGGTCGGAATGGTCGGATTGATCAAAGACATCAAGCATGTAATACCTTCGTTCGTTCAAACGGAAGGGGCAAACGTCTACTTAGTGGGAGATAAGACCGGCAATGATTTTGCAGGATCGGAAATTCAAAAGATGCTGACCGGCAAAATCAATGGTGCTTTGAACGACTTGGATCTTGAACACATGAATCTTTATATGAGAAATCTTTTGAATGCGATGGAACAAGGATTGGTTCAAAGTTCACATGATGCAAGTGAAGGCGGTTTAGCCGTTGCAATGGCAGAAACGGTCTTCGGAACCGAATTCGGTTTGAAACTTGATCTTGATTTGACAAAAGCACAGTTGTTCAGCGAAACTCCGGGACGTTTCATTGTTACTGCTGCACCGGAAAATGCAGCGGCATTTGAAAAGATTCTTGGCGATGATGCCGTAAAAGTCGGTGTTGTCACATCCAAACATGAGATTAAGGCAGAGCTTGCTGACGGAAAGCTTGATGTTTCTGCCGATGAAGCACAAAAGATTTGGGAGGAAGCATTACCGTGCCTTATGAAATCAAAGGATTAAATGAAGAATGCGGTGTTTTTGGGGTTTTTGGATCGCAAGAAGCTGCTCATATGACATACTTCGGACTTCACAGCTTGCAGCATCGCGGTCAAGAAGGTGCCGGCATCGTATCAAGCGATGGCATCAGGCTTCGTCAATATCGCAATCGCGGATTGTTGTCAGAAGTTTTTGCAAATCCGCAAGACCTTGATCGCTTGGAAGGAACAAGCGCAATCGGTCACGTTCGCTATGGAACGAGCGGCAATAATTCAATTGCAAACGTTCAGCCGTTTTTGTTTCATTTTCATGACGGCGACGTTGCTTTGGCTCATAACGGGAATTTGACCAACGCTAAAAGCCTAAAGCAAAAACTTGAGGATGAAGGTGCTGTTTTTCAATCTAATTCTGATACTGAAATTTTGATACATTTAATCAGGCAGAAACAGGATCTTGATTTTATTGATGCGTTAAAGGCAAGCTTGAATGAGGTTCACGGAGGATTTGCCTTCGTCATTTTGCGCAAGGATCAATTGATTGCGGCCCTTGATCCGAACGGTTTCAGACCCCTTTGCATCGGGCGTCTTTCAGACGGAGGGTACGTCGTTGCAAGCGAAACATGCGCCTTGGATATGGTCGGTGCTGAATTTGTCAGAGACGTGCTTCCGGGAGAACTGGTCATCATTGATGAAAACGGCCTTCGGATTGAACATTTTACGACAGATACGGAATTGGCTATTTGTTCAATGGAATACATTTACTTTGCGCGGCCGGACTCCATTATCCACGGAGTAACTGTTCATAATGCAAGAAAGCGGATGGGAAAACTGCTTGCAAAGGAACAGCCGGTTGATTGCGATATGGTCATCGGCGTTCCGAATTCATCTCTTTCAGCGGCTTCAGGTTTTGCAGAAGAAGCAGGACTGCCGTATGAAATGGGACTCATTAAAAACCAATATGTTGCCAGAACGTTTATTCAGCCAACGCAAGAATTGAGAGAACGCGGCGTCAAAATGAAACTTTCAGCCGTTCGGGGCGTTGTAGAAGGAAAGAGAGTCGCAATCATTGATGATTCGATCGTTCGCGGGACAACGTCGATGCAAATCGTCAGAATGCTCAAGGAAGCAGGCGCAAAAGAGGTTCATATGCGGATTGCTTCGCCTCCGCTTAAATTTCCTTGTTTCTACGGAATCGATATTTCGACGCGTTCCGAATTAATGGCTGCAAACTACAGCATTGATGAAATGTGCAAGATGATCGGTGCTGATTCGCTTGGCTTTTTGAGCGTTGAAAGTTTGATTGAAGCAATCGACCTTCCTGATGCGGGCAACGCTCCTAACGGCGGCCTGACCGTTGCTTATTTTGACGGAAAATATCCAACGCCGCTTTATGATTACGAAGAAGGCTACCTGGCCTCGTTAAACAAACAGCATCAACGAGAGGAGAAACAGCAATGAGTCGATATGCCGATGCCGGTGTTGACGTCAACGCCGGATATGAACTTGTGCGTCAAATCAAAGATAACGTCAAATCAACTGCACGTCTTGGCGTGATGGGAGGACTTGGAAGTTTTGGTGGAATGTTTGATCTTTCAGAACTGCATCTGAAACATCCAGTACTTGTTTCCGGTACCGATGGTGTCGGAACAAAACTGATGATTGCACAAAAAATGAATAAGCATGACACGATCGGAATTGACTGCGTGGCAATGTGCGTGAATGATATTTTGGCTCAGGGTGCAGAGCCTCTGTATTTTTTAGACTATATAGCAACCGGAAAGAATACGCCAGAAAAAATGGCACAGATTGTTGCGGGAGTTGCCGAAGGTTGTCGTCAGGCGGGATGCGCTCTTATTGGCGGCGAAACGGCCGAAATGCCGGATATGTACGATGAAGACGAATATGATCTTGCTGGGTACTCGACCGGTGCCGCCGAAAAAGAAAATCTTTTGACGTCTGACAAACCGAAAGCAGGCGACGTTTTGATCGGACTTCCGTCAAGCGGACTCCATTCAAACGGTTTTTCTTTGGTGCGTCAAATTTTGTTCAAGGATCATGACGTCAAATTGGATGCCGAACCTGTCGAATTGGAAGGAAAAACCGTTGGAGAGGCAATTCTTGAACCGACAAAAATTTACGTTAAGGCAGTTTTGCCATTAATCAGGCAAGGGTTGGTAGATGGAGTCAGTCATATCACTGGCGGTGGATTGATTGAAAATCTTCCGCGAATGTATTCTGATGATCTTCAGGCTGAAATCATGCTCGGTTCATGGAAGGTCTTGCCAGTGTTCAGATATCTTCAAAAAATGGGCGAACTTGCCGAAGACGACATGCGCGAAACGTTTAACCTGGGGTTGGGGATGATTTTGGCCGTCAAACCCGAAAACGTTGATGCTCTTGTTGGGTTGCTTGAAGATGAAAACGAATCTTGGTATAAGGTCGGCCAATTGAAAAAACGTCCAGACGGTGAAGAAAAAATTATTTTCAGGTAAGGGGCAGAATTATGAAAATCGCAATTTTGGCTTCCGGAAACGGAACTAATTTTCAAGCTTTGGCTGAAAAATTTCAATCAGGTGAAATTCCCGGCGAATTGTCGTTGCTTTTTTGCGATCATCCTGATGCTTATGTGGTTGAACGTGCCAAAAAGCTCAACGTTCCGTATGAATCTTTTACGGTAAAGGAATGCGGCGGCAAGAAGCCATATGAAGAAAGACTTTTAGATTTGCTTAATGCGCATCAGATCGACTTTTTGATCTTAGCAGGATACATGCGCGTAATCGGTGCAGAGATTATCAAAACGTTTGAAAACAGCATCATTAACCTTCATCCTGCTTACCTGCCGGAATATCCCGGACTTCATTCGATTGAGAGGGCTTTTGAAGATCATGTTCAAAACGGCAGGACAGAAACCGGCGTAACCGTTCATTATGTTGATTGCGGACTTGATTCGGGTCCGATTATCGCACAGCGTCACGTTCCGATTTATGATGAGGACACGGTTGATGAGTTGGAGGAAAGGGTTCATGAATGTGAGCACATTTTATTTCCGCAGACGATCAAAAGAGTATTAAATGACAGAATTGCATATGAGAAAGGAAGTAATTAAAAAATGAGACGAGCACTTGTCAGTGTTTCCGATAAAAATGATCTGGTACCTTTCGTAAAGGGATTGGTTGAAAATGATTTTGAAATCATTTCAACAGGCGGGACAAAAAAGGTTCTTGATGAAGCAGGAATTAAAACGATTTCAGTTGAAGACGTTACCGGTTTTCCTGAAATTTTGGATGGTCGCGTCAAAACGCTCAACCCATATATTCACGGAGGGCTGCTCGGACGTCGAGATGTTCCCGAACACGTTGAGACGATGAAGAAACTCAATATTCATCCGATTGATTTGGTTTGCGTCAACTTGTATCCTTTCAAGCAAACGATTGAAAAACCGGATTGCACGTTGGCTGATGCGATTGAAAACATCGATATCGGTGGCCCGAGCATGGTTCGTTCTGCAGCTAAAAATTATCACGACGTTACGATTGTGGTTGACAAAGACGATTATCAAACGGTGTTGGACGAATTTAACGAAAACGGCAAAACAACGCTTGAAACGCGGGCAAAATTGGCTGCCAAGGCATTCAGACACACGGCTGCGTATGATGCGCTCATTTCGCAATATTTATCTGAAAAAGTCGGGGTTGAAGCACCTGAAAAGCTTACTTTAACGTACGAGCTCGAAGATACGATGCGGTATGGCGAAAATTCTCATCAACGCGCTTGGTTTTATCGGGATGCATTGCCGAAGAAGTATTCGGTTTCCAGTGCAAAGCAGCTTCACGGAAAACAGCTTTCTTATAACAATATCAAAGATGCTGATGCTGCAATCAGAATTGCGCGAGAATTCAATGAACCGACAGTCGTTGCTTTGAAACATATGAATCCGTGCGGAATCGGACGTGCTGATAATATCGAAACGGCTTGGGATCGTGCCTATGCTGCTGATCCGATTTCGATTTTTGGCGGAATTATCGTCTTGAATCGCAAAGTCGATCTCAAAACGGCTGAAAAGATGCATGAACTCTTTTTGGAAATCATTATTGCTCCTGGTTATGACGATGACGCGTTTGAAGTTTTGGCCAAAAAGAAGAATATCCGTCTGCTGCAGCTTGATTTTGAAAACAAGGATGAAAAGACTCGTTTTGAAACGGTTTCGATTATGGGCGGGCTTTTGATGCAAGAGCAAGACGTCATCGAAGAAAATGAATCCGAATGGAAGGTCGTAACTAAGAACAAGCCGACGAAAGAACAGCTTGAAGCATTGATGTTTGCTTGGAAGGCAGTTAAACATACGAAATCAAATGCAATCGTTGTCGCTGATGACAAGCAGACGCTGGGAATCGGCGCGGGACAGCCGAACCGCATCGATTCAACGAAGATTGCCATCAAGCATGCCGGAGACAAGATTACTGATGCTGCCGTGATGGCATCCGATGCGTTCTTCCCGATGGATGATTGCGTCCAATATGCCGCAGAACACGGCATCAAGGCAATCGTTCATCCTGGCGGCTCGATTCGTGATCAAGATTCCATTGATATGGCTGACAAGTACGGCATCACGATGGTTATGACAGGCATTCGTCACTTCAGACACTAAGATTTTAGGTGATAATTGATGAAAGATAATCTGAATTTGTTAGTCGTAGGTTCCGGGGGACGTGAACATGCGATTGCCAAGAAGCTGCTTGAAAGTTCGCATGTTGAGCATGTTTACGTTGCGCCGGGAAACATCGGAATGGAAAGCGAAGGCATTTCAACGGTTGCAATCGAAGAAACCGATTTTGACGCTTTGAAGGGGTTTGTTTATGACCACGGAATCGAATGGACGTTTGTCGGTCCGGAAGATGCTCTTTGCGCTGGCATCGTTGATTCGTTCAGAAAAGACGGCTTGAAGATTTTTGGACCCGACAAAGAAGCAGCACGTCTTGAAGGTTCAAAAGACTTTGCTTTGGAATTTATGGAAAAGCATCATGTTCCTACCGCAAAATACAGTACGTTCCGTTCATCAGAAGATGCGATCAGCGGTTTGGAAAAATTTGAAGAACCGGTCGTTATCAAAGCTGACGGTCTTGCTGGCGGTAAAGGCGTTGTTATTGCCAAGACGAAGGCGGAAGCTGAAGAAGAAATCAAGATGATGTTCAGAAAAGGACAAGAGCAAATCGTTTTGGAAGAATTTCTTTCCGGTGACGAATATTCGATGTTTGTCGTGATCGGTGAAGAAGATTATCGCATTCTTCCGATGGCTCAAGACCACAAGCGAGCATATGATCGCGATGAAGGTCCAAACACGGGCGGAATGGGAGCCTATAGTCCTTTGCCTCAGCTTTCCGAATCAGACTATGAGCGAATGGTTGAAGAGGTTGTCGAACCGACCATTAATGGTTTGCGCAAAGCCGAATTCAATTATATCGGCTTGATTTATATCGGGATGATTTTAACGGGGCAAGGACCAAAAGTAATCGAATACAACGTCCGTTTAGGCGATCCGGAAACGCAAGTTGTTTTGCCGCGAATCGATTCCGATTTTGCCGAGTTGGTTGACGCGGCCATCAACGGCAAGCCGCTTCCAGAAGTTAAGCAAACTGAAAATGCCGTTATAGGCGTTGTTTTAGCTGCTGAGGGCTATCCGAAATCTCCTGTCAAAGGCCATAAATTGCCTGAACTTGAAGAATCAGGCGATATTTCAATCGATTATGCAAACGTTGCGGGCGAATTTCCAAACGTTACCGCAAATGGAGGACGTTTGCTGACGGCAATCGCAACTGCTGAAACGATTGAAGATGCTCAACAAAAGATTTATCGATATCTTGAAGAGCATGAATTTGATAAGTGCTTTTATCGTAAAGACATCGGCTATAAGGCAACGGGAAAAAGGTTTTAAAAGTATTTTGCAAGCGGGCTCGTTTGATGCTGAGCCCGCTTTTTGTGCAATTAATTATCTAAAGGCGTATAATTGATGTATGCGATTAATTTATCATGAAAGTTGAGGAAGTTACAATGGCTGAACTATTAAGATTTTATAATGATTTTCAACCAAGTCACTACGATTTGTATATTGATATCAATCGTTCAAAGAAAACGATTGTCGGGAAAACAACGATTGTCGGCGAGGCCAAAAAGACCGATATTGCAATTCATCAAAAATATTTGAACGTTAAGAGCGTTAAAGAAAATGGTAAAAATGCGGAATTTAAGGTCGATGATGCAAACGATGCGATTTTGATCAAACTTGAAAATGCAGGGAAAACAGAGCTTTTCATCGAATATGATGCTAAACTTACCGACACGATGATGGGGATTTACCCATCATACTATGAAGTCGATGGTCAAAAAAAGCAGATTATCGGGACTCAATTCGAAACGAACGCTGCTCGTCAAGCATTTCCTTGTGTTGACGAACCTGAAGCCAAAGCAACGTTTTCTCTTGCGCTTAAATATGATGAGCATGAAGGCGAAACGACTTTGAGCAATATGCCGGAAATCAAATGCGAAAACGGCGTCCATTATTTTCAAGAAACCGTTCGTATGTCTACATACCTTGTGGCCTTTGCCTTTGGCGAACTGCAAGGCAAGCTGACTGAAACGAAAAGCGGCGTCAAGATCGGTGTTTTTGGAACGAAAGCACATAAATCTAAAGAACTTGATTTTGCTTTAGACATTGCCAAGCGCTCAATCGAATTTTATGAAGATTACTATCAAACGCCTTATCCGTTGCCTCATTCCTGGCAGTTGGCACTGCCTGACTTTTCAGCAGGCGCGATGGAAAACTGGGGACTCGTTACTTATCGCGAAGTCTATTTGATGGTTGATCCCGACCACACGGCCTTGGATCAGAAAAAGCTTGTTGCGACCGTTATTGCGCATGAGCTTGCTCATCAATGGTTCGGAGATCTTGTCACGATGAAATGGTGGGATGATTTATGGTTGAATGAAAGTTTTGCCAACATGATGGAGTACGTTGCCGTTGATGCTCTTGAACCGGATTGGAATATTTGGGAAATGTTCCAAACGTCAGAAGCGGCCGCAGCACTTTTGCGCGATGCAACCGACGGGGTTCAGTCAGTCCATGTCGAAGTTAACGACCCTGCCGAAATCGATACGCTTTTTGATGGTGCGATCGTTTATGCTAAGGGCTCAAGGATGCTTGTCATGGTTCGTTCTTTGATCGGTGATGATGCTTTGCGCAAAGGATTGAAAAATTATTTTGCGGAACATAAGTATTCTAATGCTGCTGGAGCAGATTTGTGGAAGGCGCTCGGAGAAGCTTCCGGAATCGATGTCGGCACGATCATGAATTCATGGCTCGAACAGCCGGGATACCCTGTTGTTTCGGCAAGAGTTGACGATGGAAAACTCGTCCTGACGCAAAAGCAATTCTTCATCGGCAAAGGAAAAGAAGTTTCTCGCAAGTGGCAAATTCCGCTCAACAGCAATTATGAAGAAGTTCCGGATCTCATGGCGGATAAAGAGCTTGTTGTGGGCGATTATGCTGAAATGAGGCAAAAAGAAGGCAAGCCTTTCCGCTTGAACCTGGAAAACAATGCGCATTTTATCGTTGAGTACGATGATGAATTGTTCAAGGATATTTTGGAAAATACTGAAGAACTAGATGACATTTCCGAACTCCAACTGATGCAGGATCTTTACTTGTTGGCAGAAGGTCAAAAAATTGACTATAAGGAACTTGTGCCGTTGCTTCCGCTATTTGCGAACAGCAAATCCAGCATGGTCAACCAATACTTGTATTCGGTTGCGAACGGTTTTAAGAAGTTCGTTGAAGCCGATACGAAAGAAGAAAAAGAACTGCGTCGCTATTTTGAAACTTTGAGTTCGGAAAACTTCAAGCGTTTGGGCGTCTTGCCAAAGGATGGCGAAACGGCAGAAGACGAATTATCTCGTCCGTTCGTATTAAGTGCCGCATTGTATGCCAAAAATGAGGATGCGATCAAAGAAACGCATGATTTGTTCGTTGCGTCAAAGGATAATCTGCTTGAGGTTTCAGCAGGAATTCGACCTTACGTTTTGATGAACGAAGTCGTCAACTACAGTTCTGATGATTTGTTCGACAAGCTTCTTGAGGAATATCGCAAAACAGCTGACGGCGGGTATAAGGCCGATATCAGATATGCGTTGACAAAGACGCCGGACATCAAATCGGCAGAGAAAATCGTTTCTTATTTTGAAGATGCCGATACGATCAAGCCGCAAGATCTTCGCGGATGGTTCCAGGGCGTTTTGTCCAACGAAAAAGGTCAAGAAGCCGCTTGGAATTGGATTTGCGATGAATGGGGCTGGCTTGAAAAAACGGTCGGCGGCGATATGGAATTTCCGACATATGTTACGGTTATCTCCAAAGTCTTCAAAACCAAGAAACGTTTGGAAGAATTCAAGCGATTCTTTGAGCCAAAACTTGACAATCCGGGACTGGTTCGCGAAATTAAGATGGATACGGAAGTTATTCAAAGCCGCATCGATCTGATCGAAACACAAAAAGCAGGTCTCAATACGGCAATTGAAAAGGAAATCGGTAGACTGAGATAAAGTTGCGGTTGGATGTTTTTGATCGTTTCAAATAAAAAATTTGCTAAAAATCTTCGGGAAAAGTTGTCTCGAAGATTTTTTTGATGAATGAAATTTTTAAAGATTGTGAATTTGTGTTAATTTAGACTCTTGAAATTTGTGCTAACAGGTGATAACGTTATCAAGTAAACAAGAATGTGAAGGTGGTGGTAGACTATGGCTAATTTTGCGTATCGTGTATTTAGCGAGGTTGCCAAGCAAAAGACGTTTGTCTCAGCGGCAAATGTATTGAACGTTACGCCGTCGGCAATCAGTCACTCGATTTCCGGATTGGAGGAAGAACTGGGTTTTGCATTGTTTGTCCGCAACAGAACCGGCATAATGTTGACCCCTGATGGAGAAAAGGTTTTGCCGATCGTTCAGGAAATACTTAACTCGGAAGCTAAGCTTAATGAAGAAGCCGCGAGAATCAAAGGACTGAATCAAGGATCGATCAGAATCGGAGCCTTCAGCAGCGTCTGCATCAATTGGCTTCCTGACGTTATCAACGCATTCAAGAAAAAATATCCTGAAGTTGAGATTTCAGTCAGACAGGGGCCTTTCAATGAAGTTGCAGAGTCAGTCAGGTTTGGCAGCCTTGAAATCGGTTTCTCGGCTTTGCCGATTCAAGAAAAGCTTTCGGTTTTGCCGCTTTATAAAGACAGAATTTATTGCGTTGCTCCTGAAGGTTTCGTTCCTGAAAACGGAAAAACGGTCGTTGCTTCCGACGTTTGCGACGAAACGTTTATTTTGCAGCAAATCGACTATGACAGGGACACCAAAAAAGCTTTGGATGCCTTTCACGTTTCGCTGAACTCTATTCAGTACAGTATTGACGATGCTTCGATTATTGCAATGGTCGAATCAGGACTCGGATTTGGAATTTTGCCGGAGCTTGCGCTGCAAAAACTTTCGGGTCGGGTGGTTTGTTATCCATTTGATGGAAATTTTTATCGGACGATTTGTTTGGTTTCGCACGCTAAGAGCCAACAGACCCCGTCAACCCAAGTATTTATCGAAGAAGTTCAGACATATCTTGATAAGCGTTACGGAAAAAAACGTCTTTAAATGAAAGGAGGAAGGGGCAAGCTGACTCTTGGATTTAAATGCAGCGCACGATTGATACGGTGCGAAGCATGGAAAAGGGAAGTCTGTTTTGCGGCATCAACGTCGCATTTGCCTCACAGAAAAATGAAAACACTAACAAAAGGAAATCCGATCAAACTAATCTTGCTGTTTGCTGTTCCGTTGCTTATCGGCAATCTTTTTCAACAGCTTTACAGCTTGTCTGATACGATTATCGTCGGACAAACGCTTGGAGTTGACGCATTGGCAGCGGTTGGCTCGACCGGCAGCATTCAGTTTTTGATTATCGGTTTTGCGCAAGGGCTTACCGCAGGATTGTCAATCTTGACTGCACAATATTTCGGAGCAGGCGATTACCAAAAAGTTCGCCAAAGTTTTGTGACGAGCATCGTGATTACTGTCATCGTAACCGTGCTGTTGACGATTTTTAGTTTGACTTTCGTCGGCAAGATCTTGGACTTGATGCAAACACCGGCAGAAATCAAAAATGATGCTCAAACGTTTATCTCGGTTATTTTTGCAAGCATGGTAGTATTGATGGCATACAATCTGCTTTCAAATATTATCAGAGCATTGGGAGACAGTAAGACGCCGCTTTATTTTTTGATTTTTGCAACTATTGTCAATGTTATTTTGGAACTGTTGTTTCTTTTGGTATTTCATTGGGGAATTGCCGGTGCAGGTTTTGCAACCGTGCTTGCACAAGGAGTTTCGGTGGTTTTATGCATAGTTTATATCGTCAGAAAACTGCCTTTGCTCCAAATTGAATGGAAGGATTTCAAAACGATTACCAAAGAATCGCTTGGCAAGCATCTTTACGTTGGACTTCCGATGGCATTTCAAATGTCGATCATTGCAATCGGTTCGGTGCTGCTCCAGTCGGCTTTAAACGGTCTTGGAACGACTGCCGTCGCCGCTTCGACGGCCGGAGGAAAAATCGATCAGCTCGCAACGCTGCCGCTGATGTCTTTTGGGGTTGCGATGGCGACGTTTACGGCCCAAAATTATGGTGCCAAAAAATACGGCAGAATTTTGCAAGGTGTACGACAAACCATTATCGTTTCGATTGCCGTGGCAATTATCGGTGCGGTTTTGATTATTATTTTCGGCAAACAGCTCGTTACATTGTTCGTCGGTAATCAGGCACCGGCGGTTTTGAAGCTTTCGCAAACATACTTTAACATAACGTGTACTTTTTACTGGGTGCTTGGTATTTTATTCGTTATTCGCTATACTCTGCAAGGGTTGGGACAAAGCATCGTGCCGACGCTTGCGGGAATTGCTGAACTTGTCATGAGAAGTTCGGCCGCATTGTTTTTGGCAAAAGCATTGGGCTATGCCGGCGCGTGCTGCGCCAATCCGATGGCTTGGGCAGGATCTTGTTTCGTTTTGATTCCGTCATACGTCAAATCTTACAAAATGTTGAAACAACGTGAAAAAGAACAAGACAATAAAAGCAATGAAGAAAGCGGCACTGAATGTTAAAGAAACGGCTAAAATTAAGAGTTTCTATATTTCGTTAAAAAGACTTGCAATTTGTTTGAAAGTTTGATACTATTCATAACATTGTAGGCGAAGTAGGTGAGATGATGGAAACAAATTTTCAGATCGGTGACCGTGTGGCATGCGATAAGTTCGCATCAATGAGTCATGATTTTGTGGGCTCAATTGAAAAAATCTATGAAAATTCAGCAGTAGTTGAAATTATTGAGCATCATAAAGACGATAATGTTGCCGTAACTGATTTTCATAATCGGACAGTAGTTAGTCTCAAGCATATGAAGAAAATTACTGCATAAAAATTAATGACAATTAAGCAGAGATGTGATATAATAATCTCTGTTATGCGGGTGTAGTTTAGTGGTAAAATCCCAGCTTCCCAAGCTGATGTCGCGAGTTCGATTCTCGTCACCCGCTTAAGACTTCGGATATAGCGGTCTTGTCCAATAATAAAAGAGGAGTAGCCTGCGGAAACTTGCAGCGAGTTCGGGAGGATGGAAGCCGAGCAGCGGAAACTGGCGAAGCGCACTTTTTAGGATGCATTTTAATATTGAGTGGATGATTCAATTAGAGTGGTACCGCGGGGAAATCTCGTCTCTTGTTTTTTGACAGGGGACGTTTTTTTTATCCGTTTTATTCTACTAAAATTCAGGAGGAATCAATTATTTATGAAAGATTATAAAAAAGTTGTCGCTTCTGCAGTGAGTCAAGCGGTTGACGGTCAGCTCAGCATTGATGAAATTACTGCAAAAATTGAAACGCCAAAGTCGTTGAACCTTGGTGACTATGCGTTTCCGGCTTTCGTATTGGCGAAAGTTCTCAGAAAAGCTCCGCAAATGATTGCGCAAGATCTTGTTGAAAAAATCGACCATGCCGGTTTTGAAAAAATCGAAGCCGTTGGACCATACGTGAATTTCTTTTTGGACAAGAAGGATTTTTCTGCGGATGTTCTGGGAGACGTGATTTCAAAAGGAGCAAGTTTTGGCGACGCTGACGAAGGAAAGGGAGGCAACGTACCGATCGACATGTCATCGCCGAACATCGCCAAGCCGATGTCCATGGGTCATCTTCGTTCAACCGTCATCGGCAATTCGATTGCGCAGTTGCTCGAAAAGACTGGATACAAGCCGGTCAAAATCAATCATTTGGGCGACTGGGGCACCCAGTTTGGCAAATTAATGTGCGCCTATAAGCTTTGGGGTTCAGAAGAAGAAGTCAAAAAAACCCCTATTGACTCGCTTTTGCGCTATTACGTGCGTTTTCACGAAGAAGACGTCGATCATCCTGAGCTTGACGAAGAGGCGCGCGAATGGTTCAAACGCTTGGAAGATGGTGATGAAGAAGCTACAAAGCTTTGGAAGTGGTTCCGTGAAGAATCTCTCAAAGTGTTCATGCGCGTTTACGACCGTTTGGATATTAAATTTGATTCGTACAATGGCGAAGCATTTTACAACGACAAGATGGATGAAGTCGTTGAAATGCTTGAAGCAAAGAATCTGCTTCATGAAAGTCAAGGTGCTCAAATCGTCGACTTAAGCAAATATGATCTCAATCCTGCCTTGATTAAGAAAACAGATGGAGCAACCTTATACATTACGCGTGATCTGGCTGCCGCCATCTACAGGAAGCGTACGTATGAATTTGCACAATCGCTTTATGTTGTCGGCAACGAACAAAAGAATCACTTCAAGCAGCTTAAGGCCGTTTTAAAGGAAATGGGTTATGACTGGTCTGATGACATTCACCACATTCCGTTCGGTTTGATTACAAAAGACGGCAAGAAGCTCTCGACTCGTTCAGGCAGAATCGTTTTGCTTGAAGAAGTGCTTGACGATGCCGTCAAGTTGGCGCAAAAACAAATCGAAGAAAAGAACCCTGCACTTGAAAACAAGGCTGAAGTTGCAGAAGCTGTCGGTGTCGGAGCCGTTGTGTTCCACGATCTTAAGAATGATCGCTTGAACAATTTCGATTTTAATCTGGAAGAAGTCGTACGTTTTGAAGGCGAAACTGGTCCTTACGTACAGTACTCGCATGCAAGAGCAATGAGTATTTTGCGCAAAGCAGGCAATCCTGAACTTGATGCTGCAGGCAAGTATCGTCTTGACGATTCTGAAGCATGGGAAACGTTGCGTCTGTTGGCTGATTTCCCTGCAACGGTGTTGAAGGCGGTTGAAGAATATGAGCCGTCAGTTATTGCAAAATACGGAATTCATTTGGCCAAGGCTTTCAATCGTTACTATGCGCATTCAAGAATTTTGGAAGACGATGATCAAAAAGAAGCGCGACTTGCCTTGGTTAAGAGCGTTGCCGAAGTTTTGAAGGAATCATTGCGTCTGCTTGGCGTTAAGGCACCCGATGAAATGTAGTTTTTGCTTTGAATTTAATTATGCCTAGCCGGAAATCCCGGGACTTTAGTCATGGGATGGATAGGCTCACTTAGCGTCCATTTGGGCGCTTTTTCTTTTGCAGTGCATTATATTTTTGATTGTTGATATAGTTTTCCACTACATCTTCACTCATATTGCCGAGCGTACTCATATAGTAACTGGGAGACCATAAATGACCACCCCAATATTGTGATTGTCGAATTTCTGGATGTCGTTTGAGAAAGATGAATGCACTACGCCCCTTTAGTGCTTTGATAGCGCTGGTTGGCGCCTTGCTGGGTGGAAAACTGATCAGTACATGAACATGATCTGGCATTACTTCCATCTTTTCGATTACAATTTCGTTATCTTTTGCAACCATTCGCAATATGTCTTTCATTTCGTCTGCCAGTTCCTTAGTTGAAAAAGTCTGGTGGCGATACTTGGTTGCCCAGATTAAATGGTAATGGAAATTATAGACATAACGGCGAGTATAAATAGCGTCTTGAATCTTTTCTTTTGTCATTAAGGACACCTCAATTGTTATAGTCATTGACTGATGATATAATATCATTATACCAATAAAGGAGGTGAAATAAAATGAAGTCAATGGCACAATTGGAATATCATTATGGACTGAAGGTTCGCATTTATCCAAGTGATCATCAGAAACAAATAATCAAGGTTAATAGTGATGCCAGTCGTTTTATCTACAACGAAATGGTCGCAATCGGCAAAGAGCTTTGGCAATTAAGCCGAGTCAGACTGCCAATTGATACGGTACAAGATCGCATCCAACAGCTAAAGCTTCGACGAAATGCCAAACAAATGTCGAATCATTTCCAATTTTTGGAAGACAAGCGCATTGACAGTCTCGCAAAAGCTAATGCAATCCAAAACTATTACAAGGCTTGGAAAACCTTTCGGAAGGTACATGGCACCGGCGTTCCAAAGTTCCATCGTAAAAGTTACGCATGGCGGTATCAGACCAATTGCCAATACCTGAAGCAAAAGACGGCACGACTAACCAACGGTATCGTCTTCTTTGAAGACTGCAGGCATATCGTGCTGCCTAAACTAGGACGTTTGCGCGTCAAGGGATCACATCAGCGTTTGCTTGATCGTCAAAATGAAATTCGTATTGGAACAGTAACCATAACTAAAGATGCAGCCGATAGGTTCTTTGTGTCACTGCAATTAGGTTCGGATACGCCTTTTGTTTCTAAACTTAACCGCGCTGATAGGCAAATTGGCATTGACCTGAACACGGAAAACTTTCTAACTGCCAGTGATGGTCAAACCATAGCCAACCCACGCTACTATCGAACGATCAAAGGTAAACTGGCCAAGGCACAGCGTATTCTTTCACGTCGACAACGACGGGCTAAGAAAGAACAGCGTTCTTTGCGAGAAAGTAAAAACTATCAGAAGCAACGTTTGTTAGTAGCTAAAATCCATGCACGTGTATTTGACCGACGCCATGATTTTCTTCAACGAACGTCTACAACACTGATCAAGAACCAAGATCTCGTTGTAGCCGAAGAATTAAGAAGCAAAAATCTACTGAAGAATCATGCTTTGGCAATGAGCATTGCTGACGTTGGCTGGCGGTCTTTCCTGAACATGTTGGCTTACAAGGCGGATCTCTATGGGCGTCAATTCATTACGGTCAGCCCTGAAAACACGACCCAAACCTGTCATGACTGTGGTTTTGTCATGGGTAGTGATGGGACTGAAAAGCTAACACTGGCAGATCGTAAATGGACATGTCCGCAATGCCATACTCATCACATTCGTGATCACAATGCAGCATTGAATATTCTGGAAAAAGGATTCCAGAAACAACAAAAAGCCCAGCCCAAAGGCTTGACTCATTCCTATGGCAACCTGGGAATGTAAAAGGCATCGGTAATTAGATAGTCACTGACCAGACAACTACGGCTGTTTGGTCAAACCATCTGTATCTATGCAAATTGTGGTTCAGATACTCAATATAGGGGTGTCTGCTCACAAGCCATCGACTTTAGCCGATGGTGGTTGACAAATCACTAAAAAACGGTCAAGAACCTGATTGATTCTTGACCGTTTTTTAAATTCAAATCGTCAAAAAACTGAGTCAATGCCTACAACAACCAACTAGTCAAAAACGATTTCGGTTCCAATTTCAATTTTTGGCATGGCGTGCGGTTTCAAATAAATTGCATTCTCCTGGGGCGTTTCCGGAACTTCTTTAAAGGCCAAAACAGTGTGTCCAATGGAAGTCAGGTTCGATTCAACCAATTGTCCGACGAATTCGACTTCATATTCGGAAGAACCGATTCTGACCTTTGAACCTTTCTTGATGTCATAGCCGCCAATCGGATCATTTTCAAAACCATGAATCAATGATACTTCGCGCAAACGTTCCGAAGCCGTTTCACCAAATAAAATAAGCAATGGTTGCTTTTCGTCAATTGCCTGGGGACCGATTGCAGTAATCTTGCTCTTAATCATATCAAAAATTCCTCTCTTAATCCGCTTGTTCAATGCTTAATAAATTCATTATAACCTATTTTGTTCTTTCTTTGTAGATTAATATTCTTTGACAACGTTTTCTTGGCGAGGATATGTTATAATCGATAGAGATAACTTTACAGAGAGGATGTTTATACGTGAAAGAAGAAATTCTGTTCGGAACATATACTAAAAAAACAAGCAAAGGTATCTATTATGCAACCTTGGATACCGAGGAAAAAACGATTTCTGAACCTAAACCCGTCGTCGGATTGCAAAGTCCGACTTATATGAAAGTCACAAATAAAAAGACGCTCGTCTCAGTAGCCAAAAAAGACGATCTTGGCGGAATCGCTGCATTTGACGCAAAAAATTCGGCATTTACGTTTTATGACGAAGCTTTAACGCCTGGTGCCAACCCTTGCTACGTCGGTTTTGACGAAAAGCGGCAGCTGATTTTCACGGCCAACTATCATAAGGGACAAATCGATGTTTACAAAATTAACGCTGATCAAACGCTCAGTTTAACGGATACTGTCAAAGATGAAGGCAACGGTCCGCGCCCTGAACAAGATTCAGCACATGTTCACTACACGGACCTCGCTCCGGACGGACGGCTGATTGCTGTTGATCTCGGCAACGATACCATTTCGACGTATGACGTTTCAGATGAAGGCAAACTTTCGCTTGTTTCCGTTTTTAAAACAGAACCAGGGTTTGGGCCGCGCCACATTGTTTTTGCACACAACAGCAATTATGCATATCTTGCAGGCGAACTTTCAAGCAATCTTTCTGTTCTAAAGTATGACGCAAAAACAGGGTGTTTCTCGCTCGAACAAACAGTCAAAACGATTCCTTCAACTTGGACCGAACATAACGGTGCCGCTGCCATCAGAATTTCTGCCGATGACAGATTCGTCTACGTTTCAAACCGCGGCCACAACTCATTGGCCCAATTTGAAATTCATGACGATCACATGGTTGATTTTGTCGAATTCGTTTCAACCGAAGGCGATTTTCCTCGCGATTTTGACATCGATCCAACGGGACGTTTCATTGTGTGCGTCAATCAGAATACGGACAACGGCACGCTTTACGAACGCAATGAAGAAACCGGCAAGCTGACGCGCATTCAAAAAGACATCGTTGTCCCTGAAGGCGTTTGCGTTTGTTTTGCCGATATCAACGATTGATTGGGGTCTGCTATGCTGATTAAAGAAGCTTGTCTTGAAAATTATACTTTGCTTTCTCGTGCAATTTCCTGCGGCGCAAATCGCATCGAACTCTGCGACAATCTTTCCTGCGGCGGAACGACCGTTTCAAAGGGCGTTATGGCAGAATCACTGAAGTATGCGCACGAAAAAAAAGTTCCGGTAACGGTGTTGATTCGACCGCGAGGCGGTGATTTCGTTTACAATGATGCTGAAATCAAAATAATGGAGTCAGACATCTTTACCGCACAATCATTGGGCGCAGATACGATAGCCATCGGTGCGCTGGATTCAAACGGCAGACTTGATTTCGAAGCCATGGAAAACCTTGCCCAGGCGGCATTCGGGATGCAGCTCGAACTTCACATGGCATTTGATTCGCTGGATTTTGAAGAACAAAAAAAGGCCATTGACTGGGCTGTTTCTTCCGGTTTCGACCGAATTTTGACTCACGGCGGGCCGCTTGAAGTTCCTATCGGAGAAACCGTCCCTCACTTAAAAGAACTGATTTCATATGCGGATCATCGCATTGAAATTTTGCCGGGAGGCGGCATCACGTTTGAAAATTGCGAGCAAATTGCTGAAGAACTGGGCGTAAAGTCCGTCCACGGAACTAAAATCGTCAATATCGTGCATGATTAAATTATTGATTAAAAAAGCTGCGAATCAAAAATTTCGCAGCTTTTTTACATCCACTTTTCTTTTTTAAACAAAATAATTTCAATTGCAATTATTATGATTGAGCTGATAATTGCAATCAAATAACCGTATTTCCACGTTGTTTCCGGAATGTTGAAGTTCATTCCGTACCATCCCGTAATCAGCGTCAACGGCATGAAAATCGTTGTCACGATCGTCAGAATCTGCATCACCTTATTTTGTCTGACGTTGATTTTAGCCTGATACGTATCAATAATTTGCGTTGCATATTCGGACATGCTTTGTGCTTCGAGAGTCAATCGGCTAAGACGATTTGCAACCATCTGCATATCGGTCAGATTGATTTCGTCAAGATAATCGACTCCGCTTTCAGCAATATTCGTGACAAGTTCCGTCAGTTGTTTGTAGAATCTCATCAGATGCCGCTGTTCTTTTTTGATTTTAAAAATATATTCTTCAAAATCGTGTGGAATTTCCAAAACGTTGTCTGCCATGTTGTCTTCAAGCAAATCAAGTTTGCGTTCGCAGTCATTGAAAAAAAAGTCATCACGATAAGTCAAATGATAAATACAGTTCAAAAACACCTGTGCCAGATTATGGCTCTTTACATTCTGCGATTCGACGCAATCAGCCAAACAAGAAGACATAATGCCGCTTTTGTCAATGAATATCAAACGTTCTTCAGAAAGGTGATACCGAACAAAAATACCCTTTCCCAGCAGATTATTTCTGTTCAACAATGCCATTGTTCCAAAAATTTCATCGCCAATAATATCGACGGTCGTGTATTTTTCACCGTTAAGCTTGCTCAGCCACAGCTTGACTCTTTCAGAAGCGTTCGATCCCTGATATTCTTCGGGAGTCATGATTACGATTTCAGGATCGTCTTTTTCTCCGCATTCCACGATTTTTTTGTCAATGATTCTGTATTTCAACGGGGCATCCTTTCGGACTTCGAAAGAATTTTCGGCCTCGGCAATTGGATCATCAAAATACTTGATGTTTTTCCAAAAAGATTTCTCATGCGCGTCATGTTCGCCAAAGTAGTAATAAAGGGAAAATCCGCTGCAAATGAAGTAAAAAAACAACTTTTCAAACGTAAAATCTGCCAAAAAGAGCTGCAGAAAAAAACTGACCATCGTCAGTGCCAACATAAAAACACTGACCGCAAAACATCTAAAATGCCCGTTTCTTTTCAAGCCCCTCAAAGCCGCGGCAAAAACAAAACAAGCCAGCGTCTCATTTGAAAATGCGGCAATCAACTCCGGAACATGAAGCTTTCCCCTGAAAATTTCAGCAATTATCAGCAGAAACTCCCCGAGACAGAGCAATTCGACTATCAAAAAACATGCTTTTCTGCGCTTAAACCTCTTTACAAACATTACGAACCTCGCTTACTTTCCCATCAAAAACTGCATGAAAAGCTTGGCAATGTTAAAATAGATCAAAACCGACGTTAAATCGCTCAAAGTCGAAATAAACGGTCCTGAAGCAACGGCAGGATCGACCCCGATTCGATCCATCAGATTCGGAATGAAGCTTCCGGCAAGATTGGCAACCGTAATGGCACACATCATTGCCATGCCGATTACGAATCCCAAAACGAAATTTTGCTTCCAAATGCCGACAATCAGACAAATTGTCAAGCCCGTAACGAACCCAGTCAAAAGTCCAGTGGAAAACTCTGTCAAAAACTGTTTATACCAAGAAGGTTGATCCTCTTCTTTTTCAGCCAGACGCCTGACGGCAACGGCTAAGCTTTGCGTCCCGGCATTACCGGCAGTCCCCGTAATGGAAGAGATGAAAATCGCCAAAATACTCGCCTCACCGATCATGCTTTCATAATGCGAGATAAGCGTCGTCGTTGACATTCCGAGCAAAAGCAGCACAATCAGCCAAGGCAGACGATTGACAGCTGCCTTGAGGGGACTGTTCGTCTCTTCGTCCGTGTCAACACCGGCCAACCCGGAGTAGTCTTCCGCAGATTCTTCATCGATAACATCGATGATGTCATCAACGGTAATAATGCCAATCAATTTTCCGTCATAATCCGTCACCGGAATCGCCAGAAAATTATAATCACGAATCGTCTGTGCAACCTCTGCCTGGTCATCCGACACCTGAACGGACATTACCGGCGTCGTCATGATATCTTCGATCATCTCATCATCGTCATGGGTCAGAAGATCCCTTAACGTCAAAACTCCTCGGAGCTTCTCATTTGAGCCGATGACATACACGTAATAAATCGTTTCCGCATCATCTGCTTCACGCTTTATTACATGCATTGCAGAACGGACCGTTTGATTGCCGACGATTTCGACAAATTCGGTCGACATGATGGCACCAGCAGTCTTATCTTCATAGTGAAGCATTTCTCTGATTTCTGCGGCCTTTTCTTGGGGAATCAGACGCAGATACTTAGCAAGATCTTTCTTTTGAGCATAGGCCAAAATATCAACAGCATTATCGGTATACATCTGATCAATAACGTTAGCCGCATACTGCGGAGTCATTTCTTTGAAATAGTTGACAACTTCTTCAGGCTCTTCTTCAATCGCATCAAACATGTCACCGACTTCTTCGGCCGTCAGATAACGATAAAGCCTCGCCCTTTGCTTTTCAATCAGATCGGTAAAAATCTGTGCCTGCTCGTATACGTGCAAATCAAGGTACTCTTCGCGAAACTGTCTTGCCTTTTGCGCATTGAGCAATTGAATGATGATGTCGCTTTTATCATGGGTTGTTTCGATTGTTTTTACCATGATGCTCACTCTTTCTTATTTTTCTTAATATACCCCTCAAAATCCCGAGGCGGATTGCAATATATTTCAAGCTGCTTTTCGAGAAACGGATGATAGAAGACAAGATGGAAACAATGCAGACCTTGACGCTGCAAAGGAAGAGAATTTTTGCCGTCATAAAGAGTATCTGCTACGAGCGGATGCCCAATTGCCTTGCTGTGAACCCTGATTTGGTGAGTTCGACCAGAATGAAGTCTTACTCTGTACAAAGAAGCATCCCTCAGTTTCTTTTCTAAAAAGTATTCGCTTGAAGACGGCTTTCCGTCCTCAGTTATTGTTCGCTTAATCATGCTGCCAGGTTCTCTTCCAATCGGCAGATTGACAAAAAAGTGTCGTCGATCAACTTTACCAGACAGCAAAGCCAAATACTCTTTTTTAATCGAGTGGTCATGAACCTGTTTGTCAATTAACGCATGCGCATATCGATGCTTGGCAATCAAAACAATTCCTGTCGTGTCACGGTCAAGCCTCGTAATTACGTGAACTACCGTATCCTTGATGCCGCGAAGCTCGTAATATCCGACGACTCGATTAACCAACGAATCGTACCGATGTTTTTTATCAGGAGAAGGAATCGTTGCCAAATGCGCTGGTTTGTCAACAATCAAAAAATCTCGATCCTCATAAAGAATTTTAAGCGGCACGTATGACGGAATCACAGGCTCTTTTCTGACCTTTTCAGGCGGCATCGTCAATGTCACGACTGCATTGGGAAAAATCATGTCCAGTTTCCGACCGGAAGTTCCGTCAACGTCAATCGCTCCGCCTTCATGTCTGATTTTTGCCAACAATCCTCTTGAAATTCCCTGCTGTCTCAGAAAGGTCTTTAAATGACAGGGATTCTCTCCTTGATAAACAAAACTAATCTTCATTTTCTGTTCCTATGAAAGCTTCCTGGACTCGTTGCCAAAAATGCATATGACGGTATTTGGCAAAATGAATCCTTTTTTTAGATATCTTATATTGTATTTCAACAATATCACGATTGTGATACGAATCGGAATCGACCGTCAAAACAAAATCGCTTCCTCGCATCGGTCTAAAGGTGATCCAGTCATTGGGAGCAACAATCATCGGAGAACTCAACGTTCTGAAAACACGATTGTTAATTGAGCTAATTTCTGCAATCTGCAAAACTTCGAGATTCGGATGAACCACAGCTCCCCCCAATGACTTGTTGTATGCGGTCGAGCCGGTCGGAGTTGAAACACACAACCCGTCCCCTCTGAACCTTTCAAACAATTCCCCGCCTAAATACACGTCGGTCGTCATCGTTGAACTGATGCGCTTCAAAGTTGATTCATTCAAAGCAAGGTAATGAACTCGTTTCGGACAGTCTGCATATTTAACGCAAACTTCAAGTAACGGATAGCTTACGGACTGACCGTTATCGGATTCCAAACTGATTACAAGATCATCAACTTCTTCATCACGCCAATCTGTATAAAAGCCCAAATGACCCGTGTGTACGCCAACAAAACGAATCTTGTCAAGACGATTTTCATAGTGATGAAACGCCGATAAAAGCGTCCCGTCCCCACCGATTGAAATAACGACGTCAGGCTCTTTGTCGTCTAAAACGAAATGTCGCTCAGTAAAACGTTTTTCAAGCCTTTGCTTGACGTTTTGAGATTGTTTTCCATCATTTGCAAAAATTGCAATCTTCATGATCGTTTCCTTTCATCGTGATATTCTTTAATCATCTCAAATTGACTTGGGGGCTGCCCCTTTTCGATAAACTTGATCTTGTTGTTGAATAATTCCTGAGCCTCTTGAATCTCTTCACGAATACTAGACATTTCATTATCAAGCAAAAATGCGGCTTCTGCGCTTCTGGCAAGCCTTTCTTTCAGTTCTTTAGGGAACATGCCGCGATATTTGTATCCCAAAGAATGCTCAATCGTTGCCCAAAAATTCATTGCAAGCGTTCTTATTTGAATCTCAACTTTAATGTTTGTCTGCTCATCAAGCAACTGTACCGGATAACGAACGACGATATGATACGATCGATAACCGCTCGGCTTTTGATTTGCAATATAGTCGCGCTCTTCGATTATCTGCATATCACTTCTTTTTCCGATGATGTCAACAACCGTATAAATATCTTCCACGAACTGACACATGATTCTGATACCGGCAATATCCTCCATGTCATCAGCCAAACGTTCCTCTCTTATCTGGCGTCGAACCATTTTTTCCTTAATGCTTGCTACGGGCTTAACTCTTCCCGTAACGAACTCAATCGGGCAGTGTCCTTCTTTTTCAAACTGGCTCCTCAAAGTTCTGAATTTGAGTTTAAGTTCCTTAACTGCTTCTTCATACGGAAGCAAAAAATTTTCCCAGTCTCTCTCCATAAAAACACCGCCTTTCACCTACTTATCAAGTTTAACACAACAACGCAATAAATTGTATGAACAAGATCAGGTAATATCGAAAAATGTTTTAAATAAAAAGAGCGTTGAAAAAAGACAAGTTTCAACGTCTTCTAAGATATAAAAACAAGTGGCCGTTTTAAATTTTAATAGATTTCCATAAACTTTATAAAACATAGGAAACCTACGCAACCTCTTTTCAGGACTTGATGTTTTTTTGATTAATTTGAGCAAAATAATTGCAAAATTTCTTTTTTTTGCTAGAGTATAGTTAGAAATAATAATTCAACAAAGTGGAGGAATTGCCTTGCTTGAGTTGTATTTGTTCATTAATCCGCTTGGAAGCACTTGCTACCATGCAGAACAAAACATTTTAAAGCTCGTCGAATTGTCGAAGAGTAAGATTAAATTCAAATTTGTCCCACTATTGAACATTAACTCAATCTCCTCGATTATGTCGTCGTACGGCATCGATGCTTGTGATTTGAAAAGACGAAATCAGATTTCCCAAGTCTTGTTTCGTTCAGCAATCGATTACAAAGCAGCGATGTTTCAGGGGACTAAACGCGGACGTAAATTCTTGATGACCATCCAACAAGAAATACATGAAAACCACCGCGATTACACGGATGAATTGGTTTTGGAATCAGCTGAAAAAAGCCGGCTCGACGTCGAAATGTTTTTAGCTGATCGCCAATCAGACCTCGCCGTTAAATGCTTCAAACAAGATCAAAAATTGGCAGCAGATTTAAAAGTTCAAACGCACCCTACGCTTGTAGTCTACAACCTTGCCGGATATGATTGCGGTTTTTCCATCAAAGATTGCGATTCTTTGGAGGCCTTGGAAGATCTGCTCCTGTCAAATGATCCTAAAGATTTTATCTGTGATGATGCACGCGGTGCTTTGAAGAAAAATCTTCATACGAATCTTCATCCCCTTTTCAAACAAAAATAAGCTTGAAGGCAATGTCTTCAAGCTTATTTTTTATTCGTTATCAACCAATGAGCTTCTTCAATTCATTCAGTCGCTTTTCAAAGACGTCAAATGCTTTTTCGAGATACTCTTCATTCGTCATATCAACGCCAGCTTTTTTCATGATGTCAATTGGATATTCGCTCGATCCTGACTTCAAATATGTCAGATATGCTTGCGTATCGGCAGGATTATCATTTAGGATATTTTGTGCCAAAGTCGTTGCAGCAGCAAATCCCGTTGCATATTGATAGACGTAATAGTTGTAGTAAAAATGAGGAATTCGTGCCCATTCAAGCGAAATTTCATCGTCATTAAAAATATCAGGCCCGTAGTAACGCTTATTCAGCTCGCCATAGTACTTGCTGATAACATCGGCAGTCAGCGGCTTGCCTGCAGCGTCTTGTTCATGGGACCATTTTTCAAATTCAGCAAATTGCGTCTGACGGAAAACCGTTCCCTTGAAACCATCGAGATAGTGATTTAAAACATATGCTTTAACTTTTTTGTCTTCAAAATGATCAAGCAAATATTGCGTCAATAAGTTTTCGTTTGTCGTTGAAGCAATTTCAGCAACAAAAATTGAATAATCCCCGTATTGATAAGGTTGATTATGACGAGTATAGTAGCTGTGAATCGTATGTCCCATTTCATGTACAAGCGTAAACAAATTATCAAGCGTATCCTGCCAATTGAGCAAAATGTACGGGGCAGTATCGTAAGATCCGCCAGAGTATGCTCCGCCGCGCTTGCCCTGATTTGCCACAACGTCAATCCAACGATTGTCAAAAGCTTCTTTAACGTGAGAAAGATAATCGTCACCTAAAACAGCCAATGCTTTTAATGCTTCTTCCCTGGCTTCATCATACGTATATTTGAGGGTCGGCTCGCCCGTGATCGGCGTATACAGATCATACATATGCACCTCGTCAAGATTGAGCAATTTCTTCCTGAGCGCAACGTAGCGATGCAGCAAAGGCAAATGCTTATTCGTTACATTGATAAGCGTATCATAAACAGAGACCGGGATGTGATTGTTTGCCAAAGCGGCCTCTTGTGCCGTTGAGTAATTTCTGACTTTGGCAACGTAATTTTCGGTCCTGTTGTGTGAAGACAGCGTCATAGCAAACGTATGACGAAACTGGCGATAAACCTTATACAAATTTTGGAAAGCTTCTTTGCGAACGCGACGATCCGTCGATTCGAGCAACTTTCCGTAGATTCCTTCTGAAAGCTCAACGTCATCACCGTTTTCATCCTTCATGACAGGAAATTTCAAATCAGCATCGTTCAAAATTTCAAAAGTGCTTTCAGGTGCACTGAAGATGTCGCTCGCACCGGCAAGCAACGCTTCTTCCTTGTCGCTTAAGACGTGATCTTTCATCTCAAACCATTCTCTGAAATTTTGTGAATATTCGTTAAGTTCCGGTACCTGCTTCTTTGCCTCCTCAAGCTCTTCAATCGTCAAATGCAAGAGCTCCGGTTGAAACCAGGAAAGTTTTTCCGAAACTTCTGCCACAAGTTTTTGAACGGTTGCGTTCTTGGCTTGATTTTCAGCATTGGCAGTATCTTGATCATTCTTCATGCTTGCATAAACATAAACATTCTCAAGACGCCTTTGAATCGCAAACATTTCTTTAATTGCTTCGAGCAAGGTATCTCCGTTTTCCCTAAGCTTGCCCTGATATTTTTTGAAATTCTCCGCTTCTTTTTTTACTTTGGCAAAATCTGCTTCGAAGTCCGTATCCGTAGCATAAATTTTCGTGAGATCCCATGTCAGTTCAACCGGAACTTCTTCACGTTTTGGAAGTTGTTTTACTTCAGCCATTTCCTTACCCCCTGTGGTTACAATTCTCAAATTGGTCAAATCAATCTGACAACTGAAATTCTACTAATATTTGAATTAAAAATCAAGTTTCTGATTTCTCATAATTCGAATTTATCTGCGATTTCTTTATGACGTAACTGATATCTTTCTTCAGGATAGAATCAACTGAAGAAACAAACGGCATGAAGTAACAGTTTTCACGCTTAATTTTAAAATATTCACTTTGCAGGCTGAAACTTTCGCCGCTAAACAAAGTCAAACTCAAGCTTGATTTCCAATAACACGAGTCTTCGCTATAAATAGGCTGATAATAATGCGAACTAACCATATCCCAAATCAATTCCTTGGCATCAATACGCTTGGTATAACATGCCATTTGTAATTTTCTAATCTTGCCCTTTGAAAAATGAAGTCTCACTTCTAATTTTTTGCTTTGTTCTGCCCTCAAATCTGCGCTAAGACGATACATTTTCCATGAATGATTCCGGTTGAAAAAATCTCGCAGCTCTCTGAGACTTTTGACATAACCACGCAAATATCTGACTGGAAGAAAATCGGCTTTTTGAATCCCATAATCAATCTCGATTTTCTCGTTGATCGGATCTAAAAAAAGCAAATAAAAACCAAGCGAAGCATTCCAACGAATAAATTTCGCCGTAGCGTTCGTCAATTTTTTTCCTAACTTATATTTCTGCCCCAAAATCCAAAAAAAATTAAGTCCAATGCTCCTGTATCCGTTTGAACGCTCAACTAGTCTTTTAGGTGTTATCGGAGCACATTGGTACTCCAACGCCAAATCATTCCGACCTTGTCTTTTTACCAAAACATCCGGACGCTGTTTTAAATCGCTTAAATACGCTTCTGGCTGAACGCTATAACCCAACTCTTCCTCCCACTTTGCCAAAAGTTTCTTTCCTTTTAGGTGAGCAACTGTCTCACCTTCCGTAAATAAATTGCAAGCCGATTTATAATGAGCAAAATGCACGGCTTTTTTTTGACCTTTTTTCAAATAAAGCTTTGCACCGCATCCTGGGACAGTAATAATTTTGATTTATTTTGGCATCCGTTGCCGAAACAAATTTTTTCATTTCATCTGCAGCATATAACAAAAAAAACACCTCCACACATTATAAATGCGCAAGAGGCGTCAAAAATTTTTTTATTTCTTTTGATTGAAATGATAACGCGCGATTTCAATTGCAGCGTGCTCCATAATCAATTTGCCACGTTCGCGGACAACGTCAACTGAGAAGTTGACAGGATCACCGTATTCATATGCCAAAGACAAAGCATCCTTGACTTGATCTGAAGTCATCTCTGATTCAAAGAAAACTAATTCAAGAAAATACTGTCCGTCATATGCATAAAGGTTGGATACGACGTTGCTATACGGGAAAACGCTCGCCAATCCTATAAAGTTCTCAAAATTAACAAAATTTACCAAAAAGTGCTTTTGAGACTCATCTTCTGCGTTCAAGTATCCAGAAACTCCATCTCCGTCATCATCAACAGTTTTGTTTCCTGCTGAATGAATGACGGATTCTTTTTTATCTTTGTCCTCTAACTGACTGCGTATGTAATCAGCCAACTCATTCGTAAAGACATCGCCGTTCTCGGTACCGTTGTTAAAATCATCAGGATCCTGATTTTCTGAATCATCATTTTTGATTGAATCCTCAATAGGTTTGTTCTGACTCGGATTACTTTTTGTAATCAACAGTTCCAAACCATTGCGATTAGGCATCAATTGAAAAGTAACTGCCTCATTGTTGCGAAATTCATGATCCTTATCCACTTCATCCAAAATACTGAAAAAGAAGCTTTCAATTTCACTTTGATTGCCAAGCAAATCGAGAACAGTAATCCCTCGTTCGGTTAAATCTTCATTTTCAAGCAACACTCTGATCGTATTGTCATTGATTTTTTCCATTTCCATAGGGACGTCCTCCTTTTCGATAATCTTGCAATTGAATTAAGTTGCAACCATTATCATATCAAAAAAAACAAGAAAAGGCTACCCAAAAAGGCAGCCTTGATTGAATTCTCAGTTAAAAACCTGCCAATTCCCGGGCACGGCGCAATTCCAACGCACGAACTTCGTGCGGAAGGAAACGACGAATTTCATCTTCGTTATAACCTACTTGCAGACGTTTCTCATCCATGATAATCGGACGACGCAACAAGCCAGGGTGTCTTTGAACCAAATCCAACAAGTCTTTCAAAGACAAATCATCGATATTGACATGCAAATCATGATAAACCTTTGAACGTGTCGAAATAATTTCTTCTGTACCATCTTCCGTCATTTGAAGAATCTGTTTCAGTTCATCGACACTAAGCGGATCAGAAAAAATATTGCGCTCCGCATAAGGAATATTGTGTTCTTTCAACCATGCACGCGCCTTACGGCAAGATGTGCAACTTGGTGAAGTATACAAGGTAACCATTAAGAATCGCCCCTCTCAGATTTAAACTGATGCAACCATACAATATATATCCTCATATACTATTATACACCACTTTAAAAAATTTGATACCACTTTTTGTAATATTTTTGCAATAATCTTGATTTGGATTGCGTTAGAATGATTTAAAACACCGCCAAATATACGTTTACGTTCAAATTCTTTACCTTTACTTAAAAAGTTAAGAAATAATTAACATATATTCAGCCATCCATTTAAAAAGCATCCTTGAAAAGATTGATTAAAAGAAATCCAAGCGCTATAATTCCTATTAAAACATATCGGAAGGTGTTAAAATGGAAAAAGAACTGACAGGCTTTACGAACATTCAGAAACTGGATCCGGAAATCATCGTTGATCTTAAGTATGCAACGCCCGACAACTTTACGGGAAAAGTCGTTTATGACTTTCAAACCGCCATTGCTCGAACAGGGACAGCAAAAAAACTCGCGCATGCCAGCAAATTAGTCAAAGACCAAGGATATCGCTTAAAAATCTGGGATGCATATCGCCCTGTTTCAGCACAAAAAAGACTTTTCGAAGTCTATCCGGATCCTAAATTCGTTGCGAAACCCAATCCTAACTTCAGTCACCAAAAAGGCGTCACCTTTGATTTAACGCTGACTGACATGAAGGGCCGCGAAGTCGAAATGCAAACCGGATTTGACGACTTCACCGAACATGCATTACGAAATGCAAAAAGAACCCCTCTTCAAGAAGAGCATTACCAAATTTTGGACAAGGCTATGACTGAAGCGGGATTTGTCGGCTATGTCAACGAGTGGTGGGACTATCGTGACTCTCAAATGGATGAATATGAGCCTTTGCTTGCAGATCCGAACGATTATAAGATATGAAAAAGAGACTGGGAAAAAAGTCCCGTTTTCCTCTTGAAATAAATGAAATACCGAACGAAGGCGGTCGATTTGCGACTGCTTTTGTCCGGTATTTTTTAAATACGGTGCTGCTCAACTAATCTGGTCAAAATCTCATGCAAATTTGCCGCCAGCCTCTTTTTGGCTATTTCCATCATGGAATGAAATTGTCATACATGCAAAAAAACCGGATCAGATTTGCGACTAATTGCAAATCATCCGGTTTTTCAATTTGAGGCATAGTTTTTTCCCAGCCTCTTTTCTTATCTGACCAGGCCTTCCCAAATAACGACCTCGCCCTTTTCAAATGATTTTTTAACATCAATGATTCTTTGATTGGAACTTCCCCTGAATTGCAGCGTCAAGTCCTTCAGATCTTCTCTGAAGCGTCCGTCAACAAGAATATCGATATTATGCAGCAGTTCAAGCTTGTCTTCGGAATCAAGCAGCAGTTCATCCCACGTATAACCGCTCCAAGACCAAATATCCTTGATATCTCCGTACTCTTTTCTGATTCTCTTGACCAATTTCAAACAAACACCCGTATTTAAAAATGGCTCACCGCCAAGCAACGTTAATCCTTGAACGTAATCTTCGCCAAGATCCGCAATTATCTGATCTTCAAGCTCTTGAGTATAGGGTTTGCCGTAATGAAAATTTTGTGCAACCTTGTTATAGCATCCAGGACACGCAAACAAACATCCGCTGACGTAAAGACTGCACCTGACCCCTTCACCGTCGACAAAATTAAATGGTTTGTAGTCAGCAATATAGTTTTGTGACAACTCGCTTGAAAGCCACTCTTTCGGCTGTGGATTCCTGGGCTTTTTGGGTATGCGAGAACGTCGTTTGACATTTTTTTTGTCGGCATTGCCTTTATCCAGACCGGATTGAGTAATAAAGCAAGTATCACCGCCAATGCTTACCCGAATCTGACTATCACTCAACATCTTCAGCCATCCTCTCGGTCATGTTCTTGACGCGGGACGAAATCTCAACGTGACGTCCGTGCACCATCGGACGCTGCAAAGGATTCCCGAGATAGCCGCAAGTTCTTTTGACGCAATCGCAAGTCTTCGGATCGTGATTGCCGCACGTTGGACACTCAAAGCCGCGCTCCGTCGCTTTGAATTCGCCTTGAAAACCGCACTTATAGCAATGATCGATCGGCGTATTGGTTCCAAGATAGCCGACCTTATCATAAGCCCAATTCCAAACGGCTTCCAAAGCTTTCGGATTTTGACGCAAATTAGGGTATTCGCAGTAATGAATAAACCCGCCTGAAGCATATTTCGGATAGTCCATTTCGAATGAAAGCTTCTCAAATGGAGTCGGATGCTTTCTGACGTCATAATGAAAACTGTTCGTGTAGTATTCCTTATCCGTAATATCTTTAATCTTGCCGAATTTTTCAGTATCCAACCGACAGAAACGATCCGTCAGCGACTCGCTTGGGGTCGAGTAAACACTATAATGATAGCCGCTTTGCGCAGACCACTCTGCACAGGCATCGTGCAATTTCTTAACGATTGACAGCGTAAAATCATGAGCTTCCTTGTTATGTTCCCAGTTCGGCCCATAGAAGACCGTTCCGACTTCATATAGGCCGATATAGCCCAATGAAACCGTTGCACGTTCATTTTTAAACAACTCATTTACGTCTTCTCCCGGCTTGAGACGCTTGCCAAATGCACCGTATTGATAAAGAATCGGAGCATTTTCAGGAATGGCATCCAAAACGCGCTTGACTTTGAACTTGAGCGCAGTATGACATACGTCAAGGCGTTCATTGAATATTTCCCAAAAAAGATCCATGTCGCCATTTGATTCAAGTGCAATCCGCGGAAGGTTCATGGTCACGACGCCGAGGTTCATTCGGCCTGAATTGACTTCATTTCCTTCATTGTCTTTCCAGCCTTGAAGAAAAGAGCGACACCCCATCGGTGCTTTGAAGCTTCCAGTCAGTTCAACTATCTTGTCATACATCAAAACGTCAGGATACATGCGTTTCGTAGCACACTCAACCGCAAGCTGCTTGATGTCATAATTTGGATCGCCAGGCTTGAGATTCAAGCCTTTTTTCAACGTAAAAACGAGTTTCGGAAAAATTGCCGTACGTTTTTCGCGACCGAGTCCTGCAATTCTGATTCTCAAAATCGATTTTTGAATCTCACGAGAAATCCAGGAAGTTCCTAGACCAAATCCGAGCGTTGTAAACGGCGTCTGTCCTTGTGACGAAAACAGGGTATTGATTTCGTATTCCAAAGCCTGCATCGCATCGTAGATATCTTTTTTGGTCCTTTTCTTGGCAAATTCGACTTGCTTTTCGGGATTTTCGATGTAATCCCTGGATTCAGCCAAATGTTTCTCATAATTACGCATTGCAAACGGTTCAAGAACCTCATCCACACGGTCTGCCGAACACCCGCCATATTGACTGGAAGCCACGTTTGCAATAATCTGAGACATTTGTGCCGTTGCAGTTTGAATCGAATGAGGACTTTCAACCTCTGCATTTCCGATTTTAAATCCGTTCGTCAGCATTTCTCTGAAATCAATCAGACAGCAATTCGTCATCGGACTCCACGGAGTATAGTCAAGATCATGATAATGAATGTCGCCGCGAAGATGCGCTTTGGCAACATGTTCAGGCATCAAGCGCAATCCAAGCGTTTTGCCAACCGTTCCCGCGGTCAGATCGCGCTGCGTATTGAAAACGTTGCTGTCCTTATTGGCATTTTCATGCACAAGCGCCGGATCCTTCTTTTGAAGCCGTGTCAAACGTTCAGTAGGATCCGTTTGTTTTTGCCATTCTTCTTCCCTGACCTTATGTTTAGTGATGAAACTTTCAACTTCATCGTCAAAATTGTTTTCTTTCAAAGTCGCAATGACGGCATCATAGATTTCAGCCGTTTCAACCGTCTCTTGATCGCCGAATTTATTAATAACCGACCAAATCAATTCATTGCTTTGATCTTCCAAACCGAGGGCGCTGAAAATATATTTTAATTTATATGACGCAAAGGGCATCCTGTATCCATCGCGCTTGATGACCGACCCCGGCCTTTTCGTCACTTTTTTTTCATCATTTTTTACTTCCATCATTCAAGTCAACCCCCGAGTCAAAATTTTCATTATCATTTGCCAGTATAAAAACAAGCTGTTCCGTTCATGTAAGGTCGGTATGTCTCCCCGACCTTCCAGCATATTCTATATTATAACGAAAACAACAAAAACACAATATATGGGGCCTGAAGAAAAATAACAATGCTAGATATAGAGCGTGTGAAACTTTTATAAAAACCTTTTTACATTGGGGTCGACTGCCTGTGAAACATTTTTATTTCAAAAAACATGAAGCACCGACACAATATATGGTGTTATAATTGATACAATAACTCGGGATGACGGAAAGTTTCCCGATAATTATGAGAAGGTGGAATTTTGGAAATCGATTTAAACAAGATTACAGAACAAATACGGAGCGGATTAACCGAATTGCTGAATCAAGCAAACCTTCATGAGGGCGATCTGGTTGTTTTAGGATGCAGCACAAGCGAAATTCAAGGTGAGCACATTGGAAAATACCCCAGCGTCGACGTTGGCCGCACGGTTGTTTCTGCCGTTATGGAAGTTTTGAAACCGCGAAAGCTGTATTTGGCCGTCCAAGGATGCGAACACTTGAATCGCGCCCTTGTCGTCGAAAGAAAAATCGCTGAAGAAAAAAACTTCGAAATCGTCACCGTTTTTCCAAGCGAACATGCCGGCGGATCTTGCCAAATCGCCGCATTCGAGCAAATGGACGATCCCGTTGAAGTTGAACACGTCATCGCGCAGGCAGGAATGGACATCGGAGATACGTCAATCGGCATGCACGTAAAATTTGTCCAAATTCCGGTCAGAACGTCCGTCAAGGAAATCGGATTCGCGCATGCAACATATCTTCGCTCACGTCCGAAATTAATTGGAGGAGAACGTGCAAAGTACAAGTGGGATCCATTTGGATAGTACTTTGATTCAGCTGGTTTTTTCCGTCCCGACTTAAAATACAGTCAAATTTGCTGCGTGAAAAGCATAATCAAAAAGGCAGCCGTGCTCAAAAACACGGTTGCCTTTTTAGTCTCAATCTTCAATCGAGCCAAAACGATATCCGTATACGTCGTTTTTCTATCTGTATCTTGGCCCGTTGTCCCCCATCAAATGAGCCAACTGACCTTGAAACTCGCTTCTGTATCGTTCGATCTCATGGCTGCCTGCAGAAGAATCAACGGCTTCCCCGTGTTCCCCGGCATCCAAACCGACAATTTCTTCTTCTTCGGTAACACGCATCGGAATAAAACGACGCAAAATCGCAATCAAAATAAATGATAGCACGGTCGTAAAAATAATCGTTACGACGGTTCCCATGATTTGTATCAAAAACAAATGAACTCCGCCGCCGTAGAAAAGACCATTTTCAACGATGCCCGAGTTGGCATCCTTCGTAGCAAACACGCCTGTCAATACGGATCCGGCAATGCCTAAAACGCCATGACATCCAAAAGCGTCAAGCGGATCATCAAATTTCATCTTTGGCTTGATATGAGTAATGAATGCGAAACTCGTACACGTGCAAATAATACCGATGAAAAATGCTCCAACGACCGTAACATAGCCTGCACCAGGCGTAATGCCGACCAAGCCGCATAAAGCACCCGTACATACACCGACAAGCGTCGGTTTTCCGTCAACCTTCATTTCAATCAGCATCCATGCCATCATTGCGCTGCCGGTTGCAACAGTAGTCGTAATAAACGCCTGCAAAGCAAGCTTGTCGGCTGCCAAAGCCGAGCCGGCATTGAATCCGTACCATCCGATCCAAAGAATGGCCGTTCCAAGAAGAACCCAGGGAAGATCATAGTGTTCCGTTTCACGCTTCAAACGAGGTCCAAGACAAATTGAAAGAATCAATGCCGTAATCCCGGCATTAATATGAACGACGGTCCCACCGGCAAAGTCAAGCACTCCTGCTTTGAACATTAATCCTGACGGGCTCCAAACCATATGTACGAGCGGATAATAAATAACGAAAGTCCAGCAGATGATAAAGACAAGCAAAAAATTGAATCGCATGCGTCCAACAATGGCTCCAACAAACAATGCGGGCGTAATCAATGCAAACATCATTTCAAAAATCAAATAAGTTCCAAGGTTGATTCCGGCATCCTTATTCACGATTGAACCGATATCGACGCCGCTTAAAAACAAATGCTTAACTTGCCCGATAATGCCACCAATATCGCCATTAAAGCAAAGCTCATATCCGACAAAGCAAAACAGCAAAACCGCCACTCCACAAATAATAAAAACTGAAAGCATCGTATTGACAACGTTCTTTCTTGAAACCAAGCCCCCATAGAAGAAAGCCAATCCAGGCGTCATACAAAAAACCAAAATGCTGGAAACGATCAAAAAGACCGTATTAGCTCCATTCAACATATCAACCATTCCCTTCTGCTTTATGTCATAAATTCTAACACAACTTTAGCTAATTGCAAGCTATTTTTAAGGAAAACATCATAAAAACGTTTTCTTGCGTGAGAAAATATGACATGAATCAATTTATTTTGATTTTGCATTTCAGGTAAAAAAAGAGACTGAATTCAATCATTCAGTCTCAAAAAATTATTTAATCTTTTTAATCATTCCGTTCAGACAATCAGTGATTTCTTCAGGAAGCGGTGCATGCGGATGCGTTTCTCCATATCTTTCGATCCAATCCCGACGAATTTCAAATCGGCTGGCAAGTTCTTCTTTATATTCCTCATCTGAAAAATCCAGAGCATAGCCGTCAAGCGGCATATAGCTCATGTTGTCAAGCGGTCCGAACGGTTTCCAAACATCAGCACCGGTTGCAATGTCTTCAAGAATCTTCAGCGTTAAGTTCTTATCGATATCCCGTCCATTAAAATCAGCAGTGTTGACAATATAGCAATCAACGCCGTTTTCAAACAATTCTTTAAAATCGGCATAGTCTTCAGAAAGAAGATAAGCCCTGAAAGGATCGGCAAAAGGCTCAATCACTAATGCATCTCTAGCCGTTTTCGCAACGTTTTCAGCCGTCGAACGTTTGGTTGCAAGCGTCACGCCGAAAGTTGCTGCAGTCACCGGATCCTCAAGTTTGACGACCGGAGGCAAACTGTTGTCTTTCATGATCCAAAAAATCGACGTTATCGGTGCTTTTTCACGATCAACGCGGTTAACTGAAGCATAACGCGACTTAATCGTACGTCCATTGCCATTGCGAAGGTCTTCCGTTACCAAAACTTTTTTGCCGTCAGCGTCCAAAGTTACGCCAACATTCATCACGGTCGTAAAATAGTTCGTTTCCTTCGTCCCTGGCAGATAATCGTTTGTTTTATCAAAATATGACGGTTCAAGCGCAATTGAGCTCCCGTCTTTCCGATTGATTACGAACGCATCGTCATGCAAAACAGTAATATCGAACTTGCCGTTATGCTTTGCGTGAGTCAACGTTGACTTTCCGGACCCGGAAAGTCCGTAAAATGCAAAAACCTTGTCATCTTTGTCTTTGAAATGAAATGCCTTTTCTCCGCCATGACAAGCAGCATAGCCGTTTCTGTGAGCCGTTGCCCAAGCAAGCGTCAAGGTCGCTTTCTTCAATTCCCCGAAATAGCGCAATCCCAAAACAGCCGCTGCGTTGTGCTTGGCATCGATAATTACGAGACCGTCAGGATAAGCTGCATCATGCCACGATGGATCAGCATAAAGATAGATATCGCCTTCATCATACTGTTTTGAATTTTCGTAACGTTTCTCATATTCGTCGTTTAAAAATTGAAAATTCAGCATGTATGACAAAAGATTGACTTCAAACCCTTCCGCAATCGCAAGGTGCGCTTTCAGCATAAACTCTTCATCAAGCCCTACGACCACGTCGGTCTTATAAAATTTACGACTCCTGGCAGAATAAATTGCTTCGCGCAAAACACCGTCAAGCTTGTCATCATCAGATTCAGGTAAACCGATGCGCCTCCTTGCTTTGGCCGTCCTTCCGACAACTTCTCCATGATTGTCAACAATCATCTTTGCGTCATCCGGAAGTCCCAGCTCTTTCGTATGAATAATCGGCAGATCGGTAACTATTGTCGCACTGGATTTTTCAGCCAGACGATAGGCTTGTTCAACGCTTGCGACATCAACGACGTTGTTTCCGTAAAATGCAGATTCAATCGTCGTTCTTGTTCTTGAGAAAATATGATTCTCCTTCGTAATCTCTTTTTCAGCAAATCTCTCACGCGTACTCATACAAATCACTCCTTAGAAATCGTTTTCACAAATATAGTATATCACTAGCCCTCACAATATACAATTTTTTCGATACTAATCGGAACAATTGTCTCAAAAAACAGCCGGTCTCTGAATGAAACCGGCTGTTAAATCATTAACCTTTTTTAGCGTTTATCTTATGGACGTCAACCAACGGGCATCCCTGATCATGACAAGAATCGCAATGCCCTTTGCTTCTTTTGATAAAACGCGTATATACGATATAGAAAAAAGCACCAAAAATCAGAACAGACAAAATTACCGTAGCAATCATTTAAATTCCTTCTTTCGCAAGCCGACTTTCAGCATCAACAGTCTTGGCTGGACGCTTGACAAACAATCCGTAAGCAAAAATCAAAACGCCAATGGCTACGCCTAAAACGTTAAGCCACGTATAGCTTCCGGAGAGAATAACCGATGATTGGCAAATGACCAATGCGGCAAGGTACGCAAGAAGCGTTTGATATCCTACTGCTCTAAGCGTCCATTTGTAATCTCCAAACTCTTTGTTCATTGCGCTGATTGCCGCAAAGCACGGCGCACACAGCAGATTGAAAACCAAAAAGGAGTAAGCGCCAAATGAAGAGAAATGCGACAGCATGAGTTTGTCGAAGACTGCGTTTGACGGATTGCCAAACGTAACCTGAATCGTGCTGATGCAATTTTCCTTGGCGATCAGACCGGCAAAAACCGCGGCGCATGCATGCCAATCGCCAAATCCGAGCGGTTTGAAAATCGGAACGAAAATCGAACCGATCGTCTTGAGCATGCTTTCTTGCTGAGAAACCATCTGCATCTTAAAGTTGAACGAGGAAAGGAACCAGATAAGGACCATTGAAGCAAAAATAATCGTGCCGGCCTTTTGAATAAAGGCAATCGAACGCTCATAAGAATAACGCAGAATGTTTAAAACCTTCGGCAGGTGATAGGCAGGAAGTTCCATGACGAACGGCTGCGTCTCACCGGCAAACAACTGTGTTTTTTTCAAGAAGATGCCGGAACAAACAACGGCAGCCATTCCGATAAAATATGCTGACGGTGCAACCCAACTCTGGTGCGGAAAGAAAGTCCCCGAAATCAGACCAATAATCGTCAATTTGGCCGAACAAGGCATGAAAGTCGTCAGCATAATCGTCATTTTGCGATCTTTTTCGCTTTCAATCGTTCTCGTTGACATGATTCCCGGCACGCCGCAACCTGTCGAAATAAGCAACGGAATAAAAGATTTGCCGGAGAGATTGAAACGGTGAAAAATGCGATCCATGACAAATGCAACGCGTGCCATGTAGCCGCAATCTTCCAAGATGCCAAGACACAGGAAAAGGACTGCAATTTGCGGAACAAAGCCTAAGACTGCCCCGACGCCGCCAATAATGCCATCGATTATAAGTCCCTGCATCCACGAAGCAACGTGCCAGCTTTTAAGCAGCGCAGTTGCAGTATCAGGAACAAGTTCTCCGAACAAAACGTCATTGACCCAGTCAGAGCCTGCACCGCCAATCGTTTGAATCGAAATATAGTACACGAGCCACATGACCAAAACAAAAATCGGCAGCGCAAGGATTCTGTTCGTTACCACCATATCGACATAGTCAGATGCCGTCATGACAAAGTCTTTTTCGTTGACGATGCTCATGTCAACGATGCGAGCGATGAAGTCGTAACGAGCATTGGCAACGATGCTCCCGGTCTCGTCGTCAAAAACTTTTTCAGCCGTTTTGATAAGCTCTTCGATTTCGCTGCGACGCGTCGAATCAAGCGCGACGTTTCCCCAAACGTCATCATCTTGCTCAAAGAACTTGATTGCATAAAAACGCAGATCTTCATCAGACACAACTCCGCGAAGCTGGTCTTCGATCATTGACAGAGCCGATTCAAGGCGATCGTCATACTTGGGAAAAGAATATTCTTTGTGCTTTTCTTCAATCATCATATCGATCAGCACATCCAGATTAGTCTTCTTCAAAGCACTGATTCCGATTACCGGAACGCCCAACAGATACTCCATTTTCTTCAAGTTGATGCGCTTGCCCTGCTTTTTGAGCAAGTCCACCATGTTGACTGCACAGATTATCGGAAGTCCGGTTTCCATCAATTGCAATGTCAAATACAGATTTCGCTCCAAATTCGTTCCGTCGATCACGTTGACGATTACGTCCGGACGTCCGTCAATCAAATATCTTCTGGAAACGACTTCTTCCGGACTGTATGGAGACAAAGAATAGATGCCCGGAAGATCTTGAATGACGACATCCTTGTGTTTTTTTAGGCGTCCGGATTTCTTTTCAACGGTAACTCCGGGCCAGTTTCCGACAAATTGGTTGGCACCGGTCAAAGCATTGAACAAAGTCGTCTTTCCGCAGTTTGCATTTCCGGCAAGAGCAACGTTAATCATAAGCTCGCCTCCTTAACCATGATGTTTGCGGCTTCACTCTTTCGCAACGAAAGTTTGTATCCGCGAAGAGTCAGTTCAACAGGATCGCCCAACGGTGCAATCTGCTGGACGGTCACGATCGTATTACGGGTCAGCCCCATATCCATTAAACGACGACGCAGTTCCTTTGATCCGTTCAGTTTGACGACCACGCCAGATTTTTTCAACGGAATCGAATCCAAAGAAACAAGATCCTTATCGTCAAGGCTGCCAAGATCCAAAACTTCGATGCACTCAGCCATTTCAGGACTGACGGCAAGTCTTTGACCTTGAAAATAAATCAGCAGTCCGCTGTTTGAATCAGCCGTCGCAATCACCGTAACTACTTTGCCACGAACCATCCCCAACTCTGCCAAGCGGCGCACCAACGTTTTTGAACCATCAATCTTTGAAATGATGCAACGCCCCTCGCGCTTGATTTGTGCCAATGTTTGCATTTCTCTTTCCTCCTGAACACGCCTGTTTTATTTTCTAATTGAGAACTGTTATCATTTACGTCATTAAGCGTATCACGAAATCTATCTTTTATCAATGCAAAATTAGAAAAAAATGTGAATCTTATTCAAACCTCTCACTGTCTGATTGATTGCTTTGCTGATAAAAACAAGATCCCCACTGATTTTAAAATCAGTGAGGATCTTTAAATGAGAATTATTCTAATCCGACGTTTTCAACAAAACGCATAAAAGCTTCTTGACCCTGTTTGTTTCGTTTGTACACGCCTGCGTCTTCAAGAACTCTGGCAAAAACTCTTCCGGTTTCCTGATTAACGATTTCCGTAATATTTTCTGCAGTCGCTTCCGGATGATTTTGCTTGATTTCATCAGCCCAAACGCGATGATATTCCTTCATTTCGTTTGATGTTCCCAAAATATGCTTTCCGACTTCGGCAAGCTCGTCTTTGAGGCGCGGAGGCAAAATCGCCAATCCCATGACCTCGATCAGGCCAATATTTTCTTTTTTGATGTGCTGCACGTCTTTATGCGGATGGAAAATTCCGTCCGGATATTCCTCTGACGTTTGATTGTCGCGCAAAACCAGATCAAGCTCGTAATTGCCGTTCTTCATTCTCGCAATCGGCGTAATCGTGTGATGCAAAACGTCACCATCAAATGCTTTGACGTTAACTTTTTCGTCACTGTATTTGCGCCAAGAATCTAAAATTTTGGCGGATAATGCCACTAATTCTGCTTTATCGGGACCATTCAGACGAATCACCGACATCGGCCACTTGACGATTCCGGCAGAAACGTTTTCAAACCCGGCAAATCTGAAACTTTTTTCAACGGGCGCTTCTTCCATTGCAAAAACGTGACGACCGCCCTGATAATGCTCATGAGTCAGAATAGATCCGCCGACAATCGGCAAGTCCGCATTGCTTCCGGCAAAATATCCAGGAAACTTTTCGACGATTTCCAGGAGATTGCTAAACGTTTCCTTGGAAATTACCATCGGCTCATGCTTGCCGTCAAGGAAAATGCAGTGTTCGTTAAAATAAGCGTACGGAGAATACTGAAAACCCCAGACTTCTTCACCCAAATTGAATCGAACGATTCGGTGATTCGTCCTTGCAGGATGATCAACGCGACCATAATACCCTTCATTTTCCATGCACAGCTGACACAAAGGATATCCTGACGGTGCGAGTTTTTTAGCCAACGCGATTTGTTTTGGATCTTTTTCCGGCTTGGAAAGGTTGATCGTAATTTCAAGATTGCCGTAGTCGGTCGGCGTCTTGAAATAGATATTTTTAGCAATTGCCTTCGTCTTGACGTAATCGTTTGCTTTGCTGAGCTCGTAGAAATCAGCGATTGCTCGTTTTTTGTCCTGAGCATACATTTCATTAAAACGCTGATTCAAAACGCTTGGAATCGGCGTTATCAGGTCCATCAGCTCGCATCCTAAAGAATCCTTTGAAGAAGACAAGTCATCAATTTTTTGATTCAAAACAGCCTGTTCGACCAAAGCATCCTTTACGTCGATAATGCTTGCTTCCTGACACTCTTTCTCGCATTTGCCAACCAGATGCAAAACGTGATTATACAAATAATACTTATCAAGTTCAGTATAATCAGACTTCTCAATTACTTGTTCAACAAATTTTCTAATCAAATCCATTTCAATTCACCGCACTTTTCACTCTGATTAATCAAGCACCTTTGTTCCGTCAGCAACCTCTGCAATGTAAAACGATGGTGCATACCCGATTTTTTCCTCATATACCTTGCCGACATTTTCTTTGAAGTCTTCAACACAATCCTTATCAACGATTGCAATGCCGCATCCGCCAAAGCCTGCGCCGGTCATTCTTGCGCCAAGCACGCCCTTTTGCTTCCAGGCCTCATGTGCCAGCGTATCAAGTTCAACACCGGTTACTTCATAATCGTGTTCAAGTGAAACATGAGATGCGTTGATAAGCCGGCCAAAACGCTCAAGATCACCGGCTTCAAGGGCCTTTTCAGCCTTTAAAGTGCGTTGGTTTTCAAGCACGGCATGACGAGCGCGCTTCAAACGTGCTTCATCTTCAATCAGATAACAGTATTCGTCAAACGTTGACTCGTCAAGTTCACCCAAAGACTTGACATCAAGTTTTGTTTGAAGCTCTGCCAAGGCTTTCTCACATTCTGCGCGACGTTCATTATATTTGGAATCTGCAAGTTCGCGACGCTTGTTCGTATTCATGATTACGATGACGTTGTTTTTCAAATCAAGCGGAACCGGCGTATATTCAAGCGTATTCGTATCAAGCAGCAATGCTTTGCCTGCTTGACCCATTCCAATTGCAAACTGGTCCATGATGCCGGAATTTACGCCGATGAACTTGTTTTCAGTCTTTTGTCCAAGCTTTACGAGATCGAGACGCTCCGTATCAAGACCAAAAATTTCCTGACAGATGATGCCGATTAAAAGTTCAAGCGAGGAAGAAGAGGAAAGACCTGATCCGTTGGGAATATTGCCTTCAATAAAAATGTCCATTCCGGCATCAATGTCATAACCGTCTTCTTTCAAGAACTTGATCATGCCTTTTGCATAATTTGTCCAATTGTCTTTTTCATCATAAACAAGATTATTTAAATCGACTTCGATTATGCCCTTGTCTTCAAAATTGGCCGAATAAAAATTAAGCTTGCTGTCATCACGTTTTGAAGCTGCACCGTACGTTCCAAGCGTAATTGCGCAGGGAAAAACATGACCACCGTTATAATCCGTGTGTTCTCCGATCAAATTGATGCGACCCGGGGAAAAGAACGTCTTTTCCGGTTTTGCTCCAAAAACTTTTTCAAATTTTGTTTCTAATTCTGCCTTTTCCATAATTTATGCACCTCATTAAGTAAATACGTTATTTTCTACTCTTTCAGTTTACTATATTTTACTAAATTATGCAAGCGCTGTTTTTACTGATTTTTTATTTTTTTAGTAAAACCTGGATGTTCACCACTGTCTATGAATCCATCGAAAGCAAATCCCGCTACTAGCGAAAATGAGTTCCTGCCGCCGCATTTCTCAAAAGCGGTTTTTGTTCCATGAAAATATGCTAAAGATAATCGTTCGAACAAAATTTTATCTTCGTTTAGCGATTTAACTTGCCTCAAATCATTTCCTTCATAATTATCGTGCCGGCAACGACCAAACATTTTTCCGTTCGCTGATAATAAATTTTGCTGAAATACAAAACAGAGGATTGGAAAAACTATGCCTCAAATTAAAACCAGGATGATTTGCATCTGCGTGACAATCGCCTGCTACGGTGGAAACAGCCTGAGAAAGTCTCTCGGCAATTTTGAATGAGATCTTTGCACGCCGACTTAGTAAGCGCTGCATTTGGCAAAAAGAATAATTTCCTGCGTGTCAAAATTGAAAAAATGCCGAACAAAGTCAGTCGCAAGTCGACCGCATTTATTCGGCACTTCATTTAAAACAAAAGGGAAACGGGACTTTTTTTCCACCGCATAGAATCAAATCATGCTGTTTTCAGCATCTAAAAATTCTTAATTTTTTGCCGTTAATTGCTTAAAATAAGAGTTATAATGCATTTAGCCTCTTGGAAGGATGAGGCACGGGTAATCCAGCGTTTACCCTAAAGGGGCGAGAATGCCCCACTTCTCTAAGTGGGGGATGAATCGCCTCTTTTGAAGCGCTCAGTGCTTCTTTTTTCTTGATTTATTTTAAATCAGATATTATAATTAGTGTATAAATTGTAATTAGAAAATCTAGTTTAATAATAAACGGGTATGAGACGTACCTTGGTAAAATAGCGGTGACCTCTACCAACTTAGTGAAGAACTAGACTGGCAAGTTTGCCGTGTTCCTGGAATCCCCAACTTCAAACCGTTAAAAAATGAAGTTTTAGGTTAAGTTGGGGTAGTTCAATCCATATCATTCCGTACATAATATTAATGATGCATACATAGACAAGTGGTAAGCGTCACGCTACCCTTGATTGTCGCGTATGCGTTTTTTGTTTTCTAAAAAAGGAGAACGGTTTTCGATTTTTAACGAAAAAACATTAAAACAGCCGCCTGCCAATCTCGAAAAAGGTGTAGGCGACGTACCACTTACCGTTCCGTCGCGGAATGGAAGAATTGCCGATTGAGTAGGATCCTGATTGCCAAGCCGTTTTTCTTTTTCGACCATAACATTTTTCCTTTCAATCTGTAATCGAATGATAACCCTATCGCTGGGATGTATCGGATCACCTCCTAATCTTTGATAACGCAATTGGAAACTTTAGCGTACACATCTACATAAGTTTCTTCCTTATCTCCATTGTGCGTGACTTCTGCATAATCGCCGCACTTTTCATTTGATGAAATTGCATTTGTGCTGACAAGTGCTTTCCAGTTTTGTAGAGTCTTGCTAAACCAAACTATAAAGCAGTCTTCTACTTTAATTTCACGACCTGAAAGTCGCGAAAATTCTTGTGATGCCAATTGTTTTGCTTTTTCTAACATAGCTTCTCCTTTCTTTAAGCATAAGAAAAGCACCTAATAAAATTAAGTGCCTTGTTAATTGATTTTTACAGACTGGATATCAGACTCAAGAAATTCGATGTAATCAGAACCAACCTTGACAGTTAAAGCATCCTCTTCAGTTTCATTGGTATCTGCATCACAGTAATAAGCCATACCAGACCAAGATTTTCCATCTATATCCACCAAAAGTATCCTTTGATTATTGTATTGCAATAAATTCATGATTATTTCTCCTTGTAATAGGGTGGGACGATGTGAACGCCCGTCTTGCTGTAATGAATTGTCATGCAATTGATTTCCTTCCCAGTATAAATATCAATTCCTAAATGTTGTCCAACAGGTAAATTGATATTTTCCTTGAAAGTTCGTGAACCATCTCGATTTTTTCTCAAACGCCCAGTCGTCTTGTATTTATCATACAAAGCTTCAACATCTACATCGTCAAAGAAATAGCTCTTGCCTTTTTCTACCGTCGATTGAATATGCCGTGCTTACTTTTCAGAATTAACTTTATCTAACCACTCGCCAGTGTTGAATTTATTTTGAATAAATGTTTTGTCTACTAACTTCTCATACTTTTCAACGTCATTATACTTCAAATCTTGAAATTCAGCCAACGAAATGGGTGATTTTTCTACCCCTAAAACATCAACGATTTTCCTGTATTCCAGAATATCGCTTTTCCTGTTGTTATCCCGAATATCAATATTCATTTTACGTCGCCGTTCAAGTTAAGACCAATCTGACCGGTACCGCTTCTTTGACCATGAATTTTGTCCTCTGCCAATCTTTGGATCATATTCAATAGTGCATCGAAAGAATTACCGATTGAGCAGGATCCTGATTGCCAAGCCGTTTTTCTTTTTCGGCCATAACATTTTTCCTTTCAATCTGTAATCGCATGATAACCCTATCGCTGGGAGGTGTTAATCTTTGAAAAGATTTTTAAACCCTTTAATATGTGTTAATCATTTTTTACTCCTATTTTTGGGTATAAAAAAGCACCCTAACCTATTTGTTTGTTAGTGTGCTTTTAGTAAATTTCTAAGCCTTTAGCATAAGCCTCTTTAGCTTCTGCTAACGTCATTTTATTGGGACCACCATCAATATTTGTTTCACCTGTATTTTCCCAATTGCATTCACAGACGTCGAACAATTGAACTAGTCTTCCACAAACAGGGCAATGGATACATTCTTCTCCATCAACCATTATAATCTCTGTCGTAATTTTCATTGTAGTATTCTTCTCCTTTTTCTGGTCGCAGCATTTTATTGATTCTGATTTTACCACTAGTGGTGCAATTCCCGATAGCCATGATATTGTTCTTTTTATCATATCTTACTCTCCGACCTTCCTCGGTTTCGTAACCGACAGTAGCATCATCAACTGGTTGTGACAACAGACTTGCAGCAGCTTCCTGGTAATCTTCCTTGGTCATACTTTGTACAAATTCTTTAGCATGTTTCTCAAAATGCCCATTTAAAGATTTTTCGCTTGGAAACTTAGCTTCACTCCAAACGACACGGTCTTTTAACTCCTTGTATCTTTCAACGTCATTATACTTCAAATCTTGAAATTCATCCAACGAAATTGGTGATTTTTCTACCCCTAAAACATCAACGATTTTCCTGTATTCCAGAATATCGCTTTTCCTATGGTACTAAAAAAGCGAGTCTGTAAGGACTCGCAAAATTATTTGAACAACCAACCGATAAATGAAATAAATCCACCAATAGAGAAAATAATAAAAACAAAGAAAATACTACCAATGCCATCTATTATTTGACTAATAGACGGTACACCCAGCGCAACTAGGATGACTGCTACCACTGCACTTCCAAGGATATCGATAAACATTTTTTTGACTTCACCCTTTTGCGGCTTATATAATTTCATCTTTATCACTCACCTCAGTAGTTTTTTCATTATATCTATCGTTATTATACCATTTTCAAGGAGCTTTGCTTTCGCGGAAATTTCCGCATGAAAAAAGCGAGCCTTCAGAGACTCGCTTGATTTTTAGCTTACTTTTTCTAGTCGTTACACCTTCCCGCCGTTTCTGACGGGCTTGGCTCGGGATCAACATGTCATTTGGATAACCTATTTATAAACGAAATTACGCCGGAGACAGCAAGAAAAATGAATATTAATGCAAATTCAGCAGCTCTTTTAAAAATATCATCAATCGACGGTAAATCGCATATGCCCCAAATAAAGCCTGCGACTGAACCAATTACGCAGGCGACTACAAGAGCCACCATTGTCTTACCATCGCCCTTCTTCCACTTGTACATGCTATCACCTCCGTAAAAACGTTTATCATCTCGAGATTATTATATCATGATTTAGCCTTCCCCAAATTAACAAGGTTGTTTTGCAAAGCAATTTCTCGCTAAGCGGCCAGTTTTACCAAAGCCTTGTCCGCTTCCAAACCATTGTTTCTCAAAACGCCCATTGCACTTGCCGTTTCCGTCAAACTGAATCCGGTTTGATGTGCAGTTGCTGAAAACGTAAGACATTCCTATGCCTAGAGACTGAAACGATGTTGATGTTACGTCAGATGAATATGCTAACGAATTGACCGCCTTTTTAGTTCTAGCCGTCATTTGTGTAGTATCCCGTTCTTGTTAACCGTCATTCCAAAGCCTTCAAAGATTTGCGACGCAATTTCAACAACATCAGAAAACTCATCACTTGAAGCAATCGAGCCTTGCAACTCAGTATTCATTGAACCTATTGCCTGCTTGCTTGTATATCCGCGTTTCACAAGTTCAAGATAAGCATCAGCAATGTCTTTTTGTGATTTGCCGTATTTTAAAGAGTATTTCTCACCATCAGCTTACATAATAGCAACTGCTTTAGCTTTCTGATTCTGATATTCACGAGATGTTTCACCAGACACTGTAGCAGTTGCTTGAAGAAGTGCTTTCTCTTGCTACAACTGTATTCCTAAAGAGCCAGACTTTTTAGTTCAGCAACGGCTGCTTCGTGGTAAGCGGTCGTTAAAACAGCGGTATGTACACAAATAACCCGAGATAGTATCATTATCTCAGGTTATTGCGTATGCATCGTTTTTATTTTCTTATTTACGAGTTAAGATTGATGTTTCATGGGAGAAGATGGCGTAACCTTTCAGGATCAAATACCTCAATGTTGGTAATCTTCGTTAATACTTTTCTCAAGTATTTTTCAGGATCCAACTGATTAAGTTTGGCCGTGTATACCAGCGGCATTAGCCCTTGCGCCTTCAAAAGTTGATGAAAACAGCCAATTTTTTCTCCCCATCACGCTCTCTTTGACAGCGCGCTCTGCGCTGTTGTTGGACAATTCAAAATATCCTTTTTCAAAGATGTTCAGAATATTCATTTCTTGGCCCAAGGCGTAGTTTAAAGATAGTTATTCAAATTTTTGAGAATCTCTCTCGAAGCTCCGTTGTAAATTCGGATTTCAACATCTTCCGTAATAATTTTCGCAGCCATTTCACTGACCGATAGATATGTTTCTTTAGGGCTTCGGTCAACAAGGTTGACTTCCACGACGTCATCCAATTTCATATTTAAACCTCCGATATACTTGATGTCTAAAGCATACTAAGATATCGGAGGTTTATGAAGAACGCTTATTTAATGACCGCTTACGGACAACAATTGGCCAACAACTTCACGATTTTTAACAAAAATTAACGCTAACTATAAAACAAAAACCCCGTCAAAACGGGGTTTAAGCAATTTAACAATAAATTTTAATACCGGTGATCGGGGTCGAACCGATACGTCCTCAACGGACACTGGATTTTGAGTCCAGCGCGTCTGCCAATTCCGCCACACCGGCATAATATTTGAAATTGCCTCATCAGCAAGGGCGGTAGGTGGGAATCGAACCCACGCGTGCCGGAGCCACAATCCGGTGCGTTAACCACTTCGCCACTACCGCCATCATGGCAGGGATAGTAGGAATCGAACCCACACCGACGGTTTTGGAGACCGTAGTTCTACCTTTAAACTATATCCCTATCATGCAATGGAAGGGAGTGGATTCGAACCACCGAACCCGAAGGAGCGGATTTACAGTCCGCC
>ERZ827528.269-NODE-269-length-68373-cov-9.137065_pt1 | contig 68373 bp, 62 predicted proteins | sample MGYA00519768_ERZ827528 | MGnify/ENA primary metagenome ERZ827528 (study PRJEB31778, sample SAMEA3449343) | human gut metagenome | biome: human gut; feature: human-associated habitat; material: faeces | place: United Kingdom | collected 2010/2012 ...
CAACAGATACATATACAGCAACAACAGCAAATACAACAAGAACACATACATTTACGGGATTAACACAAAATAAAACATATAATGCATATGCAATAGTATATGATGCAGTAGGAAGAATAAAACAATCAAGCACAATAAATGTAAATACGGAAACAGTAACAGGACTAACAAGTTCGAATGCAAAATTCACATATAGTCCAAATGGATGGACAAATGGAGATGTAACAGCAACAGCAAGTACAACAGAAACAGGATTCACAATTCAAACAAGTACAGATGGAAACAATTGGACAAGTACAGCTAGTGTAAAACGTTCATCAAATGGAGCAGTATATGCAAGGCTATGGGATGGAACAAATGCAGGAGGAATGTTCACGGGAAATGTAACAACCATAGATAAAACCAATATTAATATAGAAAAATTCACAGCAACTCCGTCAACAACAATAGCAAGTAATACAACTTTATCAACAACTGTAAATGATGCAAACAGTGGACTTTCAACAATAGTATGGGAATGGGGAACAAGCACAAGTTATGGAAAAAGTAAAACAATTACATACACAGCAAAAAATGGAACAACTAAAGGAACAACAGGAAGTGTAAGCAAAACATATACATTAAGCGGATTAAGCCCAAGTACAAAATATTATACTAAAATAACAGTTTACGACGTTGCAGGTAACTCAAAAACAAGTACAACAACATTTACGACAAACGCAGCAGTTGCACAAATAGGAAGTACATATTATACAAGTGTACAAAATGCAATAAATTCAATATCAAAATCAAATGTTATTACAGTAATAGCAAGTACTACAGAAGACGTAACAATTCCAAAAGAAAAATCAGTAGATATAAAACTTAATGGCAAAACAATTACAGGTCAAATACAAAACTTAGGAACACTAAATTTAAAAGGAACAGGAAATGTTAAAAATCCAAAGAGTAATTATGTATGCGTTGAAAATAAAGGTGGAACAGCAACAATAGATAATGTAACTCTAGGAATAGAAGAAACTGAATCAACAGATAAATATACAATAATAAATAGAGGCACATTAAATATAAATAATTCAACCATTAAATTAAAAGGAGGAGGAAGTGCTGTAATTAATCAAGGAAAATTAGAAATTAATAATACAGCAATTCAATCAGAAGATTATGGAGTAGTAGCATCTTCTGATACTAGTGAAGCGACTATAAATGGTGGAACAATAAAAACAACAGGAGAACAGCCAGCAATATGTGTTTATAATGGAAAGATTGTAACTAACAGTACAGTATTAACTTCAAGTAGTACACATTATACAGTATATAATGAAACTGAAAGTTACAGTAACTGTATTGTAAATAGTAGACAAACAAATTATGGAATTACAGGAAAAGTTGTCGGAAAAGTAATTGCAACAACTAATATAAGCACTGGACAAACACAAGAAAATATTACAATTTATAACACAGGATATAATCAATTAATATGGCCAACTTGGACATCAAATAATGGTCAAGATGATATTACATGGGAAGCAACAACCAACACTTCTGGAACACATACATATACAGTAAAAAAATCAAGTCATAAAAACGAATCAGGAACATATACTGTTAATATTTATTCATATGTTGATGGCACTGCAAAAAACTATTTGGGAGGAATAAATTTAAATTTCTAATATAGTTTTAAACTGAATTTATATAATAGGAAGGTTATAAACTTTCCTATTATATAAAAATTATACAAAAGGTTATAAAGGAAGGATAAGAATTTTATGAAGAAAAATGAAAAAAGAATGATTTTAATATTATTAATAGTGCTAGTTATAGCAATAGTATTATTTGCAATAAGTAAAAATACTAACAATGAAGAAAAGAATATAACAGAAAATGTAGCAGAGGAAAATAACATAGTAGAAGAACATGTGCAAATTTTAGAAGATGGAACAAAATTAAATATAAGTGAGCAATTAAAAAAAGAAAAACAAGTAGGAGTATATAAATTTGAAAATATACAACTAACAGAACAAGACAGTCAAACTGTATTACTAGCAGATGTTACTAATACAAGTGAAAAAGAAACTGATGTTCAAATAGTAGATGTAACATTATTGGATAAAAATGGACAAGAAATAATAACTGTAGGGGGCATAATAGAAGGACTTGCACCTGGAGAAAAGACACAATTTAATACAAGTATGACATTAGATTATGCAAATACTTATGATTTTAAAATTACATTAAAATAAGACCAAAGTAGTTGCAGTTAATTGAAAGAAAGGCTTGAAATACCTAATTAGTATATTTTGAATATATTTTGAATGCGACCGAAATAGTGTTACAAATTCTTAAGTAAAAACTCTAAAGGTTCCTGTATTCGGGGTTTGTTAGAGTATTTACTTTAGAATTTGTTAACGTTATGTAGGGGAGCCAAGAAATATATATAAACTATACTCATCAGTTATTTCAAGCCTTTTTTTCAATTAACAGCAACCCAAAGTAAATGAAAATTTCAAAATTAGGTGACTTCTCAAAGTAACTGCACGTTGCTTTCTATTGGTAGAGTAGTCTCAAACTAAAAACACTTTTTTTACAATAAAAAAATTTATCAAAAAAATTAAAAAAACGGGTAGTCTCAATTTAAAAACCCGTTTTTTTGCTCTCAATTTTTTATTTTTATAAGTTTATATGTGCTTTTTTTAGTTCATTTTTATCTAAATATTTAGTAATATTTTCTATATTTTTCTTTCCTAATAAATTAGGTGTTAAATTTACTTTTTCAGCTTTTATAGGATGATATCTCATTTTTTCAAGTATCTCCAATGGAATGATATTATTAATTAATTCGAATGGGCACTTTCCATTTAAACTTTCCCTATATAAACTATTTATATTATTAATTAATATATTTATATCATGTTGGGTATATGGTTTTAGAGAAACACCTTTTGGAATTACCCTTCTAATAAGTTCATGACTGTTTTCAATATTACCTTTTTCAAATGACGAATATGTATGGCAATAAAATATATTTGATGTATCAAATGCATTTTGAAATTTTTCATAATTATAAAATTCTTTTCCATTATCTGTTAATATAACTTTTGATATCTTTTCTCAATGCTCATCACCTATAATTTCTTTTAATTCTTTTAATTTTAAAATTACATTATTTATATTTTGTTTTTCAATTATAAAAGCAAATAAAAATTTACACTGAACAATTTCAAAAGTTAATAATACTGGAGCATTAAGGTCTTTTGTACCTTCTACAGTGTCCATTTGACTAATAATCGTATCTTGATTATTTTCTATATATTTTATATAATCTTCATATGTATGTCCTTCAATATTTCGTTTGTAAGATGTATCCTTTTCTTTCTTAATATTTGAAGGCATATACCTTGGAAGATTACTTAATTTTAATTCTAATCTTCCATCTTTTATTTGCCTATAAATAGAACTTTTTTTAAAATTAAATCCTCTTTTATTAATAATTATTAACGAATGATAAATAGAACAATTTTGTAATACTAAATTTGTAAAGTCATTGCTTAATATTGATAATTCAATTTCACTATAATGTGTATGTGTTCTAGAATTTTTTAAATCATTTAAATATTGTTGATGTGCAAGATCTGCTTTATAAAAATGTTTTAATTTTTTACATTTTTTTAATTTATCACAACCATTGCATACATATGGTGTTTTTTCTAACTTGGTACAAATATCTGGTATGAAATCAGAACAATATTTTTCACAACCAAAATATCTTCTATTGCAAGATGATGCTTTTAAGCAATACCATTTATTATTAAAAGAAGATGGCAAATAAGTATAGATATGTTTTTTTATTTCTCTGGAAATATTACTTCTGTCTTTATAAATAATATTAGAAATTTCTGTAATTGTTTTTCCTTCATTTAGAAGATTTTCAATTTCACGTCGATCTGTTATTGTCAAGTGTAAATTATTTTTCTTTCTTTTCATTTTTACCTCTTTCTAAATTGAGAGCAATAATATTATAAATAAAAAAATGAAAAGTCTCAAACTAAAAACACATTTATGATGCTGTTCAATAAAAAAATATATAAGTTAAAGTCTTAAACTAAAAACACGTTATTTGTCTCAAACTAAAAGCACGCAAAATTTAAAACGTGTTTTTACTTTGAGAATTAAGATTTTTGCCTAATTTTAATTCAAAAGGTTGAAAAAAATCAAAACTTATATTAAAATTACAATATCAAAAAAATAAATGGAGGAAAAAACATTGGAAAATAAGTGCAAAGGAATAACATTAGTTGCGCTAGTGGTAACAATAGTTGTATTATTAATATTAGCCGGAATATCAATATCAACAATAACAAATACAGGAATATTTGAAAAAGCAAAAGATGCTAAAGGCAAAGCCAAAATGGGAGAAGCAAGTCAAAAAATGTAATTATTAATATACGAATGGCAGACAGATAGCATGACATCAGACAAGACATTAGAAACATTTTTAGAAGAAAAAGTGGAAGATGAAACAATAGAAGACTTCAAAAAAATAGAAGAAGGAAAATATCAAGTATTTATAGATGGATATGTAGGAGAAATAGATGAAACAGGAAAAATAACAAAAGATATACAAAAAGCAAAACCACATCCAATAATAAAAAATGTAAAAATAACAACAGATGGAAAAACAGAAATTGAAAATAATAGTCAAGCACTGGGAACGCAACTTCAAATTAACTTTGAAGCCAGTATAGAAGGAGGAAAAATCAAATCCATAACACCGGAATTACCATATATAACAAATGGAACAGAAACAGAAGTTACATTTACTGTAGTGGGAACTGTATCAAGAAAAGATTATGAAACAACAAGAAAAATTTCTGTTATAAATAAATATAAATTAGGAAAAATAATAGATGCATCAGATATTGCAAAATCAACAGATAAAAATGAGTATTATGGAAAGGTAGTTGAAGGATATACACCACAAAATAATGCAACAGTTGAAAAATGGAGAATTTTTTATGCAGATTCAAAAAATATATATCTAATAGCAAATGATTACGTAGAAAGAGAATATTTACCAGAAGGTACTAACGGAACAAAGTCAACAGGACATAAACCAGATAATTCTGATAATGATTATGAAAGGGCAGCAATCTTAACAAATATACTGCAAGATTATGAAGGATCTTCAAGAATAACAGATTCAAAAATAAAAGCACTAAATAAAGAATATTTTAAACAAAATTTTTCAAGTACATACAATAATATGAAGGCAGTTGCATACATGCTAGATACAAAAGCGTGGGAAGGATTTAAGGATACATCAGGAAAAGCGGATTATGCAATAGGTGGACCAACAGTAGAATTACTAATAAATTCGTACAATCAAAGATTTAACAAAAATCTAAAATATAGAGTAACAAATAGTATGGGATATGATTTAAGCAAAGATAATGGAAGTACATGGTCTAACTACTGTGTTGGATTTTTAGATATATCTAATGATGATGGTTTATATGTAATAAAAAATGGAAAAAATGCAAGAGCAATGTGGTTAGCAAGTACATCTTCTTATGATGAAAATCATCTTATGAATGCATGTTGGGACCTAGGAGGAAATGGAAGTATGAGTTTCTATAGTTATTATAGTAATGGTGATCATGGATTTAGACCAATAATTTGTTTAAAAACAGGAGTAAAAATTCAAGAATTTGGAAATTCATATATTTTAAAAAAATAATTTGGCCTGGATAGGAAAATAATAATTATAAATAATATAAAAACTGTGCAATCTCAATAGAGAAAAGCACAGTTTATTTATATAAAAGAGTAATTTTATTTCCGCTTTTCTTAATAAAACCTTCATCCTTCAAACACTTAATTTCACGCATCATAGCACTTCTATCAACACTCAAATAATCCGCCAAATCAGTTAAAGAAAAAGGGAGAGTAAAAGTTTTACTCAAATTTCTAGTAGACAAAATATTAAAATAGCCACGAAGTTTTTCACGAATAGAACGTTTTGTTAAAATTTCAACCCTAGTATTCAAATCCATAACTTTATTTAAAATCAAACTAGAAAAATTCTCAGACAAAACCTGATGGAATTTACAATTATTTCTGCACTTTTGATGAATATTATCATAATTAAAAAACAGAACTTCACAACTTTTTTTAGCCTCAACTGAAAGTTCATTGTTTGTGGTTACAATATATAAAGCCTCACCAAAAATATCATTTTTAGTAAAATGCTCAATTATAGCCTTGTCACCATTCATATCATATCTAACCAAATCTGCTTCACCACTAACAAGAATGCAAATTTGATTCCTTTTTTGTATATATGTAGTTATTGTTTGATTTTTTTTATAAGATTTCTTTTGAACACTTTTACAAGTTTTTGCAAAATCATTTAAAAATAATTCTACATCCTTTATGTATTCCATTATATTCACTCCAATACTATATCTTGCTATAATTTATCAATCTTTAGTAGAATAAATAAGACTTTAATGGAAAAATCTTGTATGCACATTATACAACAAAAAAGTTGCAATTGCAACAAAAAAATCACAATAAAATATTAAAAAAATTTTCGCTTAGAGAATAGCGGATTTACAAACATATTATAAAAATTGTGATAAATGCAACAGAAAATGAATGAAATTGATATATAATAAGAACATAAAATATGTCAAAGAAATTAGAAAAAAGGTAGAAAATTAAAATTATCTTAAAGCGTTTAGGGGGGACAAGAACAAAATGAAAATTATAAAAAGAGATGGAAGAATAGTAGATTATGATAGGCAAAAAATAGCAGTAGCAATAGAAAAAGCAAATAGAGATGTTATTGGAAAAGAAAAAGCAACAAAAGAAGAGATAAAAGAGATTATAGATTATATAGAAGGACTAGGAAAAAGAAGAATCTTAGTTGAAGATGTTCAAGACATAATAGAAGAAAAATTGATGGACATGGGAAAACATAAGTTAGCCAAAGAATACATAGTTTATCGTTATAACAGAGCATTAGTAAGAAAATCAAATACAACAGACGAATCAATTTTAGGGCTAATTAGAAATGAAAATAAAGAATTAGCAGAAGAAAATTCAAATAAAAATACAATGCTTGCATCAACACAAAGAGATTATATAGCTGGAGAGGTCTCAAGGGATTTAACAAATAGATTACTATTACCAGAAAAAATAGTAAAAGCACATAAAGATGGAGTATTACACTTTCATGATGCAGACTATTTTGTTCAACCAATATTTAATTGTTGTTTAATCAATATTGGTGATATGTTAGACAATGGAACAGTTATGAATGGAAAACTAATCGAAAGTCCAAAAAGTTTTCAAGTTGCATGTATTGTAATGACTCAAATAATTGCATCAGTAGCAAGTAACCAATATGGTGGACAATCTGTTAACCTTAAGCATTTAGGAAAATATTTAAGAAAAAGTTATAATAAATATAAAAAACAAATTGAGGAAAAATATAAAGGAAAATTATCAGGAAGCACAATTGAAGAACTTGTTGATGCACGAGTAAGACATGAATTAGAGGCAGGAGTTCAAACAATTCAATATCAAATAAATACATTGATGACAACAAATGGTCAAACACCTTTTGTAACATTATTTTTACAATTAGAAGAAAATGATCCATACATAAAAGAAAATGCAATGATAATTGAAGAAATTTTAAAACAAAGAATTCAAGGTGTAAAAAATGAAGCAGGAGTTTATGTAACACCAGCATTCCCAAAATTAGTGTATGTTTTAGATGAACACAATTGTCTAAAAGGTGGAAAATATGACTATTTAACAAGACTTGCTGTAAAATGTTCAGCAAAAAGAATGTATCCAGATTACATATCTGCAAAGAAAATGCGTGAAAATTATGAAGGAAATGTGTTTAGCCCAATGGGATGTAGAAGTTTTTTATCACCTTGGAAAGATGAAAATGGAAACTACAAATTTGAAGGAAGATTTAATCAAGGTGTAGTAAGCATTAATTTACCACAGGTAGCAATAATAGCAGAGGGTGACGAAGAAAAATTTTGGAAATTATTAGATGAAAGACTAGAATTATGCAAAGAAGCATTAATGTGTAGACATTATGCATTATTAGGAACATTATCAGATATAAGCCCAATACATTGGCAATATGGAGCAATAGCAAGACTACAAAAAGGTGAAAAAATAGATAAATTATTGTATGGTGGATATTCAACAATGTCACTTGGATATATCGGAATATATGAAATGACAAAATTAATGAAAGGAGTATCACATACAACACCGGAGGGACACGAATTTGCATTAAAAGTTATGAAACATTTGCGTGAGACAACAGACAAATGGAAAAAAGAAACAAATATAGGATTTGCATTATATGGAACACCAGCAGAAAGTTTATGTTACAAATTTGCACGTATTGATAAAGAAAAATTTGGAACAATTGAAGATGTAACAGACAAAGGATATTATACAAATTCATATCATGTAGATGTAAGAGAAAAAATAGACGCATTTGAAAAATTGAAATTTGAAAGTGAATTCCAAAAAATATCTTCAGGTGGAGCAATTTCATATGTCGAAATACCAAATATGCAACATAACTTAATAGCATTAGAAACGGCTGTTAAATTTATTTATGATAATATTCAATACGCAGAATTTAATACAAAATCAGATTATTGCCAAGTTTGTGGTTTTGATGGCGAGATTATTATAAATGATAATAATGAATGGGAGTGCCCAAATTGTGGTAATAAAGACCATAGTAAAATGAATGTTGTAAGACGTACTTGTGGATATTTAGGTGAGAATTTCTGGAATGCCGGCAAGACTAAAGAAATTAAGCAAAGAGTTTTACATATGTAAAAAAACGGGATTGAGGGGACGGGTCTTTAATCCCTAAAAATTTTTTAGGGATTAAAGACCCGTCCCCCAATCCCTTTTTTAGGAGAATATTTATGAATTATGCAGATATAAAGAAAATAGATGTTGCAAATGGTGAAGGAGTTAGAGTTTCTCTATTTGTAAGTGGATGTAATCACCATTGCAAAGGATGCTTTAACCAATGTGCTTGGGACTTTAATTATGGTGATAAATTCACAGAAAAAGAAGAACAAAAGATAATTGAATATATGGACCATGATTATATAGAGGGGCTTTCACTTTTAGGTGGAGAACCTCTTGAACCTAAAAATCAAGAGGTGTTACTGCCATTGGTTAAAGATATAAAAGAGAAATTTCCAGACAAAAATATTTGGTGTTATACTGGGTTTGATTTTGAAAAAGATGTTATGGGAAAGATGGCTCAAAAAAGTGAAACAACAAGAGAATTATTAAAATATATTGATGTTATTGTTGATGGTAAGTTTGAAGAGGATAAAAAGGATTTAAAACTTCAGTTTAGAGGGTCTTCAAATCAAAGAATTTTAGATGTGAAAGAATGCTTGAAAAGCGGAAAAATTGTAAAAGAAGAGCAATACTTATAAAAGAGAAGAGATATGTGATCAACATATCTCTTCTTTGAACAATTTTTATTTTTTTTCTAAAAATCTATTCAATAATTGTTCTCTACACAAATTTTCAAACTCATCGTTTAAAGGTACTAATTCAATATTTTCATTATATTTTCTATTCAAACAATATTTGATAATAAAATCACAAAGTTCAGGATTCTTAGAAAGAAGCGGACCATGTAAATAAGTTGCAATAACGTTATTCTCAAAAAATCCTTCTTCAGAATCACCAAATTTATTACCATTTCCAAACAAAACATTTCCAAAAGAATTAGAAATATCAAAAGTTTGACCACCATGATTTTCAAAACCAATAACTTTTGTTTTTATATTTGAGTCACTAGAATCTGTATCGTTATTTGAATTTTTCAAGTTAGCCTCTATAACAATATTTCCAATACACCTTTTCTTTCTATCAGGGTTAGCAACTGTGTAATAATCAAAAACTTCAAGACCTGGAATAATGTTACCTTCAACACCTTTATAGTATTTTCCAAATAATTGATAAGCACCACAGATAAGCAAGAAGAACACACCATTATTAACAGCTTCTTTTATATTATCTTTATATTTTACCAAATCTTCTGCTAAAATGCTTTGCTCATTATCTGCACCACCACCAGCGAAAACAATGTCGTAATCATTAAAGTTTGGAGCGGCATCACCAATGGAATATCTATCTATAATTGATTTGTATCCACGAGATTCAATTCTATATTTTAAAACTTGGATATTTCCATAATCACCATATAGTTCCAACATATCAGGGTATAAATATAAAATTTTTATTGATTTATCTTTATTATCTTGATTTTCTGAATTATCAGTATTATCAATACTTTGAAGAGATTCTTTTGTATCTATTTCAGTATTTTCAACATTTGCTTTTATTTCTTCTTTTTTAGAAATATCACTAGTCTCAACATCAGTTACATTATTATTTTTATTCGTCTCATTAAATTTTTTCAATTCATGTCTAGTAGGTTGCAAAGAAGTATAATTTGCAATAACATATTTTTTAACATCAGTTTTATAAAAAGCATTAACGGCATCTTCTAAATTCAAATATGGTTCAATTTTTTCAGCAGGGAAGCCACTTGTTTTAATTCTAATAGCAATATCATAAGCACGAGTTCCAGAAGTAATAATTCTAGAAACATTATTCAAATTATTAAAATTAATATCCCAAATCCAAGAGACATCAAAACCATCAGCAATATTATCATTTAAAACAAAAAGCAGTTCTTTTTCTGAATCATCTTCATTTAAAATACGCAAGCTAACATTACTTCCAGTTGGATTTTTTGCTAAATTAATTATAGTAGGAACACCATGTATTTTAATTTCTTCCAAACGGCCATTATTCAAGGCAAAAGTTGAAAAAGATTTTTTTACAATATCATTTGAAATATCATATAAACTGCAAACTGAATATACTGCAGTATAATTATAAATTAAATAAATACTATTTCCATTTATTTTGTAGGTATTTCCATCAATATCAAAACATCTATTTTTTAAATCAACATTTGTTGCTAATTTGTAAATTTCATTATCACCAAAATTACAATTTGGACATTTAAACTTTCCAACATGTGAATATTGATAATATTCATATTCTAATCTTGTTTTACAGAAAGGACAGAACTTGCCTTCACCGGCTTCTTTAATTTGCTCTGTTGCAAATTTATATTTATCAACACTAAAATAATAAACATTTGAATTGTCTGGGTTGGCATGTCCAAGTCGTGCAACATTTGGGTCATCATTATTTAAAATTAAATTTCCATTATAAGTTTTCAAAAATTCATTTATTCTTAAAATTAAAGATTCAACTTCCCCATTTCTATCTAATTGGTCGCGGAAAAAGTTTAGAATTACCAATGTATCCAATCTGAAATCTTTAAATACAACAGGAATGTAACTTTCGTCAACTTCAAAAACTAGATAATCTGCTTTGATTTTTCCAGTTAGAGTACAGTTTTTTAATATAGTTGAAAGTATACCTGTTTCCATATTGTTTCCTTCAACATTGCTTACAACTTTATTTCCTGCAGTTTTTAGAGTGTAACCTATGCAGTTATTTGTCATTGTTTTTCCATTTGTGGCAGATACCGCGATTACTGGACAGTTGACTTTAAAGTATTTGAATATTTCTGGATTCAAGTCAAATGCGATTTTTCCTAAAAAGTTTCCTCCGTTTTTATGACATAATTTTAGTATTAAATTTAGTATTTTCATTGCTAAGATTATGAAAAAGTTTTTCATTTTTATCAGTCCTTTCAAGTGTCGATTTTTATAATTTAATAGATTATATCATAATGAAGAGGAGGCTACAAGAGAAAAATGAAAAATGAATAAATACATTGTTTAAATGCTCAAGACCAATATGATGTAACGAAATTATAAAATATTATTTGAAAAGATAAACATATTCCTAGACAAACCACCAAAAATGTGATAACATAAGTAAGAAAAAATAAGAGAAAGACGGGAAAAGCAAAACAAAAAAGAAAGCATCCCAAAAGTAAGGAAAGAGGTAAGGAGAATATGAAAAAAACATTTTATGTAACAACACCAATATACTATCCAAGCGGAAAATTTCACATAGGAACAGCATACTCAACAGTAGTAGCGGACTCACTAAAAAGATATAACAAATTAAAAGGAAAAGAAAGTTACATGTTAACAGGAACAGACGAACATGGACAAAAAATAGAAATAAAAGCACAAGAATCAGGAGAAACACCACAACAATATGTAGACAAAATGGCAGCAATGGCAAAAGAACTATGGGCAAAAATGGACATACAATATGACGACTTCATAAGAACAACAGACGAAAGACATGAAAAAGTAGTCCAAAAAATATTTGACAAATTCATGGAACAAGGAGACATCTACAAAGGAGAATACGAAGGACTTTACTGTGTACCATGCGAAACATTCTTTACACAAACACAATTAGTAGATGGAAAATGTCCAGACTGTGGAAGAGAAGTAGTTCCAATGAAAGAAGAAGCATACTTCTTCAATATGAAAAAATATGCAGACAGACTTTTAAAATACTATGACGAACATCCAGACTTTGTCAAACCAGAGTACAGAAAACAAGAAATGATAAACAACTTTATAAAACCAGGGCTAGAAGATTTGTGTGTAACAAGAACATCATTTGACTGGGGAATAAAAGTATTAAAAGACCCAAAACACGTAATATATGTATGGGTAGATGCTTTAACAAACTATCTTACAGCACTAGGATACATGTCAGATGACGAAACACTATTCAAAAAATTCTGGCCAGCAGATGTACAAGTCGTTGGAAAAGATATTGCAAGATTCCACTTAATATATTGGCCAATATTCTTGATGGCACTTGATTTACCATTACCAAAAACAATATTCGTTCATAACTGGATAACAATGAAAGACGGAAAAATGAGTAAATCAAAAGGAAATGTAATTTATCCAGAAGATTTAATAGACAGATATGGATTAGATGCAACAAAATATTTCCTATTAAGAGAAATGCCAACATCACAAGATGGATTATTCTCACCAGAAGAATTTGTTGAAAGATATAATTTTGATTTATGTAATGACTTAAGTAATTTGTTAAACAGAACAGTATCAATGGTCAACAAATATTTTGATGGACAAGTACCAGAATACAATGGAAGACCAAATGAAGTTGATGAAAGTTTAGAAAATGCATGTACAGAGCAAATAGAAAAATTTGAAAAACTATTTGAAAACTTCGAAATTGCAAACTCAATTCAAGAAATCTGGGCACTTGTATCAAGAACAAATAAATACATTGACGAAACAATGCCATGGCAATTAGCAAAAGAAGAAGACACAGAAAAATTAAAATCAGCAATGTATCATTTAATAGAAAATTTAAGAAAAATAGCAATATTAATAAAACCATTTATGGACGAAACATCTGAAAATATATTAAGACAAATAGGCATTACAGACGAATCTTTAAAAACTTGGGAAAGCCTTAAAGAATATGACAAAATTAAAAATGCAAAAGTAATTGAAAAAGGTGAACCAATATTTATGAGATTAAATGCAGAGGAAGAAATTGAATATATAAAACAAGCAATGAAAAAATAGAGAATATTAACAAATTTCTGATATTGTTAGAATAACAGAAATTTGTTAATTGTAGCAAAAGGAAACGAAAAAATAAAAGAGGAATTTAAATGGGAATATTTAAGAACAAAGATCAATTTGAAGGCTATAACATTTATAGTATGAAAAAATATGTTGATAAAAAAAGAATGATATTTACAATAACTGCAATAATAGTTGTAATTTTAACACTAGCATTAACAATTTATTACCTAGTAGATACAAATATAAGAATAAAAAAAGGAAAAGAATTTGCAAATCAAATTACTGAGTATGAACAAAATCAAAAGAAAATAGAAGAGCAAAAAGAAGCGGAAAGAAAGGCTAAAATTCCGCAACTTACAGAAGAGGGAAAAGAAAACTTAAAAAACATATATCATTCACAAGAAAAAACAGCCTATTTAACATTTGATGATGGACCATCAAATAACACACACGAAATTTTAGACATACTAAAACAATACAATATTAAAGCAACATTCTTTGTTTTAGGTAGCCAAGTACAAGTATTTCCAGAAACAACAAACAGAATATATAATGAAGGACATTATATAGCAAACCATGGATATTCACACAAATATTCAAGTATATATCAGTCACCAGAACAGGTCTTAAATGAATATAATCAGTGCAATGAAGTTGTAGCAAAAACAATAAATGTACCTGAATATAATTCACACCTATTCAGATTTCCAGGAGGTTCAGTAGGGGGAAAATATGCTGATTTAAAAAAACAGGCAATAACACTGCTTGACCAAAACAATATTTTACATATTGACTGGAATTCTCTAACTGGAGACTCAGAAAAGGCAAATCCAACAGAAGAATATTTAATGGACAATTTACAAAAGACGACAGAGGGGAAAAATAATTTGGTAGTTTTAATGCATGATGCACAGGCAAAACACATAACTGTAGAAACATTACCAAAAGTAATTGAATATTTACAACAACAAGGATATACATTTAAAAATTTCTATGAAATTATTAAATAAAATGTGTTTAAGATAAATACACAAAAATATGTATAGAAATATGGAGGAGAGAAAATTGCCTAGAAAAAAGAAAGAAGTAGTAGAAGGAATAACAGAAAAACTTGAATATTTAGGTTTAGACTTAGATAAAATACCACAGAATCTAAAAAAATTTGAACCTTTAGAATATAGAGTTTCAAGATTTTACGATGAAAAGCAATATAGACAATACAGATACATAGATGTAAAAGATATACAAATTTTATTATCACCAACAAACAGATTAACAGACTTAGATGAAAAATACAAAAAGGCAAGACCACTTTATGAATATTTAGATAGTAAAAATGAAGAAAATATCATAAAATATACAACTTTTTTGAATATGTTAAGAAATATGGATATAAATGAGGTAGAAAAAGTTGAAAGAGAACAAATGCAATTAAATAGAGAAATACCATTTAAAGTAAAATTCCAAGGAAACTATTTATGGCAAATTTACTATTCAGAAAATACAGACAAATATTTTATGATAGTACCAACAGAAGATACAGACTATTCAACATTTTTCTATTTGTTGAAAAGACAAATAGAAAACAAAAGAGTAGGCAAAGTTTTTGTACCAGTAAGTAATGTAAAATATTCAAATAAAATTCTAAAAAAATCTGAATTTGAGGATATAGAAAATTATTTATGGCTATTTACAAAAGACTGGCCATTAATATACGAAGTATATGACAAGAAAAATATAATGTCAGTTCAAATTATAGGTGAAACAAATGTATACGAAAAAATAAAAACAACATATAAAATTCAATTAGAAGACGAAAAAGAGGCAAGTGAATTTTATAAATTGTTAAAAGCACTATTTATATTGCAAACTGAAATTCCTGATTACTATAAATTTGATACAAATATAGATAAAACAGGAAAATTAGAATTTTACTTAGATGGACAAAAGATTGAATATAAACATATGGTAGAGTTTATAAGAGAACAATATAAAATAGGACTAAAAAGAAGAAAAGAACTAAAAAGCAAAATTCGTGCATTTAATAAAAGAATAAAAAAATTACAAGAATTAGCAGCAACACAAGAAATTGAATATTTAGCAAAAGAAAAACAAATATCAACATTCTTAGAATGCAAAAAATCATTTTTTGGAAAAGTCAAATATTACTTTAAATATAGTAAAAAAAGTAATAAAAGTATAAAAAATGAAGAAGTTGAAGACGAAATAATAGAAGAAGAAAATACACAAACAGAGGAAGTGCAAGTAACAGAACCTGTAAAAAAAGAAAAGAAAAGAATTCCAATTAAAAAGATATATACATTAGAAGAATTAATAACAAGTTACAAAGAACTAGAAGAACTAGAAAATCAAATGAAAAATCTTTTAATGGATATAAATGCTTTAAAATTAAAAACAAAAAATATGGCAAAAAAAATAGAAAATGCTTCAAAATATATTGAAGAAATAGATAGCCATAAAAAGAGTATATTCGAATTCTGGAAATATAGCAATAAAGACGAAATGGAAGTACTTCCAGAGGGCGAGCAAGAAGAAGTAAATGTAATAAAGAAAATAGAAAAAACATTTAATTATGAAGAAGATTTAGAAGAATTTGGCAAAAAAATTGATAAAATGCAAAGAAGAAATCTTGATAGAGAAGATACAGACAGTGTATTTATTGCAACAACTAATTTGATAAATACTTTAAATAAAATAAAGACCAATAATATAATGCCAGAAGAAATAGAAAAAGCGCTAAAGGACTTAAAAGCAGAAGCAAAAGAACTAAAATCTTTAAATGAAGAAGAATATGATATTTTTGGAAACATTATTCAAGATACAACAAAAGTTAGAAAGATAAACAATAAAAGACACAGAGAATTACCAAAAGATAAGTTTAATATTTTGGAAGTTAACAAAAATACAAAACAAATTGGCTTCAAATTAGTTTTACAATCAATTGTACAAAATATAACAAAGGCACTGGATAAGGGAATCATTCCGGAATCTCTACCAGTATATAAAGCAATTAACGGAGAACTTTTGAATAATAAGGAAATTAATATTTTCAATATCAACCCAGAAAAGGAAATGCAAGATGCAGTAAAAGTTGACGGAGATAAAATTAATTTATATAAAATACATATTAAAGAGGGAAGTAAAGGTATTGCTTTTTCAAATATAATTTTTTATGATAATCAAAACAAGACTTTGCCTGTTGGCATGGATTTATCAACTAAAATGATTGTTGATATGTCTAAGTTGCATTTGAAATTGTTAGATAAAAAGAATTTTAATGTTGCTAGTTTTGAAGATAGCAATGATGATTTTTCAGATTTTATTATTAAGAATATTACCGTTTTTGATTATGAAGTTGTTGAGTTGGAAGACTTGGAAAAAGCAGGTATCGAAGAATAAATATTATTTGAATTAAATTGTGTTTCTAGTTTTTTATAGAATCTAGTGAATAGTAATAGGAGTAAAGAATTTTCAAAATTCTTTGCTCCTATTACTTTAGGGGATTTATTTAATTTCTTTTATAAACTGCTCTAAAGTAGTAAAGTTTTCAAAGCAATTTTTATGTGTTACTTTTTTATTTAAAAATTCAAAAGATGAATTTTTTACATCATCAATTGAAAATTTTCTGCCACAACATGGACAAAAATCTCCAAATTGTGGAAATGGAAATTTTTTACTATAAATTGAATCTGTTTTTTTAAAGGAATTTAGCAAATGTTCAAATTTACTTTTTTCCATAATATCTGGAAATACAACGGAAGAACCAAATGAATAATTTCTAAGCAAAAACTGTCCATCAGAACTTAAAAGATATTTACCAAAAATTATGAATTCATTTAAAGCATTGCCAGATATGGTATGAAATATTAAACGATTATTTAACATTTCAGTAAAATCCTTTAAACTATTTAACGATTTTTTAATTCCTTCTTTTGAATCAAAACACTCTGTTGGTATGTCAAAAGGTCTTTCTTCATATGAGACCTCTGCTTTTAATATAAAGTCTTTTTTACCATTTTTTATACGAATTTCTTGTTCTTTCCAGTTGTAATATTCTACTAATTCTTTTGGAAATTCTGGTGATCCGTATATGTCATACGAAGTTGGTTTGATCTTATCTCCGTTAATTGTTATCCGTATTGATTCCGGATTTGCTAAATTGTTAAGTTTTATGTGTCCCCATATTTGATTTCCACTTTTTACGGTTTCAATCTTTTTTCTTTCAGTACGTCTCATTTTGTTTACCTCCTTGAATTGTGATTATACTGATTTTACAAATATTTTTAATCCCCCTTTGATTTTAACTTGTCATTTGACAGGTAATATATATTTGCCTGCATCCTATTATACATCAAATTAACATAATTTGCAATACCTGCTATGGTTCATATGTACAAATCATAAATAAAACCTTATAAAATATTGATATTTCAATATTTTATAAGGCTATTAACATTTGGTACCGATGGTGGGACTCGAACCCACATGGTTTCCCGCACGATTTTGAGTCGTGTGCGTCTACCAATTCCGCCACATCGGCATAAATATTTAATACCTTTCTATATTAACATACTTTAAAATAAAAGTCCATACCAAAAATTAAAAAAAACAAAAAAGTTGTAGCAACGTGTTACTATTTACAGTCTTTAAAATTATTGTTTGTGAATAGTATTGCAACACAACAAACAGCAGATTTTTAATACACTATATTTTAAATTTACATAATTTGACAGAATATATAAAAAGTGATATAATACATCCATCATATCCCAAGTGTCGGGAGCAAAAATAGACACACGTTACATATAAACTTCAATAGTAACTACTAGGAGGTAAAAAATGAAAAATTTATTTCGGAAAACTTCAAAAGGAACAACTCCAAAGGCACTAAAAATTAAGTGCACAAAAGAAACAAAGGAACAAGTTTCAAATATTATGCAAAAATATGGATGGACCTTTGACAAATTTGAAAGAGTAATTGAAAAAGAAGGTCTTGAATTAAACATGGCAAAAGTACTCGAGGACAAATTTTCAATTGATAATATTAATTTCTCAAATGAAGATGAGACAGAGAAAACGATATTTTTTCAAGTAAATGATAAAGTCTTAGAAGTGTTGATAATTCAAGAAAATCAGATAATTACTTTGGATATTGAAAAAAAGAAGGAGAAAAAAGAAAAAATGGAGGAAGCTGTGTTAAAAAGAGAAATGCAGGTCCTAAATGGGCGCATAATAACGCCTGATATTGAACAAAATAAGATTCAGATAGAAGTAAGAATAGGAAAGAGAATAAAATACAATATAAGAATTGCAGATGATAGATATTCTACTTCTAGGGTAATAGAATGTATCAAAATAAAAATAAATGAGCTTTTTGATGTTATTGCTCATTCTAAAGAAAAAGAGATGGGCAGTAATTTGATTGAAGAAATAGATGAATTGATAAAAAATTCTAATGTTTCTGAATCTGAAAAAGAATTTATGACAGTAAAAGTCCAAAAAGAACAGACAGAAGTTGATAGAAAAATAATTTTTAAAACTATACGTCGGCAACATTTAAGGACTGATACTGTAAAGGTTCAAAACTCAAAAGAAGAACTAGAGTATTATATTCATGACAAGTTGTGGATATACACAACTAAAAAAGTAATACTTAAAGGTGGCGAGGATACATCAACTTATGATGCAACATTCGCGGAGGATGAGATAGAAAACCTTGAAAAAAATATCAGGAGGGCAAAAAAAATAGTTGAAGAAATAAAAACATGGAAATAATTGGAAACAAATTATTTCTACAGAAAGAATATTCATAATGAATATTCTTTTTGTTTTTGGGAAATATTTAAAATAAAAGAAAAAATAAAAAGACAATATTTGACAGAAAAATGAGATAAAATAGAAATGTATTTTATGTCTCAAAAGGGGGAAAAATGATATATACAATTACATTCAATCCAGCAATAGACTATGTAATAAAAATAGAAAATTTTATACCTGGAAAAATAAACAAAAGCAAAGAAGAATATATATTTCCAGGAGGAAAAGGGATAAATGTATCAATAGTACTAAAAACATTAGGACAAGAGGCAACAGCAATGGGATTTATAGCAGGATTTGTAGGAAAAGAGATAGAAGAACAAGTGCAAAAATATGGAGTAAAAACAGATTTTATAAAAATAGAAAACAACAATTCAAGAATAAACGTAAAAATATTAGAAGAAAATAAAGGAAAAAATGGAAATACAGAAAAAGAAGAAACGGCAGTAAATGCAAAAGGACCATATATTGATTCAAAATATCTTGAATTATTATATAAAAAATTGGAAATAATAAAAAACGAAGATACTTTAGTATTGTCAGGAAGTGTACCAAATGGCGTATCTAGCAATATTTATGAAAAAATTTGCCAAAGACTAGAAAACAAAAATATTAAAATAGTTGTTGATTCAACAGGTGAATTATTACTTAAAACATTGAAATATAAACCATATTTAATAAAACCAAATCAACAAGAACTAGAGGAAATTTTTGGTATAAAAATATCAAGTCAAGATGAAGCACTTGAGTATGCAGAACAATTACAAGCAAAAGGAGCACAAAATGTTATTGTATCATTGGGAAGTGATGGAGCAGTACTTTTAGACGAAAATGGATATTCATACAAAATGAAAGCATTAAATACAAAAAATGCTATTAATACTGTCGGAGCAGGTGATTCCATGATAGCAGGTTTCTTGGCAGGACATGAGATGTATAATAATTATGAAAAATCACTTCAAATGGGAGTGGCGGCAGCAACCGCAACAACAAATACATTGTTTTTGGCAACTAAGGAGAAAATAGAAGATGTTTTAAATAAATTTAAATAAAATACCTTTAGGAGGAAATGAAAAATGAAAATCACAGATTTACTTACAAAAGAATCCATAGACTTAAATGTAAAAGCATCAAACAAAAAAGACGTAATAGAACAAGCAGTAGAACTTATGGAACAAAATGGAAATATAAATAATAAACAAGAATACTTAAGATTAGTCATGAAAAGAGAAGAAGAAGGCTCAACAGGAGTTGGTGAAGGGATAGCAATACCACATGGAAAAGGTGGGGTTATTTCTGAACCAGGATTAGTTGCAATGGTAATACCAGATGGTGTTGATTTTGATGCATTAGATGGTAAGCCTGTAAAATTGTTATTTTTAATTGCTGCTCCAAATAGTAAGGACAACCTACATCTTGAGGTTCTAAGCCGTTTATCAGCTTTATTAATGAATGAAAAGTTTAGAAATAAATTGTTAAATGCAAAATCAAAAGATGAATTTTTAAAAACAATAGATGAAGCAGATGAACAAAGAATAAATGAAGAAACAACCAATAATGTAAATAATAATTTAAATGAAAATAACAAATTAAAAAGTGATGAAAACAAATCAATTAATAAATCAAACAATAATTATGAATTATTAGGAATCACCGCATGCCCAACAGGAATAGCCCATACGTATATGGCGGCAGAAAGTTTAGAACAAATGGGAAAAGAATTGGGACATCCAATAAAAATAGAAACACAAGGACAATCAGGAACAAAAAATAAACTTACTGATGAAGAAATTAAAAATGCAAAAGCAATAATTATAGCAGCAGATGTAAAAGTAGATTTATCAAGATTTGATGGCAAAAGAATTTTAAAAACAGGTGTATCAGAGGGGATTCACAAGCCAAAAGAATTAATAGAAAAAGCATTAAATTCAGAAAATGAAATTCCAGTTTATCATCATCAAGGAAATAAAAGAGAAAATATAGAAATGGAAAAGCCAAAAGGAAATATATACAATCATTTAATGAATGGTGTAACACATATGTTACCATTTGTTGTTGGTGGAGGAATCTTAATTGCAATAGCATTTTTATTAGATGACTATTCAATTGACCCATCAAATTTTGGTATGAATACACCAGTTGCGGCATTTTTTAAAACAATAGGTGGAATGGCATTTGATTTTATGCTAGTAATTTTATCAGGATATATAGCAATGAGTATTGCAGATAGGCCAGGACTTGTAGTCGGATTTGTTGGTGGAGCAATAAGTAAAGTGGGAACAACATTTACATCACTTGGAAATCCAGAAGAAGTGTTAGTAAGTTCAGGATTTTTAGGTGCATTACTTGCAGGTTTTATAGGTGGATATGTAGTTTTATTTTTGAAAAAATTATTTAGTTTTATGCCAAAAAGTTTAGAGGGAATAAGAACAATTTTGATTTATCCAGTTGCAGGGGTATTGCTAATTGGACTAATAATGTTATTGATAAATCCATTTGTATCAGCGATAAATACAGGTTTAAATAATTTCTTATCATCAATGAGTGAAGTGAACAAAGTTATTTTAGGAGCAATTCTTGCAGGTATGATGTCTGTTGACTTAGGCGGACCTGTAAATAAGGCAGCATATACTTTTGGAACTGGGATGTTAGCAGAAGGTCATTACGAAATAATGGCTGCAGTTATGATTGGTGGAATGGTTGCACCACTTGCAATAGCACTTTTAGCAACATTCTTCCCTAAAAAATTACCTAAAAAAGAAAGACAAGCAGGCTTATTAAATTATGTTATGGGACTATCATTTATATCAGAAGGAGCAATACCTTTTGCATCATCAGACCCACTTCGTGTTTTAGTTTCTTGCGTAATTGGTTCAGCGGTTTCAGGTGCATTGTCAATGGCGTTTAACTGTACTTTGATGGCTCCTCATGGTGGAATATTTGTATTACCTTTAATTGGTAATTGGCCTTGGTATGTTGTGGCTCTGGCTGCTGGTTCATTTGTGGCTATGGGTATTATGGCTGTTTGGAAGAAAAATGTTTGGGAAAATGAAAATATTAATGCAAAAGGTTAAGGGGGGAAGGTAAAGTTGAAAAAAGCAAATGTTGTTATTGAAAATGAGACAGGTCTTCATGCAAGACCTGCAACTGAACTTGCCAAACTTGCTATGAAGTATAAATGTAGTATTAACTTAATTGTTAATGGAAAGTTGATTGATGCTAGGTCACCTCTTATGATTATGTCTGCAGGTATAAAGCATAAGACAGAGCTGGAAATTATTTGTGATGGAGAAAATGAAGATTTGGCGTTAGAGGATGTTAAGATTTTTTTAGAAAATAATTAGAAAGAAGGTAATTGTATGCTTGTTGGAAAAGGTATTTCTGAGGGAATAGGACTTGGAAAAGCAGTAATTTTAGAAGAAAATGGATTAAAAATAGAAAAACAAAAAATTGAAAATATTTCAGCAGAAAAACAACAAATATATGATGCTATAAAAGAAGTAGAAAGTGAAATAGAAAAATTAATCCAGAATATAGATGGAACAGAAAAAGAAATAATGCAAGCATATTTAATGATATTGCAAGACCCTAGTTTGATTCAAGAAACTATCAAAATAATTGAACAAGAAAAATGTAATAGTGCATATGCAGTAGAAAATGGACTAAATCAAATAATAAAAACATTTGAAGAAATGGATGACCCATATATGGCTGCACGAAGCAGAGATATAGAGGATATGAAAAAAAGAATATTAGCAAAATTATTAAAAATAGAAGAAATTGATTTATCAAAATTACCTGAAAATACAATACTTGTTGCAAAAGAATTATCAACATCAGACAGTGCCAAAATGAACTTAAAAAACATCTCCGGAATTATTACAGAAATTGGTGGCGTCAATTCTCATATGGCGATAATTGCAAGAACTAATGAAATTCCTGCAATTGTTGGTATAAGGCATATTTTTGAAAACATAAAAGAAAATGATTTTATTGCATTAAATGGAGCAACAGGGGAAATATTTTTAAATCCAACACAAGAGAAAATCGAAGAATTAACAAAAAATCAAGAGAATATAAAACAAGAAAAACAAGAATTAGAAAAATATAAAAATAAAAAAGCAATAACAAAGGATGGACATCAGGTTGAACTTTTAGCAAATATTGGTGGTCCACAAGATGTTCAAATCGTAATTGATAATACGGCAGAAGGTGTAGGACTTCTAAGAAGTGAGTTTTTATATATGGATGCAAAAGATTTTCCATCAGAAGAAGAACAATTTGAGGCATATAAAAAAATTGCGGAAAGTCTAGAAAATAAAAGACTTGTTATAAGAACACTAGATATTGGTGGAGACAAAGATTTAAAATATATGAAACTTCCAAAGGAGGAAAATCCATTTTTAGGTTATAGAGCAATTAGAATTTATCTAGATAATGTTGATTTATTTAAAGTTCAGTTAAGGGCTATTTTAAGGGCAAGTAGTTATGGAAATGTTGCAATAATGCTTCCAATGATTTCTTCAATTGAAGAATTACGAAAATCAAAAGAAATTATTGAAGAAGTAAAACAAGAATTAAAAACAAAAAATATAAAATTTAATGAAAATATAGAAGTTGGAATTATGGTTGAAATTCCGTCATCTGCAGTAATGGCAGACGAATTTGCAAAAGAGTGTGATTTTTTTAGTATAGGGACAAATGATTTGATTCAATATACTATTGCAGTTGAGAGAGGCAATGAGAAACTTGTAAATTTGTATTCTCATTTTAATCCAGCTGTAATTCACTTGATTAAATCTGCTATTGATGGAGCACATAAAAACGGTATTTTATGTGGTATGTGCGGAGAAGCGGCTGGTGATGTTAAATTTATACCTTTGCTTGTTGGTCTTGGACTTGATGAGTTTTCTATGAATGCTAATAAGATTTTGAAGGCTAGAAAGTTAATAATTGATTTGAATTTTGAGGAGTGTAAGAAACTTGCAAATAAAGTACTAAAATTGGAGTCAACAGAAGGTGTTAAAAGGATACTAGATACTAAGTAGTTACAATTCTCACAAACTAAGAAAATTTACAAATTCTGGAAATAATATTGCAATTAACATAAAAATGAGATATAATAAAGTTAGCCAAGAAAAACACAAATAAGTGGAGGTAAAAAAGATGTTGGAAATGAAAAATAACTCAAATAAGTTGGAGAAAGTTAATGAAAGTGAGGTCAAATTAATAATACCAGATATGGTAAAAAATATAATGAATCACTTTGAAAAATATCCAACCGCAAAAAAAATTTCTAACTAATCTCAAAGCCCTAACTCTAATTAGAGTTGGGGTTTTTGAGATTGTAGCAGATATAAATTTTGTTCAGACAATTTAAGTAAAAAATAATAATCAAAAAAATATATAATTCATAAACTCAAAACCAAAACATATATTGTAATAATAAAATTTAAGGTGGTGAGCTTGTGAAAAATACATATATAGTAGCATTAGCAGGAAACCCAAACGTAGGAAAATCAACAATATTCAACAGTTTAACAGGAATGCATCAACACACAGGAAACTGGACAGGAAAAACAGTAGCAAACGCAACCGGAAAAGCAATAATTAATGACAAAGAATTCACATTTGTTGACATTCCAGGTACATATTCAATAATGTCAAACTCAGAAGAAGAAGAAATTGCAAGAGATTACATATGCTTTGGAAACCCAGATGCAACAGTAATTGTAGTTGACAGTACATGCTTAGAAAGAAATTTAAATTTAGTATATCAAATTATGGAAATAACAGATAACATAATAGTTTGTGTAAATTTGTTAGATGAAGCAAAAAAGAAAAAAATAAAAATTGATTTAAAAAAATTAGAAGATTTGTTAGGCGTACCGGTTGTAGGAACAGTTGCAAGAGATAAACAAACACTAGAAAATTTGAAAAATACAATATACAAAGTATGTGAAGGTGAAATAAGACCACATACAAAAACAGTTATATATGAACAAGAAATAGAAGAAAATCTTGAAAAAATAGTGGGAGCACTTGATACCGATTCATTAAAAAATGAATATTTAGAAAAAAGAAATATAGCAACAGACATAGAAGTTGAAGAAAACAAAATATCAAAAAAATTATACAGGTGGATAGCGATAAAACTAATAGATGGAGAAGAAAAAATATTAAAATCAATACAAGAAAATTTAGAATTAAATTTAGGAGAGCAAGAGATTCGACAGTCAGTAATAGAAGCAAAAAAAAATCTAGAAACAAGAGAAATCACATCCAAAAATTTTAAGGATAAAATAGTTGCAGATATCATGAAAAAAGCAGAAGAAACATCAAAAGAAGTATGTACATTTGAAAACAAAAATTATAGAGAAAGAGACCTAAAAATAGACAAAATCTTAACATCAAAAATATTTGGAATTCCAATAATGATACTATTTTTAGGTCTTATTTTTTGGATAACCATAGTAGGAGCCAATTACCCATCAGAGTGGTTATTCAGTGTATTTAATTGGTTACAAGACAAACTAATATATTTTGCAAATTATATACATTGTCCAATATGGCTTTCAGATATGTTAATAAATGGAGTGTATAAAACATTGACTTGGATAGTTGCAGTAATGTTACCACCAATGGCTATATTCTTCCCACTATTCACAATATTAGAAGACTTGGGGTATCTTCCACGAATTGCATTTAATATGGACGGATTCTTTAAAAAGGCTTGCTGTAGTGGAAAACAAATGATAACAATGTGCATGGGTTTTGGGTGTAATGCGTGTGGAGTAACAGGATGCAGAATTATAGATTCACCAAGAGAAAGGCTAATTGCAATACTAACAAATAACTTTGTTCCATGTAATGGAAGATTTCCATTTTTGATAACAATAGCAACAATATTTATAGCGGGAGCATTTGCAGGTGGAAATGGATTTCTAGCATCAATATTATCAACATTTGCGGTAATTATCGTAATAATATTTGGAATATTTTTAACACTGGTGATATCAAAAATATTATCAAAAACAATATTAAAAGGAATGCCATCATCAATGATTTTAGAATTGCCACCATATAGAAAACCACAATTTGGAAAAATACTAGTGCGTTCAATATTTGATAGAACCTTATTTGTTTTAGGTAGAGCAATATCAGTTGCAGCACCAGCGGGCCTTGTGATATGGCTTATGGCAAATATAGGAATTAATGGGCAAAGTTTGCTTTCGATTATAGCAAATTTCTTAAATCCATTTGCAAAATTGATGGGATTAGATGGATATATTTTAACTGCGTTTATTTTAGGAATCCCTGCAAATGAAATAGTTTTACCAATAATTTTGATGTGTTATTTGAAGAGTGGAACATTAGTAAATATAGAGGATACAATTCAAATTGGCCAGATTTTAATTCAAAATGGATGGACTATGCTTACTGCTATGAATGTTATGCTCTTTACAATTTTACATTTTCCTTGTGCTACAACATTGCTTACTGTAAAAAAGGAAACTGGCAGTTGGAAATGGACTGCAATTTCTTTTGCAATTCCTACTGTTTGCGGAATTGTTTTGTGCATGTTTACAAATTTGGTATATAATTTTATTTTAGTTTACTAAAGAGTACTATTCATAGTCTTACATACACAAGATTTTGGAGGCTATGAATAGTAATATTACCATCAGTTTGTCGATTTTTGTCGAACGATTTTTCTTGCATTTTAAAGCAAACTGTGCTAATATAAGAATACGCAATAAAAATTGCATTGCTAAATCTATTATACAAATTTTTTCACTCAACTTAGGAAAGACAAAATAAAATCTTAAATTAAAATATCCAAAAATACTAAAAATAAAAAGAAAGGAGGGCAAAAATATTTTTATCATTTAGAAGAGCCCATAAATAGTAACAAATATTGAATAATATTAGAAAAATAACAAGCAATAATATTGAAAAAAATCAAAAAATAATGTATTATATTACCATAGAACAAATCTGAAAATTAAGCATAAAGAAAAGGAATGGGATGATATGAAAACAAAATATTTTAAATACATATTTATAATATTTGCAATTGCTATAATGATATTTGCAATAATAAAAATAAAGGGCGATGAACAAAAAAAGGAAAATACAACAACAGAAACAAAACAAGAAGAAACAACAGAGGTAACAGAATTAAAACTTGGAGTTGCATCATTTGATAGTATAAACCCAATATTAAGCAAAAATAAAAATGTACAAGATATATCAAAAATAATATTTGAACCATTAATGACATTAACAAAAGACTATAAATTAGAATACTGCTTAGCAAAAGAATGGGCAAAACAAAGTGAAACTGTTTATTTAATAAAAGTAAAGGATAACAGAAAATGGGCAGATGGACAAAAATTTACTGCAGATGATGTAAAATTTACAATAGATAGACTAAAAGATTCAAATACAATATATTCGGCAAATGTTCAACATGTAACAACTGTAGAGGTAGTAGATTCAACAACTATAAGAATTACACTAGACCAAGAAGTTCCTTTTTTTGAATACAATTTAACATTTCCAATATTATCAAGTAGTTATTATAGTGATAAAGAGTTCAATCCAGACATTGTGCCTGTTGGAACTGGAATGTATAAAGTAAGTGATGTACAAAATTCTGCACTAATTTTAACAAAGAATGAAAATTATCCAGATTCAGATAAATTAAAAATTGATAAGATAACAGTTTCAATATATTCAAGTATTGGAGAATTATATAATTCTTTTAAAACAGGAAGTGTTGATTTAATAAGCACTCAAAATAGTAATTTAAAAGACATTATAGGAACAATAGGATATCAAGAAAAAGAAATGAAAGGAAGGGAACATGATTTTATTGCATTCAATACCCAAGGTGAAATATTATCACAATTAAATGTAAGAAAATCAATTTGTTATTCTATAGATAAATCAAATATTGTTTCAAGTGTTTACGGAGACAAATATTATACCTCAAGTTTTCCATTAGATTATGGGAATTGGATATATCAAGAACAGGACTCAAGTGCAGGATATAACTTAGAACAAGCAAAACAAATTTTAGTAGATGATGGATGGAGTTACAAATATAAATATTGGCAAAAAACAATTAATTATAGAACACAAAGAATATCTTTAAATTTTGTAGTTAAAGCAAGTGATGCAAATAGGGTTGCAGTTGCACAAAATATAAAAACACAATTAGAAAATCAAGGATTTAGAATTAATTTAATAAAAGCAAATGACACTCAATATCAAAGTTATTTAACAAATAAAAATTATGATATGATTTTGTGTAGCATGAATTTATCTGTAAGCCCGGATTTGTCAACATTTTTTGGTACTAATAATTTAGCAAATTATTCAAATGAAGAAGTTACAAACATTATGAATGAAGTGAAAAATTCAAATGATGAGAACAAATTAAAACAAGATTACAAAAGATTAGGCGAAATATATAAAAGTGAAATGCCATATTTAAGTTTATACAATAACAAATACACAGTGGCATATAGTACTGGATTAGCAGGAACATTAGAACCAAACTGGTTTTATCAATTTTACAATATAAAGGATTGGCACAAATAAAAAATATTTTTAAAATGTATTGACAAAAACAAGTGTTTAGTGATATAAAGTAGTTATCAAACAAAAGTTCAATATTTTAAGGAGGAAATTATAATGGCAGAAAATACAGAAAAGAAAAAGGCTCTAGAGGCAGCAATGAGTCAAATAGAAAAACAATTTGGAAAAGGTTCAGTAATGAAACTTGGAGAATTTAAAGCAATGGAAATAGAAGCAATTCCAACAGGAGCATTAAGTCTAGATATGGCTTTAGGTATAGGAGGGGTTCCTAGAGGAAGAATTATAGAAGTATTTGGACCTGAATCATCAGGTAAAACAACACTTGCATTACATGTAGTTGCAGAAGCACAAAAAATGGGCGGAGAAGCAGCATTTATAGATGCAGAACATGCATTAGACCCAGTATATGCAAAAAAATTAGGTGTAGATATAGATAACTTAATAGTATCTCAACCAGATACAGGAGAACAAGCACTTGAAATAACAGAAAGTTTAATAAGAAGTGGAGCTTTAGATGTAATAGTAGTAGACTCTGTTGCGGCGTTGGTTCCAAAGGCAGAAATTGACGGAGACATGGGAGATTCTCACATGGGTCTTCAAGCAAGATTAATGTCACAAGCCTTAAGAAAATTAGCAGGAGCAATAAACAAGACAAAAACAGTATTAATATTTATCAACCAATTAAGAGAAAAAATAGGAGTAATGTTTGGAAATCCAGAAACAACAACAGGTGGTAGAGCACTAAAATTCTATGCGTCAGTAAGACTTGATATAAGAAAAATAGAAAATATCAAACAAGATGGAGAAGTTAAAGGAAATAGAGTTAGAGTAAAAGTTATAAAGAATAAAGTAGCTCCACCATTTAGAGAGGCTGAATTCGATATTGTTTATGGAGAAGGAATTTCTAAAGCAGGAAATATCTTAGACATGGCTGTAAACATGGACATAATAGAAAAGAGCGGTTCATGGTTTAGTTATGATGGTAATAGAATTGGACAAGGAAGAGAAAATGTTAAGAAATACCTAAAAGAAAATCCAGAAATTTTAGCAGATGTTGAGCAAAAAGTTAGAGCAAATTTTGCTAAAGCATTCCAAGATAGTCTAGGTGAAGAATTACCAGAAGTTGACGAAGATGGAGAATTTGAAGACGAAGAATAATTTTTTAATAAAATATTAAAATTTATTTCGAATTTATTTATAGAAGGAAGGAGGGGGGTACATGGATAATAAAGAACTTTTTGAAATGTTGAATCAAAGATTTGATAAAATAGATAAAAGATTTGAAAAAATGGATGAAAGAATGGACAAAATGGAACAAAGAATGGATAATGGCTTTAAAGAAGTTAATGATAAAATGAATAAAGGCTTTAAAGAAGTTAATGATAAAATCAAAGAAACAAATGATAAAATGGATAAAGGCTTTGAGCAAGTTAATAATAAATTAGATATAGTAGTAAATTCTAATATAGCACAAATTCTTATTGCTCAAACAAAAAATACAAAAGAACTTAACGAGAAAATAGATAAATATATAGAAAAAAATGAAACTGAGCATAAAAAATTTGACTATGAAATAGCAGATACAAGAATGAAAATTAAATTTGCTAGATAAACAATAAAAAGATTGGAAGTAGTAATGTATACAATAGAAGAATTTGATAAAGGAAAAACAAAAATATTAAAATACATACTTTATAAAAAGAGAAGTGAAAATGAAGTTAGAAGAAAATTCGCAAAAGAATTAGATGAAAATATGTTAGAAGATATAATTGAATATTTAAAAGAGGCTAAATATATAAATGACAATGATTATATAAGAAGAACAGTAAACAACTTCATTATTCTTAAAAATTTATCAATAAAAGAATTAAAATATAAACTTTTAGCAAAAGGTTTAAATAAAAATGATATTGAAGATTATATTTACGAAAACAAAGAAGAGTTAGAAGAATATGAAATAAAATCAATATCGAATATTATATACAAAAAATCACTATTTATGGAACAAGACGAAATAAAACAATATTTATTAAAAAAAGGATATAAATCAGAAAATATAAAAAAAGCAATTGAAAAATAAGGCTGGAAAAGCAAGGAGAAAACAATGTCAATATTAACACTAGAAACTAAAAAATATTCAATAAAAATAGATAATTTTGAAGGACCATTAGATTTATTATGTTACCTAATAGATAAAAATAAAATGAATATTTATGATGTAAATCTAACAGAAATAACAAATCAATATATAGAATATTTAAATGCAATGGAAGAAATGAACTTAGAAATTGCAAGTGAATTTATAGTTATGGCTTCAACACTTTTATATTTAAAATCTAAAAATCTGTTACCAAAACAAGAAGAGGAAGAAGAAGAAATAACAGAGGAAGAACTTATTAGAAGAATAATTGAGTATAAAAAATTCAAGGAAATAAGCAAAATACTTAAGGAAAATTATCTCATATTTACAAATAGATTTTATAAAGGACAAGAAGAAATAGAATTGCCAAAGCAAAAATTAGAAAAAGATTATGGCCCTGAAAAAATACCAGATGTATACAAACAATTGATAGAACGAAATAGTGTTAAAATAAATCAAAATGCAAAAAATATTGAAAAAATTGCATTAGTTGATAAATATACTGTTGCTGATAAAGTAAAAGAAATGTATAAAGTTTTAGCAAAACAAAAGAAATTTGTTTTTAATAAATTGTTTCCAATTAAAAAACGTGAAAAACAAGAAGTGGTAACTGCTTTTAGCGGATTACTTGAATTATCTCGAAGAAGTAAAGTAGAAACAAGTCAAGAAGAAATTTTTGGAGATATAACAGTTGAAGAAAAGAAAAAATAAGATTGTTATTGAAATATCTAATTAGATTTGGAGAAAAAGTTTGAAAAAGTAATTGTAAAATACAATATTTAAAATCAAATTTTGAACCTTGTAGGAAAGGAATATCAGTAAATATGAAGCAATTAATGTTCGATTATAAAGAAAACATAGAATATCAAAAAGTAAAAGATAAGGTTAGAGCAGTTATTTTAAATAATGATGGAAGAGCACTTTTAGTGAAATATGCTGGTTTATATATGCTTCCTGGAGGGAAGATAGATGAAAATGAAACAGAAAAGGAAGCGTTAAGAAGAGAAATATTAGAAGAAACAGGGATAGATATATTTATAGATACTGATATTGAAAATGAGAAACCTTTTTTACAAATAGAAACATATAATCAAAATTATTATGATAGAAAAGCCGATAAAAAAATAAATAGAGTTAGGAAAACATCTTTTTATGCATTAAAAACAAATCAAAAAATAAAAATTGAAAAACAAAGACTATCGGAAAGTGAGAAACAAAAAAATCTTATTGTTGAGTTTGAAAATTTATCAGTAATAGAATATAAAGTTCAAAATAATAAAACAGACAATTTTAGAAAAGAGATATTTGATAGAGAAATTTTAATGGCACTAAAAGAATATCGTAATTACAAAGAATGCAAAGAAAAAGAAGGACAAAGATAAAAAATATAGATAAAAAGTTTAAATACCAAAAAAAAGGAAAAACTAATATTATTACTTAAAAAGAGGGTGATATATTGGTTTTTCTTTTTATAATTTTAACTATAATAATTATGTTTATAACAATAAAAATAAAATTTCAAATACAAAATCTAAAAATATCAACAAATGAAAAACCGCATTTAAATAAAAAATATCAAATAAAAATGGTAGTATATACATTAGGATTTATACCAATCTTAAAAATAAAATTAAATAGCAAAAAGATAATAAATAATCAAAAGCTACAAGAAAAAATAAAACAACAAAAAACTAAAATAATAGAAAATAAAGCAAATGTTGATAAGGAATTAATAAAATCACTAAAAAATATAAAAACAGAAATAAAAGAAATAAATTTAAAAATAAGTATAGGAACAGAAAATGCAGCATTAACAGCATTTACAATACCAGTTATAAGTACATTTATAGCAATATTTTTAAGCAAACAAATAAAAAAATATAATGATAAGCAAGTATTTTTAGTAGAACCCGTATATCTTGATAAAAATTTATTAAATATAGAAATTTCAAGTATATTTCAAATAAAAATGATACATATTATAAATACAATATGTATCGTAAATAAGAAAAGGAAAGGTGATAAAAATGAGCGAACATCCAATAGAAGGCCTTATGACTACGGCTATGAACAGTATTAAAGATATGATAGATGTAAATACAATAATTGGTGAACCTATAGAAACATCCAATAATATAGTAATAATACCAATATCAAAAGTATCTTTTGGATTTGCTGCTGGTGGTAGTGAGTTCAAAGGTGAAACAATTGATGAATATAAAAAAGTAGAAAAAGAAGAACAAATACAGTATAGATTACCATTTGGAGGACGGAGCAGGGGCAGGAGTTACAATTAACGCAGTTGCATTTTTGATAATTCAAGAAAATAATATAAAACTTATGCCAGTATGCCATTCATCAAGTTTAGATAGGTTATTAGATTATGTTCCAGATTTAATGGAAAAGACAAATAATATGATGAATAGAATTGTAAGCAATAAAAAAGAAGAAACAGAAAAAATATTAAAAGAAATGCAAAAAAGAAATAATAAAGATATTAATAATGCTAAAGAAGAAGTTAATAATATGAAAGCAGAAAATAATAATAACGTAGAAAATAATAATGTAGAATAATTTTATAAACTTTCGCGCACGAACAAATTTATTTAAAGTATCAATTTTTGAGTAAGATAAAAAGCAGAGTTAAAACTGGAAATTTAAAATTTTCAGTTTTATTTTTTTTGTCGAAAACTTCTATAAAATCGACAAAACTTCTACTTTTTTGCTATTGGAAAAAACTGGAAAAAGAATTATAATACATACATAAAGCAAAAGAAAACTTTAAAAGTTATGTACAAGAATAGAACATAACTGAAAGGAGGAACATCTTTAAATATGGAATCAAAATTTTATGAAGACAAAAAAATGTTGGTTTTTAAAATTACAGATGAAATTGATGACTGTAGTGTACAAAAGATAAGGAGGAAAGCGGATTATGAAATTGAAAGATATATGCCTAGAAAAGTTGTGTTTGATTTTGATAGTGTTACTTTCATGGATAGTGCAGGAATAGGGTTAATAATAGGAAGATACAAATTTGCCAATATGCTTGGAGGAAAACTAGAAGTTGCAAATTTAACTCAAAGTGTAAGAAAAATATTTGAAATGAGTGGGATTCTAAAATTAATTCCAGTAACTGAATTATAATTTTTTTATATATTATGAAAGTTATACAACTTTCCTAATATATAAAATTTATAAAAGTTAAGCAACTTTTACAACATAAATACATTGAAAGGAAAATAAAGATTATGAAAGAACAGATTGAAAATGAAATGAAATTAGAATTTTTAAATAAAGGAGCAAATGAAGCATTTGCAAGAATAACAGTTGCTGCATTTGCATCACAATTAGACCCTACAATAGAGGAACTTGCAGACATAAAAACGGCAGTATCAGAAGCAGTTACAAATTGCATAATCCATGCATATGAAAACAGACAGGGAATAATAAAAATAAATGCACAATTAAAGGGCAATGAAATAATAATTCAAATTTCAGACAATGGAAAAGGAATAGAAAACGTAGATGTAGCAAAAGAACCATTATACACAACAAAACCAAATTTAGAAAGGTCAGGAATGGGATTTACAATAATGGAAAGCTTTATGGACACAATGAAAGTTGAATCAATTGTTGGGCTAGGTACAAAAGTTACATTAACAAAAACAATAAAAAAGCAAGAAGAGGAAATTGATGAAAGTCAGTTAAGTGCTATAACAAAAGAATAAAATAGGGGTAAGTATACATATGTATGAAAATAATATAAATTCAATAAAAAGAGCCCAAGATGGTGACAAATTTGAAATGGACAGACTTATTAGAGAAAATAATGGACTTATTTGGAGTATAGTAAAAAGATTTATGAACAGAGGATATGAAGTAGAAGATTTATATCAAATTGGATGTATAGGATTTATCAAATCAATAAAAAGATTTGACACAAATTTTGAAGTAAAACTATCAACATATTCAGTACCATACATATTAGGAGAAATAAAAAGATTTATAAGAGATGACGGGCCAATTAAAGTTAGTAGAAGTATAAAAGAACTAAACACAAAAATAAATGAATTAAAAAGACATTATTTATTAAATGGAAAAGAAATTACTTTAGAACAAATTTGTAAGGAATTAAAAATACAAAAAGAAGATGCCATAATTGCAATGGAATCAACAAATGCAGTTGAATCAATGGACGCAGCAACAAATACCGAAAATAAAGAAGGCAAGCAAATGACAATTTTTGATAAAATATCAACTGGAAAAAATGAGGAAGAAATAATTACAAATAGAATGGTTGTAAATCAATTGATAAATGAATTGCATGATAGAGATAAAGAAATTATTTTATTAAGATTTTTTAAAGAAAAGACGCAAACTGAGGTCGCAAAAATTCTTGGAATTAGCCAGGTTCAGGTTTCAAGAATTGAACGCAAAATATTAAATGAAATGAAAGCAAAATTAACCTCTGCATAATTATTATTAAAATAGAATTTTAAATTACATAATATTATCAAAATAGAATTTAATTTAAAATCTATTACAGAACACAAAACGGAGTGATTATATTGAAAAAAATTTTAATTTATCTACTATCATTTATATTAATAATTTTTATTATTCCAGCGTTTTTAACTAAACGAACAACACCAACAAGTTCAAAAAAAGAAACAGAAAGGCAATTGCAAGATAACAATCAGCAGGAACAAACTACTGAAAATCAAACAGAAATAAGCAATAAAAATACATATAATTATAGCAAATATGGAACAATATCATTATTACATAAAAAAACAGGAGAAGTAGAACGAGTAAAATTAGATGAATACTTATGTAATGTAGTATCTGCAGAAATGCCTGCAACATTTGAGCAAGAGGCATTAAAGGCTCAAGCAATAGTTGCAAGGACATATACAATATATAAAATTCTAAACAAAAAGCATGATAATGCAGATATATGTGATGATTCAACATGTTGCCAAGCATGGATTTCAAAAGACGATAGGTTAGCAAAATGGGAAGAAAATCAAAGAGAAAGTAACTGGCAAAAAATATGTAGTGCAGTAAATGAAACTTCAGGAAAAATTATAACATATGAAAATAAACCAATTGATGCATTTTTTCATTCAAATAGTGGAGGAATAACCGAAGTACCTGTAAATGTATGGGGAGGAACAGGTTATCCATATTTGCAAAGTGTTGAAACATCAGGAGAAAATACATATACTCAATATGCTTCAGAAGTTACACTTTCACAAGAGGAGTTGATAAATAAACTAAAAGAAAAATATAGTGATATATCAATAGATTTTACAAATAGTGAAGATATAAAAATATTGGAATATACAGAAAGCACAAGAGTAAAAACTGTAAAGTTTGGAAATCACGAAATTTCAGGTGTTGAGGCTAGAACACTATTTGGATTGAAATCAACTAATTTTGAAATATCAAGAGATGGTAATAATATTAAATTTTCTGTTAAAGGTTATGGGCATGGAGTTGGAATGAGTCAAACGGGAGCCGATAGTATGGCAAAAAATGGAAGTAGAGCAGAAGAGATTATAAAGCATTTTTATACTGGAGTAGAGATTACTGAAGTTAATAAATTATAATGTATATTTTTATAAAATCCGGAAATAATTGTAATATAAACAAAAATTTAAGGAGGATTTTATGAAAAGAGATATTAGAAAAAATAACAAAGAAGAAATGAGTATGAAAATAATAAAATATTCAGCAATAACAGTTGCTATACTCACAGTAATAGTATTTGGAGTTTTAATTTACAGTAAAAAATTAAATGACACTGTAAAAGAAGGAACATTGTTGGGAGAACAAATATCAACTCAAAATGAAAACACAGAAAGTGCAAGTACAGAAATTGGAAAAAGCGTAAACGAAAGTGAAAATGAATTAAAAGCACAAAATAATATGGTGAATAATACTGTAAATAATATGATTACAAACAGTATGACTTCAAATAATACAACCAGTAAAAATACAGAAACAAAAACAAATAATGTTTTAACAACAAATAAGATAAACACAAATACTACAACTGAGACAAATAGTAAAGCAGAAGGAAAAGTAGAAGAAAAAAATGTAGAATTGAATTTTGCAAAGCCAGTAGATGGAGAAATAGTAAGGGATTTTGCAGTTGACAGTTTAGTATATTCAGATACTTTGCAAGAATGGACAACACATACTGGAATTGATATAAAAGCAGATAAAACAACAGTTGTAAAATCAGCAGAAGCAGGAATTGTTAAGACTATAAAAAATGATCCTAGATATGGATTAACAGTTATTGTTGAACATGAAAATGGATTTCAAACAGTTTATTCAAATTTATTAACATCAGAATTTGTTGTAGAAGGCGAAAAAGTAGAAAAAGGTCAATCTTTGGGAACAGTAGGAAATACTGCAGCATTTGAAATTGCAGATGAGCCACATCTTCATTTTGAAATTTTAAAAGACTCTGTTCAAGTTGATCCTAATATATATTTAAAATAAGAACTTGGAATATGCACTCCAAGTTCTTTTATAAATTCTTCAAAAGCACTTGACAGTTTACAATAATAAAGATAAAATAAAAGAGGTAAGAAAAAAATAATATTTTAAAGAAAAAAGAAATATATATTTGATTCGAACATTGAAAATTTAATAAGAAAGAGGTGTAGATTCATGAATATAGGAATCATAATCGCCGCTGTCTTAATCTCACTTGCAATAGGAGCAATAATAGGAATTGCTTATAGAAAAAAAGTTGCAGAATCTAAAATACACAGTGCTGAAGAAGAGGCAAAAAAAATTGTAAACATGGCAAAAGTAGAAGCAGAAAACCTTAAAAAAACAAAAATAATCGAAGCCAAAGAAGAAATAGTAAACAGTAGAAACGAATTAGATCAAGAGATTAAAGAAAGAAGAGGCGAAGTACAAAGACAAGAAACAAGACTTATTCAAAAAGAAGAAAACTTGGAAAGACGCGCAGAAAACTACGAAAAGAAAGAAGAAAATCTTAATAAAAGAGAAAAAGAACTAGAAGAAGAGCAACAAAAAATAGAAAACTTGCGTAACCAAGAATTAAAAGAACTTCAAAAAATAGCATCATTATCAAGAGAAGAAGCAAAACACATTCTATTAAAAGAAGTAGAAAAAGACATTACTGCAGAAAAAGCAGCAATAATAAGAGAAGCAAACCAAAAAGCAAAAGATGATGTTAAGAAAAATGCTAAAGAACTATTAACATATGCAGTTCAAAAATGTGCTGCAGACCACTCTCAAGAAACTACAGTATCAATTGTCGCACTTCCAAGTGATGAAATGAAAGGAAGAATAATTGGTAGAGAAGGTAGAAACATAAAAGCCTTAGAAACATTAACAGGAGTAGACCTAATAATAGATGATACACCAGAAGCAGTAGTTCTATCAGGCTTTGACCCATTAAGAAGAGAAGTTGCAAAAATTGCTTTGGAAAAATTAATTGAAGATGGAAGAATTCATCCTGCAAAAATTGAAGAAGTAGTAGAAAAAGCAAAACAAGAATTAGAAGAAACTATAAAAGAAGAAGGAGAAAGAGCAGTTCTAGAAACTGGGGTAATAGGATTGCATCCAGACATAGTAAAACTAATTGGAAAACTAAAATACAGAACAAGTTATGGACAAAATGTATTGAATCACTCAATAGAAGTATCTAACTTAGCAAGAATAATGGCAGAAGAATTAGGACTAGATGCAAAACTTGCAAGAAGAGCAGGATTACTACATGATATTGGTAAAGCATTAGACCATGATATGGAAGGAACACACGTAGAAATAGGTGTTGAAATACTTAAAAAATATAAAGAAAATCCATTAGTAATAAATGCAGTAGAAGCACACCATGAAGATGTAGAACCACAAACTCTAGAAGCAGTATTAATTCAAGCCGCAGATGCAATAAGTGCATCAAGACCGGGTGCTAGAAGAGAAACATTAGAAGCATACATCAAGAGACTACAAAATCTTGAAGAAATTGCAGACTCATTTGATGGAGTAGAAAAATCATTTGCAATACAAGCAGGTCGTGAAGTTAGAATTATTGTTAAACCAGATAAAATTAATGATGACCAAATGACAATTTTAGCAAGAGATGTTGCTAAAAAGGTTGAAAATGAAATGGATTATCCAGGTCAAATTAAAGTTAATGTTATTAGAGAGACAAGAACTGTAGAATATGCTAGATAAAAGTATATAAAAGTAATAAAAAGTTGTAACTAAAAATAGTTGCAACTTTTTAATTTTTATACCCAAAATACTTGCCAAACAAATTTTAAAGTGTTAAAATAAGAATAGATTAAAAAAAAACCGAATTTGCCGGAAGATTTTTTTTAATCTTTTTTTATTTTTAAAAAGAATATTATTAAAAAAATTAGATTTGGCAACAATTTAAAATATGGACAAACTCTAAATTATGGTTTTTTTAGAAGGGGGAAGAAAATGAACACAAAATACATATTTGTAACAGGTGGAGTTGTATCAGGATTGGGAAAAGGAATAACAGCAGCATCACTAGGAAGATTATTAAAAAATAGAGGATATAAGGTAACAATACAAAAATTTGACCCATATATCAATGTAGACCCAGGAACAATGAACCCATATGAACACGGAGAAGTCTTTGTAACAGACGATGGAGCAGAAACAGACTTGGATTTAGGACATTATGAAAGATTTATAAATGAAAACTTAACAAAAAATTCAAGCATCACAATGGGAAAAATATATTCAGAAGTAATAGAAAAAGAAAGAAGAGGAGATTATTTAGGAAAAACAGTACAAGTAATTCCACATATTACAAATCAAATAAAAGAAAAAATATATGGATTTGAAAATACAGACACAGATATAGTGATTTCTGAAGTAGGTGGAACAGTAGGAGACATTGAAGGGCTTTCAATAATTGAGGCAATTAGACAAGTAGGACTAGAAAAAAATCCAGAAGATGTATGCTTTATCCATGTAACTTTATTGCCATATATATTTGGGTCAAATGAAATAAAGTCAAAACCAACACAACACTCAGTAAAAGAATTACAAAGTTATGGAATTATACCAGATATTTTAGTATGTAGAACAGAACAAGATATACCAGACAATATAAGAGAAAAATTGGCTTTATTTTGCAATGTTAGAAAGACAAGTGTAATTCAAAACAAAACAGCAGATTGTTTATATGCAGTACCACTAATGTTAGAAGAAGAGGGACTAGCAAGAGAAGTTTGTAATCATTTGAAATTAGATAGATATATACCAGACAACAGAAAATGGGAAGAAATGATAGAAAAAATAAGAAAAATAGACAAAAACAATAAAGTTAAAATAGCAATAGTTGGAAAATATATTAAATTAGAAGATTCATATATATCAGTAATTGAAAGCATTAAGCATGCAGGATTTGCAAATGACGTGGAAACAGAAATTAAATTGATAGATGCAGAAAAAATAACAAAAGATACTGCAGATGAAATGCTTAAAGAATTTCAAGGAATTGTTGTTCCAGGTGGATTTGGAAATAGAGGAATAGAAGGAAAAATTGAAACAATTAAATATGCAAGAGAAAACAAAATACCATTTTTGGGAATTTGCCTAGGAATGCAAATGGCGGTTGTTGAATATGCAAGAGATGTGCTAGGATTAAAAGATGCAAATTCACAAGAATTTGACGAAAAATCAAAAAATCAAGTAATTCATATAATGGAAAATCAAAAATCAGTAAATAAAAAAGGTGGAACTATGAGACTTGGAAGTTATCCATGTGTTATTAAAGAAGGAACATTGGCAGAAAAAGTTTATGGTACAACTGAAATTGCAGAAAGACATAGACATCGTTTTGAGTATAATAATGATTACAAAGAAAGACTTGAAAATTCAGGTTTGATTTGTTCAGGAACTTCTCCAGATGGCGAATTAGTTGAAATTGTTGAACTTTCTCAAACAGAACATCCATTTTTTATTGCAGGTCAATTCCATCCAGAGTTGAAGTCTAGACCTAATAGACCTGCTCCATTGTTTGTTGAATTGGTAAGGGTTGCAAAATCTAGATAATTGTTGTATAATAATTAATAGGTAACATAAAAATGTTTTATTACAGGAGGAAAACACGATGAAACAAAATGCCAATGATAATTATTTGACGGAGGAAGGAAGCAATTTTATTGAAGATGGTGACACCGGAGATAAGTTGTTGTATATGATAGATAGAAAAAACAACATTTTAATTCGGTCCATGTTGGAAGAGGATATAAAAGAGGTTGTTGCTTTCAGTAGACTCAATTCCATTAAAAAGAAAGAACTGAAAAAGGACCTAAAAGAAAAATTACAAAAAAAGGGTTCCGAAATGAACTACTTCATAATAGAGGAAATTCAACCCATTGATTACAATGGGGATAACTTTAAATCCGAGAATTGGGATTGGGTATATGGATATCCAAAAAAGAAAGTAGGAATGGCAATGAAAAAAATTGAAAATGTTGCCACAAAAAAACAGTGTACTTGTATAGATGGCTCCATTTTTTATAATTGCAATGACCAGAAGGTTCCAAGCATAAAAAAAATTATGAATAAAGTTTATAATGAAGTCTTTGGAATAGAAGGAGAAGTTGTTGCACTTCCAATGAAAAAATAATTAATTAACTCCGGCACTCAGAATAATTTCTGAGTGCTATTTTCATATATTTTTATGCTAAATAGTTCTAGGACTAAATTTGAAGGAATACAATATATAGTCAAATGTGAATTCTATGTGAATTTTAGCAATCTCTATTGACAATTGCTAAAAAAAGGTATAAATTATTAGCAGTTAAACAAAAAGAGTGCTAAAAATAAAAAGTAAAACATTCTTAAATGGAAAAATTGAAGGAGGTAATATCATGATTAAACCATTAGGAAGTAGAGTATTAATAAAAATGAAAGAAGGCGAAGAAACAACAAAAAGTGGAATAATCTTAGCAAGCAGTGCACAAGAAAAACCACAAATCGCAGAAGTAATAGAAGTAGGACCAGGAGAAAAAATAGACGGAAAAAATGAAGAAATGTATGTAAAAAAAGGAGACAATATAATAGTAAGTAAATATTCTGGAACAGAAGTAAAATACGAAGGAACAGAATATTTAATAGTAAAACAAGATGATATTTTAGCAATAGTAGAATAAAAAATCGGGATTGAGGGACGGGTCTTCAATCCCTAAAAATAAAAGGTAAAAAAAATCGGGATTGAAGACCCGTCCCCAAATCCCGAAAGATGGGAGTGAATTTAAAATGGCAAAACAAATAAAATTTGGAGAAGATGCAAGAAAATCTTTATTAGAAGGAGTTAATAAATTAGCAGATACAGTTAAAGTTACATTAGGACCAAAAGGAAGAAATGTTGTATTAGACAAAAGTTTTGGAGCACCACTAATTACAAATGATGGCGTTACAATAGCAAAAGATATTGAATTGGAAGATAAATTTGAAAATATGGGGGCAAGACTTGTAAAAGAAGTATCAGAAAAAACAAATGATGTTGCAGGAGATGGTACTACAACAGCAACAGTTTTGGCTCAAAGTATGATTAAAGAAGGAGTTAAAAACGTAGCAGCAGGTGCTGACCCAATGGCAATGAAAAGAGGAATTGACAAAGCAGTTAATTCTGCAGTTGAAGAATTGAAAAAAATAAGTGTTCCAGTAAATGGAAAAGAAGACATTGCAAGAGTTGCAAGCATTTCAGCAAACAATGACGAAGTTGGAGAATTAATTGCAGAAGCTATGGAAAAAGTTTCAAAAGATGGAGTTATAACAATTGAAGAATCAAAAACATCAAATACAGAATTAAATGTAGTTGAAGGTATGCAATTTGACAAAGGATATGTTTCTCCATACATGGTAACAGATACAGAAAAAATGGAAGCAGTTGTTGATAATCCATACATTTTAATTACAGATAAAAAAATAAGTAACATTCAAGAAATATTACCATTACTAGAAAACTTGATGCAACAATCAGGAAAATTAGTAATAATTTGTGATGACATAGAAGGAGAAGCACTTTCAACATTAGTACTTAATAAATTAAGAGGGGTATTAAATGTTGTAGCAGTTAAAGCACCAGGATTTGGTGATAAGAGGAAAGCAATGCTTCAAGATATCGCAATTTTAACAGGTGGAGAAGTTATAACATCAGACTTAGGACTTGAATTAAAAGATACACAAATTGAACAATTGGGTAGAGCAAGACAAGTAAAAGTTCAAAAAGAAAATACTATAATTGTTGATGGTGCAGGAGATAAACAACAAATAGCAGATAGAGTTGGACAAATAAAAGCACAAATAAATGAAACAAAGAGTGAATATGACAAAGAAGGATTACAAGAAAGACTAGCTAAAATGGCAGGAGGAGTTGCAGTAATTGAAGTTGGCGCAGCTACTGAAACAGAAATGAAAGATAAAAAATTAAGAATTGAAGATGCACTTTCTGCAACAAAAGCAGCAGTTGAAGAAGGTATAGTTGCAGGTGGTGGAACAGCATTGATAAATGTAGCTCCAGCAGTTGAAAAAACAGTAAATGAATTAACAAGCGGAGAAAAATTAGGTGCAACAATAGTATTAAAAGCATTAGAAGAACCAGTAAAACAAATAGCAAGAAATGCAGGATTAGAACCAGCAGTAATTGCTGATAATGTTAAAAAATCAAAAGTTGGTGTAGGATTTGATGCAAGCAAAGAAGAGTATGTTGATATGAAAAAATCAGGAATTGTAGACCCAACAAAAGTTACAAGAAGTGCATTACAAAATGCAGCATCAATTGCATCAATGGTTATCACAACAGAAAGTCTAGTTGCAGATATTCCAGAAAAAGACTGCCATTGTGGACACGATAATGGAATGGGTGCAGCAGGAATGGAAGGAATGTATTAATAAAAAGACTGCAAACTATTGCAGCAACTGAAATTATAAAAAAGTGACAAAAAAAACTCAGTTCAAAAAATTAAAGCAACAAAATTAACATAAAAATATAGACACATATAAAAATCAAATATATAATATTTGTGAACGAAACAAAATTATAAAGGAGATTTTTATATGTGTTTAATTAATTCTAACATAACTGAAACAGAAAATAAAGAGGTAAAAAGAAATTCGGATATAACATATGAAGAAAGATGTAAAATAGAATTTATGGTAAAGAAGAAATATACAATGCAAGAAATGGCAGAAGAATTAGGAAGAAATAAATCAATAATATCAAGAGAAATAAATAGACATTGTGAAGAAAAGTGGGATTATAATACAGGAATATGTAAAAAAGTATATTCAGCAGCAGTAGCACAAGGAAAATATGAATATAGTAAGAAAAAAGCAGGAAGAAAATGTAAATTAAGTAGAGCATTGAAACAATTTATAGAAGATAAAATATTAAAGGAAAAATGGTCACCAGAAGAAGTGGCAGGATATATAAAAGTAAATAATATAAAATTTGAAATACAGCCAAGTTTTCAAATAATATATTATTGGATAGAAAAAGGAAAATTAAATATAAGCCCATTAGATTTAGTGCATAAAGTCAAATTAGAAAAGAAAGAAAAGAAAGAAGAAAAGACAGAGAAGAAGCCAAAACATCCAGAGAAAAGTATTCATAATAGACCAAAAGAGATAGATGAGAATAAAGAATTTGGACATTGGGAATTAGATTGTGTAGAAGGTTCAAAAGACAGTAAAAAGACGTATATGACACTTTTAGAAAGAATGACAAAGAAATATATAGTTGTAGAAATGAAAGAACACACGAATGAATGTATAAAAAAAGCAATAGATAGTCTAGAGGAAAAATATGGAAGTAAATTTAAAAAAATATTTAAAAGTATGACAACAGATAATGGACATGAGTTCTTAAATTATGATAAAATAGAAATATCAAAATTTAATGAGAATGAGAGAAGGACAGAAGTGTATTATGCAGATCCATATAGTTCATGGCAAAAAGGAATGAATGAAAATTGTAATGGAATATTAAGAAGATTTATACCAAAGGGTACAGATTTAAATAAAGTATCAAGTGATAAGTTAGAGAAGATATTAAATAAAATAAATGGAAAACCAAGGAAAATATTGGGATTTATATCAGCAGATAAAAGATTTAAAGAAGAAATAGAAAAAATAGTTGCATAAATTATATATTGATTTTGCGTTGCTATTATTTTTTGAATGGACAGAGTACAAAAAAGTACAAAAAATGCAATAAATCTATTGAAAAAATGATAAAATACGTGTATAATGAATATAATAGTAGTAGATATTAAATATCTACTATAATTAAAATGTGAGTCGCCACCCTATTGGCGAAATAAATGTATAGGTGAGAAAATGTGAGCCGCAACCCTGCTTGCGAGATACAAATGTGCAGGTGGAAAAATGTTAATTATAGTTAAATATGGGGTCTATAAGCGTAGATCCCATATTTTCGTAAAAAGGAGATGAAACAAAATGGTAATAGAAGATGGAAAATTTTACTTTATAAAAGATGAATTTTTTGATGTATTTAAAGATTATGGATTAATGGTTAACAAAGAAAATGGTAATAAAAGACCTTGCTATTTTTGCTTTAAAGATAGACAAAATTGCGAAATAATATGGTTTGTTCCAATTTCTACTAAATATGAAAAGTATGAAAAAATTTATGAAAAGAAAAAAGCAAAAAGTGGAAAAAAACCAGTATATAATTTTGTTTTTGGAAATGTTTTAGGGAAAAAAGCCGTATTCTTAATACAAAATATATTTCCAACAACATTAGATTACATAGAAAAGAAATATACAAATTCTAATAGGGATGTTGAAATACCAGAAATTATAAAAGAACAGGTAATTACAAAAGCATTAAGAGTAGTTGACTTAGCAAAAGATGGTGTACAGATTCCATTTTATGATATAATTGAAATGAAGAAAATATTATTAAATAAATAATGTTAGGATTTAAAGGATATTTGAAAATATACTAATATAAAATAAGGTATAATACAACCCCAAAGCGAATACAATTAAACAAAAGTATTCGTATGGGGGTTTGACAATATGAGAAGTATATCAATAGATGAACGTGCAATAGAACTTGCACAATATATAATAGATTCAAAAGACACTGTAAGAGGAGCCGCAAAAAAATTTGGGATAAGTAAAAGCACGGTGCACAAAGATGCAACACTCTAGAACGGTTTGCAAATAGGACAAGTTATTTTTGAAAGTATTGAGATTAAGAAGATTTTTCTAGCAGAGAAGAATCATGTTGAAAAGATTAGATTGGTAATTAAATAGAAACTATTGTATAAGCCTTAAGAGTAAAATCTTGGGGTTTATTTTTTTGACAAAATGTGGTAAAATATGGGCATATAAAAAGAACTTATAGAGGGAGATAATAGATGATACAAATAATAACTTATGATGTAAATAAATATAAAGAATATTCAGATAAACTATATACAATTTCAAAATTAGGAGAAATACAAGCATTAGATGATTTTGAAGTATGTATAATAGATTTATGTAATAAAGAATTGTGGAAATATGTTGGAGGCAATACAACTTGTATAAACGCATATAAAGATTTATTAACTTTAAAGGAAGCAATTTTACATTGTAAAAAATGTAGAATATTAGTTGTATTTCCACAAAATATAGAATTTTGGTATAAACGTGAATATGTTAGTAATGGGAGATATGAATATAAAAATTTTGCTAAATTGAAAGACATTCAAAAAGATATTTTAGAGATACTAAAAAATTATTTGATAAATCTTAAATTTATATCCATAACATATGAAAAAACAACCACTATGCTAGGAAAAACAAAGATATTAGCAGATTTTAATTTATTAAATTTTAGAGAAAGTGGTTTTGAACCGATTACTTTTTCTATCAATAGCAATAAGGTGACAACAGTAAAAAATTCTAAATATATTGTAACAACATTAAATATTTTAGAAGATGAAGAAATATTAAAAAAGTTTATAAGAGAATACTGCAAGAATGAAAATCAAAAACAAGAAATTCCAGAATGGATACAAGAGGTTAATTTTTTTGATGATGAAGAATTAAAAGAAAACAAGAATAAAAATCTAACAAAAATACGCAAATTAAATACTTTAAATGCAGAAATAGATATAAAAGTGAAAAAGAATTTAGAGTATAAAAGTATTTTATATACAAATGGAGATGAATTAGTAAAGATTGTACTTGAAATTTTAGATGAAATTCTTGAATATGATTCTAGTGAATTTGTAGATGAAAAAAGAGAAGATTTTCTTATAAAGAAGAAAGATGTAACTTTTGTTGGAGAAATTAAAGGATTAAGTTCATCAGTTAAAAATGAAAATGTTTCGCAATTAGATGTTCATGTTCAGAGCTATTTAGATGATTTACAACAAGAAGAAACTGAAGAAAAAGTAAAGGGATTATTAATAATAAATCATCAAAGAAACAAACCAATAGAAGAAAGACAAGAAGTGCATGAACATCAAATAAAACTAGCAACAAGAAATGAATCTTTGATAATTGAGACTACAACGTTATTGAAAATATATGAAAAATATAAATTGGGAGATATGACTAAAGAAGAATGTAAAAAATTATTTAAAGATAATATAGGATTACTAAAAATTTAAAAGTTAATTTTCAATTGATTAATGCAGATTTATAAGGTAAAATTAAAAAAAGTGTTGAAAAAAATATAATTATTGATAATATATAATTGGATAAATATAAAAGACGGTATTAAAATTATGTACAATGAAAAAAATAGTTATTTTTCACAAGATGTTAAAGAAATAGAGGTAAAGATTGCAAATCAAAAATTTAATTATGAAAATATTATTAATTATGAATATAATAATAAAGGAATAACAACAACATTGGTCAATGAAATTGTGAAATTTGTAGTGGAAACAATTGAGGATTTTGAACAAGATAGATTTTGGTATGAATATGTAGGAGAATTTCTAGGATTATTAATATTTGTAAATTTAAATGCAAAAAAATCAATGAATGTTAAAGAAATGATACGCAAAGTATCAGATAAAGAATTTATTAAAAGTATTATATTAGACAATATAGGGGAATTAGAAAAATATTCAGAGGCACAAGTATTTGTTAATACTGCTAAAATAATAAAAAGTGAAAAAACATTTGAGAGTGTATTAGAAATAATACATAAAGGATTATATAAATATTTTTATGAAAAACTTGATGAAGAAAATGATGATAAGATGCAAAAGAATATAAATATTGTAATCCCTAAAAATATAGATGAAATATCTCAATATACTTTATCTAATATTTATTATTATAATATGAATAAACAAGAAGAAAAGGTGAAATTATTGGAATTGGATCAAAATAAATATAAAAATTTAATTCGATTTATAAAATATATAGATGGCATAGGGTATATTGCTATTGATAATGTTAGTACGATGATTAATCAAAATTGTATTAGAATATTTTAGATAGAAGGTACAAAGGTGATGAAGATGAGATTAGAAGGAACTTTTAGAGAGAGCATAGATGGTGAATGGTTTAAAAAACATGAAGCTGACGAAATAGATTATAGTAAAGATAGTTATGATTATTTGTTTGATGATGAATTAGAATATGATATAAATAGTGAGAGTTATGATGATAAAAAAGTGATATCTGCTGAAAAAAATGAATCAGATACAATTAAAAAAATTTTGGCAGAAAGTGAAATGGGTGACGAAGAATTAGCATCTTTATGGGGAAAGAACGATTTAGGAAAATATACAATTAATACACCTACTCAAGAAAAGCAAGCTGCTCAAAATGAAGATAGAAATATGCAGCCTATTAGCAAACTGGAATTTCAAGAAATTTCAGATGAAGTGGATCGTGAAGATGCAGAAATGCAAGAAAAATTCAAACAAATGGCTGAAGAACTCGAGGGAATATTCTAAAACTAACTAAGGAGGAAAAACATGATTGCAGAAAATTATGCTTGTGCATATAAAGAAGTTATAGAAGTATTGAAATATACTAAAAGAGAGGATGTAAATAAAATACCTAAATATAGGATATTACTTTGGAAAACAAATATGAATAAGGACTATGACTTTAAAATTGATACAACAAAATCATTAAAAGAACAGAATTTATCTGATGAAGCAAAAGCCATAATTGCGAATATATTTAAGAAATATTGGGCAACTGATTATCAAAGAGAAAGAATAGAAGCTAAAGAGAAATATGATATAGAACAGTTAGAAAAAGAAAAACAAGAAAAATACAACTCAGAGAATTTATTTAAAAATAAAAGTAAGGGTGAAGAAAAACAAGTACAATCTATTAAGGAAAAAAGTTTAGTAGTTGTAAATGAAGAAAAATGGTATAAAAAAATTTTTAGTATTATTAAAAGTTTTTTTAATAAATAAAGGAATAGGTTAAACATGGAATTCTTGAATAAAATTTTAGGAAAAAATAATTCTTATGAAAGTCAATTGTTAAAGAAATATGGAAATGCTAATAAACTTAAAAAAAATGGTTTAAAAATACTGTTTATAGCAGATACACATAACTGCTTAAATTGTAATAGTGAAGTTTTACAAAATATAAGAAAACAACAGGATTATGATTATTGTATTTTATTAGGTGATCATTCAGGAAACGATTTAGAAGAAATATTAAATGTAGTATCACATGATAAAATTTGTGGAATACTAGGAAATCACGATGGTTGGGAAAAGTATGAACAGTATGGAATAAATAATATTAATGGAAAGATAATTACTATAAATGGGGTAAGAATAGGAGGCATTAGTGGGAGTTATAAATATAAAGATTCAACAGAATATGCATTATATACTCATGAAGAAAGTATAGAAATAGCCAATAAAATGGAAGAAGCGGATATATTAGTAACTCATGATAAACCATTTATAAAAGATATGCATAATCCAGCTCATGATGGATTAAAAGGAATTACAGAATATATTTATAAAAACCATATTGGAATACATATACATGGACATTTACATGAAGAAAATGAACAAATATTAAAAAATGGTACTAAAAGTATATGCATATATATGGCCCAATTAATAGAAATATAAAATTAAGTATATTATTAAATTAAGAAAGGATAATTTATTTGTTATGGATAAAGAAATACTTGAGAAAATTGCTAATAAGATTGTAAAAAAAATTGATGAACTTGAATATAATACTGAAGTTTCAAATTCAGTGTTGTGGAAAGAGGAAATAGCTAAAAATAAAATTGAATTTAATGATTTATTTGAATTAGATGATAAAATTATTAAAAAATGTGAAAATAAGAATTATAATTTAAATTTTGGTAAATATGAGGGAGCTTACATTGGATTACCATGGGATATTCCATTTATAAAAGAAGAAAAAGGAATAAAAAAAGAAATTAAGGGGATTACAATATCTTTTGGTAATTATTTAAATTCAGAAATATTTAACATTTTTGATTTTGATAATAATATGAAATGTGGAATTTCTAATGCTTCACTATCATTTAGTAAGAAAAAATATGTAGAAATATTAGAAGAAGATAGAAAAAATGTAAGATTAATTTGTGAAAAGTTGATGGAACTTGAAGATAAACCTTTTGAGTTTTTAGACGGTGGTGCAACTTATGAATTTAAGTTTGAATTTCAAAATGGAACGTGTTTAAGAAGAACTTATGAAGAATTATCAAACGAGCAGGAAAAATATTATAATAGTCTAAAGGAAATAATTAATAGAGCTGAATTTTTTGACATGGAAAATATAATATTAAAATTAGCTATATATTATAAAATAAGTACATCAGAACTTGATGATGTTTATAATCTTGAAGATTGCTTTAAAATATTAGAAACAGAATTACAAATGGTTAAAGATGAAAAAGAAACATTATTTTATTTTCCACAGGTAGAAAATCATATTGTAAATATATTGTATAAAAATTGTATAGGTCTAGATTCATTATTTTATTTGGACTTAATAGAAACTGCAATGTTAAAATTAAATTATTATTATTCTGTATGCAAAGATAATTCTATATTGTATGCTACATCAGATGAAGATATTGATACTATTATTCTAAATATAAAATATTTTAATTTGGGTACTGAGACTATAAAGAATAAATGTGTTGCTAACGTGAATAAACATGAATTTTATGAATTAGCTGAAAGATATCATAGTGCTAAAATGTTTAAAAATGCGTTTTATTTTTTTAGTAAAGCTGCAGAAAAAGGACATACTAAAGCTCGTTATAATAGAATTTTATGTTTATACAAAGGTACAGGTGTAAAACAAAATTATAAAGAAGCGTTTGAGGAATTAAATTATTATTTTGGTGATTCTATAAATAGTAGAGCATTATCTTTGCTAGGAGAAATGTATTACTTGGGAAAGGGGACTCAAAAAAATTATGAGCAAGCATTTAAACTTTTTATAGAAACTGAAAAATTTGAATCGATGTCTAAATATTATTTATTTGAAATGTATCAAAAAGGATATGGAATAGAAAAAAATGAGCAAAAAGCAAAAGAATTTTTAAAACAATCAGCAAGTATGAAGAATAAGAAAGCAATAGAATATATCATAAATAATAATATTAAATTTGATGACGAGTTTAAATTTTTCTAAATATTCATTAAAAGGAGATGGAACAAAGTAGTTGACTTAGCAAAAGATGGTGTACAGATTCCATTTTATGATATAATTGAAATGAAGAAAATATTATTAAATAAATAATGTTAGGATTTAAAGGATATTTGAAAATATACTAATATAAAATAAGGTATAATACAACCCCAAAGCGAATACAATTAAACAAAAGTATTCGTATGGGGGTTTGACAATATGAGAAGTATATCAATAGATGAACGTGCAATAGAACTTGCACAATATATAATAGATTCAAAAGACACTGTAAGAGGAGCAGCAAAAAAATTTGGGATAAGTAAAAGCACAGTACACAAAGACGTATCAGAAAGACTAAAAAAAATAAACCCAAGTTTAGCAATGCAGGTAAGAATAATACTAGACGAAAATAAAGCAGAAAGACACATACGAGGAGGATTAGCAACAAAACTAAAATACAGTCATCTAAAAGAAGGGTAAAAAACAAAGCACAAAAAAACAAAACAGAATTAAGAGAAAAAACAAAAATAGCACATAAAAACATGTGCTATTTTAAATAACATTATAATAAATTAACCAATCAAACTGGAAAAACTTTATAAAGAAACTTCAACCTTTCTTTTTTTAGTTTCCACTGGAGGTGGAATTAAAGGACTATAAGCCTCTCCATCATACACATCAACTTCAACAGTACGTGTTAAAATATCAGTATAACTATAAGTTACATTTCTATTATTTTCTTCATATCTAACAACAAAAATGTTAGGATATGCTTTTTCTATTGTTGCTTCCTTCGCAAATGTTCTACTTCTACCAAGAGAACCTTTAACAATTATCTTTTGACCCACTTTTTCTAAGATGTCAGTTTTTAGATTTGATATATCACTTTTACAAATCATGCTATCACCTACTCCCTTAAGATGGCTTGATTATAGCATTTTTAACGAAAATTGTCAAAAAAAGTTTGTTTGCGTAAAAACAGAAAAAATGTTGATATATCAGCAAGAATCAAGGCTAAATTACATAATATTACATTTACATTACATTTTTATTACACTAAAACCATTCTACCATTTGAGCCAATACCACCAACACCTTTTTTACCATCACGAAGTTCTTTAGTAACATCATCAATTGTTATAAATTTATGATGCTCTGTAGTCGCAATCTTTTCAGCAATAATCAAAGGATCCAAAAAATCAATTAAAATACGAGCAGGGGAAGAAGCAAAATTTGCACCAGCCATCATAATTGCCTCAAAATAACTTTGGCATGCACCTGCAAAAATAACAGTATCAGCCTGGTTTTCTTTATCATATCTTCTAGCCTCCTTAACCGTATTTATAAAATGCCTAGAATTTCTGTAATTATAGATATCATTATAATTAGAACCCTTTTTAATCATTCCATCATGACCGGTAATTATCAAAATGTCAGGCTGGTAGATTTTAAGTAACTTGTAAACAACATGAGATTGCTTATATTCTGGGATGCTTTTTACAATAGCATTTAGTCCCATTTTTTTATAATAATTATACGATTTTTGGGAATAACGTTTATCACCGTCTAAATGCAAAATCTTACCAGTTATAATCTTTTTCCTAAGATTTAAAGAGTCTTCAAATGAATTAAAACGATAATCATTATTTTTTGTATCAATTCTAGAAGAAAGACGTTTTTCCTCAGTACTAAACATTTTTTTAACAAAATTATGGTCTAATAATACCAAATCATCAACATTACTATCTGCTTCAATTCTTTCGAATAATCCACAAAGAATAGCAACATCTGAGTTAGAATTTTTTATGATTTTTTTTATATAAAAGATGATGTCTTTTTCATAAGATTTTCTTGCAACAATATCTCCTTTTTTAAACTTTTTCAAAATAATCACCTCATATTTTTAGGCTATTATATTTTATGTCGAAAAAAGGCCTTTTGTGAAAATACACGCAAAATCACTTGCAAAATCTGTAAAATGTTATATAATATATACATACAAAAAACAAACTTTAAATAAACCTAAAGAAAGGAACTAGAAAAGTGGAAAAAAGAAATTTAGAAGAATTAGAACAAAACATAGGATATAAATTTACAAATATAAAACTATTACAAAACGCATTAACACACACATCATATGCATATGAACACGGAAAAAAAAGTAATGAAAAATTAGAATTTTTAGGAGACAGCATATTAGAATTTGTATCAAGTGAATATATGTATAATAAATATTTAAATTTACAAGAGGGACAATTAACAAAAGTAAGAGCAACTGTAGTATGTGAAAAAAGCCTACACAAAATAGCAATTGCACATAATTTTGGAAAGTTCTTATATTTAGGAAATTCAGAAATTAAATCAGGAGGAAATAAAAGACCAGCAATACTTGCAGATAGTGTAGAAGCGGTTATAGCAGCAATATTTATTGATGGTGGATTAGAACCTGCAAAAAAATTTATTATTGAAAACTTAAAAAATGAAATAGAAGTTGCAACAAAACATGTAGGAGAAAAGGATTATAAAACCGTATTACAAGAAGAGTTGCAAAAAAATGGTGATGTGAAAATAGAATACATAATAATAGGTGAGTCAGGACCTGACCATAACAAATCTTTTGAAGCAGAGGTTGCTTTAAATGGAAAAGTTTTAGCAACAGGAAAAGGAAAGAGCAAGAAAGAGGCAGAAATGCAGGCGGCTAAGAAGGCATTAGAAAATCAAAACTAAAAGTTCAAAATCAAAAAAGAGGGATTTTGTATGGGAACAACCATAAATTTCAAAAATTTAAAAAATAGGGAAAAGGTAACCAATTTCAAAAATCAAAAAAATGGAGAAGAGTTGACAATAATCCAAAAAAATAAAGAAAGAATGGAGAAAATATGAGTAAAGAGTATGTAATTCCAGTATTTGTACCACACTTAGGATGCCCAAATGACTGCATATTTTGTAACCAAAAATCAATAAGTGGACAAAAAAAGAAACTAACAAAAGAAGATGCAAAAAAAACAATAGAATATTTTTTAGAAAACATAAAAGATAAAGACGCCAAAAAAGAAATTGCATTTTTTGGAGGAAGTTTTACAGGAATAGATGAAGAGCAACAAGAAGAATTATTACAAATTGCATATGAATACATAAAAAATGGACAAGTAGAAAGTATACGAATATCAACAAGACCAGATTACATCAACAAAGAAATTCTAAAAAGACTAAAAAAATATAAAGTAAAAACAATAGAACTTGGGGTGCAATCTGCAAATGATTATATTTTAGGCAGAGCAAACAGAGGGCATACTTTTAAAGACGTAGAAAAAGCATCAAAATTAATAAGATGGTATGGTTTCAATTTAGGCCATCAAATGATGGTAGGATTGCCAGAAAGTAGTAGAATTGATGAAATAAATACTGCAAAGGCATTAATAAAATTAAAGCCAAAAATGATAAGAATATACCCAGTGCTTGTAATAAAAGGAACAAAACTTGAAAAAGAATATAATAATGGAACATATGAACCATTATCAGTAGTACAAGCAGTTGAAACATGCAAACAATTAGTTAGAATGTTCAATGACAAAAAAATTGATGTTATAAGAGTTGGATTACAAAATACAGAAGAAATTTGTGAACCAGGAAGCAACCAAAGTGAAGTTGTTGCAGGTCCATTCCATCCAGCTTTTAGACAATTAGTTGAATCTGGTTTATGGTATGATGCAATTGTTGATAAAATAAAAAAATTAAATGTAAAAGTAAAAGAAGTTAAAGTTACTGTTAATCCAATAGATGTAAACAATGTAATAGGACACAAAAAAGAAAACGTCAATAAATTACAAGAATTATATGAAGTAGATTTAATTGTAAAACAAGATGAAAAAATAAAACCAGGAAAATTAAAATTAGAAATAACAAAAACATATAATGATTTTTTGGATGGAAACGAAAAAAACAAAAAGTTAAAAATATAAATTAAAAGAATATGTAAAAAATAAGAATTTTCTAAATTGTATAAAATCACCTAAAATTACTATAATAGTAATAAAGGTGATTATTATTTTCAGATTTATTCTAATATATCACCACTGGAAAGGAAACATAAATGGAAACAAGCAAAAAAAGAATAAAAATTTTTTTTACAGAAATAATAGAAACAATAGTTGGAGCAATAATCATGGCAATTGCAACATCATTAATTTTATTACCAAATCAATTATCATCAGGAGGTTTTGCAGGTATTGCAACAATTTTTTATTACTTTTTAAATATTCCAATGGGAACAACAATATTATCAATAAATATACCGCTCTTTATATTTGCAGCATATAAATTAGGAAAAGGCTTTGTAATAAGGTCATTTATAGGAACAGTAACATTTTCTTTTTCAATTGACATTTTAGATAAATTACAACCATTAACACAAGACAGATTTTTAGCATGTATCTACGGAGGAATTATAATAGGACTAGGAACAGCAATAATTTTAAAAGCAAATTCATCAACAGGCGGTTCGGATTTGATAAGTATGTTAGTGAAAAAATATAATCCTAATATAAGAACTGGAAATGTTATAATCATAGTAGATGTCATTATTGTTGGACTAAACGTATTATTATTTAAAGAAATAGAAATTGGACTATATTCAGCAATTGCAATATATTTAATGGGAAAAATGATAGATATTATTTTTGAAGGTATTTATTTTACAAAATTACTTATAATAATTTCCAAAAGAAATGAAGAAATAGCAGAGGTTATTGGAGAAAAAATAGGAAGGGGAACAACAGGCCTTTATGGAAAAGGAATGTATAAAGATGAACAAAAATTAGTATTATTATGTGCGGCCTCAAGGGGAGATGTTGTAAAAGTAAAACAAACTGCAAAAAAAATAGACCCAGAAAGTTTTATTATTATTGCAAATGCAAGAGAAGTAGTTGGATTAGGATTTAAAAAATAAATTTATTATTGCAGTTCACAAACAGCAAATTAAATTGTGGCTGTAAACTGTAATAATAAATTTATTTAGATAAGTAATGAACCATAACCCTATTTAACATATTCATTATCATCAATGTTTATTTTTCCATTTTTTTCATTATCAATATTTAACTGATTAAAATTATCAATTAAAGAATTAACAATTTTTTTAGAAAAGTCCAACTTTGATTTCTCATTGTAAATGCCCAAATGTTTTGATTGCGTTTTGAAATATTTTACCGCTGAAGCCAAAGAAACGTCTAATAATTTTAGAGCATTAGGTGAAATAAAATAATCTGTAGAATTTTTTATTTTTGATTTTTCCATTTCACAAATACAATTTAAATCAGAGTATATACGGTCATAATCTAAAGGATTTTGACAATTCTTAACTGAACCAAACAATCGAATATTATCTGGATTTAAATTCATTTTATTAAAAATTTGATTTATTTTATCTGCATTCAAAATATCTTTATAATCATTTTTCACAATTATTTCAAAAGTTCCACCACCTGAATGAATAGGAAAAGTTCTAATATTACATCCTTCAGGGATAATCTCATTTAAATTCTTAATTAAATTCTCAAAAGTAGATTTTATCTTTAAGTCTGTACTAGAATGAGAAGATACAGAATTTAAAATCTTTATACCCAAAGACTCTGCTAAGATAACTTTAAAAGGATCACCTTCTTCTTCAAGATTAGGAAGAATATAATGGTCTCTATATACATTATTATGAGCGCCAGTTACAGAGTCTGTAGACAATATATCTTTAATATTTTTTAAATCCTTGATAGATAAAGAATCTAATTCCTCAAAATTTATATTAGGTTTTGATACTAAATCATATATTTTTGATGCAATATCAGAATCAATTTTATTTTCATGTATAAAATCATCACAATCATTTTTTATTACAATATTGTCAGTGTCTAATAAATTAGAAACAGAATTTATTACAGGATAAGATAAAGTCTTTAAATCATCATTATTGAATATGCGATTTTGAGAAAAACGAAAGTTTTTTATATATGTATTAATGGTCGAATCAATAAATTTGTCCAATTTTTGATTAAATTCATTGACATTTTCGACATTTTCATTAATATTTAAAAGACCATGTTTTTTCATATTAACTTTATTTTCAACATATGTATACATATCATGTATATTATTAAAATTAGAAGAATCACAGGCACCAAATGTAATATCTAAACCTTTAACTTCTTCATTTTTTGCAAGCGCATCATGTATTTTTTTGGTAATTTTTCTTGTATCTTCAGTGGACATATTTGGAACGATAAAGCAAAATTCATCTCCTCCAAGTTTTGCAGATGTTATATTTTCAGGCAAATAATCCAAAATCGTTTTTAATAATTCCTCTATAGCCAAGTCGGCATTTTTATAACCAATTTCATTATTCAAATTTCTTAAACCATCAATATCACCATATAATAAAGTGTAATTATCAAGATTTTTACATGAACCAATAAATATATCATATAAAAATGTGTTTGACAAAATTCCTAAATCTGGATAATCAGGCATAGAAAAACTTTTTATGTAATTAAGTAAATTTAACTTTGTTGCTAATTTAGCGTTCATTTTATTAACTCCCAACATATTCTAATATATTTAAATATATCACGAAATAGAACTAATATCAAGAAAAATTATTGAATAACAGAAAAAAAAATGATAAAATTATATAGATAATAAACGCATTTATAAAATTATAATATTAACAATCAAAAATTCGTAAAAAATTTTGGAGGTGAAGTTTGAGTAAATTCACTCAAAACACTATGGAAGAAGAAAAATATATAATAGAAAATCAAAATTCATTTGAATTAAAAGACATATTCGAATGTGGGCAATGCTTTAGATGGAATGAGCAAGAAGACGGAAGTTACATAGGAGTTATAAAAAACGGTGTAATACAAGTAAAAAAAGAAAAAAAGATTTGCAAAGAAAAGAATGGAGCAAAAGAAATAAATAAAACAAAAGAAATAATTACATTTACAGGAAAGTGTGACGGAAATCTTCAAGAAATTGTAGAAAAATATTTTGATTTAAATAGAGACTATGAAAAAATAAAAAGTCAATTAGAAAATATAGACGAATACTTAAAAACAAGTATAGAATATGGAAAAGGAATAAGAATTTTAAACCAAGATTTATGGGAAACAATAATATCATTTATAATATCAGCAAATAACAACATTCCAAGAATCAAAGGAATAATAGAAAGAATATCACAAAAATATGGAAATGAAATTGAATGGAATGGAAAAAAATACTATATATTTCCAACGCCAGAGCAACTAAAAGATGTGACTGTTCAAGAATTTAGAAATCTTGGACTAGGTTTTAGAGATATTCGATTATATGAAACAACACAAATGATATTAAACAAAGAAGTCGATTTAGAAAAATTAAGAAAAAATCCAAACACTCAAGAGGTAAGAAATGAACTATTAAAACTTTCTGGAGTTGGACCAAAAGTTGCAGACTGCATATTATTATTTTCGGATTTGAAAAGATTTGATGTTTTTCCAATTGATGTGTGGGTTAGAAGAGTTATGAATGATTTGTACATTAAGGAAAGCGATGAAAGCAAAGTTAGTAAGACAAAAATAGAAAAATTGGCAGAAGAAAAATTCGGGGATTTGAAAGGTCTTGCACAACAATATTTATTTTATTGGAGAAGAGAAAATTAACGAAAAAATCGGGATTGGGGGACGGGTCTTCAATCCCGAAAAAATAAAAACGGGATTGAAGACCCGTCCCCCAATCCCGATTTTTTAGAAATGGAGATAAAATGAGTTTACGAATAATTTATGGAAAATCAGGTAGCGGTAAAAGTGAATACTGCTTTAAAGAAATAGCAAAACTTGTAAAAACAGAAAAGAAAATATATATAATAACACCAGAGCAATTCTCGTTTACGGCAGAAAAAAAGTTGATGGATGCAATTGACACAAAAGCCGTAATAAAAGCAGAAGTGCTAACAATTTCACGAATGGCACACAGGGTATTACAAGAATTAGGTGGAAACACAAAAACTCAATTGACTAAGTGTGGTAAGTCAATGCTTATTTATTCAATATTAAATGAAAATAAAAGCAATCTAAAATTCTTGAGTAAATCTGACGAGAATATTGATTTATCAATGACCGCAATTACTGAGTTTAAAAAGCATGGTGTTTTGCCAGAAGATTTAAAACAAGAAATTGATAAAACAGATGACCAATATTTAAAAACAAAATTGAATGATATGTTTTTAATTTACAGCAATTTTGAGCAAAAGTTGCAAGGTGAATATATTGAAGACACAGACCTATTAACAATATTAAGCAATATTATTGAAGATACTAACATTGTTAAAGATAGCCTTATTTATATAGATGAATTTTCTGGTTTTACATACCAAGAATATGAAGTGCTAAAAAAATTCATTAAACTTGCAAAACAGGTTACAATAACAGTATGCACAGATAGTTTAGAGCCAAGCCTAAAACCAGACACAGACATATTTTATCCAAATAAAGTTACGGTTTCTAAAATAATGAATATGGTAAAAGAAGAAAAATTAAAGTTAGAAGAACCTATACATATAAACAATTCACCACGTTTTAAAACTGAAGAATTACAATATTTAGAGAAAAATATTTTTAATAATAGAGCAAAAAAATATGATAAAAAAGTAGAAAATATCAAACTATTTTTGGCTAAAAATCAATATTCAGAAATTGAAAATGTTGCAAAACAAATTACCAAACTTGTAAGAGATAAAAAATTAAGATATAAAGATATTTCAGTGATTACAAGAAATATTGATACATATTCAAGTTTGATAAGAAGTATTTTCGCACAATATGATATTCCTGTTTTTATAGATGAAAAGAGAGATTTGAACCAAAACATAATAGTTCAATATTTGCTTTCAATATTTGAAATTTTCAGTAACAACTTTTCAAAAGAAGCAATTTTCAATTACTTAAAAATAGGATTTTCTGACATAGAAAATGATGATATTTTTAAATTAGAAAATTACTGTACAAAATGGGGAATAAAGCATAATAAGTGGAAAAACGATTTTACATATGGCATAAATGATGATAACAAAGAAGAAATTGAATATCTAAATAGATTAAGAAAACAAATAATAGAGCCATTATTAAAATTAAAAAGCAATTTTGGAACTGTTAAAGAAACAACAAAAGCAGTATATGAATTTATGCAAGAACAACAAATAGAAGAAAAAATAAACGCAAAAATAAATGAATTGCAAGAGTTAGGACAAATTGATTTAGCAAATGAATATATTGCAAGTTATAAAATAATTTTAGACATATTTGATGAGATGGTTTTAATATTTGGAGATGAAAAATTAAGCATTGCAAAATATATGCAAATATTAAAAACAGGACTAAAAAATAGTGAATTAGGCAAAATACCAGGAACACAAGACCAAGTAATTGTAGGAGATGTAGAAAGGTCAAGAAGTCATAAAGTGGACACTATTTTCATAATTGGACTAAATGATGGAAGTTTTCCAAGCATTAATAAAGCAGAAGGCTTTTTCGGCGATAAAGATAGAGAAATTTTAAAACAAGATGGAATTGAACTTGCAAAAGGAACAATAGAAAATTTATATGAAGAAAATTTCAATATTTACAAAGCGTTCACAACAGCAGAAAAACAATTATATTTATCATATGCATCATCAGAAACAGAAGGAAAATCACTAAGACCATCAATGATGGTAAATAAAATTAAAAAATTATTTCCAGAAATAAAAGAGGAAAGTGATGTAATCAATAAAAATTATGAAATAACAAATAAAAATATGACATATCAAGAACTTTTAGAAAACATATCAGAATTAAAAAATGGAAATAAAATAGACGATATTTGGTATACAATTTATGAATATTATAAAAATCAAAATGAGTGGTATTCAAAGGTACAGCAAGATTTGCAAGGAATTGATTATACAAATATTCCAGAGAATATCAACAAAGAAACAATAGAAAAATTATATGGAAACACTCTAAATGCAAGTGTATCAAAATTAGAAAAATTTGCACAATGTCCATTTTCATATTATTTGCAATATGGCTTAAGGCTAAAAGAAAAAGAAGAATTGAAAGTACAAAATTTTGATACAGGTTCATTTATGCACGAAACAATAGACGAATTTTTCAAAAAAGTAAAAAATGAAAACATCAGTCTTCCGGAATTAGTAACAGATGAAGAAAAAGTACAAAGTCTAGTAGATGATGTTGTAGAAGAAAAACTAGATATGGGCAAAAAATATACATTTGTTGCAACACCAAAATACAAAGTACTTGTAAAAAGGCTAAAAAGAATAGTTGCAAAAGCACTAAAATACATAATTGAAGGTCTTGTATATAGCGAGTTTAATATAGAAGGAACAGAAATCGAATTTGGCAAAAAAGGAAAATACAAACCAATTTTAATACAATTAGATGATGGGAAAAAGGTTGAAATTATAGGAAAAATAGACAGAATAGACACAGCAAATTCAGAAGATGGAAAGTACTTAAGAATTATAGACTACAAATCATCAGCAAAAAATATCGACTTAAATGAAGTATATGCAGGGTTGCAAATTCAGTTATTAACATATATGGATGCAGTGTGCAAAGAAGAGGATTTATTGCCTGCTGGAGTTCTATATTTTAGTCTATTAGAGCAAATAATAAAAGCAGACAAAAAAATAACAGAGGAGCAAATTGAAGAAGAACTTAGAAAGAACTTTAAAATGAAAGGCTTGATACTAGCAGACATAAAGGTAATAAAAATGCATGACAAAAACTTAGAATCAGGAGCTTCAAAATTAATACCGGCAACAATAACAAAAGCAGGAGATATATCAGAGGCAAAAACAAGTGGTGTTAATAAAGAAGAGTTTGAGATTTTGCAAAATTATATTTATAGAACTATTAAGCAAATTGCAAAAGAAATTTTGACTGGAAATATTAGTATAAAACCATATAATAAAAAAGGCCAAAAGCCTTGTGATTATTGCTCGTATAAGGCTATTTGTGGTTTTGATACTAGACTTTGTGGAAATAATTATAATTATATAGACAAAAAGTCAAAAGATGATATAATTAGGAAAATGAAATCGATTGAAAAATAATTCTTATTTAATAAAAAATTTAAAAGGAGAAAACATGGAAACAAAAGAAGAATTACAAAAAATGAGAAAAACAAATATGAAAATTTATCCAACATATAAAAAATTAGCATGGGATTACTTATTTTATTATACAATAGACTTTTTATTTTTAACACAGGTAAAAAATTTAAGTAGTGCAGATGTTGTACTTGCAAGTTCTGTAAAAGCGTTATTTGGAATATTACTTCAGATACCTGCAAATATAATAGTAGAATTTTTAGGAAGAAAAAATAGTGCAATTTTAGGGAATATTTTAAATTGCCTATATATAGTAATGTTCATGATGACAGGGAATATATATGATTTGATTTTTGCAAAATTTATTTCATCACTAGCATTTTCACTAAAAGAGATAGCAGAGCCAAGTATATTAAATGCTTCAATACCACCATCAAAATATAAAAGTAATATTTTAGCAAAAATTAATGCTAAAGGATCTTCAGGATATTATATATTAGGAGCATTTTCCAAAATTATAGGAGCAATTTTATTTGAATTTAATACTTATCTTCCATTTATATTATCTTTAGTAATGCTGGTTATAGTAACAATAATGTCAATGGGATTTATTGAACCAGTAAAAAGAAAAGAAAAGACAAATCAAAATGGAATAGTAAAAAAGCAATTAAAAAATATAGAAGATGGATTTAAATATATATTAAAATCAAATAGATTAAAAGCATTAATAATAGCGTCAGCACTTATTGTAAGCTTATTATCAATATTATTAAATTATCATACTAGTATATTGCAATATGTAAAAATACCAACATATATTATAGGATTTATAGCAGCAGGAATGAGTGTAGTAAGTTCAATGGCATCTAAAATGCAGGGAAAATTTCATAATAAATTTAGAAATAAATCATTAATAACAGTAGCATTAATAGCATCAATAAGCACAATTATTGCAGGTAGTGTAGGAATAATAGCAGATAAATCAAAAATTTTTATAGGAGTGATAATTTTTGCAATAATGATGGCAAGATTTTCTCATGGGATGTATTATACTTTGATAGATAAATACTTTACAAACTTTTCTAATAAGGATATTGATACAAAGATTTTTGCTGTAAAAAATTTAGTTGTTAATATGACATCAGCAATAATGGGATTTATGGCATCATTTTTATTAGGTAAAATGGAAATAACATATTGTATGATTATAGTAGGAATAGCATTTTCAATTATGTATATACTAATGGAAATTTATATGAAAACAAGAGTGGGGCTAAAACCAGAAGAATATTCAAAAGAAGAAAGAAAATATGATGAATTAAAAGAAACGGTTTGATAAAATAACAAAAAAGATAGACAAATTTGCACTGTCCCACTTGTCTCAAAAAGGAGAAATATTTTGAAAGATTTGAGTAATGAAAACATTGTACACGTAAACAAAGATGGTGTACAATATTTACAATTTAGAAAATTATTAGAATATAGTGATGTAATAACACATGCATATTCAATAGGAACAGAAGTTAATTTTAGAACAGCAAGAGCAAACAAGCAACAATTACCAGAACAAGAATTTAAAAAAGCAATGCAAGATTATGAAAAATTGTGTAATGCAATAAAAGTTGATTACAAAAATGTAGTAAAAACAAATCAAGAACATACAGATAATATTGCAATTGCAAATAAGAAAATAAATAAAAATTTACCAGATGTAAATTTGGAAGAATATAGTAGAACAGATGGAATCATAACACAAAAAGAAAATTTAGTATTATCAACTACAAATGCAGATTGCATATTGCTTTTATTCTTTGACCCAGTAACAAAAACAATCGCAAATACACATTCTGGATGGAAAGGAACATTGCAAAGAATTTCTATAAAAACAGTTGAAAAAATGGTAAATGAATTAGGTTGCAAATCAGAAAACATAATCTGCTGTATTTGCCCAAGCATTAGAAAATGCCACTTTGAAGTTGATAAAGATGTAAAAGATTTATTTGAAGAAGAGTTTAAAGATTTGAATATAAGTAATAATATCGATATAATAGAAAAACAAAAAGATAAAGAAAAGTGGAATATTGATACTGTTTTAATCAACAAGATTATATTGGAAAAAGCGGGTTTAAAAACAGAGAATATCATTGATAGTGGATTATGCAGTGTGTGTAATAAAGATTTGATTCATTCTTTTAGAGTAGAAAAACAAGGGTATGGATTAAATACAGCATTAATATCATTACTAGGAAAATAAGCAAAATTTATATAAAATATTAAAAGGGGTAAATATGAAAACAGAAGAAATAAAAGAAACAAAAGAAGAAAAACAAAGAATGAGAAAAATAAATATGAAATTATTTCCAATATACAAAGCACTATCATGGGACTTGCTATTTTATTATACAATAAATTTTTTATTTTTAACTCAAATAAAAAATATAAGTGCATCAGATGTAGTATTAACAGACAGTTTTTATGCCTTATTTGTCATGATTTTACAAATACCAATAAATATAATAATAGCATTTTTAGGCAAAAAAAAGAGCTTAGTAATAGGGAATTTTTTACTTGTAGCACATATGCTTGTTATAATATTTAGTAGAAATATATTTGATTTGATTTTGGCAAACTTTATATCAGCAATAGGATTTGGACTTAAAGAAACAGTAGCATCAGCCGTATTAAAAGAATCAATACCACCATCAAAATATAAAAACCAAATTTTTTCAAAGTTAAATTCCAAAGGTTCAACATGGTATTATGTACTAGAGATGAGTTCAAAAATAATTGCTGGATATTTATTTGTGATAAATGGATATTTACCAATGGTATGTTCATTGATAGTATTAATAATAGCAACAGTAATATCTATGGGATTTATAGAACCAAACAAAAAAGCAAAAGCCAACTTCAAAAAGGCAATGGAAGTTAATGAAATTGAAAATGTAAAATCAGGATTTAAATTTGTTTTGAAATCAGAAAGACTAAAAGCACTAATATTATCAGCAGCTTTCATCTGCACATTGTTGGCAATATTAGAAAATTATGAAGTTAGTCTTTTAGAAGATATAAAATTATCAGCTATAGTAATAGGTTATGCTGGTGCTATAAATAGTCTTGTAAATGCAATTGCATCAAAAAAAGAAAATGAATTTAATAAGATGTTTAAAAATAAATCACTTACAATATTATCATTAATATTATCAATAAGTGCAATAATAACAGGAATTTGTGGAATAACAGAAATAAAAGAAAACTTAATAGGAACTATAATAATATTAGGTGCATATATGATATTTGGTTTTATAAATGGAATGTATTATACAATAATAGATAGATATTTAATGAGTTTTGCAAATAAAGATATAGACACTCAAATAACGTCTGTATACAATTTGATTAGAAATTTTGTTAGAATGCTATTTGGATTTTTAGCTTCATTTATATTAGGAATTACAACTTCTGCAAATGCCTTGATAATAGTAGGAACAACATTTACAATAATATATATATTAATTTATATATATATGAAAACAAGACTAGGACTAAAGCCAGAACAGTATTCAAAAGAAGAAAGAAAATATGATGAATTTAAAGAAAAGGAGATAGTATGATTTTACCAAAATTAGTACCATCAAAAATAAAAATAGGTGATACAATAGGAGTTGTAGCACCATCAAGCCCAATAATTGGAGATAACATAGACGAATTAAATAAAGCAAAAGAAATAGTAGAAAGAAGCGGATTTAAAGTAAAATATTCAAAAAATATATTTTCAAACACAAATGGATATAGCGCAACTGCAAGAGAAAAAGCAGAAGATATAAATGCAATGTTTGCAGACAAAGAAGTAAAAATGATATGGTGTGCAAAAGGCGGGAACAACAGTAATAGTACATTTGAATATTTAGACTATGAACTCATAAAGAAAAATCCTAAAATAATATGCGGATATAGTGATATAACTTCAATTACAAATATAATAACAGAAAAAACAGGACTAGTAACATTTAGCGGAACAAATTTTAAAACAATAGCAACAGATGAAACAGACTTTAGTTACAAACAAGCATTAAGCAGATTTGTAGATGGTAGTTTAGAATTTGGACCAGAAAATGAAGAATATATAACAATTCAAAAAGGAAATGCAGAAGGTGAACTAATAGGTGGAAATCTATTTTTGACAAGAGGAATGATAGCAGGAAAATATAGTTTGAATTTTACAGATAAGATTCTATTTTTAGAAGAACTAGGGCCTGCAACAGAACCAGAAGAATGTAATAATTTTTTATATTACATGAAACAAAATGGAGTATTTGATAAAATAAAAGGTCTATGGATAGGCAATTATGAACACGAAAGTGGAATATCCCTTGAAAAAATAATACTAGATGTTTTAGATGGTGAATACAAATTCCCAATAATAAAATCAAATAATTTTGGACATATAGAAAGAAAAACAGTAATTCCAATAGGTACAAAAGCAGAAATAAACACAGATGAAGATGTAAAAATAAAATTAGTAGAAAATTGTGTAATGTAGAAAAGTCTATAGAATTTTAAATAGGATGTAGATATATTAAGAGGTGTAATAATGTTTGAAACATGGGAAGAACTAGAAAATTCAATAGTAAATTGTAATAAATGTAAATTATGCAAAACAAGACAAAACATAGTATTCGGAGTAGGTAACAAAAATGCAGATATAATGTTTATAGGTGAGGGACCTGGAGCAGACGAGGACAGGTTAGGAGAACCTTTTGTTGGCAGAGCCGGAAAACTTATGGATATGGCATTTGGAATTGTAGGAATAAAAAGAGAAGAAGTATATATTGCAAATGTTGTGAAATGTAGACCACCAGCAAATAGAAATCCAGAAGAGGACGAAGCAAATGCCTGTCTAAATTATTTGAGAAATCAGGTTATGTTAGTAAAGCCTAAAATAATAGTTCTCTTAGGAAGTGTTGCTTTAAAACATATTTTGGGAAAAGAATATGGAATTACCGCCTCAAGGGGAAAATGGGTTGAAAAAAAAGGAATAATGTATATGCCAACTTGGCATCCTGCAGCACTTTTAAGAGATGAAACTAAAAAAGTTGATTTTATAAATGATTTAAAAAGGGTAATAGAAATGCAAAGTTATTTTGCAAATGAGAAATAACTTGACAATTACAAATAGAATTAAAAACTAAGGTATCAATTAAGAAAAGGATATCTTAGTTTTTTAAAATAAAATGAAAAAATTATAAATAGAAAATATAACCAAAACTGTTGAAATAACGTTTTAGTTATGGTAGAATCAAAGT
>ERZ827528.271-NODE-271-length-68195-cov-13.262210_pt1 | contig 68195 bp, 60 predicted proteins | sample MGYA00519768_ERZ827528 | MGnify/ENA primary metagenome ERZ827528 (study PRJEB31778, sample SAMEA3449343) | human gut metagenome | biome: human gut; feature: human-associated habitat; material: faeces | place: United Kingdom | collected 2010/2012 ...
AATTCACATATAAATTCAAGTCTCTGTTTTAGACATTCTTCAAATTGTAATTCTTATTTAATTATTTTCAATTTATACACCATCCTTTCGTTTGGATGATTTTAATATTGTTTTAGACAGCAAAAAAATCAACCAGATTTATTTTCTGATTGATTTTTGTATTTATCTGTTTTATTAGTTCGAACAGATACGTCATTGGTGCGGATGAAGGGACTTGAACCCCCACGTCGTTGACACTGGTTCCTAAGACCAGCGCGTCTGCCAATTCCGCCACATCCGCATATTCAACATTTGAACAATATTTATATTACACTTAAAATAAAAAAAAGTCAATACATTTTATAAAAAAATCTAAAAATTTTTATTAAAATATGACATTACTTTTAGATACTTTATAATTTACAAAACAAAATAAAATAATTTCAAAATTGGTAGTGTCAAAGTATGGAAATTGTGATAAAATGGAAGAACAAAAAAATAATAGTAATACATTACAAATAAAAAGGAGGTTTTAAAGTTATGGCAAATGAATTAATAAATGAAGAAAGCAAAGATTTTATAATAGATATAAAAAATAAGATTAGAAATAGCCAATATGAAGCAATGAAAGCGGTGAATCAAACTTTAATAAATTTATACTGGGAAATTGGTCAAGAAATATATAACCAACAACAAGAAAAAGGGTGGGGAAAATCAATTGTTGAAGTGTTATCAAAGGAAATACAAAAAGATTTCCCAGATGTTAAAGGTTTTTCAGCAAGTAATCTGTGGAGGATGCGAAATTTTTATGTTACGTACAGTAATGCAGAAAATCTCGCACCACTAGTGCGAGAAATCAGCTGGAGTAAGAATATAGCAATAATGGAAAAGTGCAAAGATCAACTGGAAAGAGAATTCTATATAAAAATGACAAAAAATACTTTACCAGAAAAAATAGAAAATAGATTAAAAAATTTAGAATAATTATAATTGCTATAAAAATCTAAAAATTTTTACAAGAATATTGAAAAAATATTGAAATCAGGGTATGATATATAAAGAGATTATTAATAAGGAAGTATAGTTATGAAACAGAAATTTTTGAAAGATTTAGGAATAGACATTGATGAAGAAACAGATGATTTATTAAGACAATTCGACTTAAATGGATTTCTTGATCAAATAAGCGATAACAGAATAAAAGAAGAAGAAAAGAAAGTAGACGAACTACAAGGCAAAGACGAAAATAATAAATAATTGTAAGGATAGAAAAATGAATATAAACAAAAATGATGAATTTATTGTAGATATAATAGACTATGGAGCAGATGGAGAAGGTATAGCGAAGATTGATGGCTATACCATTTTTGTCATTGGAGCAATGAAGAATGAAAAGTGCAAAATACATATAACAAAAGTGCTAAAGACACATGCATTTGCGAAGATTACAGAAATTATACAAAAATCAGAAAATAGAATAGAGCCAGATTGCAAAACTTATAAAAGATGTGGCGGATGTCAATTAAGACACATAAAATACGAAGAGACTCTAAAAATTAAGCAGGAAAAAGTTCAAAATTTAGTAGACAAAATGATAAATAGTAGGTTAGAAAACAAAATAGTTGTAAATAATACAATAGGAATGGAAAATCCTCTATATTACAGAAATAAAGCAATATTTCCTATAAGTGCAAACGGAGAGGTAGGAATTTATGCGGAAAGAAGCCACGAAGTAGTTCCAATAGCTGAATGCAAGATACAAACTACAAAAGCACAAGAAATTGCAAAATATATATTAAAGAATTGGAATAGTAGTATATATGATGAGAAAACAGGAAAAGGACTTCTTAGAAATATTATGATAAGAGAAGGATTTGAAACTGGCGAAATAATGCTTGTGCTAGTACAGAATGGAGAAAAAAATACATTATCAGTAGAAGACATAACTAGAAAATTTCCAGAGATAAAAACTATCGTAATAAATGTAAATACTAAAAATACAAATGTAGTTCTATCAAATGAAAACATAATAATATATGGAAATGGATACATATTAGACAAATTAGGAGATTACACATTTAAGATATCGCCAAATTCATTTTATCAAGTAAATCCAGTGCAAACAGAGAAATTATACAACTTAGCAATAAATGAAGCAAAACTAAATAAAAATGATATATTATGTGACCTTTACTGTGGAATTGGAACAATTGGTATATTTGCATCAAAATTTGTGAAAAAAGTTTATGGAATAGAAATTGTAGATCAAGCGATAAAAGACGCAAAAGAGAATGCTAAAATAAATAATATTGATAACGTAGAATTTATTGCAGGAGATGTAGAGACGGCTTTTGACAAGCTACTAAAAGAAAATGTAAAGCCAGATGTAATAATAGTTGATCCACCTAGAAAAGGATTAGATGATACTACAATAGAAAATTTAAATAAGCTAAAACTTAATAGATTAGTATATGTAAGCTGTAACCCAGCAACATTAATGAGAGATTTACAAAAATTAATGGAAGTATATGAAATAAAAAGCATTACGCCAACAGACTGTTTCTGCTATACAAGTCATGTAGAGTGTGTAGCAGTGCTAGAACTAAAACAAGACATGTAATACTTGACTTTTACTATAATTTCAGAGATTATAACTTTCGAAAACAAAGGCAAATTCGGAAAAAGAAAAACATCAAAGTTTGGGTGTGAAAGTTATCTAGTTATTTATAAGTTAATTGCCGTTTTCATTCGTAAATAATGAAAACGGCAATTTTAATAATAAAAAACTGTAGCTTATATATTTCTATATAAGCTACATTCTAAATCATAGCTGCTTACCAAAGTAAGCCTTCTCAGTCATCTAATTAAATAGATTTCCTATTAATTAAATGATACTATATTTTTATGTAAAAATCAAGGATTTTATGCAAAATTTCTTGATAAAATTAAGGAGTATTTTTTGCCGGCAAGTATTTGAATAGGTCAGAATCTAAAAATGCTTTTGATATATTATCTAAATCTGTTCCCTTAATATTACCTTTTCTCTTTGTAAAATCTATTCTTTCAATACTTATAGGATTGATATTGAATATATTTACCCATCGTCTCATTGTTTTAAAATTATATATTTTACCAAGTTCAACATAAGTTTTACTAGAGATCTGTTTTTCGGTAGGATGTTTGCTTGTAATAGGTAGAACTAATAATGTTTTTCCACCATTTTTTAGGACTACCGCAGGATGTCTACCACTAAATTCTTCACCAATATTGAATCCAAACTCAACCCAAACAACATCTCCACGAATAATACATTCCTTTGATTTTTGTAAAAATTCTGGAGAATTAATTATGATTTTAGTTTTCTTGTCAATCCATTCCAGATAATCTTTAGGTGTATTTCTTTTATTAGAATAATCTTCATCTTTATGTATTTCATAATAATTATCTAAAGTATTTTTTGTATTATTTAAAATATCTAGTAATTCTTGCATATACCAAACTTCCTTTCGTAGTTTGCATTATATCAAATATATACAAAAAATCAATAGTTCTTGCAAAGAAAACAAAACTTTTGTTTAGGCACACAATTATAACTTTATATAAATTCAAATGGGTGGTATTTTAGAGTTGAAGACTGTGATAATAATGACTTTTTATTAATATTAGAGATGTAATAGATAATTTAAATTGATTAAAAGAGAAGATATAAAATATGAGTAATTTTAATTATGGATATGAATAACTATAAAATATGTAGATTTCAGTATGGATATCTAAGTGTAATGAATTTGTAACTCTAAAAGGAGAAATAGAAATTCATGTAAGTAATGGAAGTAGAAAGGAGAATGAAATTTGTGCAAACAAAAAATAATAATATCTAAACAATCAGAAAAGATTGAATTAAAATTATTAGAAGAAAAAGAAGGGAAGATAATAGAAAAATTACGCATAAAAGCATTTGTAGGAAAAAACGGAATAACAGATAAAAAAGTAGAAGGAGATCTAAAAACTCCGAGAGGGACTTTTAACATAGGAATATCATTTGGAACATATGATAAAATAAATAATAAAAAAATAAAATATATAAAAATAACACCAAATCTCTATTGGATTGATGACAGTGATTCAGCATATTATAACCAATTAGTAGATATAACTAAAGTACAAAAAGATTGGAAACACGCAGAGCATTTAGCAGAATATCCAATCCAGTATGAATATGCAATAGAAATAAAAACAAATCCACAAAATAAGCCAAATCGAGGAAGTGCAATATTTATACACTGTAGTAATGGAAACCAGACAGCAGGATGTATATCAATAGAAAGAAATGATATGAAAAAACTTATAGAAATGATAGATGAAAATGCTGTTGTAACAATATTATAAAAGTGAGAGGCATATATTGATTATGCCTCTATTTTGTTATATAATTAGCCTAAATTAGGAGGTAATATATGAATATAATTGTACCAGAAAAATTAAAAAAAGGCGATGAAGTTAGAGTAATTGCTCCATCTCAAAGTATGAGGATATTAGGAAAAGATTGCATTGAGATTGCAAAAAAGAGATTAGAAGATATGGGATTAAAAGTTACATTTGGAAAAAATGTAATGAATTCAATGAGTGACAATTACAATTGTGCAAGCATAGAAGATAGAATTGAAGACCTACACGAAGCATTTAGAGATACAAATGTAAAGGCAATAATGACTGCAATAGGAGGATTTAACTCTAACCAATTATTGGATTATATAGACTATGAATTAATAAAAGAAAATCCTAAAATTCTATGTGGATTTTCAGATATAACAGCATTATTAGAGGCAATACACGCAAAGACAGGTTTGGAAGTATATTATGGACCACATTTCTCAAGTCTAGGAATGAAAAAAGGTTGTGAATATACAATTAAGCATTTTGCTAACGTATTAATGAATGATGAAAAAGACATAATTGATAGTTCAGAAAAATGGAGCGATGACCTATGGTTTATAGATCAAGAAAATAGAACTTTTATAGAAAATAAAGGAATGAAAATTGTTAATAAAGGCGAGGCAGAGGGAAGACTTGTCGGAGGCAACCTATGTACATTTAATTTGTTGCAAGGAACAGAATACATGCCAGATGTAGAAAATAAAATATTATTTTTAGAAGATGATGGAGAATCAGGAAAAGTATTTAACAGGAACTTTGATAGAGACTTACAATCATTACTACATTTATGCAAAGGAAAAAATATAAAAGCTATAATATTTGGAAGAGCTCAGAAAAACTGCGAAATGACAGAAGAAAAATGGATAGAAATAATTAAAAACAAAAAAGAACTAAAGAACATACCAATTGTAATAAATGCAGATTTTGGACATACAACACCAATATGCACAATCCCAATAGGTGGATATGCAAAAATAAAATTCGATAAAAATATAAATATAGAAATAACAAAGTAAATTCAGCTAAATTTAGCTGAATTTTTTTGTAACAAAATCAATGATACGTCCATATTATATTTTGAGGAAGGTGATTATATGGCATATTCAGATAGAGAGCTTTTAGCAAGAATAATACAATGTGAAGCTGGTGGAGAAGGAGATACGGGGATGAGAGCAGTAGCATCAGTTATCATGAACAGAGTTAATGTAGCAGACGGAGAATATGCTCGTGTATCTCAAGGAGGAAGCATTCGTAACATAATTTATCAAACAGGTCAATTCACATGTGTATCAGAAACAGTAGGAGGAAAATATAATCCACAAAACATTTATAACATGAATCCAACAAATGTAGAATATAGCATTGCTGATTGGGCTATTGCAGGGAACAAAATTTCGCAAGCAGGAAATTGTCTATGGTATATGAATCCATATAGACCGACATGTCCAGGTACATTTCCATACAACGGAACAGGAACATTACATACAAAAATAAATAAACACTGTTTTTATAGACCAACAGATAGATACAGAAATTCATAACTAAAAGCATAACCATATAGCACTTTAAAAATAAATAAGGAGGTATTTATGGAAGCTTCAAAAAGTCAAGAAACAACAAATGTGAGAGAAACAAAAGAAGTTGTAAATCAAGTACAAAATGATATGCCAGAGACACTTACAAATACAATTTATACACCTGCATTTTTGCGAGAACAAATTGGAAAGCTAATGAGAGTAGAGTTTCTAATTGGAACTAATAATATAACAGATAGGATAGGTATATTAGCTGATGTAGGAGCAAGTTATATACTACTAAGATCATTCGAAAACGATAGTTTGGTTTATTGTGATTTATATTCTATTAAATTTATCACAATATCAACAACGAGTAATTTAATATCATCAATGGGACAGAATCAAAACTATCAGATGAGAAACAATTATAACATGAGTAGTGGACAGTACTGGTAAAATAAAAATCGCTATACTTTTTATTGTATAGCGACATTTATTATTTATTACGTTTTTTCTTTAAAACAATTGATAAAATTATAGCAACTAATATAATAGATATAATTGCTATTACACCTGGCCAGCCAAATATAGAAACAATTTTACTCCCAAGAGACATTATGACACCTGCAAGTATTACGCCAAGAGATACTGCTAAAATACTGGTTTTAAAATCAAGGTCTAACAATGAAGCTGCTAGAGTTCCAGTCCAAGCACCAGTTCCAGGAAGCGGAATACCAACAAATAATAATAATGCCCAGAATATACCGCTATTTCCAGCAGTAGCTTTTAATTTTTCTCCACCTTTTTTTCCTTTTTCTAAACACCAAGTAAAAAATTTACCAATGAACTTTTTGTCTTTTCCCCATTCAAGAATTTTTCTTGCAAAAAGATAAATAATTGGAACAGGAAGCATATTTCCTATTATTGCAATTGGATAATAAGCGAAAATGTTAAGGTTCATGCTTTCTGCAATAGGAATAGCACCACGAAGTTCAACAATTGGAACCATTGAAACAAAAAAAACGATTAAATATTTAATAAACATAATAACCCTCGTATATATTATTTAGATTTTGAAAAAATCTATAAAACATAAATTATCATCATTTTACTATAACAAAACATAATTGTAAAGCTTTACAAAATAAAAAAATATATGATATATTAAGTAATATAAAAATTATTTTACTAAAAAAGGAGCTATTATGATATATCCAAACTTTCTAAAAAAAGGTAACAACATAGATGTACCAATGCCATCAGCATCTGCAAGTGATGAAATTGACAAGGCAAGATTCATAAATGCTAAGCAAAAATTTGAAAATCTAGGATTTAATATTAATTTATCAGAACACACATTTTTGTGCCAGAAAGCTAGAAGTGCACCTGCAGAAGAAAGAGGAGCTGAATTTAATAAAATGCTAGAATCGGATTCAAAAGCAATACTTTGTGGTGCAGGTGGCGAATTTTTAGTAGAAATGCTGGATTATATTGATTTCGATATAATAAAAAATAATCCAAAATGGATTGAAGGATTTTCAGACCCTACAGGAATACTATTCCCAATAACAACAAAATATGATATCGCAACCATATATGGCAACAATTTTAAAAGTTTTGGAGCAGAAGAGTGGGACATATCATTACAAAAAAATATTGAGATTTTAACAGGAAAAACATTATCAGAAAATAGCTATGAATTGTACGAAGGTGAGAGAAAAGAAAGAACCACAGGATTAGAAGGCTATAATTTAACTGATAAAGTAGAGTGGAAAACATTAGATAAATCTTCGAAACTTAATATAAAAGGAAGAGTAATTGCCGGATGTTTAGACGTAATATCAGTATTAGCAGGAACTAAATATGATGGAATGCATGGCTTTAGCAAAAGATATAAAGAGGATGGAAATATAATGATTTTCGACAATTGTGAGTTATCAAAAGAAGCATTAATACGAGAACTATGGAAACTTAACGAAATGGAATATTTTAAATATACCAAATGCGTTATATTTGGAAGAAATGGAGAAGAAAAATCATATATATACGAATCAATGGAAGATTGTTTAAAAGATAGTGTACTAAACAAGCTAAACATACCAATAATATATGATGTAGACATATCACATAAAGGACCATCATTAAGCATAATAAATGGCTCAATTATGTCTTTAAAATATAAAGATGGAAAAGCACAAATAGAATTTGAATTAAAAAAATAGAAGTCGCCCAGCTATTCAAGCAGGGCAACTAATCAATACCGTTTTTATACAAATATCCGAGTAGCTGACCCTGCAATCAACTCAAGCAACAAGACAATGGGCATTCTGAGTAAATACAATACTAGCAGAAATATCATAATCTTTATCAAAAGCTGCAAGATGTCAACAAAAAAATGAATCAGCAAATAGACGATGTACAAAACGATAATGATTCCAAGGACAGCCATAAGGATGCCTATCATGGAATACAACTCCTTTCAAACGTTGTAAAATAATTATATAACATTTACGAAAAAAAGTAAAACAAAAAAGAGGTAAAAAATGAAAGAAAAATTTATTAAATTATTAGAAGAAACAAATAGACCAGGAATGGATCAATTACTTGAATTTTTAGAAAAATCAGATTTTTATACAGCACCAGCAAGCACAAGATTTCACGGAAGCAAAGAAGGAGGACTACTAGAACACAGCTTAAAAGTATACGAAATATTAGAGCAAAAAGTGGCTAATAATTCTTTAAACTATCAAACAGATGAAGCAACTATAAGAATTGTAGCTTTATTACATGATATATGCAAAACAAATTTCTACAAAGTAGACTATAGAAATGCAAAAAATAGTTTAGGTGTATGGGAAAAAGTACCTTACTATGCAGTTGAGGACACAATACCTTACGGACATGGTGAAAAATCAGTAATGATGATATCAGAATACATAAAGCTAACCAATGAAGAAAAATATTCAATTCGCTGGCACATGGGATATACAGAGCCTAAAGAAGCTTACAACACAATAGGTTTAGCATATAGAAAATATCCACTTGCGCTACTAACTCATGAAGCAGATTTAGAAGCAACTTGTTTTTTTGATATATAAATAATTTTGAAAAATTTTATTGATTTTTTTGCACTTATATGATAATACTATAATAATGGTACAAGAAAAAAGTACCTAATTAATAAGGAGGAAATTATGGAACTAAAAGGATCAAAAACAGAGAAAAATTTAATGGACGCTTTTGCAGGAGAATCACAAGCAAGAAATAAATATACATATTTTGCAAGTAAGGCTAGAAAAGATGGATTTGAACAAATTGCAGCAATTTTTGAAGAAACAGCAAACAATGAAAAAGAACATGCAAAATTATGGTTCAAATTATTAAATGGTGGAGAAGTACCATCAACAGAAGAAAACTTAAAAGCAGCTGCTGCTGGAGAAAACTACGAATATACAGATATGTATAAGAGAATGGCTGAAGAAGCAAGAGAAGAAGGATTTGACAGAATTGCATATTTATTTGATGCAGTAGGAAAAATTGAAGAAGAACACGAAAAGAGATATCTAGCTCTTCTTGACAATGTAAAAGAAGAAGCTGTATTTAGCAGAGATGGAGATAGAATCTGGAAATGCAGAAACTGCGGACATATTGTAATTGGAAAAAATGCACCAGAAGTATGCCCTGTTTGCAACCATCCAAAAGCATTCTTTGAAATAAAAGCAGAAAATTATTAAAATAAAAGATAATTTAATGGCAGTTGAAAAAGATTATTTAAAGTTATAGAAATATTAAAATACCTTGATATGTTTACATATCAAGGTATTTTGCTTTTCTATGTAATTTTCAAAAAGTTAATTTAGTGAAAAAAGGCTACACAAGAAGAAACGAAAAATAGTTAAAAAATAATTAAAAACTATTGACGAAAAATAATTAAAAATATATAATAATGAAAGGAGAATACTTGAAGGAAAAAAGACATAAGTATACAAAATATATGTGCTATAGGATGGACAATAGCAAGTATGTAGCAAAAGTTTCACCACATCATGCACATGATAAATCAATAAGGATGTTTCTAAAAGATAAAGCAGAGGCAGTAAATTTTATTAATAAGGTATTATATAATAAAAGTAAAGAACCAATAAAAGAAAATGAGATAGAGGAACATACAGAAAACTTTATAACAATAGATTATAAGGATAAAGAAGCAGATATAGTATATAAGGACAACAGAGAAGAAGGAAGCTATTTTCTAATAGAACATCAAACCAAAATTGATCCATATATGCCATTTAGAATAGCAGAATATGCATTAGAGATAATGAGAATGGAATATAGGAAAGGTATAATGGCAGAAGTAACAGCAATAGTATTATATACAGGGAAAGAAAATTGGAAAGTACCATTACGATTGGGTAAGAAACCAAGAAATGATAGTCAAATTGGAACATATTCATTATATGAACTAAATAAGCACGAAGATACAGAATTAATAAAAGACGGAAAAGCATTAAGTATAGGATTAGTATTGGAAAGAGCGATAAATTCTAAGAATTTAGTTGAGAAATTAAATGAAATATTAGGAATGCAGTTAAATTTAAGCAAAGAAAGTAGAAATTTGATAAATATATACATAACAAATGTTTTAAAAGAAATATTAGGAGAAGAAGAAACAAAAGAAATAATAAAAAGATTAAATAAAGAGAAAGAGGAGGTAAATAATATGTTTATGTTAGAAGAGACACTAAGAAATGAGATGATGGAGAATAGAAGAACAGGAATAGAGACAGGAAAAGAAGAGATGAAAATTCAAATTATAAAGAGGATGAATAAACTAGGATTTGATTCAAAGCAAATAGCAGAGATAATGAAAATGTCAAAAAATGAAATTAATGAGATATTAAATAAAGAGGAAATTGATAAAGAAAAAAAGAACTAAATTAACTATAATAAAAAAGTTCTTAGAAAAATAATAATTAAATAGATACTTTAATAGTTATTCAAGTAATACATCAAAAGCAGGAGATGCATTAAATTGTGCTAATTGGCTATCTGCTTCCAAAGACAGTTGGACGAATGCTAGCTACCCAGTGTTCAGACGCGGTTACGGCGGACTTTTCGGATTCTACAACTACATTGGTGATAGAGACAGCAACTACGGCGGCTCGCGTGCCGTAGTTGTCTGCGGAGCTGGACTATAATACAAATATAATAAATAAAATCTTTAAAAGCTGGTTGAAAAAGCCAGCTTTTTATATTATAATAAGAAATATGTTGAATAAATTATAAAAAATAGAAGGAAATAAATGAATATTGGATTTACAATAGGCAAATTTGCCCCATTACACAAAGGACATGAAGAACTCATAGAAAAAGGCTTGAAAGAAAACGATGAATTTTATATACTAATAAACGATACAAAAGTAACCAATGTACCAATAGAAGTAAGAGCAAAATGGTTAGAAAGAATGTACCCACAAGCACACATAATATTAGGAAAAAATCCACCAACACAATATGGAATGGACGAAAAATCAATAAAGATACAGACAGATTATCTGAAAGACGTATTTAAGAATATTCCAGTAAACAGATTTTATTCAAGTGAGGAATACGGCAAATATGTTGCAAGAGATATGAAGGTAGAAGATATTCGAGTAAACAAAGATATACCAATAAGTGCAACAAAAATAAGAAAAGATGTTGAAAAAAATAAAGAATATCTTGAAAACAATATATATAAAGAATTTAAACAATATAAATAAAAGGAGAATACACAATGATAAAAGAAAACATATTTAATATCCTAAAAGAAAGAGGATATGTAGAACAAACAATTGATGAAGAGAATTTAGTACACACACTTGAAACAGAAAAGATTCCATTTTATATTGGAATAGACCCAACAGCAGATAGCTTACACGTAGGACATTTCGTTTCATTAATGGTGGCTTCATATATGCAAAAAGCAGGACATAAGCCAATAATATTAGTAGGTGGAGGAACAGCTACAATAGGCGACCCATCAGGAAAAACTGACATGAGAAGAATGATGACAAGAGAAGAAATTAATCACAATGTAGAATGTATAAAAGCACAAGTAAGCAAATTTGTATCATTTGAGGGAGACAATGGAGCTATAATCGTAAACAATGCAGATTGGCTATTAAATCTAAATTTAGTAGACTTCATGAGAGAAATAGGCTCACAATTTTCAGTAAACAAAATGCTTGCAGCAGATTGCTACAAAAATAGATTAGAAACAGGATTAACATTCTTCGAAATGAGCTATATGTTAATGCAATCTTACGACTTCTTACATTTATATAAAACTTATGGATGCAAACTTCAAATGGGTGGAAATGATCAATGGTCAAATATCATTGGTGGAGCAAATTTAATTAGAAAATTTGGACATGATGACGCATTTGCTTTGACATTTAAACTTCTTACAACAAAAGAAGGAAAGAAAATGGGAAAAACAGAAAAAGGTGCTTTATGGCTAGATCCAGCAAAAACATCACCTTATGAGTTCTACCAATATTGGAGAAATATAGACGATAAAGATGTAAGAACAGTGCTTTGCATGTTAACATTTTTACCAATGGATGAAATAATAAAACTTACAAATGTAGAAGGCGAAGAAATAAATAAAGCTAAGAAAATAGCTGCATTTGAGATAACAAAATTAGTTCATGGAGAAGAAGAGGCAAAGAAAGCCGAGGAAGCAGCAGAAGCATTATTTAGTGGAAAAGGTTCATCAGATAGTATGCCAACAGCCGAAGTTGAAGAAGAATCAAGCATATTAGATGCAATAATAGCAGCAGGATTTGCACCATCAAAAGGACAAGCTAGAACACTTGTAGCACAATGTGGAATTCGATTAAATGATGAAATAATTACAGATGCAAATTACAAATTAAGCAAAGCAAATTTAGATAAAGAAATAATATTAAAAAAAGGAAAAAAAGGATTTTGCAAAATTGTAATAAAATAATAGCAAAATCACTTGCAAAACAAACACAAATATGGTAATATAATATATGTGCTGTAACCTAGTAATAGGATAACACACCACTATACTCGGTTATAAGCGTAAAAAAACAGGAGGTGTAACTATGACAAAGGAAAGAAAAGAAGAAATTATCAAAACTTACAGAAGAGATGAAAAGGACACTGGTTCTCCAGAAGTTCAAGTAGCTCTTTTAACAGAAAGAATCAAAGATTTAACAGAACACTTAAAAGCTAATCCAAATGATAATCACTCAAGAAGAGGATTATACATGATGGTTGGAAGTAGAAAGAACTTATTAAACTACTTAGCTAAGAAAGATGTTCAAAGATACAGAGACATAGTAGCAAAATTAGGATTAAGAAAATAATTCTATAATATTAAGTTTAGCAGCGAACGTATTACTTTATTAGTACGCTCGCTTTTAAACTATTTAAAGTAAAAAGGTGTGTAAATTGTAGTAAAGATGATTTATGATGGTAGCTTGTATAATGTACTAAAGATTTAGTGCATTATAGAGGTTACAGTCTGAATCAATTACTACAAAAAATTGAGGAGGTATATATGTTTAAAAGTTATGAAACAGAATTAGCTGGAAGAAAGCTAACTATTGAAACTGGAAAGATTGCTAAACAAGCCAATGGTAGTGTTGTTGTAAGATATGGCGATACAGTTGTTATGACAAATGTAACAGCAGCAAAAGAACCAAAGGATGATGTAGACTTTTTCCCATTATCAGTAGACTATGAAGAAAAATTATATGCGGCAGGAAGAATCCCAGGAAGCTTCAACAGAAGAGAAGGTAAGCCAGCTGACAAAGCAGTGCTAGTATCAAGAGCTATTGATAGACCAATAAGACCATTATTCCCACATGATTTCAGAAATGATGTATGTGTTGTAAATACAGTATTATCAGTAGACTTAGATAATAGCCCAGAAGTTTGTGCAAATATCGGTACATCAGCAGCATTATCAATATCAGACATTCCATGGGGAGGACCAACAGCAGCAGTACAAGTTGGATATGTAGATAATGAAATCGTTGTAAACCCAACAGAAGAACAAAACAAAAAATCAAGATTACATCTTACTGTTGCAGGAACAGAAGAGAAAATCACTATGATTGAGGCAGGAGCTGATGAGATTCCTAATGACACAATGTTAGAAGCAATCGAAAAAGCTCATGTTGAAATAAAAAAAGTATGCAAATTCATTTCAATGATAAAAGCAGAAATAGGAAAACCAAAATTCGAATATAAATCATTCTCTGTAAATCCAGAATTCTACAAAGTTGTAACAGAAAGACTTGAACAAGCAATGTATGAAGCCGTTCAAAACACTGATAAAGAAATCAGAAATGATAATGTAGATAAAGTTGCAGAACAAATTAAGGATATAGCAATAGAAATGTTTGGTGAAAACGCAGAGGAAGAACATAAATTTGATATAGCAACAGCTGTACATGATTTAGAAAAAGCATGCGTTAGAAAAATGATTTTAAAAGAACATAAAAGACCAGACGGAAGAGCTATTGATGAAATAAGACCATTATCAGCAGAAGTTGGACTACTTCCAAGAGTACATGGAAGTGCATTATTCTCAAGAGGACAAACACAAGTTATGTCAATAGCTACACTTGGAACAAAAGCTGATGAACAAGAACTTGACGGATTAGATTCAGAAAAATCAAAAAGATATATGCACCAATACAATTTCCCTTCTTACAGCGTAGGCGAAGCAAGACCATCAAGAGGACCAGGAAGAAGAGAAATAGGACATGGAGCATTAGCTGAAAGAGCATTAGTACCAGTAATCCCTTCAGAAGAAGAATTTCCATATACAATAAGAGTTGTATCAGAAGTTCTTGAATCAAATGGATCAACATCTCAGGCAAGTATATGTGGAAGTACATTAGCACTTATGGATGCTGGTGTACCAATCAAAAAGCCAGTAGCAGGAATATCAACAGGATTAATAACAGATCCAGAAGATCCTGAACATTATATAGTATTAACAGATATTCAAGACATTGAAGACTTCTTCGGAGATATGGACTTTAAAATTGGTGGAACAAAAGATGGTATCACAGCAATACAAGTAGATATAAAAATTGATGGTTTGACATACGAAATAATAAGACAAGCATTTGAAAGAACTAAAATTGCAAGAGACCACATAATTGATGACGTTATACTAAAAGCTATACCAGAACCAAGAAAAGAAGTATCAAAATATGCACCAAAAGTATTAAGCCTTACAATTCCAACAGAAAAAATTAAAGATGTAATAGGAAGTGGCGGAAAAACAATAAACAAGATAATCGAAGCTACAGGTGTAAAAATTGATATTGAAGACGATGGACATGTATCTATTTATTCAGAAGATGGAGAATCAGCAGCTAAAGCTAAGAAAATGATTGAAGACATTACAAGAGAAATAGAAGCAGGAAAGATTTATGATGGAGTAGTAACAAGAATAGTACCATTTGGAGCATTTGTAGACCTAGGTGCTGGAAAAGAGGGACTATTACACATATCAAAAATTTCAAGCAAAAGAGTAGAAAAAGTTGAAGATGTATTAGCTATCGGAGATGAAATCCGTGTTAAAGTAAGTGAAATAGACAATCAAGGAAGAATTAACTTAAATATGAAAGACTTAGAAGCACGCGAGAATAACGAAGAAAGCAATAATGAAGAACAAAAAGAAGTAAAAGAATAATAAATAAATCCTTAGACTATACCACAAGAAAAATTGTCGAATAATATTAGCTGACAAATATAGGTATAATCTAAGGAATTTTTTATATTTGATTGCAATCTGCATAAAAATAAGGTATAATAAAATCGTAATATTATAAATACAATAAAACATAAAATAACAAATTGTAATAAAAATAGAAAGGAGTGTATGATGTAACAATCATACAACACGAAAATGCAATATTTATATTTTATCCAACAAGCGTTGGTATGGATAATTACAATTTATTGGGTTTACCAACTTGTAATTAGCTTATGCTCATTTATTAAGCTAAAAGATAAACCATTAGTAGATGACAAAGAACACAAATTTGTAACTATTATACCAGCACACAATGAAGAGCAGGTAATAGGCAATTTGATTGAAAGCTTAAAAAAGCAAGACTATCCACACGAATTATATGATATTTATGTAATTGCCGATAACTGTACAGATAAAACAAAAGAAATTGCTGAAGAATTAGGCGCAAAAGTATTTGAAAGAAAAGAAGAAGATAAAACAAAACAAACCAAAGGATATGCACTACAATTATTCCTTAATACATTAATGAGCAATCCTAAAATGGATTATGACGCATTTTGTGTATTTGATGCAGATAATATCGTAGATGAACATTTTTTAACTGCAATGAATAAACATTTATGCCAAGGAGAAGACGTAGTTCAAGGATATAGAGATATCAAGAATCCAACAGACAGCTGGATTTCAGCAGGATATGCAATATTTTACTGGACAATGAATAGATTCTACCATTTGGCAAGATATAATGCTGGTTTATCACCATTAATAAATGGAACTGGATTTATGGTTAATTTTAATACAATAAAAGACACTGGATGGGATACAAATACATTAACAGAAGACATTGAATTTTCATTAAAGAGAATAATTCAAGGTCATAAATTAGGCTGGGCAACAGATGCAATAGTCTATGATGAACAACCCGTTAAGTTTGGACCATCATGGTCACAAAGATCAAGATGGACAATCGGACATATCCAATGTTTGCAAGAATATACGGGAGACCTTACAAGGTCAGCAATAAATTTTAAAACATTAATGAACTTTGATGGACTACTATATATGTTAGGAAGTATACCAATGTTCGTAATTACAATTATATTACTACTATCAAATGCCGTAGTATACTTAGGCAAAGGAATGACAACATATGCGTTCGTTATAAATATATTAAAATACGTAATTCCAACATTTTTATTACCAATATTTACTGCAGTAGTAATAATGATTATAGATAAAAAGTCATTTAAAAATATGGGAAAAGGACTTATCATGTATCCACTATTCTTAGGATCATGGCTATTAATAAACTTCAAATGTCTATTTAAGAGGGACACAACTTGGGAGAAAATAGAGCACGTTAGAGATGTAAAGATAAATGATGTAGAAGAAACAGAAAAAGAAAAACAATAATAGGAGAGAAAACGATGGATAATAAAAACACAAACAAAAATTTATTATCAAAAATATCAATAAAACATATACATATAGCACTTATAGTACTAGGAGCAATATTTGCAATTTTACCATGTTTTCATACAAATATATGGTTTGATGAAAGTTATTCATTATCAATATCAAAACACAGCTTTGGAGAAATATGGTCAATTGGAGCATATGATGTACATCCAGTATTATACTATTGTATGCTTAAAATAGTTAGATTACTAACTAATAACAGTATAATGGCAATAAAAATATTTTCATGGGTTCCACTTGTAATAATGGGAATCTTGGGATATACACATATACGCAAAGACTTTGGAGAAAAGACAGGACTATTTTTCTCATTTTTTGCAATGCTATTACCAACATGCTTGATATATAGCTGTGAAGCAAGAATGTACAGCTGGGCAATGTTATTTGTAACAATAATGTTTATTTATTGTTACAGAATATTAAAATCTGACAAAGCAAGCAATAAAAATTGGATAATATTTTCAATATTTAGCTTAGCATCAGCATATATACATTATTATGGACTTATTTCAGCATTTGTAATTAATCTTGGAATGTTTATATATTTTGCAGTGAAGTCTAAAAAGAATAAGGGAACAGACAACAGACTATATTGGCAAAACTTCATAAGAAATATCATATCAGCAATAGTACAAGTTGCACTATATATGCCATGGCTTGGAGTATTTTTATCACAAGCCAAAACAGTATCAGGAGGATATTGGATAGGCGTACCAAATGTACCTGAAATAATAGAATTTCAATTTACAGGAAATTTAGGGGATACAATACATATACCTAAATTCATATCATGGCCGTTTACAATACTATTTATTGTGTATTTAATATACACATTCAAAAAGAATTGGAACAAAGAAGAAATTAAACCTGCTAAATTCGCATTATTTACTTATGGAGCAATAGTTATAACATTATGTTTAATAACTATTATAGAAAGAATATTATATGCAAGATATTTCCTTAACATGACCGGGATATTTGTATTCATGATCGCAGTATTATTTGCAATGGATAATAGCAAGAAGGCTAAGATACTATGCGTATTAACAGTAATATTATCATTAATTGCAAATATAAGCTTGATATGTGACAACTATGATCCTTCAAATGCAAAGCCAGACGAATATATATTAGAAGATATGCAAGAAAGCGATACATTTTTATCTGATAATAGCTGCAATGGAGTAGTTTTATCTTCAGAATTAAATGTACCAAATGATAAATTGTATTTCTTAAATAGCGCAAATTGGAATGTAGATGAAGCATATAAGGCTTATGGAACAGTAATCCATGATTTAAGTGAAATAAATGATTTTAAAGGAAGAATATGGGCAATAGAATCATCTGACCAATACGGATTCCAGAAAGAGATATTAGAGAAAATACCAGGAGCAAAAGTAATAAAATCAGAACATTTTTACAGAAGATATCAACACTATCAATTTTCAATTTCTTTAATTGAAGTTGAATAAAATAGGAAGGAAAAAATAATGAAAGACATAGATGTATACGCATTTGTAGGACCATCAGGAACAGGCAAGAGCTACAGAGCTCAAATGGTTGCAGGAGAATATAATATAAAATTTATAATAGATGACGGAATTTTAGTTAAAGATAATGAAATAGCAGCAGGAAGTTCAGCAAAAAAAGCTCCAACTAAAATTGAAACAATAAAAAAAGCATTGTTTATAAATGAATCTCAGAAAAAAGAAATGGTAAAAGCATTAAAAAAATATAAGCCACAATCAATTTTGATTCTTGGGACATCAGATAAAATGGTAGAAGAAATTGCAAGAAATCTAGAACTACCACAGATAAAGAAAACAATATATATAACTGATGTTGCAACAGAAGAAGAAATAAAAAATGCAAAAAGAATGAGAACTGTAGAAGGAAAGCACGTAATACCAGTTCCAACATTCGAAATAAAAAAAGATTTTTCTGGATTTTTATTAGATCCACTTCAGATATTCAAAACAAAATCAGATGGAAGTGCACCATATATATCTGAAAAATCAATAATAAGGCCAACCTTCAGTTATATAGGTAATTTTACAATATCAGATACAGTATTTAGACAAATAATAGAATATTTAGCAACCAAAAATGACGCAATAACAGAAGTATTAAGAGTTAGAGTAACGAAATCAGAAGAAGGACCTTCTATATATGTAGAAGTAGAAATTCAATATGGAATAAATATAATGTCAGAATTAAAAACATTTAAAGAAAAGTGCATAAAAGAAATAGAAAGACTAACGACAATGAATGTACGATCATTTAAAATAATAGCTAAAAAATTAAAATTACCTAATATAGTAAATTCTTTTGATAAATAAAATATACGAATAAGGAGTGTATAAGAAAATGTCTTTTATTGTAGCAATTGATGGACCATCAGGAACAGGAAAAGGAACAGTAACATCAGAATTAGCTAGAAAGCTTAATCTAGTGTACCTAGACACAGGAGCCATGTACAGATGCGTAACATTAAAATTATTGAATGAAAAAATTGATTTTGAAGATACAGAATCAATAAAAAATGCCATAAAAAATATGAAAATGGAATTAAGCTCTGATAAGATAATGTTAGATGGAGTAGATGTAACTAGAACAATTAGAGAAGATCCTGTAAATTCAAATGTATCACAAGTTTCACACATTGTAGAAGTTAGACAAGCAATGGTAGAATTACAAAGAAAAATGTCAGAAGGTAAAGAAGTAATACTAGAAGGACGAGATATTGGAACAAATGTGTTTCCAAATGCGGATATAAAATTTTACCTAGATGCATCAACAGATGAAAGGGTGAAACGAAGATTAAAACAGAATCAAGAAAAAGGCATTAAATGTACAGAAAAAGAAGTTAGAGAAAACATAGAATTTAGAGATAATAACGATAAAAACAGCAAAGTTGGACCATTAAGAAAAGCAGAAGATGCAATATATGTAGATACAACCAATATGGCAATAAAAGAAGTAGAAAAATTATTATACAAGAAAATAAAAAGTGCAAAAAGAGATGCAAAATGGATTGAAAGAGGTTATATAACAACACCTGAAACAAAGTGGAAGAAATTTAGAAGAAGTTTTGTTAAAGGATTTTTAGCAGGATTATATCATATAGCATTTAGAGTTAAGAAAGTTGGAACAGAAAATCTAGACATGGATGAAGGATATATAATTTGTGCTAATCATCTAAATTACCTTGATGCAGCAGGAATTGTATTACTTAATAAAAGATATATTAGATTTGTTGCAAAATCTGATTTATATAGAATACCAATATTATCATGGTTAGGACATTTATTTAACATAATACCAATAAAAAGAGGCAAAAACGATATAGCTTCAATAAAGATATGCTTGAAAGCTTTGAAAAACAAAGAAGTGTTAGGAATATTCCCAGAAGGAACTAGAAAAGGACTAGAGAAGAATGTCAAAGTGAAAAGTGGAGCAGCTTTTCTAGCAGCAAAGGCAAAAGTAAAAATAGTTCCAGTTGGAATTCAAGGAACATTCAAGCCATTTAGCAAAGTAGTATATAATTATGGAAAACCAATAGATGTAAACCAATATAAAACAGATGATCCAGACTGGATTGACAAAGCAAGCGAAGAAGTAATGAATCAAATAATTATGTTGACAAAGGAAAAAGTTTAGAGTATAATATAAAAGCTAAATATAGGTTTTTATGAAATTAAATAAAAAGGAATGGTAAATTAATGAGTGAGGAAAATATTTCTTTTGAAGAATTATTAAATAATTCAATGAAAACTAACAAAAAATTAGAAAAAATTACAGAAGGAACTGTAATTGATATAAACGATAAAGGTGAGATTTTCGTAGATTTAAACTATAAAGCAGATGGAATCATACCTAGATCAGAATATTCTTTTGACGAAAATGTAAATCCTAAGGATGAATGCAAGCCGGGAGATAAAATTAAAGTAGAAGTCTTAAAACTAAATGACGGACAGGGAAATGTACTTCTTTCATGTAAAAGACTAAAACAACAAGAAAATAAAAAAGAATTTGAAGAAGATGTGAAGAATAACAAAATATTTCACGAAAAAGTCTTTGAACAAAACGACAAAGGACTAGTCGTAAATTATAAAGGAATCCGCATTTTCATACCACATTCATTATCAGCTGGCCAAAAAGAAGAAGTAAAATTCAAAGTTATAGAAAACAATCCTAAAGAGCATAAAATAATAGGATCAGCTAAAGCTGTAATCGATGAAGAAAAGAAAGCTAAGGAAGATGCATTCTGGAGTGAAGCAAAAGTAGGAAATGAATATGTAGGAATAGTATCAAGTGTATGTTCTTATGGAGCATTTATTGATATAAATGGAGTCCAAGGATTATTGCACATTTCAGAAATGTCATGGGATAGAGATGCAAAAGCAGATGAGATATTAAAGCCAGGACAACAAGTAAAAGTACAAATAAAAGAACTTGATGTAGAGAACAAGAGAATGAAGCTTTCATACGAAGGAAAAGGAGAAGATCCTTGGAACAAAATAAGCTATCAAGTTGGAGATGTAGTAAAAGTAAAAATAAAGAAGCTTGTACCATTTGGAGCATTTGCAGAAGTAAAAAAAGGTGTAGAAGGATTAATACATATTTCTCAAATATCTGAGCAAAAGATTGCTAAGCCAGAAGAAAAGCTTGAAATCGGAGAAAAAGTTAATGCTAAAATAATTGATATAGATATACCAAATAAGAAACTTGAATTATCTATAAAAGACCTAGAAGGAACAAGCCAAGAATATAGTAGCAAACATAATTAAAAACAATTAAAAGAGAAATAATAAACAGATGCAATAGCAAATGTTTATTATTTAACTTTGTATAAATACCATGAAGTAAGAAAGGAATAAATAAAAATGAATAATGAAAATATAAGAAATATAGCAATAATCGCACACGTTGATCACGGAAAAACAACATTAGTTGATGCTTTACTACATCAAAGTCATGTATTTAGAGAGAATGAACAAGTAGCAGAAAGAGTAATGGACTCAAACGACCTAGAAAGGGAAAGAGGAATTACAATATTATCAAAAAATACATCTGTAATGTATAATGGAGTAAAAATAAATATAGTTGATACACCAGGACATGCTGATTTCGAAGGAGAAGTAGAGCGTGTACTAAAAACAGTTGATGGTGTTTTACTAGTAGTAGATGCATTTGATGGACCAATGCCACAAACAAGAGAAGTATTAAAGAAAGCATTAGCATTAAATCTACAACCAATAGTTGTAATCAACAAAATTGACAGACCAGGAGCACAACCATTAAAAGCAGTAGATAAAGTTCTAGAACTATTTATAGATTTAGGTGCAAATGATGAACAATTAGATTTCCCTGTTATATATGCGTCTGCTAAAAATGGAATAGCTAAAATGAACTTAGATGATGAAAGCGATAATATAACATGTATATTTGATACAATAATATCACATATAGATCCACCAAAATGTGATATTGAAGGACCAATGCAATTATTAGTATCAAACATTAACTATGATGATTATTTAGGAAGAATAGCAATTGGTAGAGTTGAAAGAGGAACAATAAAAGCTGGACAATCAGTAAGTATCTGCAAAGAAAATGGAAAAGTAGAACAAGGAAAACTTGCAAAATTATTCACATATCAAGGATTAAAAAGAGTAGAGGCTGAAGAAATTAAAGCTGGAGATATAGTAGCTGTTTCAGGAATACCAAACATAAATATTGGTGAAACAATCTGTGATTTTGAACATCCAGAAAAAATAGACTTCGTAAATATTGATGAACCAACAGTATCAATGACATTTAGCGTAAATGATGGTCCTTTAGCAGGAAAAGAAGGAAAATTCGTTACATCAAGACATATAAGAGATAGACTATTCAAAGAACTTGAAAGAAATGTATCATTAAGAGTAAAAGAAACAGACAAAGCAGAAAGCTTTGAAGTATGCGGACGTGGAGAATTACATTTATCAGTACTAATTGAAACAATGAGAAGAGAAGGATTCGAATTAGTAGTATCTAGACCAAAAGTTATATTCAAAGATATTGATGGTGTAAAATGCGAACCAATAGAAACACTAAGTGTAAATGTTCCAGATGATTCTGTAGGAAATGTAATAGAAAAGATTGGCAGAAGAAAAGGTGAAATGGTAAACATGGAACCAGCAGAACCAGGACATACAAAGATAGAATTTACAATTCCAGCAAGAGGACTAATTGGATATAGAACAGAATTCCTAACAGATACAAAAGGTGAAGGAAGAATGTCAAGTGTATTCAAAGACTATGAACCATATAAAGGAGAAATCCAGGCAAGAACAAGAGGAGTTATAGTTGCATTCGAAGCTGGAACATCAATAACTTATGGATTATATAATGCTCAATTAAGAGGAGAACTTTTAATAGGTGCAGGTGTACAAGTATATGAAGGTATGATAGTTGGAATAAACTCTAGAAATGAAGATATTTCAATAAATGTATGCAAAGAAAAACATCTTACAAATACAAGAGCTTCAGGATCAGATGATGCACTAAGATTAGTACCACCAGTAAAAATGTCATTAGAGCAATCAATAGAATTTATAGCTGATGATGAACTAGTTGAAGTAACACCAGAAAATATACGTTTAAGAAAGAAGATACTTGATACAAAAACACGTGAAAGAGAAACAAGAAGAAATCAATCAGCAGACTAATTGGTAAATAATAAAGAATCGAAACAGGGCGAAACTTGTTTCGATTTTTTTGCTACAAAGTATGGCAATATGTAAACTTGTATGATAAAATAAATAACATACAGTAAGAGAAAGGGATAATTCATCATGAAAGACATAGAAAAATTTAATGAGATAAAAGAACATGCTATAGAACGTCATATACCAATAATTATGGATGACACACTAAACGTAATAGAAGAAATGTTACGAGCAAGAAAAACAAATAGAATACTAGAAATTGGAACAGCAGTAGGATATTCTGCAATATGCTTTTCAGAACTTCTAGAGCCTAATGGAATAATTGACACAATCGAAAGAGATGAAGAAAGAATAAAAGAAGCAAAAGAAAATATTAAGATAATTGATAATAACAAAAAAATAAATATATATGAAGGTGATGCAGTAGAAATATTACCAACAATTAATGAAAAATATGATATGATTTTTATAGATGCTGCAAAAGGAAAATATCCATTTTTCCTAGAGCAAGCTTTACGATTATTAAAAAAAGATGGAATCATATTTGCAGATAACATATTATATAAGGGATATGTTATGAGTGACTATAACAAGCATAAGCAAAGAACTGCTGTTACACATTTACGTGAATATATAAAGCTAACCACAGAAGATCCACAACTTAATACAGAAATTTTAGAAGTAGGAGATGGATTAGCAATAACCACAATGAAATAATTTAATGAAATTTTACAAAACTATTGAAAAATATAACGCTATTTAATATAATAAAAAAAGTCAGATAAAATAGACCATGAATATAAGAAGGGATATTATAAAAATGAACCACAAACTAAGCAAATTAAATAAAATAATAATTATATATATTATTGCAACTATAGCACTACTAAGTAATGTAAATGCAACAACGTCACAAACTGATAATGAAAATACAAATAATGACTTAGCTAGCTTATCTATAACTGATTATCAAATTTCACCTGAATTTAATAAGAATACAAGAAATTATTATGTAGCAATACCAACAACAATAAGTTCAGTAGAAGTAAATGCACAAGCTGAATCTGCAAAAGCAACAGTAAAGATAACTGGAAATACTCAATTAACGAAAACAGAAAACACAATTCAAATAGTTGTAACGTCAGCAAAAGGTAGGAAAAAAACATATAAAATCATTGTTACAAAACAAAAAGAAAATACACTAAAATTACAATCATTAGAAATAAAAGGTGCAACATTTTCACCAGCATTTGATAGCTCAAAATATTACTACACAGCAGAAATGAAGATAAATGATGATTCTAAAGACATAACAGTTGAAGCAGTTGCTAATAATGCAAATGCAAAGATAGAAGTAATCGGAAATAAGGGTATCAAAGCTGGAGAAAACCTTGTATCAGTAATAGTAAGCGATAGCAGAGAAACAACGGTATATGAAATTTTAATAAATGCCACAGTAGAAAAAACAATTATATCAAATGTAGAGAACAATGATAAAATTCAACAAGTAAAAAACGGAGTATTAGAATTTTTTAAAGATGAAAATAAAGTAATCGCTTTATTAGTAGCTGTAGCAGTAATATTAATAACAATTATTATATGTATAATCAAGAAAATATCTGGCAAAAATAGAGCTGATAAAAATAGAGAAAAACTAAGAAAAAGAGCAAAATAATCAATGCAAAAAGTGGAACACAGTTAATAAAACATAGTTCCTCTTTTTTATATAGAAAGCAAATACCAAGGAGGAATAAACAATGAATTATGATAAGACAAACAAAAGAATAAGAAGGGTAGCGATACTTGCAAACGGAGGAGATGTTGCAGGACTTAATCCAGTAATCAGAGCAATAACCAAAACAGCTGAAAACAATGGAATCGAATGTTATGGATTTATAGATGGATATAAAGGACTTTTAGAGAATAAATTTGTACGATTAGATGGTCAGCCAATATCATCAGGGCTTATAAATAGAGGAGGGTCTATAATAGGTTCATCTACAAATACAATAGTATTTAATTATAAAATTGTAAATCCAGATGGAACAGTAGTATATAAAGATTTATCAGATTTATGTGTTCAAAATGTAAAAAAAGACGGATTCGATTGTATATTCACATTAGGAGGGGATAGTACTCAAAAGTCAGCAAGAGATTTATTTATCAAGGGAATTAACACAATAGGAGTACCAAAAACAATAGACAATGATGTAGCATGCACAGACATAACATTTGGATATAATACAGCTGTATCAGTTGCAACAGAAGCAATAGATAGATTACACACAACAGCTGAAACGCATCATAGAATTATGTGCTTAGAAGTAATGGGAAGATATGCTGGATGGATTGCACTTGAGTCAGCAATATCAGGAGGAGCAGATGTGGCGCTTATCCCAGAGATACCTTATGATATAAACAAAGTTGCAGAATGTATACGTAGGAGAATTGCAAGAGGAAAGCAATTCAGCATAGTAGTTGTTGCAGAAGGCGCAATGCCTAAAGATGGAACTGCATCAACATTTAACGCTAATATAGGAAATGGAACAGGAATTTCACAAAAATTTGCGGGAGCAGGAGACAAAGTTTCAAAAGAATTACAAGAATTAGTTGGATTGGAGTCAAGATGTACAACACTAGGATATATGCAAAGAGGAGGAACTCCAACAGCGTATGATAGAGTTCTTTCAACAAAATATGGAGCAATGGCAATGGAACTTGCAATGCAAGGAAAATTTGGTGTGCTAACTGTTATTCAAAATGGAAGATTAGGATATGTACCATTAGAGCAGGTTGTTGGAAATAATAAAAAATTAGGTGCTGTTGAAGGTGGTACAGCTGATAGCAATGTTCGTTTAGTTACAATGGATAATGAATTAGTACGAACAGCTCGTGATATAGGAATATGCTTAGGAGATTAATAAAAAGCAGGCTGACCACAATGTGGACAACCTGCTTGTGCATTATTTAGCGACTGGTTTGTCTGCGAACAATACACCGGTACAAAGGCGGATTCCGTGAGTACGGTTTACCCTTGATGATGACGATCCTAGGGATGCGCCTCTGAAGAGACACAACCTCACGGCTGTACAAAATGAGCTCAAGCTCATTCTGCTCAGAGTTCAGGAACTGATAGATACTATCAAAGTTCCTTTCGGACCGAGTTTCGAAGTCACGCATATGACTCCCTCCTTAAATAAATTAGCAAAAACGCTAATTTCATTATACCACCAAATAATCTATATGTAAATATTTTGAATAAAAGATTTACATAATAAAACAAAAAACAAGAATGCAAACAATTAAAAAATTCCCAAAACATTTACAAGTCAAATAAATTTGTGTATAATATAGAAAGTGATTTTATAAAGAAAGGACTAAGAGCAATGGACTTTAAGGAGGTTATTGCAAACGCAGTATCAAAAGTAACAAACATAGATAAAGATGAAATAAAAGGATTTATAGAGATACCTAAAGAAGAAGCAAACGGAGACTATTCATTTCCATGTTTTAGATTAGCAAAAGAATTACACCAATCACCAATAAACATAGCAAATAATATAAAAGAGAATATAGATATAGATCAAAATGTAATATCAAGAATAGACGTTGTAAATGGATATTTAAACTTTTACATAAACAAAAAAGAGATTGTAAAAGAGGCAATAGAAAAATTTGATGCACAAAAAGAAAAATATGGAATGTCAGACATGGGAAAAGGCAAAACCGTAATAGTAGAGTATTCATCACCTAATATAGCAAAGCCATTCCATATAGGTCATTTAAAAACAACAATAATAGGACATTCTTTATATAATATATATAAATCATTAGGATTTAATACCGTAGGAATCAACCACTTAGGAGACTATGGAACACAATTTGCAAAACTAATAGAAGGATATAAAAGATGGGGCTCAGAATATGATTTTTCTGAAAATCCAATAGATAAATTAGCTGATATATATAAGAGAATAAATGCATTGTGTGAAGAAGATGAAGCCGTACTTGAAGAATGTAGAGCAACATTTAAAAAGCTAGAAGACGGAGATCTTTATTGCACTGAATTATGGAATAAATTCAAAGACCTTAGCATGCAAGAATTTAATAAAATATATGATTTATTAGGAGTAAAATTTGATTCTATAAAAGGAGAAGCATTTTACTCAGACAAAATGGATGAAATAATTGAATTACTTGAAAAATCAGGAAAACTAACCGAATCACAAGGGGCTAAAGTAGTAGACTTATCAGATGTTGGAATTGATACACCATGTATAATTCAGAAATCAAATGGATCATCAATATATGCAACAAGAGACTTAGCAGCTATACTATATAGAGCAAGAACTTATGATTTTGACAAATGCTTATATGTAGTAGGGGAAGAACAATCGCTACACTTTAAACAAGTATTTGCAACAGCAAGATATCTAGGAATAAGCGAAAAATGCTTAAATGGATTAGAACATGTGAGTTACGGAATGATTCGCTTGCCAGAAGGGAAAATGTCATCAAGAAAAGGAAACTTTGTAAAAGTAACAGATTTATTAAACGAAGCAATTTCAAAAGTTGATGAAATAATGCAAGATAGAGACATACAAGACAAAGAAAAAGTATCAAAACAAGTTGGAATAGGAGCTGTAATATTTGAAGACTTGGCTGAATCAAGAGTTAAGAACCAAGTATTTGATTTAAAAGAGGCACTTAACTTTAATGGAGAAACAGGACCATATATTCAATATATGGCAGTTAGAACTAATAGCGTTTTAAACAGAGCTGGATATATACCAGAAATCACAAATATTGATTATGAGAAACTAACAGATGATTCAAGTATACGATTAGTAAAAGAAATATCTAATTATGAACAAACTGTAATTGAATCAATGAGCAAAAATGAACCATCAATAATATCAAGATACTTAATAGATGTTGCTAAATTATATGCAAGTTTCTATAATCAAAACAAAATAATTTGTGATGATAAGAATGTGCAAGATGCACGAATTTATTTAACATACATGACAAAAACTACATTAACAAATGGACTAGCTTTACTTGGTATTGAAGTGCCAGATCAAATGTAAATAAATATGGTTTATAGGTATCCATCTAAAAACCTAAATCTTTTATATAAGGAATAAAAAACTTGACTAAAGTATTATTTATATCTAGTACAGGTGGACATTTAAATGAACTAATGCAACTAGACTTTGAAAAATATGATTATACAATAGTAACAGAGAAAACAGATTCAGATAAAGATCTTAAAGATAAATATAAGAACAAAGTATATTATCTCGCTTATGGAACAAGGAAAACACCAATTAGGTATTTCTTTATATTGCTTTTCAATTTTTTTAAAAGCCTAGGAATATTTTTAAAAACAAAACCGAAAGTAATAGTAACAACAGGAACCCATACTGCAGTACCAATGTGTTATATTGCAAAACTATTTGGTGCAAAAATAATTTGGATAGAAACATTTGCAAATAGAAACACCAAAACGCTAGCTGGAAGATTAGTGTACCCAATTGCAACAACATTTGTTGTACAATGGGAAGAAATGAAAAAGCTATATCCTAAAGCAGAATATTGGGGGTGGATTTATTGATATTTGTAACACTTGGAACTCAAGATAAACAATTTAAACGTTTATTAGAAGCAGTAGATAAACTAGATATAAATGATAAAATAATCGCACAAACAGGCTCAACAGAATTTAAGTCTGACAAAGTTGAAATACACAAATATCTTTCACAAAGAAAATTTAATCAATATATGAAAGATGCAGATATGATAATAACACATGCAGGAGTAGGCACAATAATTGCAGGATTAAAACTACATAAAAAAATGATTGTAGCTGCAAGAAGAGCAGAATATAAAGAACATGTAAATAATCATCAGATGCAGATATTAGAGGCATTTTCAAAAGATGGATATATACTACCATTATATGATTTTGAAGACTTACCAAAACTAATAAAAACAGAATTTATACCAAAGGAATTTATGAGCAACAATAAAATATTTAACAAGAAATTGAACTCTAAAATAGATGAGCTTGTCTCAAAAAGATAAAGGAGAATCATGAATCAAAAGAAACAACTAGTAAAAAATACAATGATAATTGCCATAGGAAAGCTAAGCACTCAAATAATATCATACATACTATTACCATTATACACAGCAAAATTATCTCCAGCTGAATATGGTACATACGATTTCGTGTGTACTATATCATTATTCTTATGCCCGATAATTACACTTCTTATGGAAGAGTCAATGTTTAGATATTTAATTGATGCAAATAATAAAGAAGACGAAAAGAAAATAATTAGCCAAACAATAATATATACAGGAATAGGAACAGCTATATTTATTCCTCTGGCAATATTAGCAATGAGCATTGCATCAGATTATAATGGAATGTTCATTTTCGCATTTATAGCATTTGTAGTATCTAATATATTAATAGGACTAAGTAATGCACTAGCAAGAGGACTAAGTAAAATAAAACTATATTCATTCTCAAATTTTATTTTGGGAGTGGGAACAATTATATTAAACATAATATTTATATTAGGAATTAAATCAGGAGCAGAGGGTCTGTTATGGGCAAATACAATAGCTAATACATCAACAGCGGTCGTAATATTCATAATGCTAAAACTGTGGAAATATATTGGAAAGCCTAATAAAGAGCTAATGGTAGATATGATAAAGTATTCAGCTCCGTTAGTACCAAACAGCATTTCATGGAATATAATAAATATGTCAGACAGAATAATACTAACAAGCATGGTAAGCTCAGCAGCAAATGGTATTTACTCAATGGCAAATAAATTTCCTAATATAATAACTGTATTTTATAGTTATTTTAACACAGCCTGGAAAGAATCAGCAGCAAAAATAGTTAAGGATGAAAATAAAAACAAACATTATAATTCTGTTTACCATGATACCAAAAAATTATTATATGCAATAACAATATGCTTAATAGCAGTAATGCCATTTGCATTTCCTATACTAATAAATAGTGCGTATGATGAAGCATATATATATATCCCAATTGTAATGATTGCAACATATTATTCAAATCTGTCAAGTTATTTTGGTGGTATATTTGCAGCATATAAAGATACAAAGATAATGGGAATAACGACAGTATTTGCAGCAGTAATAAACTTGGTAATTGATCTAATATTTGTAAGTCAATTAAAGATATATGCAGCATGTATATCAACACTTATAGCAGACGTAATAGTATATCTTTATAGAAGAGAAAAATTAAAAAAATATATAAAAATAAAAGAGATAAAATGGCAAGGCCCTGCAGTGATACTTACATTAATTTGTCTAGCATACTATTCAAAATTTATGCCTTTTATACCAACAGCAGCATATTGGATAATCAATGTAATTTCACTTGGAATTGCAGTTGCATATAGTGTAGCTAATAATTACAGGATAGTAAAAACAGTTACAATCAAAGTAAAGGAAAAACTACAAAAGAACAGATAAAAATGGAGAAAGTAGATGGAACAGTTAAAAGAAAAAATAGAAGTAACCAATAATGAAGCCACAATTCAAAAAGAAAATAATAAAGCAAAAAAGGTAACTATATGTGGTTATTCACTATGGAGAATTTGTGCTTATTTTATTGTATATAGCTTTTTAGGATATATAATCGAAACAATATTTGGAATATTAACAAAAGGTGTTATAGAGAGTAGGAAATCATTTTTATATGGACCATTTTGCTGCATATACGGATTAGGTGCAATATGCCTTATATGTATACCTAAAAAATTAAAAGGAAATAATGTGTATCTATTTATTGCAGGACTTGTAATCGGTTCAGCAGTAGAATACATTGTAAGCTGGGCAGGTGAATATATATTTCATATAAAATGGTGGGATTATTCAAATTTACCATTTAATATCAACGGAAGAATATGTCTTCTATTTTCAATATTTTGGGGTGCATTAACACTATTATTAAATAAATTTTTAAATCCTAGAATAGATATAATATTAGAAAAAATATCAAAGAAATTCAATAAAAAACAACATCATAAAATAATAGCAATCTGCATAATTTTACTATTCCTAGACTGGATAATCTCAAGTTTTGCTATGAAGATGTTTTTTACAAGAATAATATACAATAATCAACTAGATGTTCAAGGCGTAGAAACTTACTATGAAGAATATTTAGACATATATCAAAATCATTATTTCGTGAGAAAAATAGTTGATACATTTTTTTCAGATAAAAAAATGATAAGAACATTTCCAAATATAAAACTAACAATGAAGGATGGAAAAATAATATTAGTAAGAGACATATTAAAAGACATACAGCCATATTATATAAAGATATTTGATTAGAGGAGGAACTTATGAAATATTTTGGAACAGATGGAATAAGAAGAATTGCTAATACTGAGCTAACACCAGAACTAGTATATAAAGTTGCGAAGGCAGGAGCGTATGTTCTTGCAAAGCATTCAAATCATGCACCAACAATTTTAATAGGAAGAGATACGCGTATATCAGGAACACTTATAGAAAGTGCCATGACAGCTGGATTTCTAAGCTATGGTGCAAATGTAAAATTAATAGGTGTAATTCCAACACCAGGAGTTGCATATTTAACAAAAAAAATAAAAGCAGATGCAAGTGTAGTAATATCTGCATCACATAATACATACGACTTTAATGGAATCAAATACTTTAGCAACAAAGGAATGAAAATTCCTGACAGCCTAGAAGAAGAAATAGAAGAAGTGCTTGATTCAGGCAAAATAGAAGAATTAACAGCACCAAGCAATAAAATAGGAGTATCAGAAGTTAGAGAAGACTTACTCGATGAATATTTATATTTCTTTAGAAAGAATTTTGAAGATAAATTTGAAAATATTAATAAAGAAAATTTTGTAGTAGCCATAGATACTGCTAATGGTGCCACATCAGTAATTGCAGACAAAGTATATACTGCACTAGGAATAAAACACTACATAATAAATAACACACCTAATGGACTAAACATAAATGCAGATTGTGGATCTACACACTTGGATATGCTAAAAAAATTCGTAGTAGCAAATAAATGCAATATGGGAATTGCCTATGATGGCGATGGAGATAGATGCTTATGTATTGATGAAAATGGCAACGAGATTGATGGAGATATCATAATGGCAATACTAGCAAAACATTTGAAAGAACAAGGTAAGTTAAAAGACAATACTTTAGTTGCAACTGTAATGAGCAATTTAGGATTAAAGAAATTTTGCGAAAATAATAAAATTAAATTTATGCAAACAAAAGTTGGAGATAGATATGTATTAGAGAAATTGCTAAAAGAAGGATATAATTTAGGAGGAGAACAATCAGGACATATTATATTCTTAGACTACAATCCAACAGGAGATGGAATATTAACATCATTAATGTTAGTTAGCTGTATTTTAGAGCAACAAAGCAAATTATCAAAACTTGCTGAAATCATAAAAATATATCCACAAGTATTAATAAATGCAAAAGTAACAAATGAAAAGAAATACGACTTTGATAAAGATGAAGTAATAAAAAAAGAAATTGAAAAATTAGAAAAAGAATTTTCCGGAAATGGAAGAGTTCTAATTAGAGCATCAGGAACAGAGCCACTTGTCAGAGTAATGATTGAAGGAGAAAATCAAGAATACATAACAGAAAAAGCAAAAGATCTAGCGAATCTAATAGAAGAAAGACTTTAATAAAAAAAGCACAAATTTTTGAATAAATTTGTGCTTTTTTTGTAACAATAATGTAATATAAAAATAATCAAAAACATATTGAAAAAAATATTCAAATAATATATCATATAACTATATAAAACAAAGGAGGAAATAATTATGCCAGTTATTGATTTTACACAACCTTTTTATCTTTTAGCAGCAGTACTATTATTTGTACTATGTTTATATTTAGGTAGAAACAATAAATCTAATACTGTACCATGCATTATGCTATTATGCTTCTTAACATTATTAGTAGGACACACAATTGAATTATCAAATGCTGCCCTTGAAAGTGTTAGAACATTAGCAATCTGCATTCTTGTTGACGAAGCATTTATTTTCGTTTCTTTCTTATCATTTTTATGGATAGATAAGATTCAAATAGAAAATAAAAACAACACAACAAAAGGCAAAAAAGCTAAGAAAGATTCTAAAGAAAAAATCGAAGACAAGACAGTAGAAGATGGCTTAGATATTTTATGGAAAAAAGTTTAACTAAAAAACTACAAAACATCTAATTAAACAGTAAAGTTTAATTAGATGTTTTTTTATGAAAATACTTTTACTTTTTATATCAAAATGATATAATTTACATTAGCAAAAATATAGCAATTATGTAAAACTATATTTTTGCAAAGTATTGGATATACTAATTACATAAAATAAACAATAGGAGGAATTAGCAATGATAAGTAAAAGAAAAGTTGTCCTTGTAGGAACAGGATTTGTAGGAATGAGCATGGCGTATGCTTTAGAAAATCAAGGTGGAGTAAATGAACTTGTATTAATAGACGTTCTAAAAGACAAAGCCGAAGGTGAAGCAATGGATTTATGCCATGGAATAGCAATGTCACCAGGAAGAATGGTTATAAAATCAGGAAACTATGATGAATGTAAAGATGCTAACATAGTTGTAATAACAGCAGGACTAGCTCAAAAACCAGGTGGACAAACAAGACTTGAGCTTGCTCAAACAAATGCAGGAATAATGAAAGACATAACAGAGAAAGTTGTTGCATCAGGATTTAAAGGAATATTTATAATTGCAACAAATCCAGTAGACTTAATGACTTATGTAGTTCAAAAAGTATCAGGATTCCCTCATGAAAAAGTAATTGGATCAGGAACTGTCCTAGATACATCAAGATTAAGATATTTAATAGGAGATAGATTAGATGTATCACCTAAAAACGTACACGCATATATAATGGGTGAACATGGAGACTCATCATTTGTTGCATGGTCACATAGTTATGTTGGATGCAAACCATTAAAAGACATATTAAGTGAAAGAGGAGAATCAGACACAATATTAGATGATATATATACTGAAGTACAACAAGCAGCATACGAAATAATAAACAAAAAGAAAGCAACATATTATGGAATAGGACTTGGCCTTGCTAAATTAGTAAAAGTTATATTAAACAATGGAAATGAAATATTAACAGTATCAACATATATCGATGGAAATTACAATCATTCTGGAATGTATATAGGAGTGCCTGCAATACTTTCAGAAAATGGAGTAAAAGATATATTAAACTTAAAATTATCAGATGATGAACAAGCTAAATTTGACCACAGTTATGAAGTATTAATGAAAATGAAAAAAGAAATTGATGAAATTATAAAATAATCAAATAAAAGGTTGACATTTTTTATTTAAAAGAAATATAATGATGCCAAGAATATGGCGATATAGCCAAATGTACTAACTAGGAGGAAAATATGTCATTAGTAACAACTAAAGAAATGTTTAAAAAATCAATAGAAGAGAAATATGCTATTGGAGCATTTAATATAAATGACATGGAATTTGTTCAAGCAATATTAGATGCAGCAGCCGAAGAAAAATCACCAGTAATATTACAAACATCTTCAAGTGCAATAAAATATGCAAGAATTCCATATCTAAAGAAAATGGTTGAAGCTGGACTAGAAGAACATGATGTACCAGTAGCATTGCATTTAGACCATGGACCAGATTTTGAAACTTGCAAACTATGCGTAGACAATGGATACACATCTGTAATGTTTGATGGATCAAAATATGATTTTGAAGAAAATGTAAGATTAACTAAAGAAGTAGTTGATTATGCACATGCTCATGGAGTAGTTGTAGAAGCTGAATTAGGAAAACTAGCTGGAATAGAAGATGATGTAAATGTTGCAGAAGATGATGCAATGTATACTGATCCAGAACAAGCTCTAGAATTTGTTCAAAGAACAGGCTGTGATTCATTAGCAATAGCAATAGGAACAAGCCATGGAGCATATAAATTTAAAGGAGAGGCACGTTTAAGATTTGATATACTTGAGAAAGTAAAATCATTAATGCCAGATGTACCAATCGTATTACATGGAGCATCTACAGTTATACCAGAATATGTAGAAATGTGTAACAAATATGGTGGAAACATGCCTGGAGCAAAAGGTGTACCTGATGAAATGCTTCATGAAGCAAGTATGAGAGGAGTATCAAAAATAAATGTTGATACAGACCTTAGACTAGCAATGACAGCAGGTGTAAGAAAAACTTTTGTAGAAAATCCAGAAGTATTTGATCCAAGAAAATACTTAGGTCTTGGAAGAGAGTATATCAAAGAAACAGTAGCACATAAAATGAGAGATGTATTTGGATGTAGCGGAAAAGTTTAATAAATCTAATATGATATACTTATGGATGGGAGAAGATAAATGGAAAAAGATAATATAATTGCAAAAAATCCTACAGCATATCACAATTATGAAATAATTGATAAATTAGAAGCAGGAATTGTACTATATGGAACTGAAATAAAATCAATACGTGCAGGCAAAGTTAACTTAAAAGATAGCTATGCAACAATTGAAAAAAATGGAGAAGTATATGTATATTCGATGCATATAAGTCCGTATGATCATGGAAATATATATAACAAAGATCCAATGAGACCTAAAAAGTTGCTATTGAATAAGTCTGAAATTCACAAATTAATAGGAATGACAACTTTAAAGGGATATACACTAGTACCAATAAAGCTTTACTTTAAAGGAAATTTTATAAAAATGGAACTAGGAGTAGGAAAAGGAAAAAAACTATTTGACAAACGTGAAGACTTAAAGAAAAAAGAAGCAGATAGAAAAATCGAAAGATATTTAAAAGGATAAAAAAGTAACCCAAACATTTTTATAGTTTGGGTTACTTTTTATTTCAATCTAATTAAAATTGCTACAGCCAATAATATTAATACAAAACCAACAGCAATTAATAAAATATTTAGTACATCACTAAAACCAATGCCAGCAGTTGAATCATCAACTTCATTTACACTTTTTATTACAACTGAGGTATTTGAAATAGAAGTATTAGCTCTAACATTATTATTTACAACATTAGACTCAGAAGATAAATTCATATTTACTCCTGAAGCAAATACTGATGATGAAAATAACATAATCATAAATAAAAATATCATTATAATAGTTCTCTTGATAATTGACATTAAGACGACCTCCCAAAATTAATCTTACGTACATAAATATAATAATATATTTGCAATTAAAAGTCCAGTAAAAATAATAAAAAATTGACAAAATTTAATTAAAATTATATAATGTTAGAGTAGACTAACATACAAATAAGAAGGAAAAGAGAGAATAATGGAATTAACAAATAGCTTAGAAGAGTATTTAAAAACTATGTATATTTTAGAGCAAACTACAAATGAAATTAAAGTTACAGAAATAGCCAACAAATTACATAAAACAAAAGCAAGTGTTAATAATGCAATAAATAATCTTAAATCAGAAGGACTAATAGATTATGAGCCTTATGGAGAGATTAAGCTTACATCAAAAGGAAAGAATGAAGCCTTAAAAATAATAGAAGCAAATGATATAGTAAAATTATTTTTAACAGATATAATTGGTTCGACAAATGAAAATGCAGAAGAAGAGGCTAAAAGAATAAAAACAGTGTTAAGTACTGACACATTAAACAAACTTGCAAGATACACACATAAAGAACTTGGCTTATCAAGCTTAGAATGTGGATATGACATAAACAATGAAAGATGTATAATGTGTGTACGAATAAAAGATAGAGAAAAGAAGGAAAATAAATGAACAAAAAAGTATTATTAGGAATGAGTGGTGGAGTAGACAGCTCAGTTTCAGCAGTATTATTAAAAGAACGTGGATATGATGTAACAGGTGTAACTTTAAATTTATTTCCATGTACAAGTTGCTGCTCATACATAGATGTAAAAAGTTTATGCAGAAAAATAGGAGTTGAACATTATATTCTTGACGGAAAGGATGATTTCAAGAAATATGTAATAGATGATTTCATACAAAGTTATGATAATTGCCTTACACCTAATCCCTGTATAGAATGCAATAAATATATGAAATTTGGCTATATGTATAAAAAAGCCAAAGAGCTAGGATGTGACTATGTAGCAACAGGACATTATGCTAAAGTTGAATATGATGAGAAATACGGAAAGTTTGTTTTACGAAAATCTCACGCAGGAAGAAAAGATCAAAGTTATGTATTATGGAATATTCCTAAAAATATGCTAGAACATGTAATATTCCCATTAGCTGATTTTGAAAGCAAAGAAAAAATTCGTGAAATAGCAAGAGAGCATGAATTGCCAGTTGCAAATAAGCCAGATAGTGAAGATATATGCTTTATTCCAGATGGAGATTATAAAAAATTCTTAGAAGAGAATTCACATATAAAACCTAAACCAGGTAATATTATTTTGGAAGATGGAACAGTTGTAGGAAAACACACAGGTTTGTATCATTATACAATAGGACAGAGAAAAGGACTAGGAATATCATATAAAGTACCTTTATTTGTTATTGGATTCAATAAAAAGAATAATGAATTAATTGTTGGTGAAGAACATGAATTATATAAAAAAGAAGTAACAATTAAAGATATAAATTTATTGTTAGTTGATGACATATACAAGCCCCTTAGAGTATCTGTAAAAACAAGATATTCAAGCAAAGAGGCAGTTGCAACAGCAACACAAATAGATGATAATACAATAAAAATAGTATTTGATGAACCACAAGCAAGAATTACGCCAGGTCAATCAGCAGTAATGTATATAGATGATATAGTAGTTGGAGGTGGAAAGATAATCTAATAAAATACGTGTGAAACTTGACATAAATGATATAAAGTAGTAAAATATTATGTACACTATTTGGAAAGGATGATATTATTGGAAAAGGTATACCGTAAACCTCAGTTATACTCGATAGCTGAACTAAAACAGTATGCAAGATACTTCCGAACTCTACTTACCACTCCGGGAATAAAAATCCGGTTTGGAAAAGAAGAGACATTCACACTGGAAAATGGGCAGACTATTAGGTCAATGCCTAGTTTCTACGAAGTAGATGAGAAAGGTGCCATAAGATCTGAGGGGCGGATTCAGTTCTTTGTAAACGAAAAAGGAGAAGTCAAACTTCTGGAAGACTTTACTTTCTTAGAGAATGGAGCCACACCGGAACCAACCAGGTATCTGATCGACAGGTCAAATATAATCTGGAGAATGGACGAAGAAGCTCAAAAGTGGGTGAAGATAGGTTTCTACAAATTAGAGGAAATCTATGCTATACAGCCCACAAGAGCTCTTAAGGCAACACTGACCATCTATGAAGATGTGAATTCTGTCGAGACGACACCTCTTTTAATCTGGTCATAAGCTACAAGGCCGCATAGCCACGTAGCAAGCCAAACATCCATCACCCGAGCCATTGCTATTATCGGCATTATGGCTCGGGCGATTTTTTATTTTTCAAGCATAATTTCAATTTTTTTAAAGAACGCAGAAGTAGAAGTTCGCGAGCTACGATTAAAACGTTTTAAACCAAAAAGACAATTAGAATCATCAGTTATATAATTTATTCCTTCTGTACAAGATAAACTTGACTTAAATCCCAAATCTTTTATAATAGGAACAGACTCTTTGCAAAACGAACCAAAAGGATATGTAAATAATGACGGAGTAATATCAATATAGCTTTTAAATTCATCTTGCAATTTTAATATATCTTGACTAATAACTGATTTATAATTTTCCAAAGTTTCATTAGATTTTTTCTTTGCACCATTTCTGCCCCCAAAACTTTTATGAAGATCGTAAGTATGATTACCAAACTCGATTCTATTACTATTATAAAGAAATTGTATATCACTCCAACGCAAATAACTATAATTAGGGTTAGTTTCACCACTTTTAGTATATGTATCAGTGTATGAACCAACGATAGAAATAACAGCTTTCATATCGTATTTTTCAAGCAATGGATACGCGTATGTAAGATTATTATAATCACCATCATCAAATGTCAAAATTATGGGCTTATCGGGTAGAGGAACATTATCATAAACGTATGAGACAAGATCTGATACGAAAATAGTTGTATAGCCATTTTCACGAATATATAGCATATCTGATTCTAGCTGAGAAGGAGATATAACGTACTTGTTATTTCTTTTTTTATCCTTAAGAATACTATGATACATGATAATTGGAACTTTGATCCTAGTTTGGGTACTTTGATTGCTTAAATTAATCGATATACTAATACAAGATAGCAATAGAACTAAAATTAGTATAGTTGCAATCCAAACTTTTAAATTAATTACAAAAAACTTTTTCAAGAAATTCACTCCTTAAACCAAATGTTTAATTAATTTTATTGACAAAGATAATTAAATAGAATAATATTAAAACAAATAAAAATAAAGGAGACTTTAAAAATGATAGATTCAAATGATGACATTTTAAATGCACTAAGATCAATAAATCAAGGTGAGCAGATAGAAGATACAAGTGATAATGAAGATTATAATTTTACTTTGGGAGATACAGAAGATGATTCGAACTTATATCCACCAAAATTAGCTGATACAACATTAGAGAGAAGATATATAGGATTAATTTTAAATGAAATAAAGTCGATATCAGTATATTATTTCTTGTCAGATGAATGCTATTTTGCGGACGAAAATATGTTAAATATATATAAAAAGATATTATTCACTGATGGAGAAAAATATGCACCAGTAAAAGCAAAAGAAGGATATACATTTGCAAAAGAAACACAGGATTTATATCAATTAAAAAATACAATTAAGGATGAATTTTATAAAAGTGAATATAAACTTGATGAAACATATACAGAATTAAAAAAATTATTTGTAATTAGAAAAAGCTATTTAGATATACCAGTAAAAGAAATACAACCTAAAATAGTTGAAATATTAGACTATGAACTATATGACAAAATGACAGTTGAAGATGTTAAAAACACAGTAGAACAAGTTACAGCAACAGAAAAATTTAAAAGAGCAGTCTTAAATCAAGATTTAACAGATTTTTTAGTAAAAGGTGATAATGTACTTACAAATGGACTTGAATTACCATTCCCAATACTAACAAGTGTATTTAAAGGAATAAGAAAGGGAGAAACCTCGGCATTTGCAATGCCTTCAAACTCTGGTAAGAGTAGATTTATCATAAATTTAGCAGCCAATATTGCATTAGTACATAAAAAGAAAGTACTAATTATATCTAATGAAATGTCTGAAGAAAAAATGAAATTATGCCTGATTACAACAATAGTAAATAATCCAGAGATTCAAAAACTTCATGGACAGAAACTACATGTATCAGAAAATGAGTTGTTAGCATTCAAATTCAGACCTACAGATCCAAATGACCAAACAATATTAAAAGATGAAAACGGATACATACTAAGAAATGAAGGAGAAAGCCAAGAAGTATTTGCAAAAAGACTTATAAGCATATCAGAAGAATTTGTAGAAGTACTAAAAGTAACAAATTGGTTTAACGAAAAGTTAAAAAACTCAATTTACTTTATAGACATAACAGACCATACAAATGATGAATTAAAAAAAGTAATAATGAACTATTACTACAAAGAAAAGATAGAATATGTATTTTATGATACATTAAAAACAGATATTGATAACATTGGAAATGGAGAAGAACTAAAAAAGACAGCTACAATATTATCAAACTTAGCTCAAAACTTTGATATGTATATAGGCTCAACACTTCAATTAGCAGAAACATCAACAGATCCAATTAACTTAAGTGTAAACGATATGGCAGTAAGCAGAACTGTAAAAGAGGTTTTAGATACATTATGTTTATTTAAACAAATTCATACAGAAAATCTAGGAAATTATCAATACTCTCTAAACGAAACTGATGAAGAAGTATATGAACTAGAAAAATTCAAAGATCCAGATGTACGATATTATTCTTGCGTTGTTGATAAAAACAGAGCAGGAGCTAAACCTAAATTATTATTTAGATTAAATCTAGCGTATAATAGATGGGAAGAACTTGGATACTTACGTTTAAAACAGCAAAATGCTCATACATCAATAAAAGATTAATACAAAATCCTCCAATAAATATAGTATAAAATAGGTGATAATTTGCAAATTATCTGAATACTATGTACTAATTGGAGGATTAAACTATGAAAAAAGTAATATCAATTATTACAGCGATCGTAACTGTAATAATGTGTAATGGTTCATACGCAGTTAGTGAATATAGTATTCCAGTATGGTCACCACAGCAAAGAGAGTCAAGTCAAACGATTCAAACATCAATATCAGCAACAACTGAAACCTCGAACCCACTAGGATTAACTTGCGGAGGAGCTATATTAATAGAGCAAAATAGTGGTCAAGTGTTATATGATTATAATATGCATGAGAAAATGAGACCTGCTTCTGTAACCAAAGTAATGTCACTATTATTAGTAATGGAAGCTCTAGACTCGGGAAAAATATCATTAAAAGACAAAGTTCCATGCAGTGAAACTGCAGCTAAAATGGGCGGATCACAGATATGGCTTGATACTCGTGAAGAACTAACTGTTGATGAAATGCTAAAAGCAGTATGCCTAGCATCTGCAAATGACTGTATAGTAGCACTTGCAGAATTTTTGGAAGGTTCACAAGAAGCATTTGTTAAGAAAATGAACGAAAAAGCTAAAGAACTCGGGATGAATGATACCACATTTAAAAACTGCCATGGAATAGATGAAGACGGACATGAAACATCTCCTTATGATATTGCTTTAATGTCAAGAGAACTGTTAACAAAACATCAAACAATCACAAACTATACTACAATATATATGGACTCTTTAAGAGATGGAAAATCACAACTTGTAAATACAAATAAACTAGTTAGAAATTATGAAGGATGCACAGGGCTAAAAACAGGTTCAACATCGGTTGCATTATTTAATTTATCAGCTAGTGCAACAAGAAATGGATTATCACTTATAGCAGTAATAATGAAAGCTGAAACAAGTAAGATAAGATTTAATGAAGCAAGGAAATTATTAGATTATGGATTTTCAAATTATCAGTATAGACAATTAGCTACAAAAGGTGATACCGTTGGAACAGTAGAGGTTGAAAAAGGGATAAAAAAAGAAACTAATGCAATTTTAAAAGAAAATTATGGAGTAATATTATCTAAATCAAACTCAAATGAGATTACTCAAAACATAGAGATTTTTAATAACATACATGCACCAGTACATAAAGGGCAGAAGATAGGTGAAGTTAGATTTAATAATGGAGATAGTGATATTGCAACAATAGATTTAATTGCTAATGAAGATATTGAAAAATATGGAGTAATATCAATGATTTCGGAAATTTATCAAAAATGGTTTAGACTACTTAGATAGAAATTAAGCAAGTATCAAGCTTGCTTAATCATTTTTTTTATGATAATATATATTTGAAAATAATAAAAAGAAGATAGAAAAATGGGACAAATTGTATTATTAGATGATTTAACTATTAACCAAATGGCAGCAGGTGAAGTTGTAGAAAGACCAGCAAATGCAGTAAAAGAGCTTGTAGATAATGCAATAGATGCAGAAGCAACACGAATAATAGTTGAAATAAAAAATGGTGGAAAAACATTTATAAAAGTAACTGACAATGGAAAAGGGATTGCCAAAGATGATATGGAACTATCAATAGAAAGACATGCAACGAGTAAAATAAGAAAAGTTGAAGACCTTGATCATACATACACGATGGGGTTTAGAGGAGAAGCTTTGGCAAGTATTGCAGCAGTGTCAAGACTTACAATGATTTCAAGAAAACAAGACGACATGCTAGGAAATAAAATGGTAGTTCAGGCAGGAGATATTGAAGAGATAGAAGAATGCGGAGCTCAGGCAGGAACTACAATAATCGTAGAAAATCTTTTCTATAATGTGCCTGTTAGATATAAATTCTTAAAAAATGATGCAACAGAAACACGATACATAAAAGAATGGATACAAAATGCTTCATTATCAAATCCTCAAATATCATTTAGATTAATTAATAATGACAAAGTAATATTTGATTCAAATGGCAATGGAAATATAAATGATGTAATTTACAAAATGTTTGGCAAAGAAATAAAAGAAAATTTAGTTCTAGTTGATTATGAAGAGCAGGGCATTCATGTAACTGGAATAATAGGAAATACAATGGTTGCACGAGAAAATAGAAAGAGCCAAATATTTTTTCTAAACCATAGATACATAAAAAATGCAGCCTTAACATCAAGTGCTGATCAAGCCTTCAAAGGCGCAACTGGTATAGGAAAATATGGACTATTTGTATTAGAAATTGAAATGCCTGCAAATTTTTATGATGTTAATGTACATCCTAGTAAAATAGAAGTTAGATTTAAAGATGAAAGCTTGATATGTAGAATCATATATCATGCGATAAAAAAAGCGATGCTAACAGCAGAATTTCTAGGAAATCATGAAGAAGAGAAAGAAAATAATGAATATATAAAAAATGAATATGAATTTTTGACAAATGAAGCGGGATTTACTAAAAAAAATCAAGAAAGTACACTAATTCGAAGAGAAGAAAAAAGAAAAGTAGAATACAGATATATAGGAATTTTGTTCAAAACTTATATAGTTGTAGAAATAAAAAATGAATTATATCTTATAGATCAACATGCCGCTCATGAAAGACTTTTATACGAACAGATAAAAGAACATTACAAAAACAAAATTAAGCATGACAGTCAAATGTTATTAGTACCAGATATAATAACATTACCATATAGAGAGTACAAATTTGTTGAAGAAAATAAGGACTTAATTGAAAATACAGGATTTGATGTAGAATTATTTGGAGATAATACAATAAAAGTAAATTCAATTCCAGATTTGGAATATAAATCTAAAACTAAAAATGTATTTTTAGATACATTAGATGAAATGATTTCAGATGGAAGAACATCAATAAAAGATGTTGAAGAAAGATTTATCGCAACAGTTGCATGCAAAGCAGCAGTAAAAGCAAATATGGATTTATCACGAACTGAAGTTGATAGTTTGATACAAAATTTACTCACTTTAAATAACCCATACACATGTCCACATGGAAGACCTACAACAATAAAAATATCAAAAGAATTTATAGAAGGTAAACTTGGTAAAAAATAATACCAAGTTTTTTATTTTTTAAGCTTATTTTAATGTTTAAATATTAAAATAAAAACGAAAAATAAAGAAAACTAGCAGGAGGATTAGTATTATATAAAAATATGAATACAAGTCAAACATCAAACAATAATCAAGGAATGCAAGATTCTTCAAGTACATCAAGTGATTCAAAAATTATCACAACAGGAAGTACATCAGCAAGAGGACTAGATGCAACTTATGGTGGTTATATAGAAGCTGATATGGATATAAACTATATGTAAATGGAAAAGCAATATAAAACAACCAAAAAATATAAAACATTCACAAAAAATTCATAATCAGTTGTTATAATATAATCGATATTGGAAGTAGGTATTTGTGTTTTTAAACATCCCCTTTTATTCTACTACTTCTAATGTCATTTTTTTACTAAAATTTTTCAAAAAATATTGATTATTACCCAAAATTATGTTATATTATAATACAGAAAGCAATAAATTTATATAATTAGCATATAATATTATTGCTAGAAATAGCAAAAAAGTTGGTGAATCCAGCCACTAAATTGGAACTAAAAAAAGCGGTGAATCCAGCCATTTAATTGGAACTAAAAAAAGCGGTGTTTCCAGCCATTAAATTGGAATTTGAAAAAGTTTGGGATTAGAGATTATACTCTAATCCTTTTATATTATTGTATTTTTATAAACTTTAATATATAATTAAAAATTATGATGGAAAATTACCGGAAAATATAAGGAAAAGATGTTGTAATTTTAAATTATTAGAAGAAAAATGTGTTGAGTACAATAAATCTTAGATATATCATAAAGGGGAGGAAAAATGTTTAAATTACATTCAGAATATAAGCCAACAGGCGATCAACCTCAGGCAATAGAATATTTGAGTAAAGGAATTGAAGATGGAAAAAAGTTTCAGACACTTTTAGGTGTTACTGGTTCTGGTAAGACATTTACAATGGCAAATATAATAGAAAAAACGCAAAGACCAACTCTTGTTTTAGCACACAACAAAACATTAGCAGGACAGCTATATTCAGAATTTAAAGAATTTTTTCCAGAGAATAGAGTTGAATACTTTGTATCTTATTACGACTATTACCAACCGGAAGCCTATGTTCCATCATCAGATACGTATATAGAAAAAGATGCATCAATTAATGATGAGATTGATAAATTAAGACATTCAGCGACAGCATCACTATTTGAGACTAGAGACGTAATAGTAGTTGCATCTGTGTCATGTATATACGGTTTAGGAGACCCAATTGACTATGAAAATATGATTATATCATTAAGACCAGGAATGCAAAAAGACAGAAATGAGCTTTTAAAAAAGTTAATAAGTTTGCAATACACACGAAATGAGCTTGATTTCAAGAGAGGAACTTTTAGAGCAAAAGGAGATGTAGTTGAGATCTATCCATCTGACGAAAGTGAAACTGCTGTGAGAGTTAGCTTTTGGGGAGATGAAATAGAAAAGATAGATAGCATAAATGCTCTTACAGGAAAAGTTGAAGGAAGTAGAAATCATGTAATGATATTCCCTAATTCACATTATGTAACAACTGCTGATAAAATGGAAAGAGCAATAACTACGATACAAGAGGAGCTTAAAGAAAGAGTAAAATACTTCAAAGATAATGGAAAATTGCTAGAAGCTCAGAGAATAGAAGAAAGAACAAATTTTGACTTGGAAATGATGAAAGAAACGGGATTTTGCCAAGGAATTGAGAACTATTCAAGACATATAAGCGGAAGAGAACCAGGAAGTGCACCATTTACATTATTCGATTATTTTCCTAAAGATTTCCTATTATTAATAGACGAATCACATGCAACTATTCCGCAAGTAAGAGCTATGTACAATGGAGATAGAGCAAGGAAAGAAACACTTGTAAATTACGGATTTAGACTACCATCAGCATTTGATAATAGACCTTTAAAATTTGAAGAATTTGAGGAAAGAATAAATCAAGTAGTATTCGTAAGTGCTACACCTGGAGATTATGAAAAAGAACATTCTAAAGAAAGAGTAGTTGAACAAATAATTAGACCAACAGGATTACTTGATCCAAAAATTGAAGTTAGACCAGTAGAAAATCAAGTAGATGATTTAATAAAACAGATTCGTGAGAGAACGGAAAGAAATGAAAGAATTTTAGTAACAACTTTAACTAAAAAGATGGCAGAAGATTTAACAAAATATCTAACAGGATTAGATATAAAAGTACGATATATGCACTCTGATATAAAAGCATTAGAAAGAATGGAAATAATAAGAGATTTACGTATGGGTAAATTCGATGTTTTAGTAGGAATCAACCTATTAAGAGAGGGATTGGACATACCAGAGGTATCATTAGTTGCAATATTAGATGCGGATAAAGAAGGATTTTTACGTTCAGAAAGATCATTAATACAAACAATAGGTCGTGCAGCAAGAAATACAGATGGAAAAGTTATAATGTATGCTGATGAATTAACTGAATCAATGGACAAAGCTATTACAGAAACAAACAGAAGAAGAAAAATCCAGCAAGAGTATAATGCAGAACATAATATTACTCCAACAACAATAAAAAAGGCAATCAGAGAGACAATAAAAGCGACATATCAAGTATCAGACAATCAAGAGAAACTAAATATTAAGAAAGGCGAAACAGTTGAAGATGCTGTAAACAGATTAACAGAGGAAATGCTTAAATATGCGCAAAATCTTGAATTCGAAAAAGCAGCTGAAATACGTGACCAAATAAAACAACTAACAGGTGAAGCATAATATAAAAAGAACAATAACTATTTATTTAGCTATTGTTCTTTTTTATATCTAAACTTTAACCCCAAGGTGTACCGTGACCTTTGCCACCAGGCTGACGATCATGTTCTTTACCATCAGGATGATTATTATCTTTGCTATCTTGCTCATCTGCTAATTCTTGAGCAGTTTGCTCAATTACTTCTTCAGAATCTTTATCTGAATTTTCAGGATTTCCGAAATTTTCAGCCGCTTCTTCCCCAAGAACATCAACATCAACTCCATATATGTACGCATAAGTATCAAGTAATTTGTCCTCGTCAGGATCAGCTTTAGAAGAATCAAAGGCATTACCTGATGAAGTTCTATGACTTAAAGAATCAGATTCTTGCGATATGTCACTATTAGTCTTAGTATCCATAATTTCTTCTTGTCTGATTCGAGTTCCAGCAGAATATGATTTTGCAGGTACATCAATTCCAACCATTTTCTCAGCTGATATAGCTCCACGTGCATAAAATGAAGACATCTTATTAGTTCCATCATTACATATACCAATAACTTGATCATTATCAATAGAACTAGAAGATTTTATTCTAAAGGCACATATTACGTGAGCATCTCTTGCTTGACCATTACTTTTCATTAAAGTTAAAGATTGTGAACCATTAATATATTCAAAATTCTTAGAACTAATCTCTTCAGCAGAACCATCTTGATTAATTCCAAATATAAGAGGAACGCCAGAATTAGTTTTAATAATTTGATAAGAAACATATTGCTGACCAATAGCATTATTTACAGTATAATGTGTACTTACCTTCTCATTTCCACTAATAGTTTCACTTTGGATTCCACCAAGTTTGCGTGCATCAAATTTTAAAGGCTGATTACCTTGAATTATAGCAGCATCAGCAACTTCATCTTTTGAAAGACCAGTTTCTTTACAAGTAGCTGAAATTTGATTGTCAATTTCTTTTAAATCTTTTAAAGAAACTTTATCAGGACTAGTATTTAAACTTTTAAGCTCGTCGTATTCATTTTGCAAATCTGTTGTGTCAGCATTGAGAATTTTTAAAGCATCAATTTGTTCTTGACTTATATCAATCTTATTTAATTCATTATCATAATATTTTGTAAATTCTTTTCCATCTCTACTAACAATCGATAAAATAAAAATAGGTCTATTATCAGAAGTTCTGGCAAAAGAAACATCAGATATAAATAAATTTCCACGAATTACATCATCATTATATTCTTCTAAAAACTTTTTAGACAATTCACCATATACAGATTCCAACTTTGACAATTGATCTTTAGTATTCAAATCTTCAAATTTTAAAGAATCTATTCTATCAGCTGAATTTTCTTCAATAATATTATTATTCATAAAATCCTCCTAATATTTTTACTAATTATAGCACAATATAATTAATAATGTAAATATCTACAAATAGTATTGACAATACAAAACAAATGTTTTATAATAACGATACAGGTTAAAATAAAAATATTATGAGGTATAATTATGGACAATATAGTAATAAAAGGTGCAAAGGAACACAATTTAAAAAATATTGATATTACAATACCAAAAGATAAATTAGTAGTAATAACAGGACTATCAGGCTCTGGAAAATCATCTCTAGCATTTGATACACTTTATGCAGAGGGACAAAGAAGATATGTAGAAAGTTTATCATCATATGCAAGACAATTCTTAGGAATTATGGATAAGCCCAATGTAGAATCAATAGAAGGATTATCACCTGCTATATCAATAGACCAGAAAACAACATCAAAGAACCCTCGTTCAACAGTAGGGACAGTCACAGAAATATATGATTACATTAGACTTTTATATGCTCGTATAGGAGTTCCTTATTGCCCTAAGTGTGGGAAAAAGATAGAAAAGCAGACAATAGATCAAATAGTTGATAGTATTATGAAACTTGAAGAAGGGACTAAGATTCAAATACTAGCACCAGTAATAAGAGGTAAAAAGGGCGAATACAAAAAGTTAATTGAAAATTATCAAAAAGAAGGTTTTGTACGTGCGAGAATAGATGGTGTAGTGCAAGAACTTACAGATGATATTGACATAGATAGAAAGAAAAAGCATGACATTGATATTGTAATAGATAGATTAGTGATCAAAGAAGATATAAGATCAAGGCTTACAGAATCAATAGAAACAGCAATGAAGTATGCCGACAATCTAGTAAGAGTAGATATAGTTGGAGGAAAAGAGAGACTTTATAGCGGAAATTATGCTTGTCCTGATTGTGGAATAAGCTTTGAAGAGTTATCACCAAGAATGTTTTCTTTCAATAATCCTATGGGAGCTTGTCCAGAATGTACAGGTATAGGATATTTGATGAAGATGGACGAAGATTTAATAATTCCAGATAAGAATCTTACACTATATAATGGAGTAAAAGCTTTTGGTGCTAGCACAATGAAAAAAGGCGAGACAATGGCTAAGATGTATTTTGAAGCTATTGGAAAGCATTATGGAGTAGATATAAGTAAGCCAATAAAAGATTTACCAAGAAAATTCCTAGATAAGATATTATATGGTACAGGTGATGAACTTATAGATTTTGAATATTCATCTCCATTTGGAACAAGAAAAATGAAAACCGCATTTGAAGGAGTAATCCCTACACTAGAAAGACGTCATAGAGAAACTAAATCACAAGGAATGATGCAATTCTATGAAATGTATATGAGTGAGGCTGAATGTCCTACTTGTCATGGTGCAAGATTAAAACCAGAATCTTTGGCAGTAAAAGTAGGAGACAAAAATATAAATGAATTAACAGATATGCCAATAATTCATATAAAAGAATATATAAATAGTTTAGCACTAAGTGAGAAAGACTCAATTATAGCAGATCAAATACTTAAAGAATTAAACAAAAGACTTCAATTCTTAATAGATGTTGGATTAGATTATTTAACGTTATCAAGAAGTGCTGCTACTTTATCAGGAGGAGAATCTCAAAGAATAAGACTAGCAACTCAGATTGGATCAGGACTTACAGGAGTAATGTATATATTAGATGAACCAAGTATAGGATTACATCAAAGAGACAATGACAAATTAATAGCTACACTTAAGAAATTACGCGACTTAGGAAACTCTGTTATAGTAGTTGAGCATGATACAGATACAATGTATGCAGCAGATCAAGTAATTGACATAGGACCAGGAGCAGGAGTACATGGTGGAAATGTGATGGCTCAAGGAACGGCAGAGGAAATATCAAAAGTTAAAGATTCAATAACAGGACAATACTTAAGTGGAAGAAAGCAAATCAAAGTTCCAAAGCATAGAAGAAAACTTACAGGAAAATATTTAGAAATAGTAAAAGCAACAGAGCATAATTTAAAAAACATTAGTGTAAAAATACCGTTAGGACAATTTGTGTGTGTAACAGGAGTATCTGGATCAGGTAAAAGTACATTAGTAAATGAAGTACTATTTAAAAATGTAAATAAGATTTTAAATAAATCAAATGACAGAGCTGGAAAATGCAAAGAAATTAAAGGAATTGAAAATATAGACAAAGTAATAAATATAGATCAATCACCAATTGGAAGAACTCCACGCTCAAATCCGGCAACGTATACAGGAGTATTTGATTTTATAAGGGACATATTTGCAACAACTAATGAAGCTAAAATGAGAGGATATGAAAAAGGAAGATTCAGTTTTAATGTTGAAGGCGGAAGATGCGAAGCTTGTCATGGTGATGGAATAATAAAAATTGAAATGAACTTTTTATCAGATGTATATGTACCTTGTGAAGTATGTAAAGGAAAAAGATATAATAGAGAAACATTAGAGGTAAAATATAAAGGAAAATCAATTGCAGATGTATTAGACATGACTGTTGAAGAAGCACTTACATTCTTTGAAAATGTACCAAGAATAAAGCAAAAGATACAAACATTATACGATGTAGGTCTAGGATATATAAAATTAGGACAACCATCAACAACACTATCAGGAGGAGAAGCACAGCGTATAAAGCTTGCAACAGAATTGTCAAAAAGATCAACAGGCAAAACTTTATATATACTTGATGAGCCAACAACAGGACTTCATATAGATGATGTTCATAGACTAGTAGACATTTTACAAAGACTAGCTGACAATGGAAATACAGTATTAGTAATTGAGCATAATTTGGACTTAATAAAAACCTGCGATTATATAATAGACCTTGGACCAGAAGGTGGAGACAAGGGCGGAGAAATAATAGCGGTAGGAACTCCAGAGAAAATATGTTTAAATGAAAGAAGTTATACAGGCAAATTCTTAAAGCCATATTTAGAAAAATAAATAATAACAAAATAGAAAAGCTTATAATAGATAAACTACTATAAGCTTTTTATTATATTATTCTTTAACTTCTGGATTTTGTGTAGATTCGTTATTTCCAGATTTAGTACCTTTACTAGAATTTTTTTGCTTTTTAGAATTCTTTGCCATAGCTAACACCTCCATTCAAAATGATGTGGTATTAGTATTTCCAACATAATTACAATTATACATAATAAATAAGTTGTAATTAAAAATAAATTGTTATATAATAAGCGTGAAAATAAATGCAAAGGAAGTAATATATATGAATAATATAGTAATAGGAATAGAAGGGCAAGTTGCATCAGGAAAAACATCTATATGCAAAGAGCTAGTAAATATGATTCCAAATAGCATATTTATAGATGGTGGAAACATATACAGAGGAATAGTAGAAGCACTTGCATTAGCACATATAGAGCCAACTAAAATGGGAAAAGATTTAGATCCATTAGAGATAATGAAAAAATTAAAAGTTGAGTTCAAAATAGAAAATAAAATGACAGAAATATATATAGCTGGCAACAAAATATCAGAGGATATTATACAAAATGCACATAATGCAGTGGAAGTATCAAAAATGGCTAATACATCTGATAATTCACATTTATTTACATTTGCAAGAAATATAATTGAACAATATAAGAAAAAATATAATATAATTGTATCAGCAAGAGAATTATTAGATATATATCCTAATATGGATTGTCATGTGTTTGTAACAGCATCACTAGAAGAAAGAACTAAAAGAAGATATGCACAATATAATGGAAAATATACAGTAGAAGAAATAACAAAAATGATAGAAAGCAGAGATAAGCTACATGAACAATCAGGATTTAATAAAAAAGGTGCTAAAACAATCACTGTTGATGTAACAGAAAGTAAAAATGCTAAAGAAGCGGCTGAAAAGATATTAAAAACTGCTAAAGAAAAAGGATTAATAAATCTATAAAATAATGGAGGCTAGAAAATGGATACATATATAAATGAAAAATTACAAAAATTTAATACAGAAATTTCTAAAAAAAGAGTTGCTATAATAGGACTTGGAACAAGTAATATACCACTAATAAAATATTTTCATGACTTAGGAAGCTCTATATCAGTATTTGATAATAGAGAAGAAGACAAAATAGATTCAAACGTAATAAATGAATTACAAGAATATCATATAAAAGCATATTTAGGCAAAGATAACCTAAAAAATCTAAAAGGATTTGATTATATATTTAGATCACCAAGCTGTTTACCAACAACACCAGAACTAGTAGAAGAAGCTAATAGAGGTGCTATTGTAACATCAGAAATAGAGCAGGTTCTAAAGCTTACACCAAGTACAATAATTGGTGTAACTGGAAGTGATGGAAAAACGACAACAACAACACTAATATATACAATATTAAAAGCACAAGGATATACATGTTTTTTAGGAGGAAATATTGGAACACCGCTATTTACGCAAATAAAAGACATGAAACCAGAAGATTATGTTGTACTTGAATTAAGTAGTTTTCAATTAATGGGCATGAAAGTTAGTCCACAAATATCAGTAATAACAAATATATCTCCAAACCATTTAAATGTACATAAAGATTATCAAGAATATATTGATAGTAAAAAGGAAATCTATTTACATCAGAATGAAAAAGGAATATTAGTAATAAATAAAGATAATGATATAACAAAAGAATTTTATAAAGATGCTCCAGGAAAAGTTAGATATTTTAGTCATAAAGAGTTGCTAGACAATGGTGTTATATTTGACGAAAGAGATTCAACTATAAAGCTTTGTGAAGATGGAGTAAGAAAACATCTAATAAAACAAAAAGATATGAAACTAAGAGGAGAACATAATTGTGAAAATGCTTGTGCGGCAATAGCAGCCACATTAGGCTTAGTAAATGAAGACAAATGTGTATCAACAATAGAGAACTTTGGCGGAGTAGAACATAGAATAGAATTTGTAAAAGAAATAGATGGAGTAAAATGGTTTAATGATTCAATAGGAACTAGTCCAACAAGAACAATAGCAGGATTAAACTCATTTGAAGAAAAAATAGTATTAATTGCTGGTGGATATGATAAACATTTGGATTATGCACCAATAGCAAAGCCAATTGTAAAAAATGTATCAAAACTTATATTAATGGGGGCAACTGCTGATAAAATTGAAAAGGCTGTAAAAGATGAATTACTAAAGGAAGGAAAAACTTTGCCAATATACAGATGCTTAAATCTACAAGAAGTAGTAAACAAAGCAAAAGAAGTTGCAAGAGAAGGAGAAGTAGTATTATTCTCACCAGCCAGTGCAAGTTTTGACTTATTTAAAAATTTTGAAGACAGAGGAAATAAATTCAAAGAAGAAGTATATAAATTGTAACATAATTGTATCTTCTGGCATATTGTATGCCAGGAGGTATTTTTATGATTTATGAAGACTATATGAGAAATGTACTGGGAAATGATTATCAACAGGCACAAATGTCAAGCTGGAATTCAATAAATAATAGCTACATATATCCTCAAATACAATTTGAAAATGATTCGAATATACGAAAATTATATCCAGACATATATATAGTAATATTACCAATGATAGATACAACATTAGAAAGGTATAATACGAATAACTTAGACAATGATACTTTAGAAAAAATGACATTAGACATTTATAATGCTTTAGAAGTAGAAGAACCATCAAAGACAAAAAGCTTAGAAAACAATTTATTAAAGGACAATCAAAATTCAGGACTAAATGCACATAAATTATATACATCTAATTCAAACAATGCACAAAATTTGAATAATAAAAACAATATGCAGCCACAATATCAAAGTAAACAAGTATCAAGCAATATAACGCAAGCTAATACAATAAATAAAAAAGAAGAAAAAGCAGTAGAAGTAGCAGCTCCATGTCCAGGATGCTCTAACCCATTATTAAGAGATTTAATAAAAATAATGATATTAAATAAACTATATGGAAATAGACCAATTCTACCACCACCAATGCCACCAATGTCACCTAATAGGCCAATGCCGCTTCCACCACCACCACAACCACGTCCACCTATGTATGGACCAATGCCAAGAATAGGCGGGGTGCAAAATAGAAACAGTTATTTTGATATGCCATATCCAGAAGAAGCATAAAAAGGCCATTGACAAAAATAAAATGTTTATATAAAATTAGCAAAAGAGACATAATATTTATAGGTTTATAGGTAACCTAATTAGTAAAAACCTAAATATATATAAGGAACAAAAGTAAAATGGATTCTGAAAAGAAATTAAAAACAAAAGAAGAAAAAGCTAATGAAAAAGAACAAATTTTAGCTAAAAGAAGAAAACACAACATGAAATTATATCCAATATATATAATGATGGGATTTGATCTATTATTCTTTTATGGAATAAGAGTAATGTTTTTCTCACAAGTAAAAGGATTCACAAATGCACAAATAATGCTATCATCATCACTATATGCAATATTTACAGTAGCATTACAGCTACCAGCAACATTGATAGTAACTAAAGTAGGAAAAAAATATGGAGCAATACTAGGAAACATATTCAACTGTTTATGCATGATATCCATGTTTTTCATAAATAACTTTATAGGATTAACAATAGCCCAATGTATAAGTGCTGTAGGATTAGCTTTAAAAAATGTATCAGATGCAAATATCCTATCATCATCAATTCCAGAAGGCGAGAATGCAAGTGAAACATTTACTAAAATAGACAAAGTAGCATATTCAAGATATTGTTTTATGTCAGCAGCAACAACAGTATTTGCAGGATATATATATGATGTAAATCCATATATTCCAATATGCTTATGTTTAGTAAGTTGCCTAATTGCAACATTTATAGCATTTAATTTTTCAGATATTGAAGAGCCTAAGAAAAACAAAATAATATTAAAAGATTATTTAAAAGAATTTAAACAAGCAATGAAATTCACAGTAAGTTCAAAAAGATTGCGTGCATTATTATTAACAACAGGAGTTGCCTGGGGAATAATAACGCTAATAGATGTATATCAATTAGCATTGTTACAAGACATAGGAACATCATCATTCATAATAGGAATAGTATTTGCAATGTATGAAATATCAAGAGCAATATTCTCAAGATTAGCACCAAAATTTAATCAAGCATTTGGTAACAAATCATTAACCAATATACTACTAATATTCTCATTTGGAATGATTATGTGTGGAATCATGGCAATACTAAATATAAGCTTCCCAATCAAGCTAACTGTAATAGTAATATGCATATTAACTATGGGAGGAATAAATGCAATAGAGCAAATACTAGCAAAAAAATACATGAACAATTTTGCAAATCATAAAGTCATATCATCAATATATGCAGCAAAATCAATGTCAGACAATTTATGGAGAACATTCATTACAGGAATAGGATCATTAATATTAACAATATGCAATGTTGACATTGCAATAATTGCAGCAGGAGTTATATTAATAATTGTAACATTTATCTTAGCTCTATACATGAGTACACGACTAGGATTAGAGCCTGATGAATATACACAAAAAGATATATATATTCGAAAATAAAAACGTATAAAAACCAAAATCCAGCATATAATAATAACAGCTAATGCGAAGGAGAACAAAATGGTTACAGATATGAATTATTGGAGCAAAGTAGCGAAGCGAATTTTCAGTCTTATACTTACGCTATTACTCTTATTTATAATCTTAAAATTATCTGTCTTTTATCTACCATTTTTAATAGCCTTTGTATTAGCTCTTTTTTTCGAACCAATAATAAAATTTTTTATGAAAAAATGCAAATGGACAAGACGAGCAAGTTCAATTATAGTCATAACTATATCTATAATAATTATCTTTTCAATTATAGCTTGGGGAACAATAACACTATTTAATGAAGCTAGCAATTTATTGTCAAATTCAAATGAATATTATCAAAAAATACAAGAATTAATAAATCAATTTACCCAGAACCAAACATTAACGCAAAAGCTACCATCAGAGATATTATCGAGTATGCAAAATGCACAAAAACAATTGTTCGAATCAGTAAATAATGGGATAACGAATATACTAGTTGGAATAAAAGATTGGATATTAAAGATTCCTAATCTTGTAATGTCAATAGTATTTGGCTTTATTGCATTATACTTTATGTGTACAGACAAGATCTATATGATAGATCAACTAGAGCATCATCTTCCAGATATATGGACAAAGAAAATATCAAAGCATTTACATGCAATAATTCAAAAACTTGGACATTATTTAAAAGCAGAAGCAACACTAATTTTTATATCATTTATAATATCATTAATTGGATTTACAATATTTAATATGTTAGGATTAAATGTAGGATTTCCACTATTAGTAAGCATAGGAATATCATTTGTAGATGCATTGCCGATATTAGGATCAGGAGCAGCAATGGCCCCATGGGCAGTAATAGAAGCTCTAAATGGAAATATAAAACTTGGAATAGCAATAATTATATTATGGGCTATAATGGGAGCAGTACGCAATTTCTTAGAACCAAAGCTAGTAAGCAAACACATTGGGATTCATCCAGTATTTACTCTAATATCTATGTTCACAGGATATAAAATAATTGGAGTAAGTGGTATGATTTTAGGTCCAATATTTTTAATTGTACTAAAAGAAATATACACACCAATGATCGATAAAGGAGTACTAAGAAGCATATTTGATAGAGATGATTAATCCATACCTGGTGGATATACATATTCATCATCAGGCCTATCACATTTACGAACACCAGTTACTTTAACAACTGGGATATCACCATGATAAAATCCTTTAGTAATAACTCCATGAATACTAACCCAATCATTATCTTTAAAGTTTGCTGCATTATTACATTCAGAAAGGATTCCGACAACAACAGCATTATTAGATGAATCTAATATCATAGTTCTAGCAAGTACAAATTGACTATCATTAAAATCATTCATTCTATAAACATATCCAGATAATTCAACATTATATCCAACATAAGAATCAATGTTTTCATGACAGTCTTTTAAAAATTCAGTAAAATTATCATTTGATATATTGATAGAAGCTAGGCTATCATTTTTTACAGAAACAGAAGCCTGATAAATAGTACATGCTGATGCAATTATAAGAGAAACTGCAATAAGAGTCAGTACAACGATTATGAACTTTGAAAATTTTCTTTTATCAAATTTAAAATTATAGATAAACATACAAGCAATCTCCATTTCAATATAACATTAATAAAATGTATTAATACAGCTCGTACAATATCACAAAATGGTAGAAAAAAGAAAACAAAGCACTTGAAATTAACATAATTATGTAGTATAATTAAGAGTACACAGTTAAATAAAAATACGAGGAGACTATATGAATTTCGAAGAGAAAAAAGATATATTAAGAATATTTAAAGCGTATCCAGAATTAATTGCTGCATATACACCTACATCTATAATGGCAAGTCTATTATTAAAGGATGGAAAAGATCCTGAGGATTTATTTTATAAAGGAAAATCTACATCAGAATTTATTGGATATAATTTTCAAGATATAGATATAAGAAAATTCTTGCTTTATGGATTATATGAGATAAAGAAACAAGAAGCAGGTATTCCAAATGAATATTCAAGAAAATTAGTTCAAATGCTAACTGAAAAATGTAAAAGATACATAAAAGAAAATGATGATATAACAATATATATAGGAAGCGTTGATAATGGAAAAAATGAATATATCATTGAAGCAGTTTCGTCAAAGGTTTATGTATATGGCAAAAAAATGCCTCAAAGAGAATACAAATTACTTGATAACCTAAATACACTAGTAAGTGCATTAAGTATAAGCGATTATGACCAAATATTTAAAGATGAACAATTAGCTCAAACAGCTATATCATCTTTAACATATAATGGACTAGCTGATTTAGGATATAATAGAGGTCAGATAGAAAAAATAGCAAATACAGGAGAAGGATTTGAAATTGACAAGATAAATATTGCGAGAAATGCACTAAAATTAATAACGACACCAGGAATATCTAACAAAGTAAATGAAACATACTTATATGCTATATGTGCTGTACGTATATATAATACTTTAGTGTATGCAACTGATAATAATATCATGGAGCTTGGAATTGACGGGTTAATAGAAGTAAATGATTTATTACATAAATTAATTAATTGTGTGACAGCATCAAAAACAAATTTTAAAATAAGCTATGATGATGAACAAAAAGAGTCAATTTCGGAAGAGTTTAAGAAAAGAGTAGAAGATACATTAGACAAATTAGGACAGAACTTTATAAATAAAAATCCTATTCAAATATACAATCCAGAGCTTATAAGGTTATTAAAAAGAGAAAATGCAATAAAACTAACAGAACAAATAGATGAAGATGCAAAATGTGCATATATGTTTAGTGTATATCAGGCTGGCAAAATTACATTTGATGAATTTAAAACATTCGTTCAGTCAAAAGGAGAAGACCTAGATAGATATAGAGAATATGCTTTATGGTTTAAGCTAAACAATAAATACATTGTGTTAGAGAAAATAATTAATAAACATGGATTAGAACCTAGTCAATTAAGAAGTGAAGATAGCATAGATGATGAAGAGTACAAACCAAATGATGAAGGCTTTATTGATATTTATGAAAGACTAAGAGATCCTAAGATACTATTTTCAAAGACTTTAAATCAAGAAGAAATCTGGCAAATACTTAATGAATCAATGGCTGACTATTATGTTTTAAAAGCTTTAAATGAAATTACTCAAAATAGTGAATTTAGTGAAATAGCAAGAAGTGATATAGAAGTACTTAAAAAGAAAAACTTAATTTCACAAGATACGATGCAAAGAGTAATATATAGATATACAAAATCAATAGACCTATTAGAAGATCTATTTGGCATAGAAAAGATACAATCAATATATAGAACAAAAGATTTAGCAAATTCATTTTATGTGACTTACGTACTTGAAAATAAATCTAGTCTTTCAGAAGAAGAAAAAGAACACTTAAATATTTCAACACAAATATATATTGCTCAAAAAACATTATTTGATAGATATGGTTTCGTAAATAATTTAAGCAAAACCGATGAATTATTAGATGAGTTTGATAATTTAGTATTTGACGATCGTATATTAGGAGCAATACATAAAAATGGATTAATAACAATAAAAACATTATATGAGCTAAATAGTAAGCTTGCAGCAGATTTATTACTTTCTGGAGAACTACAAGATTCAGAAGCAAAATACGTAATAGATAACTCAGATGTAGAACTAAGTGCAGGAGACATTATAAGATTCGAAGAAAAGGGAGTTATTAATAAAAAGCAAATACTAGATTTATACATGAAAGGAAGATGTACATTAGATGCATTAAAAGCATTTGCAGAAGGAAATGAATTAGCATCAGTATTTGATGATAAAACTCTTGTAGCTAAGATAAAGCAAATAGCACTTGTTACTAACGGAAAATATAGAGATGATTATGCTAGATATGTTGATGCATATACAGCTTTCGTGGGAATGCCAAGTGAAGAAACTCAAATGAGAGAATACAAACAAATTGGTGGAAAAAATGCACGAGTATCTGATTTGCTAGATATGTATTCAAGAAGACTTATTAATATAGATGTATTAGATAGTGATAAAGACAATGCTCTTATTGCTCAAATGATAAAAGCAGGAGTGTTAAGTTCCGAAGATGAAGAAAAATTATTTAGAGATGATTCAATGACAGGAAAGAAGTATCTAAGACTAGCATCAATAATAGATAATTATGGACTAAATGAAGATCAGAAAATTAACCTATTAGCAGGTGTATATAAAGAAAGTGATCCTATATCAGTACAAAGAGTAAAATTCTTATCACAATATCTTGAATATGCAGTAGAAGAAAGAGAAAGCAATAGAGGAAATAGAACATCTTATAAAAGATATAGCACAAATGGTACTCATAAAGAAGCGGAAAGAGAAAAAAGCTCTGAGCAAGAAGTATTTACATTTGGCCGTAAATTTAAAGCATTTAGATATATAGATCCAAATCATGAACACATGAAAGCATCAGGCTCATATATAGTATATTTTAAAAATTATAATGCAGTTGTAGTTGAAGAGTTATATCGTTCATCAGCAAGTGGAAATAATTTAGACACAAAATATGCAACATATATTATTACAGATGAGGCATTTAAAAGTACCAATATAAAAGGAAATAACATTTACGAAAAAGTACAAAATTATTGCCTAAGTATAAACAGAAATGGAACATTAAGTGTAGATTGGCCTGGAATAACACAACTATATAGAGAACATACACCAGGCGTTACAAAATGCTTACATACTACTGAAGATAGATGGAAAGAAAAATTAAAAACAAAGCTTGAATTAATAACTAAGAAACCTAAAAAGACAAAAACACCAACAATTGATATTGAAGATAAAAAACAAGAACGCGATGATATTGATATTGATGACTAATATTTAGAGAGGAGGAAAGAAATGAATCTTAATGATATAATACAATCATTTAAAAATAATGAGAGAAATCTATATATGGCAAATAAAATAGATGAGTGTGAATTCAAATTTAATTTTCACAAAGCTATAGAAATATTAGAACAGTTTAAAAGTTTTCACGCATCTTTTATAAGCAAGAAAGCTATAGCTGTTACAAATGGCAATCCATATATCACAATAATATTATGTATGCAAGCAATATCTCAGGATGTGAAATTAAATATAAACATACAAAATTCAATGCCATGCCTAAATGAAACTATAGTAAAAATATTTAACTTGCATTTCCATGACGAAGGTCCGAAGTTAACTGAATACATGTCGCCAAGAGATTTTATTCATGCAGAAGCGGATGATATAGTTGTAATAGATGATAGAAGCAAATATTATTTCTTAAGAGATGAATTAAAAATAAAAGTTAGATATGCATCATTATTAAACATTGATTTATATACAGATTCAGATGAACTATCTTCTCTAACAGAAACAATATATGATTATTGTAATCAAAAATTTATAGGAGTAAATATTCATAAAAACGAATCAATAGACGATTTTGTAAATGAAGCCAATAAATACGATAGCGGAAATATTGCTTTAATATTAACTAAAAATCAATTAAACACAATTGACATATCAGATAAATTAGACAATAAAAAAGTATATTTTAATTGCAATCCTTTTTCAAATATTGAATCAGAAGTGGCATTAAAAAATATTTTAAAATAGGTAAAATGAAGGGAGATTATTTCCTTCATTTTTTATATTTAAATGAATAATGAAAATTTTCCGCCAAAATCTTGCCAAACACGAAATAAAGTGATATATTACATATGTAATTTTGCAAACTAAAAAAAGAGAAATATTATAATCCAAATGATGGAAACAAATATTTAATACACAGAAAAGAGGAAATTAAATGAAACTATTTAAATCTTATAGCGAAAAAGAAGTTAAAAGAGTTAGACCAATTGTAGAGAAAATCAACTCTTTAGAACCTGAAATTGAGAAATTAACAGATGAAGAATTAAAAGCTAAAACACCTTATTTCAAAGAACAACTTGAAAAAGGCAAATCATTAGATGACATACTTCCAGAAGCATTCGCAGTTGTAAGAGAAGCTTCAAAAAGAGTATTAGGAATGAGACATTTTGATGTTCAATTAATTGGTGGTATTATATTACACCAAGGAAGAATAGCAGAAATGAAAACTGGTGAAGGTAAAACTTTAGTTGCAACTCTACCAGCATATCTAAATGCTTTAACTGAAAAAGGAGTTCATGTAATTACAGTAAATGATTACTTAGCAAAAAGAGATAGTGAATGGATGGGAAAATTATATAATTTCTTAGGACTATCTGTTGGATTAGTAATCAGTGGAATGAAACCTAATGAAAAGAAAGAAGCTTATGCTTGTGATATAACATATGGAACAAACAATGAATTTGGATTTGACTACTTAAGAGATAACATGGTAGTTTATGAAAACCAACTTGTTCAAAGAGATTTACATTATGCTATAGTAGATGAAATTGATAGTATTTTAATAGATGAAGCTAGAACACCACTTATTATATCTGGTAGAGCTAATCAAGCATCAGATATTTATAAGAAAGCTGATAGATTTGTTAGCAAACTAGAGTCAAAAACAATAATTGAAGAAGATGTAAAAGACGAAGCTCAAGAAGAAGATAACGAAAAATATGATTACATTGTAGACTTAAAAGCAAAGGCTGCAACACTTACTCAAAAAGGTATTGAAAAGGCAGAAAAAGAATTTGGACTTGAGAATTTCAACGATATTGAAAACTCTGAATTAGTTCATGCTGTAAACCAAGCTTTACGTGCTCATGGAATAATGAAAAAAGATGTTGACTACATTGTAAAAAACGGTGAAGTATTAATAGTAGATGAATTTACTGGACGTATAATGTATGGAAGAAGATACAACAACGGATTACATCAAGCAATCGAAGCTAAAGAGCATGTTAAAGTTGCTGATGAATCAAAGACATTAGCTAATATCACATTCCAGAACTACTTTAGAATGTATGAAAAACTTTCTGGTATGACTGGTACAGCAATGACTGAAGAAGAGGAATTTGAAGAAATCTACAAATTAGATGTAATAGAAATTCCAACAAACAAACCAATGATCAGAAAAGATCATCCAGATGTTATATACAAAACTGAAAATGGAAAATTCAGAGCTGTAATAAAAGACATAAAAGAAAGTTATAGCAAAGGTCAACCAGTATTAGTTGGTACAGTTTCGATAGACAAATCAGAAAAATTAAGCCAAATGCTTGATAAAGAAAAAATTCCACACCAAGTATTAAATGCTAAATTCCATGAAAAAGAAGCTGAGATCATAGCACAAGCTGGAAAATATAAAGCTGTAACGATTGCAACTAACATGGCAGGACGTGGTACTGATATCATGCTAGGTGGAAATAGCGAATATCTTGCAAAACAAGAAATGCGCAATAAATACACTTATGAAGAAATCGAAGAAGCAACAGCATATAATGAGACAGACGATGAAAAAATAATTGCAAGAAGAAAAGAATTCAGAGATCTTGTAAAGAAATACGACAAGGGAATTGAAGACGAAAAGAAAAAGGTAATTGATGCTGGTGGATTAAAAATAATTGGTACAGAAAGACACGAATCAAGACGTATCGACAACCAGTTAAGAGGACGTGCTGGACGTCAAGGAGACCCAGGAGAATCAAGATTCTATATATCATTAGAAGACGATTTGATGAAGATTTTTGGTGGTGGAGCAATAACAAGAGCTTACAACACACTAGGAGTAGATGAAGATACACCTATATCAGTAAAGATTTTATCAAGAGCAGTTGAATCAGCTCAAAAGAAAGTTGAGGGAAGAAACTTTAGCATAAGAAAGAACGTACTTCAATATGATGATGTTATGAACAGACAAAGAGAGACTATATATGCTCAAAGAAGAGAAGTATTAAAAGGCGAAAATCTAAAGGATGACATAATGTCAATGATAAAATCAGTTGCTGAAATTATTGTTCCAACATACGTAAATGAACATACAAAAGACGAAGAAGGACTAATGCAAGAAGTAGAGAATATCTATGGAATTGAAAAATTAGACAGTCTTGATAATGCAAAATCAACAGCAAATGATATATTAAAAGAAATCCAAGAGAAAGCAACAGCAATTTATGAAGACAAATGCGAACAATTTGGCGATACATTAAGAGAACTTGAAAGAGTTGTAATGCTTAAAGTAGTTGATCAAAAATGGATGGAACACATAGACAACATGGACGAATTAAAACGTGGAGTTGGACTTCGTGCATATGGTCAAAAAGATCCAATTGTTGTATACAGAGAAGAAGGTTCAAACATGTTTGATGAAATGATAGTTGATATCAAATTTGATGTTGCAAAACTTCTAATGCACGCAACAAAGAGAGATGAAGGACAATCAAGAAAAGAGACAGCTAAAATAACTGATGCTAAATTGCAAGAAAAAGCAGCAATAGAACTTGTAGACGGAAAATTATCTCCAAAAGAAGGCGGAGTTAACAAAACAATAGTTAACGAAGAACCAAAGGTTGGAAGAAACGATCCATGTCCTTGCGGAAGTGGCAAAAAGTACAAAAACTGTTGTGGTAAATAACCTCGCAAACCCTTATAAAATAAGGAATTGTTAAAAATAGAAAAAATGATAAATTTGTCCACAGATGACAATTTGTCCACGATTTGTCCACATAGCATAAATAATGTGGACAGAATCGAGGAAACCCCATAAAAATCAATAAAAAATCTACGTGGACAATTATTGTGGACATAGTTATATAAAATGTCAGCATTCGAAATGCTGGCATTTTCCCATTTCATTAAGTTTTATAATGAAGGAGAGATAACTATGGTAAGCATAAGAAAACGTGGAAAGGTATATGAATACCGATTTGAAATTGCAACAGTTGAGGGAACAAGAAAATGGGTAACTAAATCAGGTTATCCTACAAAAAATGATGCATTTAAGGAGGGTGCAAAAGCCTATAATGATTTTTATTATGGAGGTAAGAAAGTTCAACTAAAAGAAAATATGTCGTATGCAGATTTTTTAGACTATTGGATAGATACTTATGCTAATTTCAATCTAAAATATTCGACTACGATATCTTATCTTAATATTATAAAAAATCATGTTAAACCAAAAATTGGATTCTATACATTAAGCCAATTAGATACAAGATTATTACAGGAGTTTATTAACAACATATATGTTGAATATGCTTTTTCAAAAAATTTTATGCATAGTATATTAAAAGTAATTAAAGGTTCACTCAAATATGCATGTTATACTTTGAACTATATCAATTCAAATCCTGCCGAACATGTGCATTTACCTAGAATAGATAAAATAAATAGTGATCCTGCACATATATATACAAAGGAAGAATTAGAAAGGATATTAAATAGATTTAAGAAAAATCATTTAATATATTATTCATTTCTTACAGCATATTATACAGGTATGAGAGTATCTGAAGTATATGGATTAACTTGGGATTGTGTAGATTTTGAGAATAAAACATTAACTATTAACAAAAATGTTATAAAAAGAAATCAATTTGGACTTCCAAAAAGAAAATGCATAACAAACGGACATTCTGTTGGAACATGGTATTATGGAGAATGTAAAAATCCACAAAGTAGAAGAACTATTGCAATAGGAGATACTCTTGTCAATGCTCGGAAAACCCAAAACATCAGTATGCATCTACATTTCAATTGACTTTAGTTGTAATTTGTGGTATAATTTTTTCAGTTTGCAACAAACAATTTTTTGAAAGGATGGTAACATAATGACAGAACGGCAACTCGAAATATTAAAGGGAGATTATGTTTTCATGTCAGGAGTAGTACGTGCGAAAACAGTTAATAAGCTTTCTATCGCAATCAAACTCGGCGTAAGTTGGCCTACTGTGAATAAAAAGGTAGGCTCTTTGCTTAACGAAGGAATAATAATTAACGGAGGAGATTCTTATAAGATCAATCCTGATATTTCGGACACATCATTATTTATTGGCATTTATTCTGATGGAATTAACATTAACTGCATTGCACTGAATCTAGCCCAAGAAACTGTTGAATTAAGTGAAGTGCTCTCTAAGGAAAACTATGATAGTTTTATTGCAATCATTAATAACACTAACCTTAGTCTTTTGTCTAGAATTACATTTTTAGTTCATCTCTTCTCTCAAGAGGACAAAATCTTAAATGTCGGCATTTCTATTCAGGGGACAATAACTCTCTCAGGTGATGTCACTATCTCCAATTCACATTTATCATTGAACAGTTCTTCGTTTCTAGACAAATGTACACTTTTCGAGGCAGTACGAGCTAATTACTACATATTGAAATCAGATCACTTTCTAGATGACATGTGGTATCTGTATGTTGGCAATGAAGCCATTTATCTGTTATCAAATGACACAATTAGTCCCGCCAAGGGATTAATTACTCTTGACACATGTGAAAAAAAGGCTATCAGTACTCTCTTTGAGCATAGCACAGATTCAATTAGTCTCTTTGAGGCGAAAGACATCGTATTGCGAAAAATTATTCCTTTTATGCATTTTGTACATCCCTCCGTTTTAATCATCGGAGGAGCACTAGCTAGTCAAGATGTTTCCAGTTTTGTCTATTCTGACTTTAAAGCTTTAAACATCAATGAGGTAAAATTCGATGACAGCAACTTTGCAAAGTCTATCGCATGCTTTGCGATGAGCAAGTTCTTCGAAGGTCGGGAGTGATATCATTCTCAATAAAAGAGTTGTATTTTCTGAATAGATGGTACGACTCTTTTATTAATGGTATGATATAATAATTTTTATGTCCTTATTAAAATAACTAGTAGTATCGAAGCATGTATTTCCACCAATGGAAATAGTTTCTACCTTTCCATTGTTCCAGAACATAATTCCCGAATCATTTAACTCAATTAATTCAATATTAGTAAACCCCGCTGCTTTTAAGTGTGCTTCTACACTTTTATAATCTTTTCCTATTAATTCAATATAACTCCCTGCACTTATTTTTTTCTTTTTTCTGCCACTATTTTGTTTATCTAAAAACCTCCTATAATAATATCCTTATAAAAAGGGTTGTTTGTAATTATAGCATAGATACTATGTAAAAACAAGAAAGAAAATTAAGTAGAATAAATTATATAAAA
>ERZ827528.302-NODE-302-length-63908-cov-8.284983_pt1 | contig 63908 bp, 35 predicted proteins | sample MGYA00519768_ERZ827528 | MGnify/ENA primary metagenome ERZ827528 (study PRJEB31778, sample SAMEA3449343) | human gut metagenome | biome: human gut; feature: human-associated habitat; material: faeces | place: United Kingdom | collected 2010/2012 ...
AAGAGGCCGAAATGGCGCTCGACAAGCACGAGATCGACATGCAGGCCAAGGTGCTTATCCGCCTTCCGGAAGATTTCGTGCTTCCGAAGGGTTGGGAACCGAGCGAAGTCGAAGTCGTCGATCCTGAACCGGGCAGCCCGGCGGTGGTGAAGGAAGAGCGTTTCCACGATGGTTCCGTGCTTTTCGCAACCTCCTACGGTCGCATCCTGTTCAACAGCACGCTGCCGGTCGACTACCCGTTCGTGAACGATCAGGCTCCGAAGAAGCGTCTGAGCAAGATCGTCGACGACATCGCAACCCGTTACTCCACCGCACAGGTGGCTGCAACGCTGGACGCTCTGAAGGATATGGGCTTCACCCGCGCACCGTGGTCCGGTGTGTCCTTCGCGTTCTCCGACGTTATCCAGCCGTCCGAGCGCGACGAGTTCATCGAGAAGTACGAAGCCGAAGCTGAAAAGGTCAACGAGAACTACGAAATCGGTATGCTCACCGAAGAGGAGCGCCGCCAAGAACTCATCGACCTGTGGACCAAGTGCACCAGCGAGGTTTCCGAGGCTGTCGAGGAACACTTCGACTCCAAGAACAACCTGGCTATCATCGTGCAGTCCGGTGCACGAGGAAACATGATGCAGATCAACCAGATCGCAGGCATGCGAGGCCTCGTGGCCAACCCGAAGGGCGAGATCATTCCTCGACCTGTGAAGTCCAACTACCGCGACGGCCTGTCCGTGCTGGAATACTTCATCTCCCAGCACGGCGCGCGTAAGGGCCTGGCCGATACCGCACTGCGTACCGCAGAGTCTGGTTACCTGACCCGTCGTCTGGTGGACGTCTCCCAGGACGTGATTGTGCGCGAAGAGGATTGCGGCACCAAGCGCGGCCTGACGATGAAGGTCGGCGAGCGTGACGCTGAGGGCAACCTGCATCTTGTCAAGGCTGCCGACGGTGGTCCGTATTCCCGTCTGCTCGCAGCTGACGTGATCGATCCGGCCGACGGCGAAACCGTGCTGTACAAGGCTGGCGACGCACTGTCCATGGACGTGCTCAACGATCTCGTCGCTCACGATGTGGAAGAAGTCAAGGCCCGTTCCGTGCTCACCTGCGACTCCAAGCGCGGTGTGTGCGCCAAGTGCTATGGCTGGTCTCTGGCCACCAACAAGCTGGTGGACGTCGGTGAGGCCGTTGGCATCGTAGCGGCACAGTCCATCGGCGAGCCTGGTACCCAGCTGACGCTGCGTTCCTTCCACTCCGGCGGCGTCGCTTCCGCTTCCGATATCACCCAGGGTCTTCCGCGTGTCACCGAGCTTTTCGAAGCCCGTACGCCGAAGGGCGAGTCCCCGATCACCGAATTCGCGGGCACGATCAAGATCACGGACACTGACCGTGGTCGTCAGATCATCCTGACCCCGGATTCCGATTCCGGTGCCCCGACCGAAGACGGTGCGATCAAGCCGATCGTCTACTCCGTCTCCCGCCGCGTCAAGGCGCTGGTGCAGGACGGCGAGCATGTCGAGACCGGCACCCAGCTGATCGAGGGCTCCGTCGACCCGAAGAAGATCCTGCGCATCATCGGCAAGCGCGCCGCACAGATGAACATCGTGGAGGAAGTGCACAACGTGTACCGCTCCCAGGGCGTGGATATCCACGACAAGCATATCGAGGTCATCGTGCACCAGATGAGCCGCCGCATCACCGTGGTCGACTCTGGCGAAACCGATCTGCTGCCGGGCGAGCTCGTCGACCAGCAGCGCTTCCGCGAGGTCAACAAGGCCGCCGTGAAGGCAGGCAAGAAGCCGGCTTCCGGCCGTCCGGAGCTCATGGGCATCACCAAGGCTTCGCTGGCCACCGATTCGTGGCTGTCCGCCGCCTCCTTCCAGGAGACCACCCGCGTGCTCACCGACGCCGCCTTGAACGAGAAGGTCGATGACCTCAAGGGCCTCAAGGAGAACGTCATCATCGGTAAGCTCATCCCGGCCGGCACCGGTCTGGCCCGCTACCGCAACGCCACGGTGGAACCTGACAAGGCCATCCGCGACACCATCTACCCGAACTTCGGGCTTGGTGGCGATATGGGCGAAGGCGTCGACTTCGGCGACGGCGATATGGCCGATGTGGACTTCTCCCACATCGACTTCGGCGATCTGAAGCTCGGCGAGGACTTCAACCCGGATGACTTCCTCAACGACGAAGGCGGCACCGCCGACTTCGGCGGAGAGACCGTCTGATCCGCTGAACAGCGGTCGGTTTGCATGACAAACCGCAACGCCTAGAACGAATGGCCCGGAACCGGTAGAACGGTTCCGGGCCATTCGCATAGTTCAGGGCGTCATCGGGAATGCGCGATCAGGGATGCATGCCGTGTCCGCTGATGTCGTTCGTTTGTCGGTGTTTGTCGGTGTTTGTCGGTGTTTGTCGGTGTGTTCCTTGCGTTTGCTTGCCGGTGCGTTCGGAAACCCCGCCGTTGAGCTTGCACGATGCGTGATTGGGCGGCTGGTCGACGAAGCCGTTGTGCAACCGACCGTGCAAACCGCTGCGGCCGCAAAGGCAGAGGCGTGGTCAGGGCCAGCCAACGGTGTGCAGGGGTCAGTGACGCCGATGCCGCGGAACGCACCTGATCGAGTTGCCGCCAATACGCCACGGCATCGGTCGCAGTCGCCTGCGCATCCGCGAATGCCGCGGCATCGGCGGCATCGGCCAGCTGACGAACCATACCGGCGATGGCGGGGCATTGCCGTTCGATGATTGACGCCTGCATACGCCGAGTACGGTTGAGGGGAACGTCAGCCAGATCGGTATGGCGAAGGTGCTCGACCAGCATCCGCCATCCCGCCGCCATGCACAGTCGTGGAACAGGTATGCGCCGGGCATGTCGCACTCGAAATGCGTTGTAGAGCCACGCCGATCCCGCCGCGGTCCCTACTAGCCATACAGGGCCGAGACACAGCGCCACAACGCCAGCAATACGAAGAAACGCATGCCACGCCCGAGGCTTTTCCGATGCCGGGGTATTCCGTTCCCTTTGCTGCGCCTGGTCTGGAGGATCGCGTTCCTCACGGAGCGGGTCGGCAAGCGAAGGCGATGACCGCACCAAAGGGGATTCAACGCTCGTAGGAGTAAGATCCTGCGACTCGTCAGGGGTTTTCGTCTCCTTCGGAGTGGGAAAGAACGGCACCCACCCGAACCGTTCAAGCTCGATCTCCACCCATGCTTCAATATCATTGCCCGTGAATTCGGTCACAGTATGGCCGTCGATCTGTTTCGCGCGCGTTGACGACAGCATGCCGTTGCCATCCTTGGGAATAACGCCGAGGACTACGCGACTGGGCAAACCGAGTTCCCGAGCCATCAACGCCATCAGGGAGGCATATTGTTCGCCATCGCCTATCATGCCGCTTCCCTGCAGCATCGAGAGCAAACGATGACTGCCATGCCCGGCCATTGAGGGATGCTCGCCTTGCAAGCCATGTGAGAACCATCCCTCGGAATGCAACCATGTAGACAGTGCCAGGGCCATCGCCCCTCCGGTGGTCTGCCCGCCGGCGATGCCCGAAGCCAACGCGCCTATTTCATGAGGAACGCTGTCGGCCGACGATACGGTGGCTTCGGCGCCCACTGCCGCTGCGATATCCGTATTCTTCGGAATGGGGCGAAGCATGGTACCGACGGTGTAGACCATACCCTCCTCCATGCCGGTCGGATATATGGCCGTGTTGGTTTCTGCACTGTAGAACAGATTGCGCCGATCCGCACGGCCCTGCATGGTTATGCCGTTTGGCGTGCCGGCGATGGGCAGCCAGCTATGGCCGGAAAGCCCTTTGCCTATGGCGAAGGTGACGGTTGTGCCGTTGCCGCTGGCCGTACCGGTTTCGGCGCTATATGCCGTTGTGTCGGACTTGGCGGTACTGGACTTGGCGGTGTCGTACTTGGCGGTGTCGGAAGCGCCCGATCCCATAACACGGTAGGTGGCGGTCCCGCGCTCGTCGGCGCACCCGGCGACATTCCACACATTGCCGTCGAAACAGGTCATGACGGCCATACGCACCGGAGTGGCGGCAGGTAGATCGTATGCGGTGAGAATCGTATCGTTACGATGTTCCTTGACAAATGTGCGCATGCCGGCAAGCGGACTGGTGGTGTCCCTCATGATGAGCGGCGGCTCGTAATGGTCGCGCAGTACGAATCGATGATGTGGCATGAGCCTGCATGAGCCCAAGCCGGCGCCAAGCGCCAGTGTCAGCACCAACAGCGATGCCAGCCAGCGTCGTGGCCGGCGCCATCCGCATCGCGCGGCGGTCCAGGGGAGAAGCACGGCGATGGCGGCGGCTCCCAACAGGCCGGCATGCCAGCCGTCTTTGGTTCCCAACAGGGCGGATAGGGCGAAGGTGACGAGAATGGGGATTGCTGGTGCAACGCCGAATCCGGCGATGCGGCTCAGGGCGGCGCTGGAGGCGGCCAGCGCACACCAGAGCGCCATCGTCCATACCGCCGGCAACGACATGGCATCCGTGCCGACCGGTGGTGTGGCGGAGATCAGATACTTGTAGGAGGCAAGCAATTGATTCCATCGTTGGGTGATCGTGCCGACGGCAAACGCTGCCGTATCACCGGTCACGCCGGGGAAAACGAGCGCCGGCCCGATAAGAAACTGACAGAGCATCATGAACGCCAGCGTCGCCATCCACCGGATGACGGGCTTCGATCGGCTGGCACGCCGGAATACGGATGAACAGATCGCCGGCAGGCATCCGCATGCCGTTGCCGTCAGCACGCTGATTGCCCATGCGGTTGGATAGTCGTATGCTCCGACAAGATTGCCGCATGCCAACACGGTGAGTGCAAACACGCACGCCAGATTGACGGTGACGGACGCAAACCCGTGCGAATCCGCTGTTTCGGACGCCAAGGCGCGTGGGGGAGCAGGGTATGACGCTGCCGTCGCGGACTGCCGCGTCGACTGGATGGAGACGGTGACGGGGCGTGTGCGAGCCCATTCGGGGACGTCCCGCCGGACTGCCCTGGATGGGAGTGCGTGTGCCGCCATGACCAATGCTTTCGCTGTGGCGGACGATGTTGGCGTGCCAGTCGATGCGGATGATGCGGTCGACGAATGACGTGTTGGCGTGTCATGCCATGCGCCCATAGCGGCTCACCGCCTTCCACAGCTGGGCAAGCTGATCGAGCGAGCCAACGGTAAGTATCGTCTCGTCCGCGTGGGGAGCGATGGATGGTTCGGCATCGGCGCTCGCCACTATGACGATGCGAGTGGCTTGTGGGTAACGCCCCTTGATCCGCGATCGCAGCGTATGGGCGTCATGACGGGAGCCGATCACATGGCAGTACATCGCGATGCCGTGCTGTGGTGGGGAAGCGGTGTCGCATGGCTGGGCGGTCCGGTTGGTCTGCGGGGTGAAGCCGCTGCACAGGTCGAGCAGATCCGCCACGCGTTGAATGCCGATCCGACCTGAAACGGCATCGACGTATAGGCGATCATGCCGGTTCAGACAATGCGCTCCAATCGACGCGACCACGGATACGGCCAGTTCGAATTCCTCCCTGTCCGAATAGTCCGAGGCATTCGAATCGAAGCACAGCCGGGTCGTTGAACAACGGGTGCGATCATATTGACGAATCATCGGAACACCTGTTTTTGCCGTGCTCAGCCAATGCACGCCGCGCATGTCATCCCCTGGAACATAGGGGCGTAACCCCTGAAAGGAAATCCCATCATCCGCAATACCGGGCAGGTCGTCGCCGTCAAGATCCTGGAAATGCCCTGTCAGCGAATATGGCAGGGAGACGGTTCTCGGATGAATGTGGACGGTTGGTCCTGTACAGAGCCGTTGCTCATGGCAGGTGAGGGCGAACGGTCCTGCCTGCTGTATCGACAATGATTCGATGACGATCCGTGAGCGTGGCGGAGCGTTCAGACTTAGGTCGATCCGATGCTCCTGCCCGGCGTGGAGTGGAGGAACGGGAATATGGTGCGGGGTGCCGTCGATATGCAGAACCATAGCGGAGGGAAGCATTACGGAAACCGGGGTATGCAGAATCATCTGAATGCCGACATCATGCCCCTGAACCACATGCAGGGCGTCGACGCTCAGTGCTGCGGTGATACTGCTGCACGGTGTGGGGAGTATGAGTGCCGCACCCAGCACGCTCAGTACTACGACTGCGAACACCAGCAGTTCATGCCAACCCAACAGGGCGAAAGCCGGAATCAGAACCATGCCGAACAATCCGGCAAGTCTGCCTGATGGGGTGATGCCGGGCAGACGTCGCAGATACATGCTTCGGGCATGATGTTGCAAAACCGATGGAGTCAAAGAGCGTGCTCGCGCCGCCAGCACGCCGGCAAAGGATTTGATGGCGGCGAACGGTGAGCGTGCCAATGCCGGTGCCAACGCAGGACGACGAAGCCAATGGGATCGCGCTGTCATGGCAGGGCCCTTTCTCCGCCCATTGACGGTACCGGAACCTGTTCGCTGATGCGTCGCACAACATCCTCCTGACGTATTTCGGCGCATGCCGCTTCATCGGTGAGTGCCAGACGATGCGCAAGTACGGCGACGACATGCTCCATAACATCGTCAGGCAGCACGTAATCGCGGCCATTCGCTGCAGCGGCAACACGTGCGCAGCGCAACAACGCCAGCGCGCCGCGCATGGACGCGCCGGACGCCACCTGACTATCACAACGCGTCTGTTCAACCAGTCGGACGATGTACTCGTCAATGGCATCATCCACGTGTACGCGCTCGGCAATGCCGCGCATGGCAAGCATCCATGACGATGCATGCGCCAGGACATCGGATGATGGCGATCCCGGTCCGCTCGATTGGTTATCCGATGGGCGAAAACCATCCGAGTCGATCGTCTCGACGCACTTGCGATGACTGGCATTGCGCAGAATCAGCAGTGCGGATTCACGTTCCGGATGCCCCAGTGATATACGCATCATGAACCTATCCATCTGCGCTTCCGGCAAGGCATAGGTGCCAAGATGGCCGGAAGGATTCTGCGTGGCGATCACCATAAAAGGCTGCGGCACGTCATATGTCGTTCCATCGACGGTGATCTGTTCCTCCTCCATTACTTCCAATAGAGCCGACTGCGTTTTCGGTGAGGCCCTGTTGATCTCGTCGGCCAGCACCAGCGAGGCGAATACCGGCCCCTTCCGCCACGAGAACGTGCCGGTGCTCTGGTCATACAACGTGACGCCCAGCACATCGGACGGCAGCAGATCCGGTGTGAACTGGATGCGTCCGAACGTCGAGCCGATTGTGTGCGCCGTGGTGCGGGCCAATCGTGTTTTTCCGGTGCCGGGCTCGTCTTCCAACAGCAGATGCCCGCCGGCGAACAATACCGTGAGCAGCTGCCTGATCGCAGTCGGCTTGCCGATGATATCGGCCGCTATGCGTTCCGAAAGTTCGGCGAATACCCGTTGGAACGCCTCGACGTTTTCCGGTGCTGCAGCGGGCGGCATATCGCCGTTGCCATCGGGACTGGCATATGAGCTGCGGCCGGTGGCGGGGATTGCGCCCAACAGAGTATTGGCATCGGTGTCGGCATTGGCATCGGTATGGGGGCGTGGCTGGTTCCGCCCCGCCTCAGGCATATGAAGCGGCACGGTGAAGGGGTATGCGCTCGCGGTTCGGGCGGTGGCCGATTGGCGTGTGACATCCGATATGTGCGTGGCGTCCGATATGCGCGTGGCGTCAGATATCCGGGTTTCGTCCGGTATCCGATTCTCGTCCGGTATCCGTCCCTTAATGGGCGGGTGTTCGGGGCTACCGGGAATACGTACGCAATTCATAGGCGTCTCCTGAATAGTGGTTGTTTGATGGTGCTATTGCATGTCCGGAATTCGTGTCGCGCCGGCTTCGCAGCATCGCCGGCATGGAAGAGGGAATGACGGCGCGTGCGCCCTCCACAAGATTCCCTGTGGACTCATGTACTGCGTCAAGCCGGTGGTCGCCGCCGTTGGCGGTGACGTGAACCGTCCAACGGTATGAGGTGGCATCCGGCAGCGAGGACACGTCGATGCGTTGGGCGACTGATGGTTCCCATACGAAGGGAACCGCATTGATGAGCAGACGAATGGTGGCTGGTTGCCCATACGTGTCTATACGGCCGCCACGCACGATGATGTGGTTGCGTCCATCCCATCGGATGGAGGTCGGTGGCGTGATATTCGCGGCAGGCTTGTTCATACTGAGATCGGCGGGCCCGATCATGGTGGCTCCGGATTCGCCGTTCAGCAGAGCGGTGACGGTCCCCGTTTCGCATGGGGTCCAGGGGGCTGGCGTGTATTCCAATACACCGGTTTTCCGGGAACTGGTCATGCCATGCAATTGGGCCATAACGGAATCGGCTTTGCCGGTAATACGCCATCGCATGGTGCAAACGGCATCCGAACCGTCCGCGTTCGCGAACTCGGCGCGCCCTATGGGCGTGACGGGAGTGACCGATGCCGATTCGGAACGCATCTGCAGACCATGATTCGTCTCCACGGTGGCGTTTATCGACAGTTGTGAGAAGAACTCGCCATCTGCGATGTCGAATGCGAACGAGGTGCTTGTGCAAGTCGGCTCCCTGCTCAGTGCATGGCCATTCACCGTAATGCTGGTGCAGGAATTGCCGCGCATCTCGCCTAGGGCGATCGATCCCCTGATGATATTCGGGTCGCTGGCATCCTGACGCATGGTGATGACAGGACGGTCGGGGATGCCGTAGACTTCACCGGCGTTCACGGTCAGGCTGGCCTGATTTCCGGATCCGACGGCATTCGCGGCGCGGACGCCAACGGTGAACGACAGGGAAGCGGATAGCATGGCGTCCGAGATCTGGAATGAGGCTTGTAAAGCATCGGCTTCGATCTGCTGTTCATGGCGGCTGCCGTCGGAATCGGTGAGCGTGACGGTGTAGGACGTCGGTGCGCTGAACGCCGTGCCGCTGCCGGAAGGAGGCTGCCACGTGACGTGCAAAGCGTTCCTTCCGCCGGTCGCCTGGAGTCGCAACGGCGTTCCCGGAGGAGCGTCCGGAGTGGCGGTGACGGTGTTGGAATACGCCGACCAGCCGATATCGTTTCTGGCTCGCACCGTGAACGTGTATTGCCTGCCATTGGACAATCCGTTGATGGTGCACACCGTATCGGTTCCGCACGATACCGTGTTATGGCCGGTGGCATGCACCTCGTATTCAAGAATCTCAGCACCATTGTTCCTGCCGGGATTCCAGACTAGGGTAACGGCTCCATCCTGCGATTGCGCGCGCATGATTGACAGTGACGGGGCGTCGGGAACGTCCGTTGTCGCCACATGCAGTATGCCGGTGACCATGCGGTCTTTCGCCCGGGTCGCGTCCGCGACGGTAACGGCGACATCATACGAGCCGCTGCCATTGATGGCGCGTACTGCGATGTCGCCTGATTCGTCGCATCGTATCGTGACGGACTCTCCTGTGGCTGTGCCAGTGTCTGTGCCTGTGCATTGCGTTACCGTAAGCGGAGTGCCGGGGAAGGGGTTATAGGCGTCGGCCAGTATGTTGACATGCTGTGTTGCGCCGGCGTGCAGCCGTATGGTCCGTTCCGCGATGCGGGCGAGCGGACGCGACGAGGCCACGATGCGCACGCTCAATCCCGCTTCCACCGTATCCGTTCCGGCATGGATACGAATCGGAATGCTGACGGTTGCGCCGGGACTGGCTTCATCGGCGACGCGTATCCGCAACTGCCCGGTGTTCGACACGGTGGCTTGTATGGCTTGAGAGGTCAGTCCCCCCGAATAGGTGAAACGCTCCGAAGACTCGCGATGGCGGGTGGATACGGTCAATGCATGCAAGTCGATGAGGCGATCGGTATCGCCGGGTGCCATATCGATTGTCGTTGTGGGGAACGTGGGCAGTGATTGCCGCCCTCCCGTAACGGTGACGGGCACCATGATCGTTGCGGATGCGCCAGGCTTTCCACTTCTGGGATCGGCGTCCGTGGCGGTGAGCGCGATCGAAGCCGGGCCGGCATAATCGTTCGGGGCGGTGAATCGTATGGTTTTCCCGCCGTCAAGCGCTATGCCGTCCCCGCCTTTGGCGGTTGCGATGGGTTCGCGGCTGTCGGCATAGGCCGTTTTCCCTGCGCCGACGCGTACATAATCGGTAAGGGCGAAGGTGATGGTTTTCCCCGATGGTACGGTCAGTTCCGGTGCATCGGGTCGCAGCGTCGGTGGAAAGGCCCCGTATGCCGGTACATGGATGAAGGCGGTGGAGCTGAGTCCATGCACGGTATTCGTAACGGTGTATGGAATCGTGTACGCCTCCTGCGCGAGTTCCAACGTGATGACGGTACCCTGCACGCTGCCGTGCGCTTGTCGCCGGTCCGCATCGTCCACGTGCACGGATAATTCGCTGAACGGGCCGGAAGGGTTTGCGATCCGGTCCGCGATATTCACCGTCACCTTGCGTTTGCCGAGCGTCGTATGCGCCGCGATCCTGTGGTCGTAGGCTTGCGGGGGTCTGATTCTGGCGGTTCTGCTGACCTGTACGCTCAGTGTGGCAGTGTCTTCAAGACCTGCCTGATTGCGCACGGTATAGATGATGTAGTAGATGCCTTCGTGCTCGGGCGCTGTGAAGGTGATTGCGCTGCCGGTCACGCGGGCGTCGATTCGCCCGTGGGCCTCCAGTTTGCGCAGCAGCGTAAGATTCGCGCCGTCGTGCGATAGGTCATTGGCGGTGACGGGCACGGCGAGTGTGCTTCCGGGGCGTACTGTTACATCATCGTCGCGGGCCGTTACGCCGCTGGGTGAGGATGCCGCGGATATGCCTACCCGGATCGTGGCTTGGGATTTGCGTCCGGACCAATCCTCCACCGCATAGGAGAAGCTGTCGGTACCGTTGGCCTCGGTATAGGCCTCGTAGATCATGTAATCCGCGCCGGTTTCCACGATTCGCCCGCGCGTGGGAGTCTCGTTGCCCAATCCCAACAGCATCACGTCGTCGGCATCGTCGACGCCGCCAAGTGCGATGGGGATGCGTACCGTGCCGCCTGGGGCGACTCGGGTTTGGATATCGCGCGGTTTGGGTGGTTTTTTGCCGTCGGCATCACGCTGGTGCACGGCAAAGGTTACGGTTGCGGACACGGTTTCGCCGTAGTCGTTGCCGACGGTGTAGACGGCCGAATATTCTCCGGGGCGGTCCGGTGCCTGGTATCGGATAGCATGTTCCGATGCGTGCACCATGCCCTGAAAGGATGCCGTGGTGTTCAGCCTGCCTTCCAGCGTCATTCCGGCATCCTCGTCATAGCGTATATGGCTCAGCACATCCACGGTGCGTGTGCCGCCGCATCGCACGGGGACGGTGAAGTCCTCGGCGCGTATCAGTGCCGGGCCTGAAACCGTGCTTGCCGGATGCACGATGATACTTCCCTGCGAGGTGCCGACCGCATTCACTGCGGTATAGGTGATGGTGATCGGAGCGTCCAACGGGTGCCGGGCTTCCAGATGCACTCTGTTTCGTGCCACTACGGTCGTGCGGATCGTGGTATCGGGCGGTGCCGAAGCGGAAGCGAGGGAAAGCACGCCGCCCATCGGGTCGAGGTCGTTGGATAACGGCTCGAGTATGGCGGTGCCGTTGGCTCCTAATACGACGACATCGTTTGTCGTGATGGGCGTGGAGCGTTCCGTGGCAGGCGGACTGACGTTGAATCGTATGATTCCTGCGGATTGCTGTCGCCCCTGTCGCACCGTGAACGGCACGTGGTAGGTGCCTGGCGAGGCCGCGGTGAACGAGACGGTCATGTCCGATCCGTTCGCCGTCGCGCTCGTGTGCTCTGGTGCCGTGACGTCGGTCAATAACGGGGTATGCGTGCCAGTGGCATGAATGTAGGGCGACAGGTCGACGGTGACGGGAACCGCCGAGATGGCATCCTGCGATATCGGGTCGATCTGCGCGCCCAGACTATCCGCGGCGTGAATGGCGAAGAACACGATTCCCGTCGTGGCGGCGGTTCCATCGGAAACGGTCAGCTCAACACCGATCCTGCCTGATTCCACCGTTCCGGCATCGAAGGTCAGCCGCCCATCCGCGCGGGCGGAGAGGCGTGTGCCACTGTTCTGAGGCTTTGCCGATACCAACGTCAGCGGATCGCCGTCCGGGTCGGTGAAGGAATCCAGCACGCTTGCCGTGTAGGATGCGCCCCGTTCGACGGGGATATCCGCAGGAACGTCGGTCTGCACCGGCGGCTGATTGCGATTGGCCTCGGCGACGTTCAGGCGTACGGAGGCGGAAGCGCTTTGGCCGTGCCCGTCCGAAACGCTGTAGGTGAACCGTATGGTGCCGCTTGGCAATTCGGAAGCATCGACCTGCAGATATCGCCCATGACGAACCGGCGTGATGCGCACAGCGCCGCCTGTCGGCGCGCCGATCCGGTCGATGCGAAGCGCGGAACAGCCGGTGCTTTCGTCGTTACGTAGCACGTCAAGCGTCATGCGGCTTGACGGGCGAATGCCGAATTCATCATCCACAGCCCGTATATGGCCGGTGGACGAGGATGAAGAATCGCAGTCGGGCGTTACGGAATGCTTGGCTTCCAAGGCTGTGGAGGAATCCTCGCGCTGCTGGTCGCGATCCGGTTGCAGGGCGTTCCACTGCAGCGCGATGGTCTCAGGCGAACGCTGCGGGTTCCAGATGGTGCCGTTTGCAACGTCGTTGAGCACAACATGACGATGGTTGGCCCGAAACACCAGCTCCGAGGAAGGCGTCACCGATGCGAGCGATATGAAATCCGCATGCTCGGCAGACGGCGAGCACGCTTGGATGGCATTATCGGTATGCTGCGCGAACGCCGCGTGCACGCATCCGCCAGCCGAAACCGGTTGCGCCGGCGCTCCCGAGCCTAGGGAATCCAACAGCACGGGTTCGGGCGACTGCGTTCGAAGGCTGATCAGGGCGAGTTTGCCCGGCAGAGCAATCGCAACCCAGCCGGATTGCCTGTCATCGGTCGGCGTCGACTGCAAGAGCATGCGCCCGGAATCATCGATGGTGGTTTCGCCTCCCGGGAACACGAGCCGATTGCCTGACAATACGACGGGAACACCGTCGACTACGGTGAATGCTGAAACAGCCAGGCGCTCACCGCCGGACAGGGAGCAGACCGATGCCGCTCGTCGGTCTGAACGTGTGAACGACAATACCGTGCCGTCGCTCGGCCGGTACCCCCATACGGTGCCTTGGTAATCGACGACCGCCTTGCCTCCGGTTCCCAATCGCATGACCGGCGTGCCGCTCGCCTTGGCAAGTTCACCGATGCGTTCCAGGGAGCCGGTGTGCAGGTCGCCGCTGCGACGGGAAACCATCGCCACGGTTCCGCCGCCCAGCAGCATGATGCTGTCGCGTGTGGAAACGTCATAGTCGGTGATGTTCAACGTCGGTGCGTCTATGGAAGCGATATGCGTGCTTCCGGCAAGCAGCGCATCGTCTCCGGATTGCAGGATGTCGAAGCGACCCTTCATGGCGCGCACCGCTCCTGTGGGCTCTTCGATGTCCGCATTGAACCGTACCGCCTTGCCGTGGCTCTGCGACATGACCCATACGCTGCCATCGTCGCAGTGCACCTGATGCCTGACTATGGACTGCACCACCAGCACGCCGGCTATGAAGGCCAGCAGCACAACGAGGATGAGCGCTGGGGGAATGCGCCGGCGTATGTGCGGCGGCATGGGGAAAGAAGATGGTACATCGGCGTTGCGTATGCGGCGCCATAGACGAGGTGAAGGCAAAGGCATGATGATCCGTTCGGTGAAGTGGTGGCGGGGATTATGAGGGCAGGGACTCGCAGTGAGGACGAATACGGTGCGATGGCGGTAAGGCGAAGCGCTATGGAAACGCCATCCGGCAGACTCCGGCAGACTCCGGCAGACTCAGGCAGACTCCGGCAGACTCCGGCAGACTCCAGCGGATTTTGGCAGACGAAAGCATGCAACGGCATGTAACGACAGGCAACGGAAATGGATCTGCGTCGCCATCTGCGCCGAATCGGCATGGGCGCAGCCAGGTCTTCCGGCATCCGGCCGGCTACAGGCGTGTCATGGCGCCGGCCGAGGTCAGGAGATCCGCATCCGCGCCTGAACGTTCGACTCCTCGGCATCAAGGATGTGAACCGGTTCCGGCATCTGCACCGAATCCGTATGCGTGCCGGCTAGCACAATCAGGAACAGCAGCAGCGGAATCGCGGAGAGTGCCGCCATAGGCGTTTTGCGCCAAGGCGAGCGCCGATTCCGGTCTGCATGGCCAGACCGCGTGGCGGATCGTCCTCTCGGCGGAACGGCTGATCGCGGTGAGGAGATTGCCATGCCGGTGGGTGCTTCCGCGACCGGGGAGAGCATCGTGCGCTTGGAGGACACCAGTAGATCTGCGCGCCGCAGCTCCAATGCAAAATCCGGCATGGAGGGGAATCGGTCCGATGGATTCTTCGCCATTGCCCGCCGCAACAGCAGTTCGACGGATTCAGGAACGTCCGGGCGGTTGAGCGGGGGTACCGGCTGGGAGAGAATGATGCTCCGCAGCTGCGCACTGGACCGTGGGCGATACCCGTATTCGAACGGAGACGCCCCGGCAAGCAAGGCATACAGCAATGCGGCTAGGGAATACATGTCGGTGCCTTCGCATGGCTTGCGATGCGCAAGCGATTCCGGTGCCGACCAGGGGATCGAATAGCAGGCGTCGTCTGCCCCGTAAACGTTGCAGGCGGTGCCGAAATCGGCCAGCACGGGCTCGCCTGCCGCGGTGATCAGCACATTGCCGGGTTTGATGTCGCGGTGCACTATACCCGCGCGGTGCACCGCACAGAGCGCATCCGCCAATTTGACGCCGAGACGGAGCATGTCGGCGCAAGAGGTTTCGCGGGTGCGCAGCAGACTATGGCAGTTGCCGCCGGATGCATATTCGAAAACAAGGTAGTTCAAGCCAGGGCCTGCGGTCCCCATCGCAAGCAAGGGAAGAATGTGAGGGTGCTGCGGCAGCAGCCCCAGAATGTGGGCTTCATGGGCGATGCGAGCCGAAGCCTGCGGGTGGCGGGCGACATTGCCCACCTTGACGGCCACCGGGCGGTTCCGGTCCAGCTGCCGGTAGAGGTATACGTTCGCGGTGGAGCCTGAACCAATCGGGCGGACGAACGTGAATCCGTCGATGGTCGGTGGCTCGGAGCCTAACGGAGGCGAGGTGTTCTTGATCATGATTCGTTCCTTCCACATTGAGGGTGTAAGCATTCTGCGTGACGGCATGGACGGGGGAAACGGAACAGCGCGGCGAGTCGTATCTCATCCGTTGGAACACGCGATGAAACGGCATGGAAATCCGTAAGGCCGGTACCTGCCGGCGTGCGTAAGCGGTTAGTCTGGGAGCATGGGTGATTTAGGGAATGCGACGAATGCAATCGAAACGCTGATCAACGGGGAAACGGCGAGACCGTTGTTGATCGCCGGTATGCCCGGTGGCGGGAAAACCACGCTGTGCTATCGGTCGTTGCTGTCCGCGCTGCGCAGATTCGGTGACAACGGAGCCATCATGTGCGTTCCCAACCGTAATCTGGCCAGCAGCCTTTCCGACATGGCCATTCGCGAACTCGGAGCGCTCGCCCAGGCCAGACCTGTCACCACGTTATCGGCGGTCGCGTTCCGCATCATCGCGGCCAACCGGTCGTTCCGCAAACTGCCGATGCCCAAACTGCTCAATGGTGCCGAACAGGACGCGTTGCTGCGTCAGGTGCTGGCTGTGCACCTGCGGCATGCGGTCAGTGGTGATTTATGCGACACCTGTCATCTGCTCAGGTATTACTTCGCACAGGATGATTGGGCGAACGCCGTGGCCCCGACATTGAACGCCGGGACCGCTTCGAATGGCGGGAACATCGGCGCAGGTTCCACCGCCGCGATATTCGAAAACGGCATTTCCGCCTCATTCGTCAGCCAGCTGCGAGACATGCTTGCCCGCATGGATGAGCTTGGCGTGACACCGGAGCGCGAAGGCGATCTGCTGGAAGCTCCGCGGCATTTCCCGCAAGGCGATTGGCGAGATGAGGAACGCCTGACGGTGCAATGGCGTCTCGCATTCGCGCTGCGTGGCGAATACGCGCACGCTCTTGCCGACACCTATTCCGGCGAGTACCGTCTTGACGCCTCCAAACTGCTGGTCGAAGGCGCCGCGGTGCTGGAACGCCCGGATGGGTCCGACGACGGTCGGCTTGCCGATATGGTGCCCCGAATGCTGATTGTCGACGATTTTCAAGACACCACACTTGCCGGACTGCGTTTTATCGAAACATTGCACAACCGGGGAACGGCCATTGTGCTTGCGGGCAATCCCGACGAATCCGTGCAGACCTTCCGCGGGTCCTACCCTGAATACCTGTTCGATCGTACACAACACGGGGATCTGCAGGCTCGGCTTATCGAGCTGGAAAAGGATCGGCGAGACCGCGACGCGCCGGATTATCGCACGCTTGTGGCCACGCGCGTATCGCTGTCCATCACATCCCCCGAACGCAATGCACCGCCCATGGCGCAGCGTCCCGGCAAAATGCCGGTATGTCCGGGCGCTTGGCCGGTTTCCGCAGTGAAGCATACCGACGACTCGCTGCAAACCGCCATCTACCGCAGTGCACGCGAGGAGCTTGACGATGTGGTGTGGCGCATCAAACGCTCCCATCTCGACAGGGGAACCGAATGGAACGACATGGCCGTCATCGCCCACGACAATGCCACCGTGCGCCAATTCGGCGAACGACTTCGGCGCGACGGGGTGCCGGTCCGGTATTCGTCGGTAACCCGACCGTTGAAATCCGAACCGTTTGTGCAGGGATTGTTCGCGTTGATCGAATTGGCCCAACTGCGCGAGCAAGGACTTGATGGTACCGATATGAGCCTGAAAAACATCGGCGCGTTCGCCCGTTCGCGTATCGCCGCGCTTATGGGCAGTGCGTTGATCACCACCGGTGGCAAGCCCGGCGAGGGGGCGCCTGCGCGTATCGAACCGATCGAATCCGCCATGAGCTCATTGGAATCATTGGCGGGGCTCGAAGGGGTGGCCGACGATCCCAACGGGCATGCGGTTGCAGACGAGCCCACCGACGAAACCGCAGGGCGCGCGGTCGACGGCAGCGAACTTGCCCGCATTGTGCGTGAATGGGAGGCTCTGAAGGAGTCCGAGCGGCGCAATGGTGCCGATACGACGATTCAGATTGCCGATGTGGCCGACGGCACAGGCGAAGAGCGGTCTGCGGCGTTCAGTGTGCTGTCGCAGTACGCCATGCTCGCCCTGGACGAGAAGGCGGCTCCATGCGCCGACATGCTGGGGGTGATCGGCAGCGTCGTAGGGGGCGGCCCGCATCTTAAGGCGTTCCAAAGGGTGTTCCGCCTGATCGACCGCGTGGCGGAGGGAATGCGGGCCCTGCCGTCGAAGGAACCTCAGTTCGTGCTGGCTTTGGCATGGGATGTTACCGGCGTGGCCGAGCACTGGCAGCGCGTGGCATTGAAGAACACGCCGGAGGGTCGTGCCGCCAACGACAGGTTGGACGCGGCCATGAGACTGTTCCAATATGCGCAGGGCGGCATGATAGGAACGGATATTGACGGGTTCATCGACCAGGTGCGTTCCATGGAGATCGAAGCGGATTCCCTGGCGAAGACCGGGCCGGTGGAACAGGCCGTGACCTTGACCACGCCGGCCGGCGCCTCGGGCAGGCATTGGGCGTGCGTGTGGATTCCCGCGTTGCAACAGGATGTGTGGCCGAATCTTGCCGAACGCGCCACACTGTTCGGCGGCGAGGATCTTGCCGATGTCGTTCTTCATGGCGACGCCGCGGCGCAACCTTGCAGCAGCGGGCACGATGCGCGGTTGGAAACGGTTCTCGCCAGCGAGAAGAAAAGCTTTCTGGTGGCGATCACCCGCGGTGCCTCGGTGATGGTCAGCGCCGTGTTGAGCGACGATACGACGCCATCGGATTTCATGTACGGCTATTTGCCGGAGCATTGCCCACGTGACATCGATGCCGTGACATTCGCCACGGTGGGGGAATCCGGCGATAACGGTGAATTTGCCGGTCTGGATGCCGATCCGCGCGGACTGGTCGCCCAGGCGCGCGTCATGCTTGCCCGCTACCCGGAGCATTCGCCGCAGGCGTGCGATGCCAGGAAGACGCTCGCGCTGCTTGCCGAGCATGGCATCGATGTCGCCGATCCCGATTACTGGCCGTTCCTCGACGGCGCGGATAGCACCGAAAGGCAGGACGGCGCACAGAACACGGCGGATGCTGCGCGGAAGGCCGGCATCACATCGAGAAGCGTCGAGGAAACCTTGGACGACAACGGCAGTCCTGTCGTCACATTGTCCCCGTCCGCAGTGGACAACCTCTGGGCCTGCCCGGTGTGCTGGCTGCTGGAGAATCGTTTTGCAGGCCCGCGCATCGGTTCCGCCGCCACAAGCTTCGGCACGCTCATCCATGCCGTCGCGCAGAAGGGCAGCGCGGAGGGTCTTGACCTTCCGGGTGCCGTGGCGGGTTCGTCCGTCGAAAGCGCGGTCGATGCCGTCGCCCACAGGCTTGTCGACATCTACGACGCGATCAAACCGGATTTCAGCAGCATCGCCAAGGCCGCCGAACGGTATACCGCCATGCTCAAGGACGAACAGGCCGAAACGACCCTGCATAATCTGGCATCGTATTTCGTGGAAAGCAATGCAAGCGGCTACCTGAACAAGAACGAGGGGAAATTCGACATCGGCACGTTGGAAAGCGCCTCATGCGAGGAGGAGTTCTCCGCGCGCTTCGGGCTTGATGATATCTGCATGGCCTACAACGCATTGCCGGGCATGAGTCCTATAGGCAGAACCGCATTGATGCAGCTTATGGGAATACTGGTCGGCGGATGGCCGGAGGGCATGCGTGAGGATCTGACGGTACGATTGTCCGGCCGAATCGACCGCAAGGAGATGCGGCGGCTACGCGATGGCAGCCAGACCATCCGTCTTATCGACTACAAAACAGGGCGGAAACGCCAGCTTGCGGAGATCTTCAACGATCTTCAGCTGGTCTGCTACCAGTTGGGGCTTATGTTCCCCGAGCATGGCAGGGCGGGGGAGCGGCCTCATATCGCACAAAGCGGCCTGTTCTACGTGCAGGATGACGCCGCTCCGGCCTCCAGCTATTCACCGGAAAGCGCCTTCCAGCCGCCGTTGTTCCTCAACGGGGCGTTGAACGCCGAAGGATTCGTGGCGCGTGACCACTACCCGCGGTTGGACAAGTTCACGGATATTCCCCCATTGCCCGCGGGCAAGCCGAGTGCGCTGGATGCGGTGGACGACAATGCATGGCAGGGGTTCCTCTCATGGAACGGCACACAGGCCATGTGGTCGCTGACCATGATCGCACGCGTATTCTACGCGGCTGCGGCGAGCCGCTCGCATGTGATCGTCGCGCATCCCACAAGGCAGCATAAGGGGCATTGCCGTATGACGGATGTATGCCCTGCATGCGCGGGACAGGTCGATACCGTATTCGAAACGAGGCAGGCATGAGCACATTCACCGATAGTCCGGAACAAGCCAAAGTCATCAACGCTCCGGTCGGCAGCGACGTGCTCGTGGTCGCCGGTGCGGGATCAGGCAAAACCTACACCATGACGCGTCGCATCGTGTCGCTCATCGAGCATGGCGTGGCTCCCGAACGTATTCTCGGCCTCACCTTCACCCGTAAGGCAGCGGGCGAGCTGCTGTCCAGGGTCTCCGCGGCGGTGCTTGCCGATGACGAGCATGATCAGGATCGCATGTTCCTCAAACCTGCGGTGTTCACCTATGACGCGTTCTTCCAATCCATTGTGCGCCAGTACGGTCTGCTCGTGGGCTTCGACCAGAACACACAGCCGTTGAGCGAGGCCGGGGCGTTGCAGCTGGCGGCCAATACGGTCGAGCGTCATATGGATATGCTGCAGGGCAAGGGACTCGGTTCATTCAGTCAGGTCACGGCGCATGTTCGCGCGCTAAGCGATGCCATTGCCAGTTCCATGATCGGCGGCGATGTCGCCGACATGCCTTCGGCCATAGCGAAAGTGCGCGCCTGGGATGACGCTTTCGTCAAGCAGGTGCGATCCGTCATCGAAGGCGAGGATATTCCCGAACAAGCGGTGAAACTCAAGCGTCAGAAGCGGTTGAAGAAAGACACGGACGAAAGCTGGGCGCAGAAGGTCGCCTCATATCAGCGTGACGCGCATGCGGCCTGCGTCTACACGTGCGCCTCGCTTGTGCAGACCGCCGAACAACGCAACGTGATGCTCGATCTGGTAGAGGCCTATGCCGCGGAGAAACGACGGCTGAATATGGCGGAATTCAGCGATTTCACCATCGCCGCATACCAGCTCGTCACTCGTTTCCCCTCCATCGGGGCCCGCTATCGCAAACGGTTCAGCCATGTGCTGCTCGACGAATACCAGGACACATCCACCACGCAGGCGGCGCTTATCGCCACCCTGTTCCGAGGCGAAGACACCGCTGTGAGCGCGGTGGGCGACCCCTTCCAATCGATCTATGCCTGGCGAGGAGCAAGCCCCGGCGCATTCCGCATGTTCCAACGCGATTTTCATCTGCCGTCCGAACGCAAGCCGTACTCCCTAAGCGTTACCCGGCGCAATGCGAAGCTGGTACTGGAAGCCGCGAACAATCTCACCATGCCGTTGCGTGGCACGCCAAGCCGTCCCAGCAGTTCGCCGATGCGGGAAGTGGACGTGAACGAGCTCGCCCCCTTAGACAATGCCCCATCCGGCACGGTTGGCGTGCTCGGATACGAGACCTTGGGGCAGGAGATCGACGGTGTGGTGCGATTCTGCCATGAAGCCATCGCGCGCAACACCCATGCCGGCCAGAGTGGCGAACATAAGGGAAGCGTTGCGGTGCTGTTCCGTTCGAAGGCAAAAATGCCGTTGTTCCAGCAGGCGCTGGAACAGTCCGGTCTGAGCGCTGTGGCGGTCGGATATTCCGCAATGCTCGAACGCCCCGAAGTGCGCGATATTCTCTCGCTGCTGCGCGTAGCCTGCGACCATAGCGACAGCGCCTCGCTGATGCGGCTGCTCGCCACCCCACGCTTCGGACTGGGAGCCACGGCCCTGGCCGCTCTTGCTGGTATTGCCAATACGCTGAATCTTGAATCCCAATATCGAGCCCTGGTCATGGCCGGTCTGGTCCCGGCGGCCGTGCCGCGCGGGCAATGGGACGCTCTGGTCCGAGAACATCGCGATAGCGTGATCAACAGCGTGTTCGTAGCCGATCTGCTGCTGCGCGACGATCTGCCGGAACAGTTGGAACGCTGCTCCCGCATCGACGAACACGATGCTCGGACGATCATCCGCGCCGGTGCCGTGCTGCGCACGGTGTGCGATGCGATCGGCAGGCCTTTGTCGGATGTGGTGCGTACCGCGACGCAGGCGCTGGAACTGGACGTGGATGCCGTGGTCGCGCAGGCGTTGCATGGCGACGGCACGGTAAACCCCACTGTCGCCCGAATCCCCGTGGAGGCCATCATCGATCTGGTGGACACGTACCTATCGGAGATCGCGGCCGGTCAGGCGCCGACATTGCGCGGATTCATGGCATGGACGGATACGCTGCGAACCATCGAAGACGAGACGTCCACCCTGAACGCCGATAGCGGTGCCGATGTCGAACTCATGACGATCCACCAGTCCAAAGGGCTTGAATGGGATGCGGTCGCGGTGGTGGAGCTCGGCGAAGGCGTGTTCCCCAGCAAGCAAGGCGATTCGCTTGCCGTCAAGGTCGACGAACGCCATCCGGGCGGGTGGCACGACGGCGTGTGGGAAGCTCCGGAATACTGCGAGACCGCCACGTCATGGCTGACGACAATCGACGCGGTCCCCGTGCCGGTGCGCGCCGATGCCGGCATTCTGCCACGATTCCCGCATGATGCGCCCGGCGAAGCAGATCCCATCGAGTCCTTGGAACTGCTGGACGCGGCGGAAACCATCGATGACGAAGTGTTCGGCACACTGCGTGCCTTCGACGATGAGATCGGAGCCATGGATCCGGATTCCCTGTACCTTACACAGGTCGAGGAATACGGGCGCCGCTACCATTGCGATGAACGACGACTCGCCTACGTGGCGCTCACCCGAGCTCGCAGGGATCTGCTGCTCACCTATTGCCAGACTGGAGAGGAAGGGCGCGACCCGCGCGTATTGGGCGCCAAAACGCGAAAATCCAAGCCGTCGGTGTTTTGGCAGGAAGTGCATGACTCGTTGCGCATCCATAACGATATCGCGGCAGCCCCATCGAACCTGCCGGAAGGGGCCGATGAGCAGATCGCCTTGCCGGAAGGGTACTTTGTGGGCGATCACGCCCGCGAATACGAGGATATGGTCGTTGGCGCGGCCTGGCTGGAAGAACCAGAAACGCACGATGCCCAAACCAGTCTTCCCTGGCCGGCGCGTCTCAGCCGGGAAGTGGGCGACTCGCTGCTGCAAAGCGCAAAACAGGTGCGGCAGGCCATGACCGGAGCCGATGCAGACGACGCCGCATCCAATGCCACATCGGATGCGGATTGCCATAATCCTGAAAACAATGGGCAAAGCCTATACGACAAGGCCAGCATGCTGGTAGCGGACGAGGATCTGATGACCGGCATGCTGGACGATGACGCCCTGGATGCGGCGGCCAGACGGAAAGCCCAACGCGTCATGGCCGCTTCCAGGCAGAGCGTAACCGGATTGCAGGCGCTCGCCGGCGGGTTGAGCGGTCGGGATGAGACACGGTTCTGGCGTGGCATTATCCGCCCGATACCATCCGTGGCATCCCCCGCGGCCTCGGCCGGTACGCGATTCCACGCCTGGGCGGAGCGTTTTATGAACGCCATGCGCCCAGAGGAAAGCGGAGAATCCAGAAGCGGCATGCTGCAGGAGCTGGATAAAGCCATACAAGCCTGCCAGAGCGGCGACGCGGATTCGTCCGTGCTGGAATGGGAGCGTCGCCTTGCCTCGTCGGCTTGGGCGCAACGCGTGCCGGTCTGGGCGGAACGCCAGATCGTCGTATCCATAGGCGATCTGAACGGTCAGGTGGTCAACGGCAAGCTGGACGCCGTGTTCTTTGGCGGGCTTGACCCGCAGGATCGGACGAAACGGTTCACCATCGTCGATTGGAAGACGGGGCATCGCCCGACCAGTAGTGAAGACACCGCCCGCAAACTCATCCAACTCGACATGTACCGTCTGCTGCTCGCCGAAATCGAGAACATACCGTTGGAAGCCATCGATGCCACGCTGTATTACGTGAGCGAAGCCGACGAGTCGTTACGCGAGTTGCATGCTGAAATGAAGCCTCGCAACGCCATCATCGCCGAATTGGGGGCAGGTGTTCCGCAAGCGTCGGACGATGACTAGCCCGGGATGCCGAACGGTTCGGAATGCCGATAATCCTGCTGTCGGGAAAACACATGACAGCATGGCTGTGGGCGGCGATCGCCGTTGCGATTGCCGCCCACAGCCATTGGCGTTCTATTCGAACGGGTACTTCAACCCCCAACGCCCACGGATCTCATCCATAAGCTCCATAATGCGCAGCGTATCGGCGTGAGGCATTTCCGGGCATTCCGTCCGGCCGTCAAGAATCGCGTTGGCCGCAGCCGCAACCTCATACTCGTACCCGGTGAGCTGTTCGGGCACCGCGATGCTATGGCGAAGGGAATGATCCGTGTTGTACACGTCGATGCGTTCCGGATTGTTGATATTCGTCACCACCGCATACCCGTTGTCGCCGCAGATCACGCCGGAACGGTCCGACGCCACGGCTCTGGAACTGGTCGCGGTTGCCAACAGGCCATCGTCATAGGTCAATACCGTGGTATTCGTGGCATCCACGCCGGTGCTGTACGGCACCATCGTGGTAACGATGTCGGCAATGGAACGTCCATGGTCGGCACCCACCGCCATGTCGATGAAATTCAATGCGTACACGCCCACATCGAGCAGTGCGCCTCCGGCGAGATCCGGATTCGTGATACGGTCGCGCCCATGCAGCTCATAGCTGAGTTCCGCGCGTACCGATCGTATGGTGCCCAATTCGCCGCTATGCACCAGTTCGTTGATAAGATCACGACTCGGCTGGTAGCGTGTCCAGATTGCCTCCGTGGCAAGCAGTCCGGTCTCCTCCGCCACATTGAGCAGTGTCCGAGCCTGCGCGGCATTGGCAGTGAACGCCTTCTCCACCAGCACGTTCCTGCCGGCCTTGAGGCACATGATCGCCTGTTCGGCATGGAAATTGTGCGGCGTGGCGATATACACCAGGTCGACATTGTCGTCCGCGGCCATATCCGCATAGGATCCATACGCCGTATCGAATCCGTATTTCGCGGCGAATGCCTCGGCTCGCCCCTTGTCGCGCGCCGCCACGGCATACGGGTGGATCCAGCTGGAATACCGGCTGTCTTCCGCCATCTTCACCAGCGTTGTGGCCATGGTGTTGGCAATCGAACCTGCGCCTAGAATGGCGACATTCACTTTTCTGCCGGTGCGTTCCGCCTCGTCGCGTCTGCCGTTGAGCATACTCATGGTGTTCCTCCTGTACGAATGGATGCCGATGCTCTGCTTATTGTATGAGGATTCGCCGATGCATGGCTACCTGTGTGTGCTGCGATCCGCCGTGCCATCATCACGTATTCACACGTATTGCGGTTGCGTTCGCTTCGTCATGTGGATAGTCATGCGGATAGTCTGCGGATACCGGCGGCCCGGAGTGGCAAGCGGCATAGGCAAGCGGCATGGGAAAGCGGGGTTCGGTGTCGCATGGTGTGGATACAACGGGACTATGAGTGAAGCAATGCAGCCTGTTATGTCCCGTCGTGCCCGTGAGGTGCAACCCTTCCGCGCCATGGTGTTCGGCGAACAAGCCGATCGAATGATCGCCAACGGCATCGATGTCGTCAAACTCAGTCTGGGCGAACCTGATTTCGGTGCGCCACCAGCCGTTCGAGACGCCATGCGCGAACAATATGACGGTCGCGCCCTGCCATACACCGCGGCCATGGGATTGCCGGAACTACGCCAGGCCATCGCGGATTTCTACCGTGAGCGTCACGGTCTGACCATCGACCCCAAGCGCATCGTCATCACCTCAGGCGGCTCGGCGGCACTGCTGCTCGCCACCGCCCTCACCGTCGATTCCGGCGATGAGGTGCTTATCGCCGACCCCTCATACCCCTGCAATCGCGAGCTGGTGAAAAGCTTCGAGGGAACCGTGGTGGACGTGCCCACCAGCGCTGCCACCCGCTTCCACCTCACCCCGGAACTCGTCGCCCAATACCATACCGACCGCACCAAGGCGGTTATGATCACCTCGCCGTCCAATCCCACCGGCACCACCATCGACTTCGATGTGCTCAAGGGCGTGTGCGAGTATGCGCGCGAGCATGGCATGTGGCGCATCGTGGACGAAACCTACCTTGACCTGGCCGATCGCGAACCGGATGGCAGCGAAGTCAAATCCGTGCTCGAATGCGACGACGAGGCGATCGTGTGCAACAGCTTCTCCAAGTTCTTCGGCATGACCGGATGGCGTCTCGGCTGGGCCGTCATGCCCGATGACGATGACGTGCTCGAAGCCGTGGACGACCTGGCCACCAACTACTACCTGTGCGCACACACCCCCACGCAGCACGCTGCGCTCGCCTGCTTCACCCAAGACAGTCTGGATGAATGCGAGCGCCGCCGCCAGGAGCTGCTGACCCGTCGGCGCATTGTGGTCGACGGGCTCAAGCGCATCGGCCTGCCGGTGGAGGTGGAGCCGAATGGTGCGTTCTATGCGTATTTCAACATCACGTCCACTGGTTTGGATGCGTGGACGTTCTGCGAGCGCGCGTTGGCCGAGGCGCATGTGGCGTTGACGCCGGGGCGTGATTTCGGTGCCGCGACGGCTGACACGCATGTGCGGTTGAGTTATGCCGCTTCCCAGGAGGCATTGAGGGAAGGGCTTGATCGTTTGGGTCGCTGGCTGCCTACGCTGTGAGCCGGTTACGAGCCGGTTGTGATTCGGTTATGAGGGTGTGGCGCGTGGTTTGTTCCGTGCGTCGCACCCTGTCTCGTTCTTGGGGATGAGCCTTGCGGGGCGAATCGTTCCGTTGACTGATGATGGTCGCTGGTGATTCTCGGTACTGTTCACATCAATACGTCGGTAACGACGGTGATGGTGGGGCGTCTGATGGCGTTCCCGTGAACGAACCGAGGAATGATGAAGAAGGCTTTTTCCGCGTTGGCGATTGCGTTGGCGATTATGGCGGGCGTGGTGTTCGCCGGGTATCAGTGGACGAAATACCAGTATGGTGGCGAGACCTATTATGCTTTGGTAGGCGAGTCTTGGGCTGGCGAGGGGCGGAACCGTGTGGTTGTGCAACGGCGTGGCGGCAAATGGGTGGAGCCTGTCGTGAAGTCTGCGGCGGGGCGTGTTGCGCATGTGCGTGATCTGGTTGTCTACGATGGTGAGGGGCGGCGGAAGGTGTGCAGGCTGCCGTTGCATGCCAAAGTCGGTAAGGCTTTGCGGCAGGGTGGTTATGTTTCCGTGGTGAAGTGCCGTCGTGGTTTGATCTGGAAATGCGTTGATAGGAGCGCTGTTCCGTATAAGGCGTTGGAGAGGATCGACGCCTGAATCGATTCGCCGTGTGATTTGGCCGTGCAGCCGTTTGCGTAGTCGTCTGTGCTGTCCGTTCGCACGCGTGCGGTTGCCTGCCATGGACAAGCTGAATGCGGACGCTCGCCGATAGCGGTCGGCGGCAGTCAGAGGCGATCATGCGAACAGGCGTGCGATGAGCCGTTGTTACGGTCGGCCCATCGCACGCCTGTGCTGCTATCTACTCGGCTTTGCCGAGTCCGGTGGAGCTGCTCACTTCGTGTCGAACTTCTGCGCTTCGGGCACGGATCCCAGCGATTCCTCGTTGTTGGCCCATTCGGTGCTCCAGCCGTCCACGAACGCGGACTTGACCTTGTCCCATGTGCCGGTGCCTTGCGCGTATTCGACCAGTGCGGCGGCAATGTCGTCCTGCCACTGCTGGTCCGGAATCGTGAAGCTGCGGACCTCGGTCTTACCGGCGTCGGTGTAGGCGCGGGCGGCTGCGGTCAGCGGGTTGTTCGGTTGGAACTTGTCGGTGAAGGTGGTGAACGGCACGGAGAAGCCCATGTCTTGGGAGAGGATCTTCTTGGCGGAATCGTCGGTCACCATCCACTTGATGAAGTCGAGCGTGGCCTTCTTGTCCTTTTCGGAGGCGTTTTTGTTCACCGCCCAGCTGGCGTCGTACACGCCTGCGGGTCCACTGTTCTCCTCGCCCTTGATGCCCATGTAGTAGGGCAGCATGCCCAGGTCGTCGTCGGCCACTTCGTTGTTCTTGATCTGGGAGTATGCCCATACGCCGTTCGGGTAGAAGGCCACCTTGCCCAGGGCGAACTCGGAGGTGACATCGTCGTAGGTCTTGGAGCTGATCAGGCCGGATTCGGTCGGGCTGTTCTTCAGTTCAAGGTCGAACAGATCCTTGTATTGGGCGAGATGCGTGCCTTTGATGGTCTTGGAGAACGTGGTGTTCATGTCCTTGTATTCGTAGTACAGCGGAATACGCCCCATATGCGCGGTGAACCGGTAGGTATCGGACGAGTCGAGGCCGGGCGTGGCGAAGGCGCCTTCAAGGCCGAGATCGTCCTTGTGCTGCTGGATGGATTGGGCGACGGCCTTGAGTGTCTTGTAGTCCTTGATGTCGTCGGCGCTTTTGATCACCGCATAATCCTTGGCGCAGTAATCCTTGATGATCTTCTTGTTGTAGATGATGCCGTACCATTCGGCGGCGTACGGCAGCGTGTAGGACTTGCCGTCGATGGTGTAGGAGTAGGCCTTGCCTTCGTCGTTGAGCATCTTGAACACTTCGGTGTCCTGCAACGGTTCGATATGCTTCTGATACTTGGCGAACTGGTCGAAGCCGGACACGTTGAACATGGTCGGCGCGTTGGATTTGGCCAGTTCGGAGGTCATGGTCGCATCGTAGGTGCCGGCGGCGCCGGTCTGCACGTCGACCTTCACGCCGGTTTTCTTGGTGTACATGGAGGCGAGCTCCTTGTACTGGTCCACCACTTCGGCCTTGTTGTTCATAAGGTACACGTGGCCTTTGTCGGAGTCGGCGCTGGTGCCGCCGCATCCGGCGAGCGAGAATCCCATGGCGAGGGACGCCGCCACTGCGACGATCCTGGTGGCATTGCGGTTCATGATGTTCTCCTTTTTCCTTGTTGGCTGAAGACAGTCGTTGTCTGTGTGGGGGAGAGGCCGGGCGTGCGTCATTGCAATGCCCGAACCTCGGGTTCCCTCCGTGTGTGGGGTGTGTGTCGCCCTGCGCCGGAGGGAGCGCAGGGCGGGGAGTGACGATCAGTTCAGCGACATCCAGACGGTGGTGTCTTGCGGCAGGAGTCCGTCGTCGGTGAGCGGGCCTGATGCCAGCAGAATCGTGCCTTCTGGCAGGTCCGCCGGCGACATGCTGAAGTTGGTGATGGAAGCCCAGCCGTTGGAACGACGGTAGGCGATCACGCCGCCACGCTGGCCATCCGCGCCGTCCGGCAGGTCGGATGAACGATCCTCGTCAAGCCAGGTCAGCGACGTGTCGGTGGGCATCATCGTGTGACGCAGCTGCAGGGCCTTGCGATACAGGTTGAGCATGGATGCCGGATCGGAGTTCTCCTTGTCGGCGGCGTAGTCGGCGAACCATGCGGGTTGCGGCAGGTGCGGTTTTTCGGCTGGCTGGCCGGCTTCGCTGGCCGTCACGCCGGCTCCCGCGACCTTGGCCGCTGGGGAGAATCCGAAGGTCCCGCCGTCTGCGCTGGTGTCCGCAGCCACCCAGGGCAGCGGCACGCGGCAGCCGTCACGACCCTTCTCCGACTGGTTGCGCACACGGTGGAACGCGGTCGGGTCCTCGAGTTGATCCCACGGAATGTCGGCCACTTCGGGGAGTCCGAGTTCCTCGCCCTGATACACGTATGCGGATCCGGGCAGCGCAAGCTCCATCAGGATGGCGGCGCGAGCGCGACGAGAACCCTTCTCCCGATCCTCGGTGTAACTCGTGCCGTCACGTAGCAGCCAGTCCTTGGCAAGCTGATGGTGCGACGACGAGGGCACCTGCGGCAGGCCGTAACGGGATGCATGACGGGGAACGTCATGGTTGCTCATCACCCAGGTCGAGGTGGAGCCGGAGCGTTCGGCCGCGGCCAGGCCCTCCTCAATGGCGGTGTGGAAGCTGTCCCGGATCCAATCCATCTTGGCGAACTCGAAGTTGAACACCTGGCCCAGCTCGTCCGTCGAGGCGTACAGGTACTGGCGGGACGGGTGCACCCACGCTTCGGCCACGGCGAATGCGGGCGGGTTGTACTCGTTGAACACCTTGCGCCATTCGCGGTAGATGTCGTGCACCTCGTTGCGGTCGTACAGCGGGTGGGTGCCGTCAGTGACGGACATGTCATCGCCGATGATCTTGAAATCGTCGAGGTCGTCGCGCTCGAGGTCCTTGGCCAGGCCGTGCGCCACGTCCACGCGGAAGCCGTCGGCGCCATGGTCGAGCCAGAAGCGCAATGTCCTGATGAAGTCGGCGCGCACTTCGGGGTTCTTCCAGTTCCAGTCCGGCTGTTCCTTGGTGAACATGTGCAGGTACCACTGGCCGTCGGGCACACGGGTCCAGGCGGGGCCGCCGAAGCTGGCGATCCAGTCGGTCGGCGGCTGGTCGCCGTTGGGGCCTTTGCCGTCGCGGAAGATGTAGCGGTCGCGTTCGGGGGAGCCCGGGCCGCTTGCCACTGCCGCCTTGAACCATTCGTGCTGGTTGGAGGAATGGTTGGGCACGATGTCGACGACGATTCTGATGCCGGCCGCGTGCGCGGTTTGGGCGAGCTCGTCGAAGTCGGCCATGGTGCCGAGCTTGGGGTCCACGTTGCGGTAGTCGTCCACGTCATAGCCGCCGTCGGCAAGCTGGGACGGGTAGAAGGGGCTCAGCCAGATGGCATCCACGCCCAGTTCCTTGAGGTAGGGAATCTTTGCGGTCACGCCGGCGATGTCGCCTAGGCCGGAACCTGTGGTGTCCTTGAAAGAACGTGGGTAGACCTGGTAGACCACGGCCTGCTTCCACCATAGTGACGGGTCTGTTGCGGCGGTATTCGTATCGATGCTGGTCATTGTCGGCTCCTTCCTCGTTGACGGTGCATGCTGTGATGCGCGTGACGATGACGTTGTGACAACGCTTACACCACGTCTGCCTGAAAATACGGGGGTTGCTGTGGGAAGTTCCGTTGTCGTGCTGTATTTTGTTGGTACTATGAATGATAGCGCTTACATTTTTTGTATGCAATACAGTACGTATATGGCGTGTTTCCCAATGAAATCAAGGGTTTCGTTATCATGGAAGCGATGAACAATGGTAGGAGGTGACGGTATGGCACGAGCCACGATCGCGGATGTGGCCAAACTGGCAGGAGTATCGCAGGCGACGGTGTCCCGCGCTTTGCGCGGCGTGGACAAGGTCGCGCCAGCCACACGCAGGAAGGTCGAGGAGGCCGCAGACCGGCTGAGCTTCACGCTGTTGAAAAGCGCTTCCGCATTGGCCTCCGGCAAGACCATGCGCATCATCCTGCTCTGCTCGGGCGGGCTCAACGAATGGTTCAACGCCAATGTGCTGCAGGGCGTGTACGAGGTGCTGTCGCCGGAAGGCTATGACATCTGCCCGTCGTTCATCCGCGGCAGGGATGAGATGAACCGGTATTTCGTTCAGCTTCCCAAGGACCGCAATGCCGACGCCATCATCATCGCGTCGTTCCAGCTGGACGAGACCCAGCGCGAGCAGCTCAGATCCATCGACATGCCTGTGATCGGCGTGAACATTCCCGCCGAGTCCTCGTGCGACGCGTCGGTGTGCATCGACAACTTCAGCGGCATGGCCAAGGGCGTATGCCTGCTGAAATCGCTTGGACATGAGCACATCGCCTTTGCCGGCGACTATATTCCCGGGAATATGGTGTATTCCGCAAGCCAGCGCGTGGAGGGCTTCCTCGAAGCGGCCGAACGGAACGGGTATGGTGAGGACGATGCCTCGATCGTGATGTGCAATGAGCATTCGGCATCGTATGGCAAGCCGCAGCTCGCCGCCGAGCTGGTCGCCAAGATGCTGTCGTCGCCGAACCGCCCGACCGCGGTGTGCGCGGAGACCGACCAGATGGCGATTGCCCTGATCAAGGAGCTGAAACGGCAGCATCTGCGCGTGCCGGATGACATTTCGGTGATTGGCTTCGACGACGCGGACATCGCCGAGGTGGCGGATCTGACGACCATCCGTCAGGACCCGCTTGAGCTAGGTCGCGTCGCCGCATATAAGACGTTGCAGCTGTTGAAAGGCGAAAGCCCGGCCGAACCGCACGAATCGCAGGAACCGATGCTGGTGTTGCGGGATACCACGAGCCGTGTGTCGTTGCCCGAAGCCTGACGGCGCGCCTTGCGCATTATGCCGTGTCAGGGGGGCTGGTCGTGCCGCTGGTTGCATCAATGCGAATACGGCGGTACGGCAAATATGAAAAAGTGCCCCAGATAGGAATCGAACCTACGACACCTTCTTTAGGAGAGAAGTGCTCTATCCACTGAGCTACTGGGGCAACAGCGTTTACATTGTACACGCTTCGGAGCAAAGTCAATGCCGCGTCGTGTCTTTTCGGTTGCCGAATGAGCGCAACCGCGGCTTGGCGGTTGTGCTCAGGGCGTAATCTCGTGCACATTGCTGGCAGGAAGGCGAGAGTGGGTGGTGCTCGGTATTCCGCGCGGGTAAAGTGACGGTGCAGTAGGCGGCCGTTGCGGGATGAATCGCTGGCCGGAGCGGAAAGGGAAGCATGGTTTCCTCTCAAGGTAAGCGGAAGAACGGCGGTCAGCCGGCGAATGCGAAAGCGGCGAATGCGAAGGTCAAAACGGTGAGGCATAAACACAGGCTGGCTGGTGCCCTAAGCGGCGTGCTGACGGTTGCGGTGCTGGCGGAAATCGTGATGCGTCTGCTTCCCGCCGATCTGCAGGCGTTGCCGTATGTGCCGCTGGTGCTGTTCTTTGTGCCGTGGTTCATAGGCGTGGCCGCGGTGGCGCTGGGGCTTGCGGTTCTCTCACGTCGTATGGTGGTGGCGCTGCTCGCCCTTGCCTGCCTTGTGGTGAACTGCTGGTGGCAGTACCCGTTCTTTGCGCCGTCGCGTCCGGTGTCGGTGGCCGCCACGTCCGCTGTTGCGCATTCCATTGCGGATACCGACGATCAGTATGCGCGTGTGATGACATTGAACGTGTATAAGGGCGAGGCGGATGCGCAGGCGATTGTCGATCTGGTGCGTAACGAGCGCGTCGAGGTGCTGGCGTTGCAGGAGACGACGAGCGAGTTCATCGAAAAACTGAAGAACGCTCATATCGAGACGTACCTGCCGTATTCACAGGTTTCCACGATGGACGGGGCATACGGCAACGGATTGTGGTCGGCGACCCCATTGGCCGATCCCGTCGATGACGCGGTGAATTCCAGCGCATCGTTCATGCCCGGCGGCACGGTGGCGTTTGTCGGAGGGCAGAAGCAGGTGCGGTTCGTGTCCGTGCACACCACCTCGCCGTGGCAGGGGGATTGGCGGCAATGGAAGCGCTCCCTGGACGAACTCGGATTGAAGCGTGCCGACGAGGGTACGCGGTACGTGTTCATGGGTGATTTCAATGCGACGATGGACCATGCGTCGATGCGTGAGTTTTTGGGCACGCGGTTCCATGACGCCGCCTATGGGTCGGGGCATGGGTTCGCGTTCACCGCTCCGGCGAATCTGTTTGCGGTGCCGACGCTGACCGCTGCCGATCATGTGGTGGTCGATAGCGATATGACGGCCGGTCAGGTGCAGGCGAAACGGGTCAGCGGTTCCGATCATGCCGCCCTGCTTGCCACCATCGATGTGGGTCGCTGATCGGTCGTGGCTCTTTTCGGCCTCTGTCCGCATACGGCTACGCTGACCCTGTCCCTTGTGTGGCGATTTCCGCTCGGCCTGCGCATTGAGCTACGCCAATGGCTCTGTGCGTTGCTGTTTGTGCACATCGTCCGTATTTCGCCACGCTGGATGACTTCTCGGTGTAGTCGGATCCATATGCCACCCGTATTTGGCTGCGCAAATCCGCACAAGAAGAGAAGCGGGGGCTTCCATATGACATGTGAGACCGTAGGCTTGGCTGCTGAGCCGCGAAGGCCGCGCAGCGGTGCCTTGAGTATGTCGAACATGCCGCGAGTGTAGGGAGGCAGGGGCTTCCGTATGATGCGTGAGACCGTAGGCTTGGCCGAACGGCCTTGAGTGTGTCGAACGCATCATACGGAAGCCCCGTCATACCGGCTGTGCCGCGAAGGCTGTGCAGCGGTGCCTTGAGCGTGCCGAACATGTCATGCGGAAGCCCCGCCATATCGCCTGCGTCGGGAGAGCTGATTACACAAGCTCAGTCATATTAGGTTGCACAAGCGAAAATATGCCGTTCAGTCCAGGTTCGACTGCGTGCCCGCGGTGTCGGCTGTGGCGGCCTGGGCGTTCTGCGCCGCGTCGAGCTTGGCGCGTACCTCATTGAGCAGTGTCTGTGCGCGCTGGGCCAGTGCCTCGCCGACCTCCCATTGGCGCATGGACTGGTCGAGGTTCAATCCTCCTGCCTCCAGCGCCTGCACGGCTTCGATAAGCTTGTCTCGCGCCTCTTCGTAGGGCATCTGCGCGATGGCCTTGCGCTCGTCGTCAGTGAGTGTGGATGCTGCGGTGTTCTGGTCTGCCATGGTTTCGTTCCTTTATGGTTGCGTCGGCTGCGCCGAGTGTTTGTGTTGTGTCTGTTACGGAGGTGCGGGTGGATGCTATTCGGCGCTGTCCACGGTGGCGGTGACGATGCCCTTCTTCAGGGTGAGCGTGAGCCTGCTGCCGGGCGAGGTGCGTTGCGCATCGTCCAGAACATGCCCGTCCGCATCCTGTACGACGGCGTATCCGCGATTCAGCGTGGATTGCGGACTGAGCGCGGTGAGCGAGGCGTGCGCCTTCTCAATGGTGAGCGAGGCGTCGTCGATGATGCGGCGCATGCCGATATCCATGCGACTGCGCGCATCGTCGATCAGACGCTGATGCGGCTCGAGCATGGTGAGCGGCTGCGTCAGGCTCGGACGGTTCGCGTAGCCTTCGATGAGTTTGAGTTCGGCGTCCACACGCCCGGAGATTCGCATGCGCATCTGGCGGATGGCGTTGTCGATGAGCTGGCATTGCTCGCGGATGTCGGGCACCACCTTTTTGGCGGCGTCGGTCGGTGTGGATGCGCGTAGGTCGGCTGCAAGGTCGATGAGCGTCCAGTCGTCCTCGTGCCCGATGGCCGAGACGAGCGGCGTATTGCAGGCTGCCGCGGCACGCACCACGCCTTCGTCGGAGAATCCTACGAGGTCTTCGAAGGCGCCTCCGCCGCGCGCCACGATGATGACGTCCACATCGGGGTCGGCGTCCAGTTGGCGAATCGCGGCGATGATGTCGGGCGGGCATTGCGCACCTTGTACGTGCGCGTGGAGCACTGTGAAGCGTACCGCCGGCCATCGCAGGTTCACGTTGGTGATCACATCGCCTTCCGCGCGCGCCTGCGGCGCGCAGATCAGGCCGATGCACCGGGGGAATTCCGGCAGTGGTTTTTTGCGGTCGGCGTCGAACAGGCCTTCACCCTTGAGCTTCTTGCGCAGCTCGTCGATCTGCTCTTTGAGCCCGCCTGCGCCGATTTTGCGGATATCGTCGCCGATGAAGCTCAATCTGGTCTGCTTGACCCAGATGTCGGCGCGTCCGTGGATGATCACGCGGTCGCCTTGGCGGAACTGCGAGGCCGCCGCGGCGAAGGCGCGCCAGCCGGATACGGAGATGGCGATGTCTTCGAAATCGTCTCGTACCGTGAGGTAGGCGGATCCTGCGCGTCTGGTGTTGATTTCGGTGATCTGGCCGCAGATCCATGCCGCCGGCCATTTCTCCACGGCGGTGTGGAATTTCTGGCTCAGCACGCTTACCGGCCAGGGGTTTTCCGCAGTGGTTTCGCGTGCCAGTCGTGGCAGTTGGTCGAACGAACGGGGTATCGGTGCGCCGGTCATGTTCGGGTCTTGGTTCATGGGAACCACTATAGATGCGGGGTCGAATCGTCCTGTGATTTGCTGGCTGCAATTGGGGGCGTCGACTGCCTTTTCGGGGTGTACCGCGTGTCGCGTTCTGCCGCCTTGCGTCGGGGTCGATCGGGCGGCTGCCGCGGGTGGATTGTTACGTTAATCACACAATCTTCTTTTTGGCGGTATTATGCCGAAAAACACTAGCCCTAGTGTTTATCCGGCGTGCCGGAACTATATGTAGGGGTACAGTACATGAGGCAATACAAACGAGACGCTAAGATGCAAGGCGTGAAAGGGCGCATGGGCGCCCGGGAAAAGGCAGGAAGATGACGATGGAAACAACCGGCACGACAACCGTTACACCCTCTACCAGCACGGTGCAGGTGGAGAAGCGTGATGGTCGTATCGTGGATTTCGATCCGATTAACATCATTGCCGCCGTAAAGTCCGCATTCGCCGATCTCAATAAGGAGGTCGGCCCGGAAGAGGAGGCTCTGATCCGTGATCTTGCCAATCAGGTCGAAGGCGAGATCAAGGAACGGTATGCGGGACCGGCCAAGATCGAGGATATCCAGAACCTTGTCGAGCATGCGCTGATTGAGGATCACCTCTACGACGTGGCCCGAACCTACACCAACTACCGACTCGACAAGGATATCCAGCGTGCCAAGGCCACGGATGTGAACGAGGCTGTCGCCCGCTTCATCAACAACGATCCGACGCTGATTCATGAGAACGCCAATAAGGATTCCAACGTGTACGCCACGCAGCGCGATCTGCTGGCGGGCGCGGTCAGCAAGGCCGCGGCGCTCAACATGCTCCCGCAGGTGGTGGCCAACGCGCACATGAAGGGCGACATCCACTTCCACGACGCCGACTATTCGCCGTTCACCGCGCAGTCCAACTGTTCGCTGCCGAACTTCTGGGACATGCTGGCCAACGGCTTCACCCTGGGCAACGCCCCGATGGCGTCTCCGAAGTCCATCGCCATCGCGGCCACGCAGATCACGCAGATCATGAAGGATGTGGCTTCCAGCCAGTACGGCGGCCAGACCGCGAACCGCGCCGACGAGCATCTTGCCCGGTATGCGAAGAAGGATTACGAGAAGTTCCTCGAAGAGGCCCGTGAGAACATCCCCGACGGCATGCCGGTCGAATTCGCCCGCCGTCAGGTGGAGAACGCCAAGCGCAACGAGCCGAGCAAACTGCATTTCGGCTCCCGTGAACCGCTGCCCATGGATACGCCGTTCCACACTGATGTCGACGAGTTGGAGCAGGAGCGTGAGATCCTGGCTAAGATCCGTACCCGCAAGGCCATCTATGACGCCATGCAGACCATGGAATACCAGATTAACTCCAATCGTGTGTCCAACGGCCAGACCCCGTTCGTCACGGTCGGCTTCGGTCTTGGCACCGATTGGTTCGCCCGCGAGATCCAGCGTGCGATTCTGCTGAATCGTATTCGTGGCCTCGGCAAGGACCACCATACCGCGATCTTCCCGAAGCTTGTGTTCACCATCAAGCATGGGGTGAACTGCGAGCCGGAGGATCCGAACTACGACCTCAAGCAGCTCGCCCTGGAATGCGCCACCAAGCGTATGTACCCGGATGTGGTGTTCTACGAGAACATTGTCAAGATCACCGGTTCCTTCAAGGCGCCGATGGGCTGCCGTTCCTTCCTGCAGGGCTGGGTCAACCCCGAGACCGGCAAGGACGAGGAGGACGGGCGTATGAATCTTGGCGTGGTTTCCGTCAATGTTCCGCGTATCGCCTTGGAATCCCACGGCGATAAGGACCGCTTCTGGAAGCTGTTCAGCGAGCGTATGGAGGTCGCCCATCAGGCGTTGCAGTTCCGTATCATGCGGTGCAAGCAGGCGACCCCGGTGAACGCTCCTACGCTGTTCCGTTACGGTGCGTTCGGGCGTCTGGGTGCCAACGACAATGTCGATGTGCTGTTCAAGAACGAGCGTGCCACCGTATCGTTGGGCTATATCGGCCTGGCCGAGGCGACCGCCGTGTTCTATGGCAAGGATTGGATTCGCGACCATGGCTGGGATCCGGAAGGCAAGGAGTTCGCGCTGTCCATCGTCAAGCGCATGAACGAGCTGTGCAAGCAGTGGAGTAAGGCGGAGGGCTACCACTATTCGGTGTATTCCACGCCTGCCGAGTCGCTGACCGATCGTTTCAACCGTATGGATCGTGAGAAGTTCGGCAGGGTCGATGGCGTGACCGACCACGACTTCTACACCAATTCCTTCCACTATCCGGTATGGCTGCAGCCCACGCCGATGGAGAAGCTCACGTACGAGAAGGACTTCCCATACTATGCGTCCGGCGGTTTCATCAACTACTGCGAATATCCGTGCCTGCAGGACAACCCGAAGGCATTGGAGGCCGTATGGGATTACGCCTACAACATCGGCATCGGCTATCTTGGCACCAACACGCCGATCGACCACTGCTTCGTATGCGGCTTCCAGGGTGATTTCGAGCCGACCGACGAGGGGTTCAAGTGCCCGGAGTGCGGTAACTCCGATCCCGACAAGTGCAATGTGACCAAGCGTACGTGCGGCTACCTGGGCAACCCGGTGCAGCGTCCGATGGTGCATGGCCGCCATGAGGAGATCGCGCATCGTGTGAAGCATATGAGCGGCGAGACCGGTCATGTGACGCTGAGCGACGGTTCCGAACACGAATGGTTCGAGGAAACCAAATAGGATGACGCGTCCTGCCGGCCTGCGGCTTGGTATGGATGTGTGACGACGTGATATGAGGGCGTCCGGCTGACAGGGTTGCCGGTCGCCCTCAACGTTGTTGTCGGAGAAGCGGCGGCGGCTGCGCTGCGAACATGATGATGGGAGTGCACATGGAAGATTTTCGCAAGGTCAGAACCGAGCCCAGGCGTCATGATTTCGCCGTCGGCGAGACGGGGCGCGGGCCATCCATACCGTCGCGTGGGCTGGCCAACGATCCGCGTGCGGGGCAGTGGGACGGCAGGCGCATGTCCAAACGCATGATCGCCGACTATAAGACCTTCATCGTCACCGATGGCGAAGGCGTGCGCAACTCCCTATATGTGTCCGGTTGCCCGTTCCATTGCGTCGAATGCTTCAATGCTTCGATCTGGGATTTTCAGGCCGGCCATGAGTATACACAGCGCCTGGAAGACAAGATCATCGACGATCTGCGCGCGCCGTGGGTGCAGGGCATCACGTTTCTCGGCGGCGAGCCGATGCTTGCCACGCCGGTGCTGATTCCGCTGGCCAGGAGGATCCGTCGTGAATTCGGCCATGACAAGGATATCTGGAGCTGGACCGGGTACACGTGGGAGGAGCTGATGCGCGAGGGGGAGACGCCCGATAAGCGCGAGCTGCTGGAGCTTCTCGACATTCTGGTGGATGGCCGGTATCTGAAGGATCAGCATGATTCCCTGCTGCAGTTCCGCGGGTCGCGCAATCAGCGCATTCTCGACGTGCCGAAGTCGCTTGCCGCGGGCAAGCCGGTGATCTGGGCGAAGCTGCACGATCAGGAACGGCAGGTGTCGGAGATTTACCGTAAGGATCGCGACGCCGGCGAGGGCGCTCAGGCATCCTGATCGTGTTGAGGCGCCGAGCTAGTCGGAATCATCGTTCCTGGTTGCGTTCGGTCGGCCAGATCCAAGGCGCAACGCGCGGCGGGGCATCGGCATTGGTCTGCACGGCTATCGCCGGGAATCTCGGCCCGTAGGGCTTGCGCCGATGCCCGTCATTATTGCGTTATTGATTGGCAGCCTGGCTTTCAAGCCACTGTTTGGCTGCGCTAATCGCCTGTTCCAGGGTGCTTTTGGCCGTCTCATAGGCGTGCGAGTCCATGATGGTCTGGTCATTGGCAAGATTCTGCGCGGCTTTCAGTCCTGTGCTCAACGCGTTGCTCGCCAGCTGTTTGAGGGTATTGTTCAGTTCGCTGTTTTCCAATTGGTCGAGCAGTGTGCGTGCGGAATCGATGGTGCTTTGCAGCTCCTTCCTGCTCTGTTCCAGTGCGCTGTCGGTTCCGTCGCCGGTGCTTCCGCTGCCGGTGTCTTTTTTGCCTGTGGAGGATCCGCCGTCGGCGTCTTGCTGTGACGAGGAGCTGCCGTCGGCGTCTTGCCGTGACGAGGAGCCGCCTGTGGCGAGTTTCGAAGCATCCTTTTTGAGGCTGTCGATGGATGTGCGCAACGAGTCGGTGGCGCTGGCAACGGTGTCTTTGACCAGGTTGAGCTGGGTGATCGTCGCGTTTGCGGCGCAGCCTTCGGCGCTTACCGTTTGTTCGGCGCTGCTCGATGCGTCGGCGGCGGCATCGAGAATATCGCTTACGCCAAGCATGTTGCGCAGCAGCTGTTGGATTTGTGACGAGGATCCGCCGGTGTCGAGCAGTTCCTTGCGTACCTGGGTGAATTCGCTGACTGCGTTGCGGCAGTCGGACAGCGCCTGCTCGTGCCTGCTGTGGTAGACGTAGGCGCCAACCAAGCTGGCGACAATGGTTATAACCGCGATAACGGCTATGATGATCGACCAGCGCCTGCGTTTTGCGGGAACCGGTGCAGGGGCGTTCTGCTGGGGTTGGGGAGAATATGATGCGGGCTGATATTGCGCGTTTTGATATTGCGGCTCGCCGTACTGCGGGTATTGAGATTGCTGGGTGTATTGAGATTGCTGAGAGTGCTGCGGCAGTGGCTGGGTGTCCGCAGTGGTCTGCTGGCCGGTCTGCGCCGGAGAGGCGGGCACGGCGATCGGCTGGGTCTTCTGCTCGTCCATAGAATCATGTCTCCTTACCTGTGGCGGCTCGATGGGCCGCATGCCGCCGATACGACGATTGTGCCACCATCACGGTGGTTGTGGCTGCCTCCTTGCGATGAATGCGGCGAAAGTCCACATTTTCATGTGATCGGGCCGGTTCCGCCGGCATACGCATGGTGCGATTGCGCTTGCGGCAATGATGCCACGGGAAGCGGTATATGGAATATCACGGTAGGCTCGAATCATGCATATGAACGATCAGGAATTCGAAGCCGCCATCGAAGAGGCATTGGCGGCGATTCCCGCCCGATTCACCGAGGCGCTGAGCAATATCGGCATATCGTGGGATTATGAGCCCACGGCGGCGGAGCTCGGCAGCCTGCATTGCTCCGAAGGCGAATTGCTTGGCCTGTACACCGGCGTTCCGATCACCCAGCGAACCACGTCATATAGCGGCGTCATGCCCGACATGATCACCATCTACAAAGGGCCGCATGAGCGCATATGCGATACGCGGCGGAACATGGTCGAACAGATTGAGAAAACCGTCATCCACGAGATCGGCCATTATTTCGGCTTCGACGACGATTACCTCCACATGCACGGCTATTAAGTGCTTGTGTTCGGAGGCGAAGACGATACATGCCGTGTGTCGTATCCCTACCATTGGCCGGGGTATGGCGAAACCCTTATAGGTCAAAAGGTAACGACAACGTGCAGACGGTATTCCGTGAGCAAAATCACTTGACATAAAAAGCGTTAGGTGAGTGGTCGGACTAAGCTAGTTCTCCAGCAAGTCGGCGTTACCGCCACCGGTACCTGAGTATCCGGCCGGATATGTGAAGGGCATAAAAGGCGGCATGAAGCCGAAACCCGAGTTGTAGAGGAATACATGGCTGATACCGCACCTATCGTGAGCACACTGCAGTCCGCGAATCCTGATGCGAAACCGTTACGCGTGGGACTGGATATCGGCTCAACCACCGTCAAGGCCGTGGTGCTCGACCAGGCCGATTCGCTGTCTCAAACGCTATTCTCCGACTACCGCCGTCATCACGCCAACGTTCGTGCCACCGTGGCCGGACTGCTGGCCGACATCCGAGGCATGCTTGAGAAAAGCGGGCGCGGCGACGAGCCGATTCGTCTGGCCATCACCGGCTCCGGCGGTCTGGCGCTCGCCGACAGCCTCCACGTGCCGTTCGTGCAGGAGGTCATCGCCGAAACCGAGGCGATCGACAAGGAATATCCGCAGGCCGATGTCATTATCGAACTTGGTGGCGAAGACGCCAAGATCACCTATTTGAAGCCCACGCCCGAACAGCGTATGAACGGTTCATGCGCAGGCGGTACCGGCGCGTTCATCGATCAGATGTCCACTCTGCTTGACACCGATCCGTCCGGTCTGAACGAGATGGCGAAGGATTACGAGAACCTGTATCCGATCGCCTCGCGCTGCGGCGTGTTCGCCAAAACCGATCTGCAGCCGCTGATCAACGATGGTGCGGCAAAGCCCGATCTGGCAGCCTCCATCTTCACCGCAGTCGCCACACAGACCATTGCTGGTCTCGCCTCCGGTCGTCCGATCCACGGCACCGTCATCTTCCTTGGCGGCCCGCTGTTCTTCATGTCCGAACTTCGCGCGGCGTTCAAGCGTGCGCTCGACGGCAAGGTGGACGAGTTCATCGTCCCCACCGACGCCCACCTGTATGTGGCCTATGGCGCGGCATTGCAGGCAGAGCAGAACACCGACGACGAAGGCAACCATTTCGAGGCCAAACCGTTGGGCGATTTCCTCTCCCGTTTGGAGGAACTGGAGAACCTGCCGTCCAACACGCCCACCATGCCGCCACTGTTCCCCACCGAGGAGGACCGCAAGGCGTTCAACGAGCGTCATCACCGCGAACACGTGCATATCGGCAACCTCGATGGTGCCACGGGTCCGCATTTCCTGGGCATCGACGCAGGGTCGACCACCATCAAGGCAACCCTGGTGAACGATGACCGTGAGATCGTATGGTCCAGTTATGCCAACAACGAAGGCAGCCCGCTGACCGCCGCCATCACCATCGCCAAGAAGATCCAGGACGCATTGCCAGCCGGAGCGTGGATCGCACGTTCCTGCGCCACCGGGTACGGTGAAGGACTTATCGCCACGGGTCTGCATCTTGACGAGGGCGTGGTCGAAACCATGGCCCACTACCGTGGCGCCGAAATGGTCAGCCCCGGCGTCACCGCCGTCATCGACATCGGCGGCCAGGACATGAAGTATCTTGCCATCACCGACGGCGTGATCGATTCCATCGCGGTGAACGAGGCATGCTCCTCCGGCTGCGGCTCCTTCCTGCAGACCTTCGCCATGTCGATGGGACTGAGCATCGAGGAATTCACCCAGAAGGCGCTCGCCTCCACGCATCCGGTCGACCTGGGTTCGCGTTGCACCGTGTTCATGAACTCGTCGGTCAAGCAGGCGCAGAAGGAAGGCGCCAGCATCGAAGACATCGCCGCGGGCCTGTGCTATTCGGTGGTGCGCAACGCGTTGTACAAGGTCATCAAACTGCGTGATTCCGGCGAGCTTGGCGACACCGTGGTCGTGCAGGGCGGCACGTTCCTGAACGATGCCGTGCTGCGCGCATTCGAACTGCTGACCGAACGCCAGGTGACCCGTCCGAACATCGCCGGCCTGATGGGTGCATATGGCGCGGCCCTCACCGCGCGCATGCATTACGTGGATGTGGCGGACGAAACGGATTCGCTGGTCGCGGCAGGCGGCAGCGCATTGAAGGATGATGCGGAGCGGAACGCGCAGGACGACGAGCATACCGTCGTCATCGATGGCGTGAAGCACACCGCCAGCTCCATCCTGACCGGCGACGCGCTCGACGCGCTCACCATGACCACCGAGCGCGACGTGTGCAAGCTGTGCCAGAACCATTGCAAGCTCACCATCACCACCTTCGCCGACGGCGCCCGTTATGTGACCGGCAACCGTTGCGAACGCGGCGGCGACGCCAAGCGCAAGCGTTCCGACAGGCCGAATCTGTACGACTACAAGTACAAGCGTTGCTTCGCCTACCGCCGTTTGACCGACAAGAAGGCCACGCGCGGCGAGATCGGCATTCCGCGTGCGCTCAACATGTACGAAAACTATCCGTTCTGGTTCACGCTGCTCACCTCACTGGGCTTCAAGGTCGTGATTTCGGGCCGTAGCTCGCATGAACTGTTCGAGACGGGCATCGAATCGATCGCCTCCGAGAACATCTGCTACCCGGCCAAGCTGGCGCACGGCCATATCAAGTGGCTGCTCAACAAGGGCATCAAAACCATCTTCTACCCGTGCGTAAGCTACGAGGAGAATCTTGTGCCCAACACCGACAACCACTACAACTGCCCGGTCGTGGCGAACTACCCGGTGGTCATCGGCGCGAACATGCCCGAACTGCGCGAGGAAGGCGTGCGCTACATGCGCCCGTACTTCAACATGGCCAACCATGAGCTCATGGTGGACCGCATCGTCGAGGAATTCGCCTGGGCCAACGTGACCCGCGAGGAAGCCGAAACCGCGGTCAAGGCCGCCTACGCCGAAGACAAGGTGTTCAAGCATGATGTGCAGCAGGAGGGTCTGCGCGCACTGGCGTACATGAAGGAACACGACTGCCGGGGCATCGTGCTTGCCGGGCGCCCGTACCATGTCGATCCGGAAATCAACCACGGCATCCCCGAAACCATCTGCTCGCTGGGTATGGTGGTCCTGTCCGAGGACTCCATCTGCGAGTTGCAGCCGGGGGAGAAGCTCAGCCTCAGTGAATTCCTGGCCGACGGCGACAACGATCCGCGCGCGAAGAACGCCGATGGCTTCCGGCATGTCGGCGATCGCAAGGTCACCAAGATGCCGTTGCGCGTCACCAACCAGTGGGCCTACCATTCCCGCCTGTACGCAGCGGCCAACTTCGTGGCCTCCTATCCGGGGCTGGAACTCGTGCAGCTCAACTCCTTCGGCTGCGGTCTCGACGCCATCACCACCGACCAGGTGTCGGAGATTCTGGCGGACAAGGCCGACGTGTACACCATGCTGAAAATCGACGAGGTCTCGAACCTGGGTGCGGCGAAGATCCGTCTGCGCTCGCTCAAGGCCGCCGTCGAAGAGCGCGAACGCAATCATAGGCGTGCGCTGCCGGCCGCTATGCCGGGCAAACTCGACCAGCCTGTCGACGATGCCGCAGTCGCCGAGGCCAAGGCGAAGCTTGAAGAGGCGAAGTCCCAGCTTGCCGCCGCCGAAGCCCAACTCAAGTCCGCAGAACGGCAGGCCGCGCCTAGGCAGGGTGAATTCCGCAGGACCGGTTCCGAAGCCCCCACTCCGGGCCGTCAGGTCATGCTCGACACGGTGATGAAGGCCAATCCGAAGCTCACCGAAGCCGTCAGGCAGGCTTCCCGGCGTGCCGCTGCGAACGGCAAGGGCTCGGGCGCTTCCGCGCATAATTCGGCCACCATGTCGAAGTATGCGAACCGCGTGCCTTTTGGCAAGGATATGAAGGATTACACCATCGTGGCTCCGCAGATGAGCCCGATTCACTTCTCCCTGGTGGAATCCGTCATCCGTTCCGGCGGCTACAAGTTCGACATTCTGGAACATGCCAGCCGTGAGGATGTGGAAACCGGTCTCAAATATGTGAACAACGACGCCTGCTATCCGGCCATCATGGTCATCGGCCAGCTGGTGGATGCGATTCTGGAGGGCAGGTACGATCCCGATCATACCGCGCTGGCCATCACGCAGACCGGCGGCATGTGCCGTGCCACCAACTATTTCGGTCTGATTCGCAAGGCGTTGGTGGATGCCGGCTACCCGCAGATTCCGGTGATCGCCATTTCCACGCAGGGCATTGAGGACAATCCGGGCTTCAAGGCCACGCCCGCGTTGCTGCATCGTGTCATCAAGGCGCTGATCATCGGCGATCTGCTGATGAAATGCCTGTACCGCGTGCGCCCGTACGAGGTGACGCCCGGCAGCGCCAACAAGCTGTACAAGACATGGGACACGATCGTGCGCGAAACGCTTGAGCATCATGGTCATTCCAAGACGGCGAAACGGTTCATCGGCAAGGGTTACCTGCCGTATCCGACGCTCGTCAGGCAGATCGTGAAGTCCTTCGACGCGCTGCCGCTCAGGAACATTCCGCGTAAGGTGCGTGTCGGCGTGGTGGGCGAGATCCTGGTCAAGTATCAGCCGGACGCCAACAACCATGTGGTCGATGTGATCGAATCACAGGATTGCGAGGCCGTGGTGCCGGGCATCATGGAATTTATGACCACCCGACCGTACATTTCCGATTGGAACGACCATTACCTGGGCATGGGCGGCAACAAGCTCGGCTACGCCGCGATGCGCAAGGGGCTCGACCTGTACAATGCGCCGGTGCGTAAGGCCATCGGTCTGGCGCACGGCAAGTTCTCGCAGGATCTGCCGATGCCGGAGCTGGTCAAGAAGGCCGGCGAGGTGACGTCGGTGGGCGTGCAGGCGGGCGAAGGTTGGCTGCTGACCGCCGAGATCCTCGAGCTCATCGAGTCGGGATGCCCGAACGTGGTGTGCGCGCAGCCGTTCGCCTGCCTGCCGAACCACGTGACAGGCCGAGGCATGTTCGGCAAGATCCGCCGACTGCATCCGGAAGCGAACATCGTGTCCATCGACTACGATCCGGGCGCTTCCGAGGCGAACCAGCTTAACCGCATCAAGCTGATGATCGCCGCCGCCAAGAAGATGCACAAGAAGCAGCAGGAGCAAGGCGGCGAATAGTTTCGCGCTGCATGACTCGTGACGAAAGCGGATAGCCGTATATGCCTATGGCTATCCGCTTATTAGTAGCATCTTGCCTGGGAAAAGACGGCTATGAGATTTCCATCGGGCAGTCGCCAGTTTGATGACGGGGCGAATCCAGGCAGTGCCCATCAGACTATCCATCATGCGATGTTCATTATATGGGAGTTTTTCATCCGCGAAATGGACTTGATACTTTGCGGCGGTAAGGTGCTTCCAACGCATACGGCATGGCGTATCATGCCCGTTTCCTGCAAAGGCGGGCAGAGACGTGCATGCTGAGCAATACGAGATGCGTGTGAATCGGTACGGAAGGAAAGGTCTGATGAGCGAGCAGGACAAGCTGGATGAAGCGGTGGAGCATGCCGTCGAGGTGGCAGCCAATAAGTCCGCGGAGAAGGAGATCCGTGAACTGAGCGACTTCGAAAGTGCGATCGACGAGACGCTGGCCACGGGCTATCTGGATGACACCCTGACCGTCACGGATGCGGACGGCGTTGCCCAGGTGCTGCCGGTGTTGGATTCCGAACCGATCTCCCACCTGGTCAAGGGGCTGGAAGACGTCGGCGGGAGCGCGAACGTGTTCGTACACACCGCGGATGGCGTGGTGGCGCTCAGTGTGGTGGAATGCAATCCGAACGCCGAAGAATAAGGTCGATAAGGCTTTCGCTCATATCGCGCCGAGGCTGTGGCGGTGGCGGCCTTGCTCATCCGGGCATGACGGCGATTTGCGTCGTGTAGCGCCCCTGCGGTTGCATGCCGCTTGCCATCAGTTTTTCATATAGCCAATTCGCGGATTCTCGGCACGCTTGGGGAATTCCGCGAATACCATGTAGCCCATGGTTACTCCCAGAATCAGTTATGCGCATCTGCTCGCCGAGCCGAACCCCAAGCATGTCGATAGTCTGTTGAAGTTCTTCGAGAAGGGGTGCTCCAAGCGGGGCGCCGGCGGTTTCGGTGTGGAGATCGAGCATCTGCCGGTCCATAACGCCGATGACACCGCCGTCAGCTATTACGAGCCGAACGGTATCGAAACGCTGCTCAAACGCATCGCGCCGTATTATGACGACGGCAAGGAATATTGGGAGAACGGGCATCTGGTCGGCCTGGGGCGTAAAGGCTTGTCGGTGTCGCTGGAACCGGGCGGTCAGATCGAAACGTCCATTGGCGTGCTGCATGAGCCGCAGGAGCTCAACGCCTTGTACGGCGAATTCCGCAGTCAGGTCGATCCCATCGTCGAGGAGCTTGGCTTCAGGCTCGTGCATTACGGCTACCAGCCGAAGTCCAGTTTCGCCGACATCCCCGTCAACCCCAAGGATCGCTATGATGCCATGACCGATTATCTCGGCAGGGTGGGGGAGTTCGGGCCGTGCATGATGCGGTGCTCCGCCTCCACGCAGGTGAGTATCGACTATGTGGACGAGGCCGATTCCATTGCCAAGATGCGTGTCGGTACCGCCATCGGGCCGATTCTGGCATGGTTCTTCCGCAACAGCCCGTATTTCGAGGGCAAGCTCAACACGTATCCGCTGCTGCGTCAGCGTATGTGGGATTTCCTTGACTTCCAGCGCACGAATGTCATCCCCGGTCTGTTCGATCCACGGTTCGGCTGGGAGGATTATGCGCGTGACGTGCTGTGCACGCCGCTCATGTTCGCCGACTTGACGCATACTCCCGAAGCGGTGGACACCGGTGCGACCGGCAGGGAGCTGCATCGTGCGGCCTTCCGTGAGAACGCGGGGGAGGTGTACCCCGATCGCGAGCTCAACGACTACGAGATCAACCACATCATCTCCACGCATTTCAATGATGTACGCCTGAAGAACTTCATCGAACTGCGTCATTGGGATTCGCTGCCGGTTGAGCGTGCGGAGCGTTTGACGGAGATCATCGCCTCCCTGTTCTATGTGCCGGCCAATCGTATTCGTCTGGAAAGCTATTTCGACGGGCTGCGCGAGGAGGATGTATTCGAGGCCAAGGCCAATCTGCAGGCGCATGGGCGTGAGGCCGCACCGTATGGCCAGCCGCTTGACTTCTGGCGCGAGTTCCTGGGGCTTGAGGGGTTGCTCGACGATATTCCAGGAGATCCGAAGCATCCCGAGGTGTTCCAGGGCTGAGCCATCTGATCGATGCCCTTTCGTGGCGTTATCCAACCATGCCGTGACCATGGGCCGCTCGCGCAACGTGTGGGCGCTGCACCTGGTTCGCGTGGAGCTACGATGGCGAAGCCTGGACCAGAATCGGCCCGGACTTCGACACCACCACCTTCTCCGACGAATACTGCAAATACGGCGAATTCACCGGCACCATGGTCGGCATCGCCGTCACCGACGCCGCACTGCACGAGAAGACAGCCGACTTCGACTTCCTCGACTACGAGGCGGACGAGACGAAGCCTGTGGACTGAGATTCGGCCGACCATGCCGACATATGGTTGCGCATGGCGCAGAGTAGTTGCATATGGCACAGAAGGAATGCGCGGATGATTGCTATGGCGGTCATCCGCGCATCCGCATTACGGGGCGGGCTGGGCCTGTTGCTTTCCCTCACGATAGACTCGGGGGGTATGAGCAAAGAAGAACAGACGGCGAAGCGTGTTCGCAAGGCGCCGGAGGAACGCCGCAAGGAGGTCCTTGACGCCGCGGTCCGGCTGATCGGCGAGCGGGGATTCAACGGTATTTCCATGCAGGACGTGGCCGACGAGGTGGGCATCTCCAAGCAGGGCGTGCTGCGGTATGTGGGCAGCAAAGACAATATGCTGGCGATGGTGTATCGCGAATACTACAACGCCTCCGGCAACCCCGAGGATTTCCGCGCAAGCGGCATGCCCGGCAGTGGGCCGGGCGCGATGCTGTTCCCCGCATACCTGCGGTTCCTGGTGCAGTACAATTCCCAGCGGCGCATGTTGGTGCAGCTGTTCTCCATGCTGCAGGTCGAATCGTTCAACCCACAGCATCCGTTGCATGAGGAATTCGCGCACAGGCAGGACTCGATCTGGGAATACTACTGCGGATTCGACTGGAAGATCCCGCCGCGATTCGGCTCATGGAAGGACATGCGCCCGCTGGTGCGCCGCTGTATGGAGATCATGGACGGCGTGCAATTGCGCTGGCTGCGCGAACCGGCCATCGACCTGTGCGAGGAATGGGCCGACATCGAAGCGATGCTGTTCCCCTCGCCCGAATGGGACGGATACCGCTGACAAAGACCGGAGATTCGCGAAGATCCAAATAGCCGCGAATACGCCAAGGTGGGTGCGATTCATGTGAATCACACCCACCTTGACTATTCGTTATGGAAGCCTGCGGCTCAGGCGACCGTGAACGTGGTGCGCCTGAGATCCTTGCGGCGGCTCGAATGGCCGATCAGCACCTCGAACTCGCCCGGCTCCACAATGCGCCTGGCATCCGGATCGACGATCGTGCAATCCGCAACCGGAATGTCGAACGCGACGGTCCTGGTCTCACCCGGTTCCAGCTCTACACGTTGGAACGCCTTAAGCTCGCGGTCCGTCCAGCTGTACGAGGTCACGATGTCGCCGATATACGCCTGCACGACCTCGGTGCCCCTGCGCTCGCCGGTATTGGTGAGCGTGATCTCGGCATGCACGGTGTCCGTCTTGGTGAACGTGCCGGAATTCGGAACGTTGGTGATCGTCGGCTCGCCATATGCAAAAGTCGTGTAGCTCAGGCCCTCGCCGAAGGCGAATGCCGGGTCCTGCGTAAGATCGGCGTAACGGTTGCCGTGCTGGCCGCGGATTTGGTTGTAGTAGACCGGCAGCTGGCCTGCGTGGCGCGGGAAGGTGATCGGGAGCCTGCCGCTCGGGTTGGTCTTGCCCAGAATGATCTCCGCAATGGCCTGTCCGCCCTTCATGCCGGGGTTCGGCGCCCACATGAACGCGGACGTGCCGTCGGCGGCGGATTCATCCACGATCACGCCATTGGTGCCGATCACGCATGCCGGCATTACCTGCGGCTTGGAACTCATGAGCACCACGACCAGCGGCTTGCCGGTTTCCTTGGCGACATCGGACAGCGCCTCAAGCAGCGCGTTCTGGCCACCGAGCAATTCCAGGGTGGCGGTGGAGCAGGTCTCGCCGACCAGCTGCACCACATCGCCCACGACCGCGACCACCAGATCGGACTGACGGGCGTTTTCCACGGCCTCGTCCAGCAGTGCCTGATCGATCGCGGCGGAGACGCCGAGCTTCGGGCGAGGCTGGCCATCCGGGTAGAACTCGCCTTCCGGGTCATCCACCAGATCGAGGATATTCGCGCCACGCGAATACACGACCTCGCAGCCTTCAGGCGCGAGCTGCTTGAAGCCGTCGAGCACGGTGGTGATCATGTTGCGCGGTTGGCCGTCCGGTATCCAGTTGACCTGGCCGGAATTGCCTGCCCAATCGCCGAGCTGTTCCTGGGCGTCATCGGCCAGCGGGCCCACCACAGCAATACGCTTGCCGGAAGTCGCGGTGAACGGCAGGGATCCATTATTCTTCAGCAGCGCGATGGATTCGCGGGCGATCTGCAGGTTGAGCTCCTGGTGCTCGCTGGAGCCGATAACTTCCTTCATACGCTGTTCGTCCGGCAGACGTGGGTCTTCGAACAGTCCCAGGCGGAACTTCAGTGCGAGAATGCGGGACACGGCCTCATCGATCAGCGATTCATCCAGCAGGCCGCGCTTGACGGCCTCGATGGCGCCCTCATAGAACTTCGGCGTGGTCATGATCAGATCGTTGCCTGCCTTGACCGCATCCGCGGCGGCCTGCACGTAATCGGCCTTGACCTTCTGCTCCCGTACGGCGCGGCCGACGTTGTCCCAATCAGTGATAAGCGTGCCCTGGTAGTTCCAATCGCCACGTAGCTTGTCCGAGAGCAGCCACTTGTTGAAGGTGACGGGCACGCCGTCAATGGATTCGTAACCGAGCATGAAGGTGCCGCACCCCTCCTTGGCCACGCGCTCGAACGGCGGCAGGAACCAGGATTCCAACTTGCGGTGGCTCAGATCGGCCTCGGATGCGTCGCGGCCTCCCTGGGTTTCGGAGTAGCCGGCGAAATGCTTGGCGCAGGCCAGAATCGCATCCTTGGCAAGTGGCTCGCCGGCCTTGGCGCCGCCTTGGTAGCCTTTGACGATGGCGGAGGCCATCTCGCCGATCAGATACGGGTCTTCGCCGAAGGTCTCGTCCACGCGGCCCCAGCGGGTGTCGCGGGCGATGCACAGTACGGGGGAGAACGTCCAATGCACACCGGTGGTGGATACCTCCTCGGCGGTGGCACGGCCTGCGGCTTGCACCTTGGCAGGGTCGAAGCTTGTGGCCATGCCCAGCTGGGAGGGGAAGATGGTGGAGCCGGGCCAGAAGGAATAGCCGTGGATGCAATCGTCGCCGATGATCAGTGGGATGCCGAGGCGTGTCTTGGTATCCACGGTTTCGACCGCGCGGGGCAGATCGGCCGGGCTGGTATGCAGGATGGAGCCGACATGCTTGCTGATGATGAGGTCATCCAGATTGCCGTTTCGAGCGTCGAGCTGCATCATTTGGCCGACCTTCTCTTCGAGGGTCATACGGCCGAGTAGGTCGGCGATGCGTTCCTGGATGGGCAGGTCGGGATTCTTGTAGGGAAGATTGGTGTTGGCCATGGGTGCTCACTTTCTCCATTGAAGCGAATTGCCTTTAAATACCATTTGGTAGTTTAGACTATCGCATAGATCCTCGCAAGCCGCCACGCGGCGGTTTCGCATGCGGTGCGCAAAGGATATTCGGTCAGGCAATGACTCTCATAAAAGTCGGCTGCAACCTAAAACCAAAGGCGGTATTGGATGTGCGGTCTGATGCACATGCAATTTCGCGTAACTTTTCTTCCTTAAACATATGCGGAGCGATATATGCGGGGTAAACAGCCCGTAATTATGCGTCGTCAGATAAGGAGCATCGTGAGCATAGTCGGCAAACAGCAACATAACCGGGAAACGCGGTCAAAGCAGTCAAGCGGCACCATAGGCGAGGGCAGGCTCACCATCGTGGTGGTGGCGCTCGCATTGCTCACCTTCCTCGGCATTCTGTCAGAAACCTCACTCAACATCGCCTATTCCGCACTGATGGGTGAATTCTCCATCTCCGCCGACGTGGTGCAATGGCTCACCACCGGCTACCTGCTGCTGCTTTCCGTGGCGATTCCGACCTCGCCGTTCATGGTGCGCACATTCCCCACCAAAAGCCTGTTCGTCACCGCGGTGGCATTGTTCTCTGTCGGCACGGTGGTCGGCGCGCTCGCAGCGAACTTCCCGATGCTGCTTGCCGCGCGTCTTATCATGGCGTTGGGCACTGGTGTCTCATTGCCGTTGTTGACCAACATCATCCTCGACAAGGCCCCGTTCCACAAGCGCGGCATGATGCTTGGCCTGGTTAGTCTCGTCACCTGTGCGGCTCCGGCCATCGGCCCCGTGTTCGGCGGTCTGGTCATGGAATTCCTCAACTGGCATTGGATCTTCTACGCTATGATCCCGTTCCTTGTCATCTCCTTCGTACTTGGTTGTGCCACGGTTCCCGATATCCGTCATGGCGAGAAGGGGTATCTGTCGGTGCCGTCGTTGGTGTTAGTGGCTGTGGGATTGGCCGGCATCATCGTGGCGGTGAGCTTCTTCGCTCAGTGGAACGGCGATTGGCGATTCTGGACGGTGCTTGTTGGCGCGGTGCTGGTGCTGGCCGTGTTTGCCGCAGTGCAGTTGCGTATGGCGCATCCGTTGATCGAAGTGCGCACATTCGCATACCCTGGTTTTACGCTCGGCATGGTGATTCTGCTCATGTCGTCCGGCGGTGTGCTTGGTGTGAACTTCCTGCTGCCGATTCTGCTGCAGCGTGGTCTGGGGCATACCAGCATGATCGCGGCGTTGATTCTGCTGCCTGGCGCTGTGGTTGGCGCGATTTCCGCACCGTTGATCGGCAGTGCATTGAAGGCGCATTTCCCGCCGAAATTCATTGCCTGCGGTTTTGTGGGCGTGGCCATAATGGATGTCGTAATGATGCTTGGCAGCGCCCATGAATGGTCGGTTGCCGTTGCCTATGCACTGTTCATGGCCGCATCCGGATTCGTGCTCGTGCCCGACCAGACCCATGCGCTGAACCAGTTGCCGGCCGAAATGAACGCCGACGGCTCCGCGGTGATGAACACCGTGCAGCAGCTTGCCGGGGCGGTCGGCACTGCGGTCGCCTCCACGCTGATCGCCGAGTTCGCCGGTGCGAACGCCGCTGCTGGAATGAGCCAGCCGGCGTCCTATGTGGCGGGATTCTCCACCAGCATGTGGGTGTTTTTCGGCATGGCCGTGGTTGGCGAGATTCTTGCCCTGCTCATGTTCCGCTTCTCCAAACGTGCGGTATGAATTGTGTGATGTCGCTTGGGTGGTGACTGGCTGATGTGCCGGTCATCCGCTCAAGTTTTTGATATTTTTGATATTTTTGATATTTTTGATATTGGCGATATCGGTTGGCGATAGTGGGGAAGGGCAATGCTGCACATAACGCAACGAAAGATGAATCCTTTTAAACCGACTGCCGGTGGTGAACCGCCATTATTGATCGGGCGCGAAAGAGTCGTCCGTGATTTCGACAAGGGGCTGGATAACGGTGTAGGCGCTCCAGGCCGAATTATGCTGATTACGGGCGCAAGGGGGACGGGAAAAACGGTGATGCTGACCGTTCTCGGAGATAAGGCCCGTGCGCATAAGTGGGATGTGATTGAAGAAACCGCGTCTGATGGCTTGTGCGAACGTTTGGTGAGTGAATTATGCTCTAAGGATTCGTTGATCGACAAATTAACATTTGCCCCATCCATCACCATTGCCGGGGCGAGCGTATCGCTTGGGGAAGCTGAATTGTCTCCGAAGCGTATGCCTGAAACACTTCGAAAAGCGATGTCTGCGCGACTTGACGCTTTGGAGAAGCGCGATGCAGGACTCATGATTTCCATCGACGAGACCCAGGCTGCAAGCCGTGCCGATCTGATTGCGATCGCAACCGCGATCCAGCATCAGATTCGAGAAAAACGCAATGTGTCGATTGTGTTTGCCGGACTGCCACAGATGATTTCCGATTTGTTTGATGATGAGGTGATTACGTTTTTAAGGCGTGCTCGTACGAATGTGCTTGCGAATGTGCCGATTGATGAGGTCAAAGAGTCGTTCGCGCAGACTTTCGAGGATTCCGGAATGTCTTTGGATACCAGCCTGGTGGAAAAAGCCGCAGTGGCGACTGCCGGATACCCGTATATGATTCAGCTGGTCGGCTACTATATCTGGGATGCCGCTGATGCGCGAGAATCCACGGTGATTTCCAAAGAAGATGTAGATGAGGGCATTCGTGAAGCTCGTGTCGATTTGGACAATGCGGTCTGCGTTCCTGAATTGCACGGGCTGTCAAAGAACGATAAGGCGTATTTGGAGGCGATGGCGGTTTCCGATGGTCCAAGTGGGACCAGTGAAGTTGCCAAACGAATGGGGCGGAGCGCGAAGTATGCGGCCACGTATCGTAAGCGATTGCTGGACGCCTATGTTATTCGGCAGACCGATCGCGGCGAGGTTGATTTCGCGGTTCCGTTTTTGAGGGAATACTTGCGTGGGCATATGCAAAAAGGTTAGTTGGAGCGGTGTTTTTCGGCATGGCCGTGGTTGGCGAGATTCTTGCCCTGCTCATGTGCCGCTTCTCCAAACGTACGGCGTAGCAGAGTATGGCTGGTATGGGGCGTGTTGCCGGTAGCATGGCATGAACTGTAGTGTTGTGATGACACTGGTTACGAGACGAAGGAGCCCCATGAAAGTCGCAAGTGGCAATGTGCTGTGGCAGCAGCGTAAGCGCAATTGGTGCCGTACACCGTTCACCTTCACCGTGTACACGCTGGCCGATAAGGAATTGAGCGTTAAAACGGGCGTGCTGAACGAGAAGTTCAATCTGGTCAAACTGTTCCGCATCGTCGATATCAGCGTGGAACGCACGTTCCTGCAGCGTCTGTTCGGCATGAGCACGCTGGTTCTGGACACGCGCGACCAATCGTCCGGCAATGGTGTGGTGGTGCTGAAGAATATCGTGCACGGCTTCGAGGTGCGTCAGATGCTGCAGGATGCCGTGGACGCCTCCCGCAGCGAGAACGGCATGACGGCCCGTGAATTCATCGGCGGTCCTGCCGGCTCTGGCCTGGAAGGACCGGGGTTTGACAGCGGCTTCGATGATTTCGATGCGGAAAACTACGCAGGAGTTCAGTGAAGGAGTGATTGAGCAGGATTCAAGAAAAGTCAGTTCTTCTGTTCTGCCGATAAACGTCATGTATAAAATCGTAATTTGTCAAATCGTAATTTGATAAATCACGATTCTATTGTCGTACACCGATGTCCCCATGCTTACGCCATGCTGCGAAGCAGGCTGGCGATTGAAGCGCAGGTACTTGTCACGTTGCGCTTCGTGCCGGCGAGCAGTTCCGGCAAACTGGCCGATCCGGGTGCGATGCCGAAGGTCGCGACGATGCCGGCTTCACGCAAAGCGGCCATGGTCTGTGGGTCCCGTGCCACTTTGCCTCCGATGGCAATGGCCGGCTTGCCCTGCGATTGCGCCAATCGTGCGATGCCACTGGGCACCTTGCCATATGGCGTCTGGTTGTCGATGGCGCCTTCGCCGGTGATGACCACGTCGGCCCACGCGCATGCCTCGCGCGCATGCAACAAGTCCAGTACCAGTTCGATGCCGGGGCGCATGCTCGCATTGAATAGTCCAAGCATGCCGCCGCCGGTGCCGCCCGCCGCACCCGATCCGGGCTGGCTTGCGATGTTACGGCCATTGAGGGCTTCGATGGCATTGGCGAGCTTGCTTAGACCCGAGTCAAGTAGTGCGACCTGCTGCGCGTCCGCGCCTTTCTGCGGCGCAAACACCGCAGCCGCGCCGTTCGGCCCGGTCAGTGGATTGGTGACGTCGCATGCCAGAATGATGGGGACATTGCGCACTTCGTTGGGAACGTCGGTGCCGTCTATACGGGCAAGCCGATGCAGTGCGCCGCCGCCGAGCGGCAATTCGCAATCGCGGTCGTCAAGAAAACGGTATCCGAGCGCCCGGGCCAGGCCGCTGCCGCCATCCGTGGTGGCGCTGCCTCCCAAACCAAGCACAATACGCGTTGCGCCGGCATCGATCGCGGCATGGATCAATTCTCCGGTGCCATAGGTGGATGCCGCCAACGGGTCGCGGTCGGCGGGGGAGACGTGTTCGATTCCGCTTGCCGCAGCCAACTCGACTACTGCGGTGCGTATGCTTGTCTTGCCGTTGGTCTCCATGTGGCTTCCCCCACCCAGGAATCCGTATTGCGCGCAGATCGGCCGTCCCAATGCGTCGTGCGCATGTGCCGGTTTCAGTTCGCCCCCAGTGGCCCGGACCAGTGTAGCGGTCAATCCCTCGCCGCCGTCGGACAGCGGCATCATACGGCATTCGGCATCCGGGTCGCCTGCCAGCACTCCGCGTCGCATCGCTTCCGCCACGGCCTGCGCCGATGCGGCCTCTTTGAACGAATCCGGCGCCAACAGGTATTTCACGGCTTTCCTCCAGTCGTTGTCGATATGCCGACCAGTCCATCGTATAGCCGTGATGGGCGGCCTGGCTCGCGGCAAGGCGATTTTCGCGGCGCAGTGCGCATGAGAGCGATAACAGCGATACGATGATGATGTGAAGCAACCGCGGCACAACAGTGCGAAGGAGAATTGTTATGCCCTGCAATACAGGGCGTCTGGCAGGCAAGGTGGCCATGGTCACCGCTTCGACCCGAGGCATCGGCTATGCGATTGTGAAGCGTTTCGCCGAAGAGGGTGCCACCGTGTATATGGCGGCGCGCAACGCGGAACGTGCGCAGGCGAAGATCGACGAGCTTGCCGCCGCCAATCTGCCGGGAACGGCGAAGTTCGTGTACAACGATGCCTCTAAGGATGAGACCTATGTGTCCGCTGTGGAACAGGTCGTGGCCAATGAGGGCTGCATCGACGTGCTCGTCAATAATTTTGGCACGTCCAATCCCGCCAAGGATCTCGACATCGAGCACACCGACCCGCAGGAGTTCATCGACACGGTGGATATCAACCTCAAGTCCGTGTTCATTACGTCGCAGGCAGCGCTGAAATATATGGTGGAGCGTAAATCCGGCAGCATCATCAACATCTCCTCGATTGGCGGCGCCGTGCCGGATATTTCGCAGATCGGCTATGGCGCATCCAAGGCGGCCATCAACTATCTGACCAAGCTTATCGCCGTGCATGAGGCGCGTAAGAACATCCGTTGCAATGCGGTGCTTCCTGGTATGACCGCCACCGATGCCGTACAGAACGCGCTGAATGACGAATTCCGTGAGTTCTTCCTGCATCACACGCCGATCCGCCGTATGGCCACGCCGGAGGAGATCGCGAACGCGGTGCTGTATTTCGCCTCCGACGAATCGCAGTTCACCACCGGTCAGATTCTTGAGGTGTGCGGCGGCTTCGGCCTGGCCACGCCGGTGTTCGGCGATCTGCAGGACAAGTCGCGCGCCGCAGCTTGATCTGCGATTTCTGCCACGTCCCGATTCTTCCAGTGGCTGGATGATTTGTTCTTCTGGGTGGTCTTTCAGTGTCCGGATTCCTCCAGTGGCTGGGAAATCCGGACACTGGGAGGTCTTCTAGAGTCCGGATTCTTCCAGTGGCTGGATGATTTGTTCTTCTGGGTGGTCTTTCAGCGGCCGGATTCCTCCAGTGGCTGGAAGAATCAGGCGCTAGCGGCAGCCTTCCCACTGCGGCAGTGGGAAGAGAACATCCTCGCATCGCGCCCACATGGCATTGAGGTCCTGCCCGGGCTTGCGCAGCCAGCGCAGCTGAATGCCGTCCATCATGGCGAATCCGGCGCGTAGCATCTGTTCGGCATCGACCCCGGCTGGCACGCGCCAGCGAATGTTGCGCGCCACATCCACCACATGTTCCTCGCGGGTGGCGAAATAATCGTGCGCCGGGTGATCGGGGTTCAACGCTTCGGCGCTCAGCGTGGAAAACATGTGCACCAGTTTGGGGCGTTTGGCGTTGATGGCCACGACTCTGCGCCACATGTCCGCGATCAGCGGTTCGGCCTCGCGCACCATGTTGGCGGTCACGTCCTCGGTTTCGCGATCATACATTTCGTTGAGCACCGTGGTCAGCAGGCCTTCCTTGCTGCCGACGTAATGCAGCACGCCTGCCTTGGTAAGACCGACCATGGTGGCGATTTTCTGCAATGAGGTGCCGTAATAGCCGAGTGTGCCGAATGACTCCACTGCTGCGTTGAGTATTGCTGTTCTGCGGTCGACGTCCTCGTTGCCCATGGTCGCTCCCGTTGTGATTGATGGTATTGCTGCTGACGGATGGAAAGCTGTAATTACTTTACGGTTGGTTGATTGATATTTCAAAGATGATTGGCGTGTTGGGCAAGCTGTTTTGATAAAGTACCTACCAATCGGTTGGTAGTGGGTTCGCCGACGAACCTACTGCCGAACACAACGAATCGCATGAAAGAGGTACCATGAGCGGCAATACCTATCCCTCCGTCAACGACCTGACCCTTGAAGAGAAAGCCTCCCTGACGTCCGGCGGCGACGCCTGGCATCTGCAGGGCATCGAATTCAAAGGCATCCCCGGCTACATGATCACCGATGGCCCGCACGGACTGCGCAAATCCCTGGCGTCCAGCACCGGCGAAACCGATTTGAACGATTCCGTGCCGGCCACCTGCTTCCCGCCTGCGGCCGGCTTGTCCAGCTCCTGGAATCCCGAGCTCATCCACAAGGTGGGCGAGGCCATGGGCGAGGAATGCATCCAGGAGAAAGTGGCGGTCATTCTCGGCCCCGGCGTCAACATCAAGCGCAACCCGCTTGGCGGTCGTTGCTTCGAATACTGGTCCGAGGACCCGTATCTTGCCGGCCATGAGGCCGTGGGCATCGTCGCCGGCGTGCAATCCAAGGGCGTGGGCACCTCGCTCAAGCACTTCGCGGCCAACAATCAGGAGACCGACCGTCTGCGCATCAGCGCCAACATCTCCCAGCGTGCGCTGCGCGAGATCTACTTCCCGGCTTTCGAATACATCGTCAAAACCGCCCAGCCGTGGACCATCATGTGCTCCTACAACCGCATCAACGGCGTGCACTCCGCGCAGAACCGCTGGCTGCTCACCGACGTGCTGCGCGATGAATGGGGTTTCAAGGGCATCGTCATGAGCGATTGGGGCGCCGATCATGATCGAGTCGCCTCCCTCAACGCCGGGCTCAACCTGGAAATGCCGCCAAGCTACACGGACGACCAGATTGTCTACGCGGCTCGCGACGGGCGCATCCAGCCCGAACAGCTTGACCGCATGGCCCAGGGCATGATCGACCTGGCGAACAAGACGCGCGCCGCCATGAGCATCGACGGCTACCGCTTCGACGTGGACGCCCATGATGAGGTGGCGCATCAGGCCGCCGTCGAATCCATGGTGCTGCTCAAGAACGATGACGCGATCCTGCCGGTCGCCAAGGACGCCAAGATCGCGGTCATCGGCGAATTCGCCCGCACCCCGCGCTACCAGGGTGGCGGCTCGTCCCACATCACCCCGACCAAGATGACCAGCTTCCTCGACACCCTCACCGCGCGGGGCGTCGATGCCCAATTCGCCCCCGGATTCACCCTCGACCTCGAACCGGCAGACAAGGCGCTCGAAACCGAAGCCGTGGAAACCGCCAAGAACGCCGATGTGGTGCTTATGTTCCTAGGACTTCCGGAAGCCGCCGAATCCGAAGGCTTCGACCGTGAAACCCTCGACATTCCCGCCAAGCAGATCGAGCTGCTCGAAGCTGTCGCGGCGGCGAACAAGAACATCGCGGTCGTGCTTTCCAACGGTTCCGTCGTCTCCGTGGCCCCATGGGCGGCCAATGCCAAGGGCGTCCTCGAATCCTGGCTGCTTGGTCAGGCGGGGGGTGCCGCGCTCGCCGATGTGATCTTCGGCGAGGCAAGCCCGTCCGGCAAGCTGGCGCAGAGCGTTCCGATGAGCATCAACGACGATCCGAGCATGATCAACTGGCCGGGCGAGGAAGGGCACGTCGATTACGGTGAGGGCGTGTTTGTGGGCTACCGCTATTACGACACGTATGGCAAGGCGGTCGATTATCCGTTCGGCTACGGCCTGAGCTACGCCACCTTCGAGCTTTCCGGCATCAAGGCGGAGAAGACCGGCGCCAACACCGCCCGTGTGAGCGTGACCGTCGCCAATACCTCCGATGTGGACGCCGCCGAGACCGTGCAGGTGTATGTGGCACCGGGCAAGGCTGCGGTGGCTCGCCCGAGGCATGAGCTCAAGGGATTCCGCAAGGTGTTTCTCAAGGGCGGCGAATCGGCCGAGATCTCCCTCGATCTGGATGAGCGCGCCTTCGCCTACTGGTCGGAGAAGTTCGACGACTGGCGTGTGGAGGCCGGCGAATACGGCATCGAGGTCGGCACGTCCAGCCGCGACATCGCCGGTGTCGCCACGGTTGCGCTTGACGGCGACGGCAAGGCCGAACCGTTGACCGAGTGGTCCACGTTCGGCGAATGGTCCTGTGATCCGGTCGGTTCCAAGGTGGTGTCCGCCATGTATGAGGCCGGTGGGAACGGCGAGCTGCCGAAACTGCCCGACAACGACATGATGCGCATGTTCCTCAATTCCACGCCGATCAATTCCATGTCCACGATCGTGGGCGAGGGCGGCAAGAGAACCGCGGCCTTCATGCTTGACGAATACGCCAAGCTCGCCAAGTAGAAGACCGGGACGGTAACGATAATTACGCATTGAAGGATTATCTGTCTAGAGATAACCTGATGGAGATGCATGGCCGAGGGGTCTGATCCGCGATGGAACCGGTGCGGGTCGGGCTCCTCGGCCTTTCTTTTGGATGGACGTTATGCAAAGCCGCAGTGCGGGTCGAAAACCGTGCGACACGCTGGAATGTTGTATATGCAACTGTTGTATGTACAACGATTTACACTGGCGGATTGTGACAACAGAAGCGAACATGGAGGTGGATCCGGTCAATCCCGCATTCGCCAAGGCTTGGGAGCAAGGCGTATGTAAGCCGCCGAGCGTCGCCATTCGGACGCTGCACAATGTCATCAACCGGTATCTTGCGGTCACTCGACCGCAAGAAGTCGAGGAATTGAGCAGTGCCAACATTGACATCATCAGGTACCTTGTACGCAACGCCGACCGCGACGTGTTCCCGCAGGATGTGGAACGACGTTTCGGCATTACCCGGTCGACATCGTGCAGGGTTCTGGGACTGATGGAACGCAAGGGACTGATCGCGCGCGAGCCGGTGCCGCAGGACGCGAGACTGAAGAAAATCGTCCTCACCGACAAGGCTCGGCATATCGACGATGAGCTATACGGCAATGCGGTGGCCATGGAAAAACTGCTGCTACAAGGCTTGAGCGACGCTGAAATCCTCGGATTCATGCACACGCTCGACGTGATGCAGACGAATCTGATCCAAACCGGGGCAATCGGAAACGAAAACCGGTATTCCAGGCTGGCGTTACACGCCGAAGAAATAGACGAATCACAAGCAGAGGAAACAGGAAAGGAACAATAGTGACGGCAACAACACAAGCCGCGGCGCAGCCCCAGCAGACCGCGCAGGCCAAGCGCCCCAAGCGGCATATGCTGCGCACGCTCGGCAGATCGCTGCGCGAATACAAAAAAGTCAGCATTCTCACCCCGGTGGCCGTAGTCATCGAAGGCATTCTCGAAATTCTCATCCCCACGGTAATGGCTTCGCTCATCGACGAAGGCATCAGCGGCGGCAGCATGCCGGCCATCATCAAATTCGGCCTGATTCTGCTGCTGTGCTCGCTGTGCTCGCTCGCCGCAGGCTTCCTCGCCGGCAAGTTCGCCGCGATCGCCGGCGCCGGCTTCGCCAAGAACCTGCGCCACGACGAGTTCGAAAAGGTGCAGGGCTTCAGCTTCACCAACATCGACCGGTTCTCCACCGGTTCGATCATCACCAGGCTTACCACCGACGTGACCAACCTGCAGAACGCCTATTCCATGATCATCCGTATGGGTGTGCGCGCCCCGATCATGATGGTCGTGGCCTGGATCTTCTCGTTCCGCATCAGCCCGTCGATCTCCCTCGTGTTCCTGGCCTGCATCCCGATCCTCGCCATCGGACTGTGCGGACTTGCAGTGTACGTGCACCCGGTGTTCGAACGCGTGTTCCACACCTACGACAAGCTCAACAATGTGGTCGATGAGAACCTGCAAGGTATCCGCGTGGTCAAGTCCTACACCCGCGAATCCCATGAGATCACCAAGTTCGGCCGTATCTCCCAGCGCATCTACAAGGACTTCAGCAAGGCCGACCGCGTGATGAGCTTCAACAACCCGCTCATGATGGTCTGCGTATACGTCTCGATGATTCTCATCGCATGGATGGGCGCCAAGCAGATCGTGGCCTCGGGCAATAATGCCGCGCTGGGGCTCACCACCGGCGACCTGACCGCACTGGTCACCTACGCCATGCAGATCCTCATGGCCATGATGATGCTGTCCATGGTCTTCGTCATGTGCATCATTTCCCAGGCGTCCGCGGAACGTATCTGCCAGGTGCTCAACGAGGAAAGCACGGTGACCAACCCGGCCAACCCCATCAAGGAAGTGGCCGACGGGTCCATCGAATTCGACAACGTCGACTTCCGCTACTCTGATAACTCCGAAAAGCCGGTGCTCGACAATATCAACCTGAAGATCCGTTCCGGCATGACCGTCGGCGTCGTCGGCGGCACCGGTTCGGCGAAGTCCAGCCTGGTGCAGCTCGTGCCGCGCCTGTACGACGTGACCTCCGGCTCGCTCAAGGTCGGCGGCGTCGACGTGCGCGACTACGACATGGAAGTACTGCGCGACCAGGTCGCCATGGTATTGCAGAAGAACGTCCTGTTCTCCGGCACTATCGCCGACAATCTGCGCTGGGGCAACCCGAACGCCACCGACGAGGAGATCCGCCACGCCTGCCAGCTCGCGCAGGCCGACGGCTTCATCCAGGAGTTCCCGGACAAGTACGACACGTACATCGAACAGGGCGGCACCAACGTCTCCGGCGGTCAGCGCCAGCGCCTGTGCATCGCTCGCGCGCTCCTGAAGAAGCCGAAGATCCTGATCCTCGACGACTCCACCTCGGCCGTTGACACCAAGACCGACAAGCTGATCCGCACCGCATTCCATGACGAGATCCCCGACACCACGAAGATCATCATCGCCCAGCGCATCGCGTCCGTGCAGGAATCCGACATGATCCTCGTCATGGAGGAAGGCCGCATCACCGCATCCGGTACCCATGAGGAACTGCTGAAGACCTGCGACGAATACCGCTCCATCTACGAGTCGCAGACCAAGAACCAGGCCCAGCCTGAGGAACTGAAGTGAAAGGAGGAACGGAAATGACTAAGAACAACGCTGAAAAAACCATGCAGACCAAGCCGGGTAACAAGCCAGGCGCAAAACCGCCGATGCAGAAAGCCGCGCCGGGAACCACCAAGCGCATCTTCGGCTACATCTTCCAATACAAGTGGCATGTCGTGGCGATCGTACTGTGCATTCTGGTCGGCGCGGCCGCCCAAGCCGGATCCGCACTGTTCCTGCAGTCGCTGATCGACAACTACATCCTGCCGCTGGTCGGCGTGAAGAACCCCGACTGGAGCCCGCTGCTACGCGCCCTGACACTCATGGGCTGCCTGTACGCCGCCGGCACCTTCTGCAGCTGGCTATGGCAGTGGCTCATCGTCACCGTCGAACAAGGCACCCTGAAGAAGATCCGCGACGACATGTTCGCCCACCAGCAGACGCTGCCGATTCGCTACTTCGACACCAACGAGCACGGCGACATCATGAGCCGTTACACCAACGACACCGACACCCTGCGCCAGGCCATCAGCCAGTCCTTCCCGCAGATGTTCTCCTCCGCGATCTCCGCGCTCGCGGCCCTCGTCTCCATGCTGTGGCTGTCGGTGCCGGTCACGATCTTCGTACTCGTGTTCGCCGCGATCCTGTTCGTGGCCGTGCGCGCCATCGTCTCCCGCTCCGGCCGCTACTTCGTCAAGCAGCAGATGTGGATCGGCGACGTGAACGCCTTCG